>Ga0315316_10000133_pt1 | contig 40196 bp, 29 predicted proteins | sample M160m3416metaG_FD_203702 | JGI IMG/M metagenome (GOLD analysis project Ga0315316, IMG submission 203702) | Ammonia-oxidizing marine archaeal communities from Monterey Bay, California, United States - M1 60m 3416 | ecosystem: Environmental > Aquatic > Marine > Intertidal zone | place: USA... | reverse complement strand
ACCGCCCCGCTTGAATCGATTTGTTTGAAGGGCATTCTCAATGCCATAATCCACCATATAGATTCTGCCACGGCCGCAACAAAAGTGACCCCGACTGTCCCGGTGCTGTGACTCGTCCACGTTCACCAGCCGCAGAAAGGCCTCATCAATAAGCACCGTGGCCTACAGAGTCTGTCCCGGATTCACGTGAGACATCCGCTGGACAGCCAGTTTTCGCCGTTCGTCGCAGGCCAGCGGCAACAGTTCCTGTGCGGCGACAGCATCCCCCGGCTCGACTCGTGAAAGAATCTTTGTGACGTCATTTGTGAGCTCGACGAATCTGTTAATTCGATTGCAGAAGTGGTCTTGGCATTCAGTTCGGCCAGCGCGGAAGCGGCGATGATTCGCATGCCACGCCATTCGGCGCATGGGCTCACCGTCGAGACGACACAGCGTTGACCACTGGTTCAGCGATTCGGCCGTTCTGCAGATGAACGACGCGTTGTGCACACGCGACAGCGCGGTCGTCGTGAGTTACAAGCAGCACAGCTCCCCCGGCTGTTGCAAAGTCGGACAGATATCCAAGTAGTGTGTCGGCGTTGTTGTGATCGAGATTCCCGGTGGGTTCGTCTGCCAGGATTAGCTTCGGTTCATTCAATAACGCACGGGCCATGGCGGCACGCTGTCGTTCTCCACTGCTGAGCTTCGCCGGCACATGCTGCTGGCGATCTGACAATCCAAACTGTTCAATCAACTGCAGGGCGCGGGCGCGGGCGCGTGTTTCTGGTTCTGACACCGCTAATGCCGGGGCTAGAATATTGTCAAGAACACTGAGGTATGGGACTAGATGAAACTGTTGAAAGACGAAGCCAATGTTTTGGGCGCGGAATTCGGCACGCGCATCAGGCTTCAGGCAGTAGGGGTCCTGGCCGTTCACCTGGACGTGTCCGGAGTCCGGCTTCAGCAGGCCACCCGCCATCAGCAGCAGAGTCGACTTACCGGAACCGCTGGCTCCCTGCACGGCCACGAATTCGCCGGCCGCAACCTGCAACGACACGTCGTCAACCGCGTGGACGGTCGAATCTGAGTCTGTGTAAGTTCGTGAAACACCATCAATCGATAGCAGCATGTTGATTCTTATCGCGTGTATGGGCGAATCGTCTTTATTGGGTGACCGGGGCAGGACTGAACCTGTGAAGGGATCCCCGGGGTTTCACTCGTACCTTGAGCCAGCCACGGGCAACGTTCCCAGCTTGATCGCCGCTGATTACTGCGTCCATCCTTATCCTCCCTGCAACACCACAGCGGGGTCTCGTTGAGCGGCGAGCAGTGCCGGTACCCAGCTGGCAATTCCCGTGATGGCCAGTGCCAGAAACGGAGCGGCAACGATTGTTGTCAGCAGGTCACCGGCAGCAAACAGCAGCTGCCAATCCAGGCTGTTACCTGAAAGTCCTCCCAGCGACCATCCGATCCAGTAACCAAGGCCAATGCCAAACAGGCCCCCCATGATCCCGATGACAGCGGCCTTGGACAGAAACACAAGAATGATCTGTCGCGTCTGCAGTCCGATCGCACACAGGATACCGATCTCTTCCGTCCGCTGTCGAGTATTGGCAAGAGCCAGCAGGAAGATGGTCACGGCCGAGCCGGCAAGAACCAGCGGTACCAGAACGGCCGCGAAGACGGCGTGCTGCTGCTCCAGCTGATTTCGTCCCTGTTCTTCACGCAGCAACATCGCCTGGCTGGATTCTTTTTCCTGTGTTAGTGCTGTTTCTGCTGTTTCCTTCGCTTTTGCCCGGGCTTCCGCACGGGCCAGGGCCTGCGAGAATTTCTCAATGACCTGAGTGCCCGGCAGGATCGCTTCGATTTCTGCGCGAATCGCGGAAATGCGATCGCCGGCACAATCGCATTCCAGAGCCAGAATCGCGTTGATCAGATTCTGCATGCCAAGCATTTCCTGAGCCTGCTTCAGGTTGATCCAGACGGTAACGTCATCCGTCGATCCGCGTTCGGGATGCACTTCTGAAATCGTGAATTCCTGTTTCTGAAAGGTCACGGTGTCACCGACTTTCAGGTCGAGCTCCGTCTGGATCTCATACCCGACAACCATCTTTCCTGCAGCGACTTCTTCCAGCAATGGTTTCTTGAGGCCGCGATGCTGAATCGGAACTTCTCCTCGTGTGCCGATCAGAATGACCTCTCGCTCATGTTCCGGCCACTGAACTCGCTGCGAGACACTGGGTAACAGGTGGTTGATCGTGACAATGCGGGACTGCCCCAGTTTATCGACATAGCTTTCCGGCATGGTGGCCGTCATACCGTTCAGCAGCATCTCGGACCTTGATTGTTCCTTAGGTATGATCAGGATGTTGAAGCCCAGTCCCTTCATGTGTTTCCGCATGGCGTCTTCAAGTTCGGCACCAGCCTGTTTAACGGATTCTTCTTTTGCAGCAATGGCTGACTCAACTTCGGTCTGCTTTACCTGCAGCACGTGCTCCGTGATGACTCGATCAGCACGCAGCAGCGTCTGAGCTCCGACAAGGCAGGCCACAGCTGTGGTCACGGAAATCACGCCCATCAGGAAACTGAGTTTTCGATGGCGGATTTCACGGATGGCAAGTCGCCAGACAGTCATGACATTTCCTTTGCGGGACGCCCCGCCAGCTGATACGGGCTGGCGTCCGGAAGATGGCGGGCCGCTTCCGTTGGACATTGCAGCGACCGGAATAAAGCGAATCAGCTCGAACGCGGCATGAAAAATAATGAGGCGATGACAACGCCAATCACCAGGAACATCAGCACAAACAGAACGTTCTGGCCCATGCCCGCAGACGGGGCAGCACCGGCACCATTAGCAGAGGGGGCACTGGCGTGCGACGCAGTCTTCCGGGAATTGTCGTTTGGCGTCGAGTGTCCGGAATCTGCAACGATGTCTTGCGCGTCAGCACTGACGTCCGGTGTTGCAGCTGCGGTTTCGGTCGCCTGAGCAAGCAGTACTTCAGGTTCTTCAACGGATGCTGCATCGGCACCCTTGCTGTCAGTGTCGTCGTCTGCCTGCCCGAATCCGGAAAAACCCGCCAGGGGAGGCAGGTCTTCATCCAGCGGTTCGGTGGGAACGACCATTGCGTCCCAGTCGACGTTCATGATCAGATCGACGCCGGGGTTCTGAGCCTTGACGGTACACTGACAGGCGCCGGTCAGAAACTGCGATGCGTCCTCAATGACGTCCGGTGCGATTCCTTTGCCAACTAATGCATACAAGGCCCGACCGCGTCCAAAGATGGGAAACGCCATCGGCTGTCCACTCAGTTCTTCGTCCATCAGGTCTGGTTCAACTCGCTGCAGCATCTCCATAAGCGCTCGTTCTTTGGGATCATCGCGTGAGATACGTACCGCGGAAAACGCGATCTTCAAAGCGTCGGGGTTGACCGACAGATCACCGAGATCTTCTTCTTCAATTTCCGGCAACTTCAGTTCGCCCTGCAGCCGTTTCAACTCAGATGTCAGAGTTTCGAAGGCACTGTTATCTACCTCCGACTGACCACATTCCAGCAGGATCCAGACCACGGATTCTCCTTCGATCAGCTTCTTGCCCACTTGGGCACGTGCCGGCGAATCCATCACCATGGCAGCGTTGTCAGCTGTGAAGTCGCCCTGCCAGATCGTCTGGGGCGGTCCCCATTTTGGCGGAGACTGAATGACCATGTGAGGCAACTGATCGGACTGCTGGTTCTGCCATATCTTCTGCGTGACGGAATTCGTATCGTTGTCGACGTCAATCACACTGACAATCAGGTTTGTCAGAGGTGCTCCGTCTGCGCCCCGCGGTTGCATGGTTTCGACCACGGCCTGCTGTTCCGCCGTCAGATCGCCGCTGTGAAAGACGAAGGCCACGTACGAATCCGGTCGCCAGTGCTCCAAAGCGTAGCGAAAAACCGGGACGGAACACGCGATGGCGAGCGACGCGCTGGCAACTACCATTACCGCGACCGCAGTTGTTGTGCGGCTTCCGCTTGACGCACGTTTAGGCCTTCCGCATGAAGACAAAACAGTATGTCCGAAAGCAGCAAGTCGCGAAGGGACTGTTTGACGCGGCATGGCGGATCTCGCAGTGGCAGCGAAGGGTGGCCGGCAATGCCGCACATTTCGCAAATGGCAGGACAAATGGAGGGTGACAGTGCACAGTGTACGACCATGGGTGGGAGCGTTCAACCGCCTTGTGCCGTTGGTTGCTGTGACTGCCCGGAATTCGTGATTTCCTTGTGGTAGCCACCTGTCCGGAAAAAACGTCTGCTGCAGCCGCGGAAAATTGGCGTCACGGTGTCTTCATTGGGCGTTGCGTGTTATCGTCATTAACAGCCACGTTACGCCGATCCGGTTGTTCAGGTGAGACACCTTCTGCAGACTACCAGCTGACGCGTGCTGATTTCGGCTGCCCGCCTCCCACGAAAGGAAACGCGATGCGTTCGTTCCCGTTGCTTTGTCCGATGAGCACTGTGTTTATTGCATTGCTTCCTGTTGGGTATGAATTCACTGAAGCTGCAGACTGGCCCACCTATCGAGGTGACAACGGTCGAACGGCCTCCAGCAGCGAACAGATCGCTGTGCCGCTGAAGGCTGCATGGAAATACGAATCTCCGGCGCCTCCGGAAATGGCGTGGTCCAGCGGCGAAGGCCGGGAGATCGAAGGTAAGCAGTTGGGACACCGTGTTAAATTCGACGACGTCTTTCATCCTGTTGTTGTCGGTGGGAAACTTTTTTTCGGTGCGACGGATGACCAGTTGCATTGCGTTGATGTGGCCACCGGCGCCACGGAATGGACCTTCTTCGCCGGTGCTCCGATTCGGCTTGCGCCGACAGTTGCAGACGGCCGGGCCTTTTTCGGTTCTGACGACGGTCATGTTTACTGCGTCGATGCTGCCAGCGGCAAGCTGCACTGGCAGTTCCGTGGCGGTCCTGCAGAGGACTGGCTGCTGGCGCGTGGTGAAATGATTTCCCGGTGGCCCGTTCGCACGGGAGTTCTTGTTGATGACGGCGTTGCGTTCTTCGGAGCGGGGATTTTTCCGCACGAAGACGTGTATCTGTATGCCGTGAATGCAGACGATGGTTCGGTTATCTGGAAACAGGACAACCTGAGCGCCGGAGATGCGGGACGAAACGAAATCTCTCCTCAGGGATATTTGCTGGCCAGCGAAGATCTGTTGTTCGTGCCGTCAGGACGCACTCTTCCAGCAGCATTCGATCGCAGGACCGGCAAGCTGGTTCATAAACGATCACACAGCTGGCGTTCCACTGCAGGCGGCGTTGTTGGCGGAACGAAGGCTTTGCTGGCTGACGATCAGCTGTACTCGGGAGGTCCGCATCACCTGCTGGCGATGACTCAGGCAAAAGGCGACGTTGGTTTCGGATGGTTCGCCGGTCGGCAGATGTCCGTCATGGGCGATGCTGCATTCGTGGCCACCGGCACTGTTGTGGCGCGTCTTGATCGAGTGGACTACGCCGTCAACAGTCGCCTACGGCACAAGCTGGAAATGGACATCTATACACTGTCACGGAAGCTACGGTCTGAAAAGGACAAGGTCAAGGCGGACGGAATTCGAAAGCAGATCGCCGGTGCCAACGAAGGTATACGAAAGATTGCTGACGTGGGCGTCGCCTGGCAAAAGGACACGCTGGATGATGCCGCTCTGCTGGCCACGCCGAACGTGCTCTTCTTGGGAGGTGACGACGGCGTGACAGCCTACTCAGCTGACAGCGGGGAGGTGGTGTGGCAGGCCGCCGTTGACGGGCGAGCACGGGGACTGGCGGTTGCTGACGGTCATCTGATCGTATCTACCGATAAAGGCAGCATTCACACGTTCGCGAGCGGGGCGACCACGAAAGCCGCGCCGCACGTTGCATCCGGATTTTCGACATCAGAAGCCTACCAGCTCGCTGCCAAGGAGATTCTCGCTCAGACGGGTGTGAATCGCGGGTTCTGTCTGGTGATCGATGGTCAAGAGGGGCAGTTGGCGTACGAAATTGCTAGGCAGAGTGAATTGGAAGTTTATGTTATCGAATCCGATGTCGCGAAAGTCGCGAAGGCCCGAGGGAATCTGTCTGCCGCGGGCGTGTATGGCAGTCGAGTCACCGTCCACCACTTTGACGCGACCGATATCCCCTACTCAAATTACTTTGCAAATCTGATTGTCAGCGATCGATTTGTTCAGACTGGCCAGTCGCCCACTGACCCGGCTCTGGTGGCCCGCCACCTGAAACCAGCCGGTGGCGTGATGTGTTTCGGCCAACCCGGACAGAGCGACACGGCTTCTGGCACAGAAGCCGTTGCAAAAGCAGTTCAGTCGAAGAGTCTGACCGCATCAGAGGTGACACAGCAAACTGACGACGGCTGGACCACGCTGTCTCGGGGCATGCTGCCAGGAGCCGGAAGCTGGTCGCATCAGTACGGCAACCCGGGCAACACGGCCGTTAGTGACGATCTTCGAGTCAAAGGTGGATTGGGCGTATTGTGGTATGGTGATCCCGGTATCGGAGAAATGGTCAATCGGCATGACGGTGCTGTCGGCCCGCTGGCGATTGGCGGTCGATTGTTCGTGCAGGGCGAAACAAATATTCGCGCGTACGACGCTTATAACGGACTGTTTCTGTGGAATTACGATAATCCAGACGCGATTCGCACGGGCGTGTACATGAACGTCAGCCCCGGAAACCTTGCTGCGACAGCAGATCGTCTGTACCACTTCGTCGGGGAAGAATGTTTTGAAGTTGATGCTGCGACCGGAAAACAGGTCAGAGTTCATCGTCTGCCGGCTTCTCGTGACGACGGCAAACATCAATGGGCGTATGTTGCCGTTCAGGACGGTCTGTTGTTTGGCACAGCGACGGTCATGGAAGATATTGATGCTCGCAATCGTCGGCGTGGTCGCAGAACGAAGGACGCCACGGATGGCATCTTTGCCATTGATCTGAAGACCGGAAAACATCTATGGGATTATCAGGGTCAGAGCATCTCGCATCGGACAATCGCAATCGGTCCCAAGCGTGTGTTCTTCATCGACAGTACTATCACCAGCGAACAACGTGCTGAAATTCTGCAGCAGGACAAGTCGGCACTGGAAGGTCTGGAAGGCAAAGAACGTGAGATTGCGGAGGACCGACTGAAGACAGCCGATCTGCGTCGCGCCGTGGGTATCGATTCACGATCCGGCAAACAGCTCTGGTCGCATCCTGTCGACGTTACCGACTGCAGCGAGATCGGTATCGGTGGCGGAATGCTGACGCTGATGTATCAGAACAACACCCTGATTCTGGGGGGAGCGAACGCCAACGGACATTACTGGAAACAGTTCGTGGCCGGTGAATTTTCTCGCCGACGTCTGGTCGCATTGTCTGCCGACGATGGCTACAAGCTGTGGGCCAAAGACGCGAACTATCGTCACCGCCCGATTATCGTAGGCGAAAAAGTTCTGGCCGAACCATGGATTTACGATCTGCAGACCGGCGAACAGCAGACTCGAAAACATCCGATCACTGGTGAAGACGTTCCCTGGTCAATGATGCGGACTGGTCATCACTGTGGCATGCTGACAGGGGCGGACTCCGGGATGGTCATGTTCCGTTCCGGATTCACCGGATTCATGGACCTGGAACAGGACGCCGGTGTGCGACACTTCGCTGGTCATCGTCTGGGTTGCTGGATCAACGCCGTACCGGCCAACGGTCTGGTGATGATTCCGGAAGCGAGTGCGGGCTGCGTGTGCCTGTTTTCCATCGCCTCCACCATTGTGCTGGAGCCACGCGAAGCCCGGCGGCCATGGGCGATTTACAGCTCCGTTGGCACGAAGACTCCCGTCCGGCATCTGGCATTGAATCTGGGAGCTCCTGGTGATCGCAAAGATGCTCACGGGACGGTGTGGTTGTCGTACCCGAGGTACAAGGCGTATCAGGAAACGTCACTGGACGTGAAACTCGATCTGAAGCCGCAGTTCGAAAGCAGGGGCGGATATCAGAGTGTCAATGAGTATGCGACTCGGCTTGGTGATGCGCAGGCTCCGTGGCTCTATACCTCATGGGCCAATGGACTGAAGGAATTGACTCTGCCATTGCTGGGTAAAGACGATGCACCGGCTACGTTTTCTGTCCAGCTGCATTTTGCGGATGTCCGCGAGGCAGACGAAGGGGCTACCTTCGATGTTCAGCTCAACGGCAAAACTGTACTGGCCGATGTGACGCTGGCGGCAGCAGGTGGTGAGGAAGCCAAGGCGATCGTTCATGAAGTCAAGGACGTCACAGTCACCGATAATCTGACAATTGCGCTCGTCTCCAAACAGGGCACCCCCTTGCTGAACGCGGTGAAAGTTCTGCGAAATGAGTAACGCCTCGGCCTGAACTGCAGATGTGTTCCGGCCGGAAGCTTGGCTCAGCTGCTGTGCCGTGCGGATCGTGTCACGCCATGATTAATCGGCAGAAGTTGCCGCTGTGTGCCTATCGCAGTCTCGTATGCCGTTTGAGACTGCGTGAGGGAATCTGCGTTTCACGTTGCGTCCTTCAGACGGGCTTCGGATCTTGACTAAGCCGTATTACGCAGCGAAAGTCGCTCATCGCGTGACGGCATGCGCCGGCGCTTCGGCCGACGGATGCTCGCAAACGGCTCGACGCGGGTTCAGTGAACAGAACATTTATCAGCAGCGGGAGGACGCCACTGTGTTTCTGATTGTGAGGCCAATACGGCTGGCGTGCAAGGCATTTGTCGCCGAATCGACTCCCGGACAACTCGCCCTGGGCTTCGCGCTGGGTGTGTTGATCGGTTTTGTACCCAAAGGAAACCTGCTGGCGCTGGTTCTTGGAGTCATCCTTGCGGGCTCACGAGCGAATCTGGGAATTGCGGCTGCGACCATTCTTGTCGTGAGTTTCATTTCGCCGCTGTTGGATCCCGTGTCACACCAGATTGGTACGTGGCTGTTGGTCCACCCCTCACTCAACAGCGTCTGGACGGAACTCTACAACACTCCTGTCATGCCATGGACCGCGTTCAACAATTCCGTGGTGCTGGGCAGTTTTATAGTTGGTGTTGTCACGCTGTATCCGGCATACCGCCTGTCGAAACCTGTGTTTGAAAAGTACTCCGCCAGGCTCACGGTCTGGGCGAAGCGTTTCTGGCTGACTCGGTTACTGATGGGTGTTGAATGGGCCAACGGGATGAGCCAGGCGGATTGAGAGTCATCGGAGTACGGTGTCGGATTTGTTCGGAAGTTGCGCACGGAGGTGCACATGCGTTGGACATATGTAATACCGCGTCTGGTTATCGTCGCGTTGATTTGGGCATTCATGGCATTCGGATTCGATCCGCTGCTGCGATATTCTGCCATCCAGTCGCTGCAGGCTGTCACGGGAGCGAAGGTGGACATCGCGTCCGTGCGCACAGGTTTCTTTCCACCGCGTTTCTCCATCGACCGCGCGGCGGTCGCAAGCTATCGTAAACCGGGTGTGAATATGCTGCAGTTTGACAGCATGAATTTCAGTCTTGCCGGCGCGCCGCTGTTGCGTAAGTCGTACGTTGTTGAGGAAGCTGCGGTGACTGGTGTACGTTTTGGAACCCTCCGAAACGACGATGGTCAACTGAAAGGCACACTTCAAAGTGACGCACCGGAAACACCATCCTGGCTCATACAGAAGCTGACGGAGGCTGGTGACGATTGGCTGGAGAACTTCACCGAACAGGCGAAGGGACAGCTTGATCCAGACACGCTGGAGTCCTACAGGCTCGGCAACCAGCTGTACGGCAAATGGGATCAGCGTTTCACACAGATGAATGGAGAACTTGAAAAAAAGAAGCAGCAGGCGAAATCGATTCGTAAGAAGATGGAACAGGCCAGGAAGGCAGAGCCCCTGCAGCAGGTTGAGCTCTATCTGCAACTGGCTCAACAGGCCGATGTGCTGATGCGTGAAACTCGTTCGATGCGGACTCAGGTACAGGGGATCGTGCCGGAGGTCAGGCACGATTTTGCTCGGTTGGATCAGGCGAGAAAGAATGATCAACAGCAGGTGATGCAGCGGATTCAATTGCTGAAGCCGGACACGCGTCGGATTACGGAATCGCTGATCGGTGATCAGATGTATCTTCAGCTCCACCAGATTCTTTCCTGGCTGCAAACTGCCCGCAGCTATCAGGAAGAATTCAGGAAGCCAGCCCCGCCCGAGCGGCAACGGGGACGGGACTTCGAATTTTCCATCTTCGATCCCACGCCCAGGATGCTGTGCCGAAAAATATCGATCAGCGGTGAGTTGATGGTCGGCAGCATGCCAACACCGTTTGAGGCAGTCTTAACCGATGTGACAAGTGATCCGCAGCTTCTGGGTAAACCTGCTCTGCTGCGAGCCACTACGGTCGGCGAAAGCCCTTTTGAACTGATCGTGCAGCACGATGCCACGAAAAAAATCACTCAGACGGATCTGGCGGCCGAATATACGGACAGTGCTGAGCAACAGTTGTCGGCAGGCACGCCGGACGGTGACTGCCTGACCGCAAGGCTCAGCAACATGCAATGGGTGGCTCGACTAACGCTGGTAGAGAACCAGGTGCAGGGGCAAATAACGGTATCGTCAGACTTCGGCAGTCCGGAGTTTCGTGTAAAGAATGAACTGGCCGCCGGACTGGCGGGCGTTGTACAGCAGACACTGACAGGAATTCACCGGATGAACGCATCGATTCGACTGGACGGGCCAATGCTGAAGCCCGACGTCAGCGTGACATCTGACCTGGGTGAACAGGTTGCAACCGGCTTTGAAACCGCCTATGAGGAATACCTACCTCAGTTGCAGAGCTTATTGGTCGACAAGGTCAGCGGATATGTGGAGGAACAGCGACAACAGTTGGCCATGACGTTTGGCGGACGACACGAGCAGCTTCTGGCAGATAACACTCGAGTGCTGGAAGGACTGGGTCAGATTCGTCAGCTGGCGGCGGCTCTGAGGTCGGGCAAAGCGGACCCGAAGGCCGTGTTTCAAACGGTTTCTGAGTCTGGTGTCCTGTCCACAAAGGATCAGCAGAAAGCGGACGAAGTTATACAGAAGACGAATAAGGTCCTGGATGGCCTGGATGATCCGGCCAGGGCGTTCCAGCGGGCGCTACCCGGCCTGCGGAAGAAACTGTTCCGCTGAGGCCGGGGCCGGGCTCGCGTTCAAAGTTGTTTTATGCGAATGCTCCGCCAGGATACATCGAAGGGGCCGCTACCCCGTTTGATACCGTGTACCTGCAGCCCGATCTTTCCCTTCGGATGAGTCCTGTAGATGCCGTCGTGCGTGAGATCTGCGACCTTTTGTCCGTTGATCCACGTTTGAATGCGAGCACCTTTGGCGACTACGCGGTAGCTGTTCCACTCGTTGTTCTTAATGTGATCGTGTGAGTGCGACTTGTCCTTTGGGGCTTCGGACAGCCAGCCGAGTCCTGTGGCTTCGCCGTAGACATAACCTGCCTGACCAGGACTGGCTTCGATCTCAACCTGGGGTCCGAAGAATCGCCCCTCTTTACCATCCTCTTTGGTTTGCTCCCGTGATCGAATCTGGACGCCTGAGTTCAGCTGGTTGTGCACTTTGACTTCGAATTCCAATTCGAAATCGCCGTATTCCCCGGCTGAGGCAAGGAACGTGTTTTCACTTCCTTCAACAGTCACACCATGGATCGCTCCGTCACGGACGTTGTACTCGGCAACTCCTCTGGAGGCACGTGTCCATCCATTCAGTGTTCTGCCGTCAAACAGGCTCTGCCAGCCATCGTCTGCCACGGCCAGTCCGGGAGCGACAGCCACAAGCAGGCCGAAGGTGACAAGGATTGATCGGCAAGTGTTGCGAGCCATATAGAAACATCCTCCGGAGTCATGATTGTGGGGTGGCACCGGCGTAGTTCCGGCTGATGTTATAGGATGGCGACCGTCGCCGTGGAATTCAAATGTGTGCAGAGTCGAACACGTTCAGTGCTGGTTCGAGGTGCGATGATGAAGCTGCATTGAAGCCAGCCGTCGGGTTTCCGCAGACTCGGTCAATACGACTCATGCATGGGCCGGTTTGACAGTGTCGAAGGTCACTCACCAAGCACATCTTCGACATCGATTTCCGGTGCTGCGGGCATCGCCTGGGCTGATGGCTCATCTGTAAACAGCAGGGGACCCATTTCTGCTTTGATACTGTCCAGGTACAGCCGCAGTCTGGCGTACAGTTCAGCCGTGAATTCTTCCGCCTGCAGAACTGCAAGCGTGTGATCCAGAATCTGTTGATCGCTGACTTCTTCCGAGTCATAGATCTTGGCGGCCCCGCGCAGGTCCATTAGCTTCGGCAGGTACGCCTGCCTGAGATGTTCGCTTAACTCGCGAGCGAGGTGATTTGCCTTTTTGAGGCGATCACCTAACGGAAGGTTTTCAATTTCACCGGAATCCACCATTGTTGGTCACCACAACAGAAGGACGCGAACCACCTATTAGACCGGGCTGGTGTAGGGTTCGTCAACGCAAAACGTCATGCTGCGTGGCACGCGCACCCTGTAAAGGCTCATTTTTGAGGTGAATTCCGCAGATTTAATGGACGGCGGATTTGAATCGCTCGATCGCAGTTTCAACGTTTTCTCGACTATTGAATGCACTAAGACGGAAGTAGCCCTCCCCCGAGGCACCAAAGCCGCTGCCCGGTGTGCCGACCAGATGCCCCCTGTTCAGTAACAGGTCGAAAAAATCCCAGCTGCTCAGGTTATTGGGTGTCCTGAGCCAGACGTAGGGTGCGTTTTCGCCACCGTAAACCTTAATTCCTACGGCCTCGAGGCCTTCTTTCAGTAAACGCGCGTTTGTCATATAGAAGTCGATCAGGCCCTTCATCTGCTGCCGGCCTTCAGGGCTGTATGCGGCGGCAGCACCTTTCTGCACGATGAATGACGCACCATTGAACTTTGTCGACTGACGGCGGTTCCACAGTTGGTGAAGCGCAACCTGTGTGCCACATGAAGCCGTGGCTTTCAGGTCCTTGGGTACGACCGTGAACGCACATCGAACACCAGTGAAGCCGACATTCTTGCTGAAGCTGCGAAACTCAATCGCAACCTCTCTGGCGCCCTCAATTTCATAGATGGAATGCGGAATGGAGTCGTCAGAAATAAAGGCTTCGTAGGCCGCGTCGAACATGATGAGACTGTCGTTGGCGCGGGCATAGTCAACCCACTTCTGCAGTGTCTCCCGTGATGCAACTGTGCCAGTGGGATTGTTGGGGTAACACAAATAGATAACGTCAACTCGTTCTGCAGGAAGTTCAGGGACGAATCCATTTTCTTCAGTCACGGGAAGGTATACCAGACCCGCATACCGACCGCTTTCATCCGCGTTACCCGTATGCCCAGCCATGACATTCGTGTCGACATAAACAGGGTACACAGGATCAGTGACTGCAATTCGATTGTCCGTTCCCAGAATGTCAAGGATGTTGCCGGTGTCACATTTGGACCCGTCAGACACAAAGATCTCGTCCGCTGAGACGTTGACACCTCGGTTCTGATAGTCATGCTCCGAGATCGGTTCGCGCAGAAACCCATAACCCTGCTCCGGACCGTATCCGTGAAACGTTGGTGCGTCTGCCATGTCGTCAACGGCAGCATGCATCGCTGCAACGATCGCCGGGGGAAGCGGTTCGGTGACGTCTCCGATACCCAGTTTGATGACCTGCGCATCAGGGTTTGCTTCTGCGAAGGCATTGACCCGGCGAGCGATTTCGGGAAACAGATAACCGGCTTTGAGCTTAAGATAATTCTCGTTGATACGGACCATAGAGCAACTCCTGGGGGCAGATGGGGCCAATGTGTGATGATGTGTCGGTCGGAAACAGCATCGCTCTCCTGGATCGTGGCTGCCAATTGCCACTTCAGAGCCATGTTCTTATTGTCGTATACGATACCGGCTTGCGGGACTAACGAAACTGCCAACGAAGAACGTTCCTTGTGGTCGGAACTGTGCGTTAAACGACGTAGCGGGGCAGCGGCACCTCATGCAATGCTCGGATGACGCGCGGCCCGGTCTGCGAACGTGCTGTTGTGACGAATTCTGTCCGGGATTTCAAACTTGCACTTCTGGTCACTCATGAAAAAACGAGGATGACCGGAATTGGCCATCCTCGTAAATTCATTTAAATGCCGATGTTCGGAATGGTTAGTAACGTTGCTGTCTGTGGCTTCCCGCTGGACTACTCAGCTTCTTCCGTGCCTTCTGCAGCTTCTTCCGTGCCTTCTGCAGCTTCTTCTGTGCCTTCCACAGCTTCTTCTGTGCCTTCCACAGCTTCTTCTGCTACTGCTTCGTGCATGGCTCCACCGCCAACACCCGAACCAGCTTCCATTCCCATTGCGTGTCCAGCGTTACCTGTTGGGTTGGCGTCCGAGGTGCCGGTGTCGGCGCCTTCGCCACAACCGATGATTAGCGCCAGGCCGAGCGACAATACACTCAGGAATTTGCAATTTGCCATACCAGTGTCCTCCGAGTCATGTTCAGTTTTGGATGTTTTCAGAGCAATCGGTGAAATATTCACCACGTCGTTGCGCGGTAATCTTTCAGATCTGAGAGGAAATGCAAGAAGGACCACCAATAATCCAGCAAAGTTTGAAAATTGGCGACGACAAGACGACCTGTGTTGTCGGATCCGGGATTAGTTCCTGTAGAAAACTGTTTGGAAATCCTGAATTCCACGCGATGTGCGTCCCGACAAGGTTCGGACGTCTGTTGTCGGTTCACACCTCGCAGATCGCTTGCTTACGTGGAATGTCGAGCCGAACTGATACCATATACCCGGTCACATCTTCGAGTGGCCCAGCCATCATTGACTGTGAGATTTGCGTACAGTCAGCTGGGATCGGAACGATATAGGGAAAGCAAAAATGTCTGTGAACGTCTGTCGGTTCTCTGATTCGTTCGTCACTTTCCGACTCGACTTCGAACGTAAGCCGCCGGCTACGGTCAGTCATCAGCCACTGTACAGCCTGAACAATGCGCGGATTCAGATCGAATGCCGCTGCCTGATCTCTGAAAAAAGTACCGGTGTGACACAGAGCTTTGTGCTGGGGGCGAGCTGCAAGACAGAACGCGTGGGCGTCGACCGCGATATCTGGACGAGTCCGAATGCCGATTTTGCCCCAATCTTCTCACATGATCGGTTCATGAATATCAAGACGTTCGCCCGCGCGGGTGTTGAAGTCGAACGCTACCCATCCGGCAGCGGAACGCAGTCGGATCGACAGTCGGGCCGTGTTGAGGATGTGTTCGATGATGTACGTATCGATATTGCGGAAGCAGACGCCGATGTGCTCGAAACGGCCAGTGACATCGTGCAGGCGACTCTTGCCAATGAGCCACTTGTCGGGCAGACCACGATTGAAAACGATCGGTACTCAGCTCTGATTGAATACCCTGTGAAGACCATGAACGCTAATGAACGCGATCTGATTTATCAGACAGACACCGGGCCGGTGCTGCTGCCGGACCTGTCGCTTCCGCCGGACGAACTGATGTCCGGTTTTCAGCTCGCGTTTGCGGCGTACAACTGTCCGAACTGGATTGAACTGCTGGTGCGTGTGCCGACCGAAATCTCAAAATCGGCCAGCGTGTTTCACTATTCCAGCCCTATTCGGTTTAACTGCGAGAATCAAATCCTGAGAATAGGCTGCGGTGAAGTTAAACACTCGTGAAGTCGAACAGAAACTGTTTCAGGCGGTCATGCAGAAGGTGATTGAAACGTCTTGGTGTATGGCAAGACCTTTGCCCTCCCAACTGATTCTGTGTCGGGTGTGGGACTCAACTTCCTCCCGGTACGATTGAAAGGAAGTCCATTGACAAATCGGCTGTTTCGATTGAATGTCTGTTCGACTTACATTTCTTTTCTGTCTTGCTGCCAGATGACCACGAGTGTTGGGGCAGAATCACCCCACCCGAATATCCTGTTCATTGCGGTGGATGATCTGCGGCCTTCGATCGGTTGCTACGGAGATCGACACGCGATTACTCCCAACATCGATCGGTTGGCGAAACTTGGTGTACGTTTTGATCGGGCTCACTGCCAGGTAGCCGTCTGCAATCCGTCACGCGCCAGCCTGATGACGGGCCTGCGTCCTGACAAGCTCGGCGTGTGGACTCTGCCCATTCACTTTCGCGAAGCAATGCCCACAGCCGTAACGATGCCGCAGTGGTTTCGCCAGTATGGTTATAGAGCGGTGAGTCACGGGAAGATCTTTCACAACCCCACACCCGATCCGCAGTCGTGGAGCGAACCGATTCGGGCGACACCGCGTCTGAAGTCACCCTACCCTGACGGTACTCGGAAACATATCCGGGACGTTCAGCAGCAGCTTCCACAGAGTGACTGGCGAAAAAATAATTTGCGAGGTCCCAGCACCGCGGCTCCGGAAGTGGACGACAAGCAGCTGATCGACGGTGCGCGAACGGATATGGCGATCGAGGATCTGCGACGTCTGGGCAACCGTGATGAACCCTTCTTCCTGGCAATGGGGTATATCCGGCCCCATCTGGCGTGGATCGCACCAAGAAAATACTGGGATTTTCATGATCCGGCAAGCCTGCCCGTAGTCACGGACCGCAGCGTCACGGCTAATAATCCGCCGTATGCGCTGTCCAACAGTTATGAAATGACTCATTACGTTGACTTGATCGACTTTCCGAAACCCTGGGATGAACAGCGAGTCACTGATGCGAGGGCTCGGCATCTGATGCACGCGTACTACGCCTGCGTAACATACATTGATGCACAGATCGGCCGCCTGCTGGATGCGCTGGATCAGGAAGGGCTGGCGGACAACACGATTGTTGTGTTGTGGAGCGACCATGGCTGGAAGCTGGGTGAATTCAATGGCTGGGGCAAGATGACCAACTACGAAATTGACACCCGCGTACCGCTGATCATTTCTGCTCCGGGCTTACCAACGGCAGGACAGCAATCGGACGAACTCGCGGAACTATTGGATCTGTATCCGACGCTCTGCGATCTGGCAGGAATCGCGACCCCGGAGTTCGTTGACGGAAGCAGCTTGGTGCCGAACCTGAAGGATACCAGCGTGCACGTCAAGGACGCGGCATACAGCCAGTACTATCGCAACTTCGAAGGCCGTGAATACATGGGCTATGCGATCCGCACCAGTGAATATCGTTTTGTGGAATGGCGAGACTTCAGCACGGGGGAAGTCACAGCACGTGAACTGTTCGATCATCGAACGGATTCCTCGGAATCCATCAATCTGGCTGATTCTGCGCCGCAGGAGCTGATTGATCGCATGACTGATCAGCTCCTGATATCTCACCCCCGCAAGCCGCTGACGATGACGCCGCCCGTGCATTCGAATCCGAATCAACCGCGACTCAGGGCCGATATCTCGTTCCTGAATAAGACGGAGACGACGGTCATGGTTTTTCCGATTACTCCCAGGGGACGAAGGGGGCGAGCAGAGAATTTACAGCCTGGCGTGGAGGTGACTATCAAAGCTCGTATCGGGGGCGTTTACGTGGTTGAGAGCAAAGACGGGACGATTCACCAGATTCACTCACCATCAATACCGTCACGAACAATTGTGCTTGAGTGACAGCGAATTTCATTCGAGGCGCATAAAGAACGCGACACCCGAATGTTTGGGCGCCGCGTTCGCTTTTACGAAAACACTGGCAGAGCCAATGCCACTTGATTCAGCAACTGACCATTGACCTAGAGGATCTTTTTAAGATCCGCAAGAACAGCTGCCGTCTTGAGATCGTTGACGTCAGATACGGCAATGTTAGCTTTCACGCCAAGACGACTGGCCAGGATGATGGTTACCTCCGCTTTGGGGCTGATGCCGTAGTTGTCCGGGCCATTTTCGAACTCATTAGGAACGACAAACGGTACGTTGGTCGCCTTACTGGTCTTGGCAAGTGTCTTGGCTGCATCGGACAGGTCGTCCTTGTCTTCACCCAGCACGTTTACGAACGCGGTCAGCTTTGAGTCTTTGTTCTTTGCGATCGCCTTGTCAATCTGCTGTACCAGTTCGACAATTCGTTTGTCAGTTGAACGGGTGAAGATGACAACCTGTGGCTTGGCGCCATTGCGACATCGGTAGCAGAGGTTCTTGCCTTCTGCCACGCCGTCTGTTTCTGCACCGGCACACTTGGTGACGTAGAATGCTCCGAGTGAGTCACCGGTCTGAGGACCACTCTTCACTGTTTCACCTGCAGTGACAGCCGAAGAGACTGCCAGAATCATACCCAATGCGAAAAAATTCTTCACGGATTGCTCCTTTCAAGGGGGCGGGAATCATGTGCTTCAGCGCACACAGAGGATCGTCGTTGACGGAAAACATTTTGACTGACCGTAATGGCTCTTGATCAACGGCCCTCGCTGTTCGACAATGTAAATAAACCGTCGATGTCGCCGTCAGTCACTGCCTCAAAATGTTACCGCGTTCAGGAGTCAGTTAAAAGTGATCCGCGTTACATAACGCGTTACCTTGCTCTAAATTGGCGAAAACCTCGAATCCGGCCGTCTTACCTCCGCATCGCACACCTCAGGCTGTCCTGAAAACTCACCACAGCTCATTTTTCGCTTAGAATGTCGCACAGGAATTCGCATGCTCAAGGCAGTCAGCTCGCCCCTTCTGGTTATCTTGTGTCTGTTCGCAGGCAGACCGTTGATTCTGGCGGGCGAATCCACCGCCAGCGACGGTGCTGAGGTGCCGTCAGCCTATGCCGACCGTTCGCCCGTTGATCTGGCACTTTCACCGGATGGGCAGTGGCTTGTTACGGTTAACGAAACGTCGGACAGCGTTACGCTCATTCGCACGAAGGATCAGGTAGTCGTTGACGAAGTCTTGTGTGGTCGTCATCCCGCTGATATCGAATTCTGTCCCGATGGTCAGACGGTGCTGGTGAGTGGCTTGTGGTCCGGTGATATCACCATTCTGAAGTTGGTCAACGGTAGTTTGAAACGGATTGGCGTGATTGATGTGGGGTTCGAACCCTGCGGTCTGGCGATTTCGCCGGAAGGAGATCGAGCATATGTCGGACTTGTGGCAACCGGGCAGGTAGCCGAGCTTGATCTGAAGCAACAGAGTGTGTTGCGACGGTTTGACGTGGGGCACTGGCCTCGATATCTGACACTGTCTGCCGACGGTTCGCGGCTTGCCGTCGGTTGTGGAGGTGCCGGGCGAATTGACGTGATCGACCCGGTCACCGGCGAAACGCTCTACGACGAGACATTGGCCAACGGCATTAATCTGGGCCACATGATTCCGTCTGCAGACGGCACCTATGCATACTTCACATGGATGGTCTATCGCACAAATCCGATCAACGTGGGCAATCTGCGGAAAGGCTGGTTGCTGGCCAGTCGCATCGGTCGTGTTCGGCTGGACGGCTCTTCCTACCGCGAGGCGATCTCACTGGACGTGCCCGGGATGGCTGTTGCTGACCCTCACGGAATCGTCATCAGTCGCGATGAAAGCCGTTTGGTTGCATCCGCTGCGGGAACTCATGAACTGCTGGTTTACCGTCTGCGCGATTTGCCATTCGTCGGTGTTGGTGGTCCAGGCGACCTCATCGATCGTCGACTGCGAAACGACCCGGACAGATTCCACCGTATTGAGGTTGGAGGGCGTCCGATGGGGCTGCGAATGGCCGACGACAGTGGCACGGTATACGTCGCCAACTACCTGCGTAATTCTGTGCAGGTGGTCGACCTTGATTCTCGGGAAGTGAGTGCTGAGATCGATCTGGGCGGCCCGACGGATACCACACTTGCGCGGCGCGGCATGGAAATCTTCCACGACGGCCGGCGCAGTCTGGATCAATGGTACAGTTGCCACTCATGCCATCAGTTCAATGGAATCAACTGCAGACCGATGGATACCATGAACGATGGTACGGAAATGACGCTAAAGACAGTGCTGCCGTTGTTTGATGTCAGCAAAACCGGCCCGTGGACGTGGCACGGCTGGCAGAATGATCTTGAGAATGCGATGCACAAATCGATGACATCAACAATGCTGGGCCGCGATCCCAGCGATCGGGATGTGAGTGCCCTGCTGGCCTATCTGGATACGCTGGAGGCTCCTCCGAATCCATTTCGGAACTCTGACGGGTCACTGAATGCTGCCGCTCGTCGTGGACAGCAGGTCTTCAGTAGCACGAAAGCCGGCTGTGCCAACTGTCACAACGGCCCCCAGTTCACAGATGGAAAAATCCACGACGTCGGCCTGGGCTCAGACAAGGACTACTACGAAGGATACAACACTCCGTCGCTGCGGGGCGTCTATCGCAAGGTGCGGTTGCTGCATACCGGCCGAGCACGTTCACTGGAACGCGTTGTCAGCGATCTGCACAGCCCGGAAGTGGTTACAGGTCAGGGCCGGTTGACCGGGCAGGAAAGTGCGGATCTGATCGAATACCTGAAGTCGTTGTGAACGAACGTGCTGCGTCCCGGCATCTTGTGGGTGTCACTGGTTGCTCCTTACCTGTGCTGCAACAGGATTCATTTGGATTCTGCGGCGTTTCCTGCAGGTATTCAATCACCGTCTCTGATGCCTTTGACACACTGTTTGCCGGCAAACGGTGGTCTCTGGTGTCGACTGTAAGCGGTTTGCCTGGTCAAGGTCTAAGGTGTTGCGGTGACCTGATCAGTCAGAGGTTTCGATACAGACTCATCCTGACCCAGCAGGCGTTGTGCTTCCTGCAGAACAAAATCCGGGTCCATGAACGGTTCATAGCTGATGTCCTGCCAGCGAATGCGACCTTCACCGTCGATCAGGAACGTGCCGTGCAGTGGCTGACTTTCGAAATCGTCATAACATCGGTAACGCTTGAAGACGTTGAGTTGATCGTCTGAGACCAGCGGAAACGGAAAGCCGTCTTCCAGGTCTTTGTAGGCTCGGTCCAGCAGTTCCTGTTTGTCCGTACTGACGGCAACGACATCGATGCCGGCCGCTCGGAATTTTTCCGTCTCCGGAGCGAATTTCTGGAGCTGCTCAGCGCAGTGCAGACAGCCGAAGCCCAGATAGAAGATCATGACGACGGGTTTGTCTCGATAGTCGCTCAGCGCACGTGGTTGATTCTGGACGTCGGCCAGAGACCAGTGGGGGGCGGGCACAGGCTGCCAGTGCAATGGCCCCAGCGAATCCAGTGGCGGTCTGGCACCGATGTCAGATGCTGTGACCGCTGCTGTACGCCAGTCGTCGTCAAAACCCAGCTCTGTCGCGATAGGTTTCAGCCGTGCAAATGCAGGCGCAGCGATGTCAATTGTTGAGGAGATGTTTCGCAGCTGATCGAATGATTTTTTTGCTTCGTCGTTCTTTTTTGCCGCCCACAGAGTTTCGATCTGAGCAGTCAGGGGGCGGACTTCACCGCGATTGCTGCCTACGTAATCCGTGATTTTCTTGACTGCGTCGTCAGTTTTTCCAGCCTGCAGCATGACGGCGACCTGTTCTTCCACGGGAATGCCTCCTGCTTTTTTAAACAGTTCCAGGGCTTCGTCATATTTTCCGTTGGCTACGGCGATGCGGCCGTCGATTTCCTGAACGGCTTTTTCCAGATCGCGAATTCGCCGGCCGTGCTTGTCTTCTGCTGTCTTGCGAGCTTTCTTGACATCCTTTTTCGCCTTCTCGGCTTCCTTTTGTGCTTTGTCCCCGGCTTCCTTCTGTTTCTTCTTTTCCTGGTTCAGGAGGGTCTCGATCTTCTGCCGAATAGGGGTCGCCTTTTCAGCAGTGCCCACCGCGACCAGCGCGGCAGCAAGATACCGGTCGCGTTTCAGGTCTTCGGTATCGTTTCCGCAATCTTCCAGGTACGGAGTTTCAGACAGGGCAATCATCTGATCGTGCAATTGATAAGTCCGCAGCACATCAAGAAGTCGCTGACGTCCGTATTTGAAGCTGCCGAACTTGCCGATGTGGTTATACTTCGGGTGCCGCGGCAGTCCCATCATGTTTTGAGCGAGCGCGATGGCATCATTGACCTGACCGATGTGTATGAGGTTACGAATACACCACTCGTTGTTGTGTGCGAAATTGTGAATTTGATCGGGCAACACCAGATCCTTCATCATGTGAGCATGGTCGACTCGCGCTGATGCTTCCTGCTGATAGACGGCGTCGTGATAGCGTTTCAGTCGGGAATAGATATGCCCCGGCATATGCCACATGTGAGCAATCTGGGGAGCGGCCAGGCCGCAGCGGGCAGCAGATTCCAGAGCTCTGTCGGCTTTCTTCGTGTCCCACAGGTGAATGCGATAGTGGTGGACCGGATGCAGAGGTTCAACATCAAGCACATCCTGAATCAGGGCATCGACCGTCAGGTAGCTGACCATCTTGATTCCTTCCCGGCGTGCCGACCAGATGTACTCGCACAAGAATGCTTTCGCTTCGATGTCGTCCGGGAATTCCAACAGTAGTTCTTCCAGGTCACTGATATACTTTTCCGCCCGCTTTTTCTTTTCATCGCTGGTTTCGGCCTTTGCGTTGGCATACCGGCTATACGCTTCGATGTACCGCTGTTCACGGGGCGACGCTTTGTCCTTGTGGTCCATGGCTTTCTTGATGAAGCCTTTGGTGCGATCTGCGTTTCGACGATTTGAATAAGCCATGCCCCAGTAGGCAATGGCACAGTCAGGGTCCAGCATCGCCGCCTGCCGAAAGGAACGCTCAGATTCGAAATACCAGAATCCGTGCATCTGGCCGATACCCTGCAGAACGAACGCCCGAGCTTCGTCAGACTGCGTAGTGACATCGAAGTGGACAGTTCCGACTCCCGTCATGGGGTAAGCGGCCTGACGCGGACCATCATTGAAAATTTCACCATGCAGAGAATGGCCTTCCGGCGTCTCCTTCCTGGCGGCTTCGGCGTTCGTTGCCGTGTCACCAGCCGGCGGTGTCGCTTCCTGAGCGGTTGCCGCCACGACAGTGCTGAGTATCACGACACTGGCAAGTAACGTGAGGACCGAATGTTTGCGGGGCATGGAAAGATGCCGTGTACTATTGAGGAGGTGGGACAAGCGGATGTTCCTGGAGAGTTCTTTTGCTGTGGCGTGGACCACCGTGCAGCCAGATCATGGTGACCGGAGTTAAGCTGGACCGGCAGTTTCACGGCGACGTCTATTCTGTCCCTGCGGCTCTCCAGGGGCAAGGACTCGGGCCAAAAACAGTGGATGCCCTGAGAAACAGACAACTTCTTCCGGGGAACAGGCCTTCCTATTTGGACTTGCGTAATCGCAACGGTTAACCTGCCGCCCTGATTCTTTACAAACGCATTGCGTTCCTTCCGGCCTGACATGATTGCCGTATTGCTCCGGTCAGATGTGAGCTGACGTACAAAGAATTGCCGGTCCGCTGCCGTTCGTCGCGTCACTTTCGAAGTATGCAGATCGCGTGGTTGTTTTGCCGAAAGCCCCGAATGTCTCGTATCTCTGACGTTTTTGATCAGGCCGCACAGCAGGCTCGCATGACGTTCATGCCGTTTGTGACGGCTGGAGATCCGTCGTTGCAGTCGACCTCTGCGGTTTTGAAAGGTCTGCGAGATGCCGATGTGGACCTGATTGAACTGGGTTTCCCATACAGCGATCCCATCGCGGACGGGCCCGTGATTCAGGCGTCCTACACCCGTGCGCTCGACAATGACGTAACTGTACACGGTATTCTGGGGATGATGGAAGATCTGCGAGACGCAGGGCTGCCTCCGGTTCTGGCAATGGTGTCCTATGCAATCGTGTTTCGCTTCGGGACGGACGCCTTTGTGGCCAGAGCGGCCGAAGTCGGCTTTAGTGGGTTGATTATTCCGGACCTGCCCGCCGACGAAGCCAGTGAGATGTCTGCAACCGCCACGAAGCATGGCCTGGGTCTGGTGCAGCTGATTGCTCCCACCACCACGTCAGATCGCACTCAGCAGATTCTTGACGCGTCCAGTGGCTTCGTCTACTGCGTCTCAGTGGCCGGCACGACCGGCGTTCGAAAGGAACTGCCCGAGGCACTGATTGAACAGCTGATGCAACTGCGGCTGATGACGGATCTGCCCCTGGCGGTGGGGTTTGGTATCAGCGGACCGGATCAGGTTGCATCTCTGGAAGGAGTTGCCGACGGTGTGATTGTGGGGTCGGCTATTGTGAGGCTGGCGGCGGAAGCACCGTCCGTCGAAGCTGCGGCTGCCGCCGTGCGGACATTTTCGTCAGAAATGCGAGCGGCGGTGAACGGCGTTAAACCGTCTCGGAGAATTTGATTGAGCACGGCAGGCTCTGGGGGTCTTGCTGTTTGTTATCGGGATTTGCATCACCGTCGGCAACTGTGATGCAGACGTCAGAGGTGACGATTTCGAATTCAGACACCGCGACGCCGTTCTGCTGAGAGACCTTCATGCGGTTTGTACGGCAGTGGCTTGCGGCTTAGAATTCCGGCACGGATCCGAATACTGCCATCACTTCTAAGAATCGAAACAGGATTATATTTGTGCATAGACTCGGCCGCACATTCGCAACCATTCTTGTTCTGCTGATGTCTCTGTCGTCCGTGCCGGCGGATAGACAGAAACTGCCGCACATTGTCGTCATCATGGTTGACGATATGGGGTATGGCGACCCTGGGTGTTACAACTCGAACTCAAAGATTTCGACGCCGCACATCGATTCGCTGGCACGCGCCGGAATGCGATTCACGGACGCTCACGCACCCGGACCGTTGTGTCACATGTCTCGCTACGGTCTGATGACCGGCCGCTATCCGTTTCGAGCAGACGTGGGCTCCTGGCGACATAAGCGTTCGATTGGTGCTGGACAGGTTACGATTGCGTCATTGCTGCGAAGTGCGGGGTATCAGACTGCGATGGTCGGAAAGTGGCATCTGGGTTTCGACGAAAACGGATACGACAAGCCGTTACCGGGCGGTCCGATCGATTGTGGCTTCCAGAGTTATTTCGGAATCCGCGCGTCCACGGACATTCCACCGTACTTTTACATTCGTGGTGACAAAGCTGTGCAACCGCCGACGAATCAGATTGGGGCGAATTACAGCGATGGATGGACTAGAATTCAGGGAGCATTCTGGCGAGAAGGCGGCATTGCTCCTGATCTGGCGTTGAAGGATGTTCTGCCCCGCTTCACGGAAGAAGCTGTTGAGGTTATTCAATCGCACGGCCGACAACCGGCCACTGCGCAAAAGCCGCTGATGCTGTACCTTGCGTATCCGGCTCCTCATACGCCGTGGTTGCCGTCGGCGGAGTTCGCGGGCCGTAATGGAGCAGGAATGTACGGGGACTTTGCTGCGATGGTGGACGCAAATATCGGGCGAGTATTGAATTCGCTGGAAGAGACGGACATGGCACAGGATACGCTGCTTGTGCTTACGTCAGACAATGGTCCGGTGTGGTACGAAAACGACGTTGAACGGTTTGATCACGATTCGTCCGGTGGATTACGGGGCATGAAGGCGGACGCATGGGAGTGCGGTCACCGCATGCCGTTCATCGTACGCTGGCCTGGCTCGGTGGTTGCCGGAACGACATCGCACCAGACCATCTGCTTCACAGACCTGCTGGCCACGTTTTCGGACGTTGTCGGAACATCCCTGGCCGGCGATGCCGGGCCGGACAGTTTCAGCTTTCTTGACGTGTTGAAGGGGCGTCAGCCGGATAATGTTCCTGTGCGGAAGCATCTTGTGATGCAGTCTGGTGGAGGAGTGATGACGATTCGTTCCGGCGACTGGAAGCTGATTCAGGGACTGGGGTCCGGAGGATTTTCCAAACCCAGAAAAATCAGGCCCGGAAAAGGTGAGGCCCCCGGACAGCTCTATAATCTTAAGAACGATCCCGCTGAAAAGCACGATGTGTACGCTTCTCAGCCGGATGTTGTGGCCGAGTTGACGAGACAGCTGGACCAGATTCAGAAGGCCACGGGCCAGCGTCATGCGAAATAGACGATGACCTGGATGTCTGCAGGTTTGTCGATCGGTGTGGCAGTTGCGGGTGAAATGTCGATCACTCAGCCGAAAATGATGCCGCAGCTTTCCCATGTCACAGATAAAAGGCAAAAACATCAGTAAGCGCCCATTGCCTTTTGTGACAATGGGAACCGATCAGTAGACTGCAGCGTTTTCTGCAGGCGTCCCGCGTCCCTGATGCGCGGGGCTCGCAACGCTACACGTTCAGGTCACTTCCGTTCGGTCGGAATCCTACAACATCTGGTCACCTCATGTCGTTGCCTATTATTGAACCCAGTGCTTCCCGGCCCACTGTCCCGGAGACGACCGGCCCGAGCAAGGGAAACTACGCCTTTGTCAGCCTTGGCTGCCCTAAGAATCTGGTGGACAGCGAGAAGATGTTAGGCACGCTGGCGCTGGATGGATATACACTGGTTCCGGACCCAGCGAAGTCTGATTTTGTTATCGTGAATACGTGCGGCTTCATCGACAGTTCACGGCAGGAATCCAAAGCGGTTATTCAGGAGATGCTGGACTTGAAGCAGAGCGGGCAGACAAAGGGGGTGATTGTCGCCGGATGCCTGCCGGAGCGCATGGAAGAAGGTGGGTTGCTGTCGGAAATGCCTGACATCGATCATGTGGTCGGAGTCTTCGGTCGTGACGAAATCAATCGAGTGGCGGATCGTCTGCTGGGTGGTGTCACGGAACAGAGAGAATTGTTTCGGCCGGCCCCGATCACTGCACTGGATGACAGGGCACGGCTGAGGATCACGCCGCAGCACTTCGCCTATCTGAAGATCTCAGAAGGCTGCGACCGCACATGCACGTTCTGTTCGATTCCGATGATGCGTGGAAAACACGTCACGAAGCCGATTGAGATGGTGGTTGAGGAAGCCAGGGAGTTGGCTGCCGACGGGGTTAAAGAACTGATTATTGTGGCTCAGGACACTACATACTACGGCCTCGACCTGTACGGAGATGTTCGCCTGGTCGAGCTGTTGCGACAACTGGAACAGGTTGAAGGAATCCAGTGGATTCGACTGATGTATCTTTACCCCGTGCACTTCACAGATGCACTGATTGACACTGTGGCAGGCTCGCAGAAAATTCTGCCTTACCTGGACATGCCGTTACAGCACATCAATTCGAAGGTGTTAAAGCGGATGCAGCGACGAGTTAATTCTGAGCAAACCAGAGAGCTTGTGGGCAAGTTGCGACAACGTGTCCCCAATCTGGTGCTGCGAACGACGTTTATCGCTGGGTTTCCCGGCGAAACGGACGAACAGTTCGAAGAACTGCGTGACTTCGTGGTCGACACGCGTTTCGAACGCATGGGCGTGTTCAGCTATTCAGTGGAACCGGGGACTTCCGCTACAAAACTGGACGGACATCTACCGGACGACATCAGGGACGCCAGGCGGGACGAATTGATGGCCGTCCAGCAGAAGATCGCGTTTGAACATGCGGAATCTCTGGTGGGCTACGAACTGGATGTACTGATTGACGATCAGTCAGACGACGACGAAAATATCTACATCGGTCGAACTTTCGCCGATGCGCCTGAGATCGACAGTAATGTCTACGTTTCTGGTCAGGATCTGGAAGTCGGCAGCATGGTGCCCGTTGAGATTGTGCGACGGGAAGGCTACGATTTGGTGGGAATCGCGCCCGACTCTGAGATTGTTGAGTAACCCTGCACCGGGGTTGTCGTTGCAGATTCCTTCAACGTTCCCCACGAAATGATAGAACCTTCCCTGTCAAATGCCGGATTCTGATCAGCCAGCAGCTGCGCCGCAGCCAGCGAGCCGACTTGGGCGCGAATCGCTGAATCTCCCCAACCTGATTACCATCAGTCGTTTTGTGCTGGCGCTGATCCTGTTTGGACTGATCGATGCCGGCGGTTACTGGCTTGCTTCCGCCGGACTGTTCGTCTTTGCCGCGTCGACGGACTGGCTGGATGGCTATCTGGCTCGCAAGTACGGACAGGTCACGGTGCTTGGCCGGATTCTCGACCCGTTTGTTGACAAAATCATTGTTGGTGGAACTTTCCTGTTCCTGCTGGAAAAAAATGGTACTGCCGAGTCCGGTGCGGCTGTTCAGTCGGGCGTCACTGCATGGATGGTGATTGTCGTCATTGGTCGCGAAATGTTTGTGTCCAGTCTGCGAGGTTTTCTTGAGCAGCAGGGCAAGGATTTTTCTGCCAGCTTCAGCGGCAAGGCCAAGATGATGCTGCAGTGCGTTGCCGTTACGGCCAGCCTGCTTTCCCTGAGTACTCAACTGCAGTGGCCATGGCTGCCGCTGGTTCGTGACGTCCTGCTTTGGGCGGCAGTGGGAGTGACGGTCTGGAGCGGCATGGTATATATTCGGCGGGCCGTCACGCTGTTGGGCAAAGACTGACAGGTCGGGCAGTCACTGTCAGATCAGTCCCCCGAAAATACCGAATGCCCGATGCGAAGGCACTGGCCGAACAGTCGCTCTGTCGATACGGAACGAATCGTTCGAAATTGAGAGTACTCTGAAGCGCCGGCGCGACATACACGAAGAATTGCGGAATCCTGTTCTTTTGTGAAACAAGCTCATCAGTCTGCACAGCACCGATGCCCCCGTCAATTTTCAGGCTGTTGTGGAGGTCGGCAAAGCGACAGTCCGGAATGTGCACCGGATGTTGCCAAGCCAGCTGCCGTTGCGGGCACCGACAAACCGGAACTGGCGCTACAGTACCTGCTGCGTCAGAAACGGCCGACGCTGGCTTGTTTCATGGACCTGGCTCCGATCAACCGGTCGTGCGACGGCTGATCAAGGACTTCGTCTGCCCGGCAGATGCTTCACGTGAGTGCCTCCTGCTGATGGACGAAGATACGCTGCATCCTCGGATACAACGCCCGCCTGTGCCCTGGCGTCCGGGCCGCTCAGACAAAGACGAACTGGCTCAATTGGTCAGGAGCACGTATCGCAAGATCAAACGTGAGGCGACCGCACCCTTGTGGTGCGCTGCAAACAGCCGAACGCGAAGCACTGGTGGTTAATCTCAGAGGCCTGACTCGCAGCGGACTGGGGTATGCCACTGCTGCGTCTGGATCCGGGCGTGCTGTAGCAGAAGTTCGTAGGGGAAAGCGAAAATCCGTTGCGGCAGGCAATTCAGCAGGCGGAAGCTCTGACGCTCGGGGTTCTGTGGATCGATGACATAGAAAAGGCGTTCGTGTCAGCCTTCAGCGCGTCTGCCGGTGGGGCCTGTCTCAACGCATGTCTGGTACGCTGCTGTGCTGGATGCAGGACCATCGGGAACCCATCTTCATGGTAGCGACGGCCAGCGACGTGTCGGCGTTGCCTCCGGAACTGATGCGGGAAGGACGGTTCAACGAAGTCTTTGTTATCGGTCTGCCCGGCATTGATGCACGTCGACAGGTGTTTTCCATTCACCAGAAGAGAAAAGGCCGCGATCCACCGCAGGTTCGTGCGGATGAACCTGCTGATACGTCAAAAGATCTGACGGGGGCAGAAATTGAACAGGCCATCTGATCCGGACTGTTTCACGCCTATGCAGTGAATCGCTCTGTGGTGGCCGATTAGCGGCATTGTTGTTCAGAACCGTGACGGATCAAACACTCCACGCCGCCACAATCTCGTGGACGGTTTCACCTTCCAGCACTTCGTGAGCCAGCAGGTGATCAACAATGGCGCCGATGCCTGCCCAGTGACTTTGCTGCGACAGTGTATGGTGCAGCTGAATCGTCAGACGTTCCAGAAGCTGCAGGCGTGCCTTCGAAGCTTTGACGAAGTCGGCGGCCCGCCATGCGAGTTGCCAGTCGAGTGACCATTCCGCGACGGTTGCCGGGTGAAAAGGATCGCCCAGATGAATCATTTCAGCCACCGGTCCGGCCAGGGCCACCAGTATGGCTTTTTCTGCCAGTTCCTGCGCCTGAAATCCTGAGGTTTCCCACCTGACAACCGTATCGCCAAAGCGATTCGGCCCGTCGTCGCGATCGGGATCAATTGAAACCGAATCGACTGTGGCACCCAGATAGACGGCTGCGAAAGCGTGCCCGGCCTCATGCCATGCTGTGATTTCTTCGATGTCAGACACGCCCGCCCGCTGTCCTTCCAGGTGATGATAATCAGTCGCCACGAACTTCAGTCGATTTCCACACCGCTGAGATCGTCTGCTTCCGGGTACCGCGGATTCATGTTCTTAAGCGTGGCCACCATGACACGCATGATGGCCAGATTTCGATACCATTTCTGGTCGCCAGGGATCAGGTACCACGGCGCGTGTTCAGTGGTGCAGTTATTGAGCATGTCCTCGAATGCATGCTGGTAATCATTCCATTGGGCACGTTTGTGTAGGTCGTCCTGATCGAACTTCCAGTGCTTGTCGGGTTCATCAAGTCGATCCTGAAACCTCTCTTTTTGTTCCTTCTTTGAAATGTGCAGGAAAAACTTCAGCACCGTGGTGCCCGTGTCAACCAGGTGTTTCTCGAAGTTGTTAATCGTCTCGTATCGCGGACGCCAGATGTCTTCCGGCAAGATGCTATCCACGCGAACGACCAGCACATCTTCATAATGGGATCGATTGAAGACTCCGATCATGCCGCGGCCCGGGACGGCCTGATGGATTCTCCAGAGGAAATCATGGGCCAGCTCTTCGGACGACGGCTTCTTGAAGGACGTAACTCGTACTCCCTGCGGGTTCACGCCTTTGAACGTGTGTCGGATCGTTCCGTCTTTTCCTCCGGCATCCATGGCCTGCAACACGACCAGCAGCTTCTGCCTGCCCTCGGCGTACAGCGCTGTCTGCAGATGAATCAGCTCGTTGCGTAATTCAACAAACTCCGTCTCCGCAGCGTCTCGGTTGTCGTGAAAATCTTTCCCTCGAGTACTTGCGTTGGCGAGTACGATCTGGGTTTCCGGTGTCAGGCAATGAACTGCAGGCATTTTGGCACTTTTTGAGGTGGGCTGGGAAGAATGTCGTGGGCTGACAGAGCAACAGGACGACCGAATGGGGCAAAACGAGATTCAGAGGCCAAACGACGTTATGGGGCTAAGTTATCAACCTGGCTCGGACATCCCAACAATCAGCCCCGAGCAATCGGAAAGACCACGACGAAGTCTGAACGAATCACTGACCGATATTCAGCGTATGCGCTGCGTTCGGATGCAAGTAGACCGCGCAACGTTATAATTGTCCGTTCATGCCCGCAAGTTCCACCCTGAACGGGCGTCACTATCGACCGTCCGCCATCTTCGCACAGTGTCGGCCGTTTGTTCCTCAACCGGATATCCGCAATGGTAAAGAATCACTCTCAGCGGTTTCTCGATATCGTGAATTCTGCACGCCCACAAATCAGAGAATGCAATGTTCAGGACGTGGTCGACCGACGTGCTGGCGGTGAGCCATTTCACCTGGTTGATGTTCGAGAGGAGAGTGAATTCTCCGCCGCCCATATCCCTGATGCGACACATCTCGGTAAGGGTGTCATTGAACGAGACATCGAATCGGCAATTTCTGACACAGATGCACCGATTGTTCTGTACTGTGGCGGTGGGTTCCGCTCTGCCCTGGCTGCCCTGAACCTGCAGCAGATGGGGTACACAAGTGTTGTATCCATGGACGGTGGATTCAGCGGCTGGAAAGCGGCTGGCCAGCCAGTCGTATAGTTCGACGTCGATTCATCATCATCTTTCATTCGGTACCAGCCCCCCACATCAATCTCTGCTCAATCGAAAGCTCCTTCATGAGTCAGCTTCAGGATTCCTACGTTATCGCATTCGATGGCGAGGATGCGTCCAACAAAGTTCGCCGGATGGTCGGTAACACGCAGCCGCATTCGTTGCGGACGTTTACTCCCAGTCAGGCGGTGCTGTCAACTTCCGCCGGTGTTTTTCACTGGACACCGGAAGGCCGCCGACTGTACGACTATTCGTCCGGAGTTCTTGTCGCGAATCTGGGGCACAACCCTGTCCGCTGGATGAAACGTTTTCAGCAGTATCTCGGCTGGTCGGCCGATAAGCTGACGGGCCCCGACAATGGTTTTTTTCAGGCCGTTTCGCTGACCGCTTACAACGCCCTGACCGATCTGGAAGCACAGGCCGGCCGACGTCTGGTTGCCAGTTTGCAGGCCAGCCCGGGGGGCAGTCGACTGGAAACAGTCATGTGGTCGGCGTCCGGTTCGGAAGCCGTGCAGAAAGCTCTTTGGGCCTGCATGCGTCGCGATCCGTCACGACCGGGCGTCTTGGCCACACGTAATGGTTTTCACGGCAAGAAGGGACTTTCCGGTGCGGTGACCGGAAGTGAAACCGACACGGAACGTGACCCGAGAATTCGTTTTATTAGTTTTCCCTGCGACGAGTGTTCTGATCTTGACGAACCGATCAAAACCTTTGATGCATCTGTTTATCGTGCGGAACTGGAACAGGTGCTGCAGTCTGCTGAACATCCGATTGGCAGTCTGATTACTGAGCCCTACCTTGGCGGTGGCGGAAGTTATCATCCTCCGAAGGAATATCTTGCACTGCTGCAGGACTTCTGTCGTGAATACGACATTCTGTTCATTCTGGACGAAGTTCAGGCCAACTTCGGACGTACTGGCTGTATGTATGCGTTCGAAGCCTACGACATCGAACCGGACTTTGTGTGCCTGGGCAAAGGCCTGGGCAACGGCATTCCCGTGAGTGCAGCTGTCGGTCGGCGTGATATCTGCGAACTGATGGGGTACGGCGAAACGTCGGATACCTGGAGCGCCAATCCGACATCCAGTGCGGCGGTTCTCGCGACTCTGGATGAATTTGAAACCACAGACATCATCGACCGTACCCGGCACCTGAACACAATATTCGTGGATGGCCTGCGTCAACTGAAGCAGACGGGGGTCATCGTTAATGTCCGTGGCGAGGGTATGGTGTTTGGCATCGAATGCGGACGGGTTGGTTCGACTGCTCCGAATGACGTTGCTAACGCGGTTGTGGAGCGATGCTATCGGGGCAACGACCAAAATAACGGGATTCATCTGCTTGGTCCGCTTGCCGGCTGCGTCATTCGAGTTGCACCGCCAATGTGCATGACTGATGCCGAGGCCACCGAGTCGCTGCGCCTGCTGCAGCAATTCGTGACCGAAGTCGGGCAGGACTTGAATGACGCGTGAATGAATAGTTTACTGGGAGACAGAAAACCTGTCCGGAAGGCACGAACGGCGTTGCACCGCGCGTCGCAAGGCGCGAATGTCACGACTGATTGTTTTCTGTCGCTGCGTGAAGTTTCCGCTTTGACAGGACCGCGGTTCGGTGGATGTCGTGAATAAGTGATGTATCCCGCAACTGCTGCTCTGGCGGGCTTTCGCGGACGCCGTCATACCGTTCGTGTGGAAATCATCAACAACTCCGTGGAAATGGCGTGTTCTCTCTAACGATTCTGTCGTCGGCTGTGTAGTCTGCCCGCCTGATGGGTATTCAGCCGGGCGTGCACAGAAGGGCTGATTTTCCGGCAGCGTATGGCTGTTTCGGTACGCGGCGTGTGGTCAGGTAATCGAGCTGCGATGACTACCATCTGAGTCCGAGATTTTGAGCGTCAGCTCGCATCTTCCGAGGCAACGGCCTCCTTTTCAGAACGAGGTTTCAGCATCATGGGTATTCCCAAAGTGGCGATTGTCGGTCGTCCCAACGTGGGGAAGAGCTCGCTGCTGAACTGGATGGCGGGCAAACTGCTTTCGGTCGTGGATCCCACGGCAGGTGTCACGCGTGACCGGGTGACGTGGATGATGCACGAAAAGGACCGGTATTTCGAACTCGTCGACACCGGTGGCATTGGTATCGTCGATAGTGACGACCTGTCGGATGACATTGAGCGGCAGATCGACGTCGGGCTGGCGGAGTGCGATCTGTTGTTATTTGTGGTCGATGCGAAGGCCGGTATTACTCCGCTGGATCAGGAAGTCGCTGAACGACTGCGGCGAATCGATAAGCCGATGCTGATGGTCGTCAACAAGTGTGACTCGTCACGACTGGACGTCGAGGCCGGCGGTTTCCTGCGGTTGGCCAACCTGCCCCAGGTTGTCACCAGCGTGAAGGGCAATCGAAATCGTGCTGACTTGTTGAAGACAATTGCAGAGCATCTTCCAGAAGCCTGTGACGATGAGAACGACGAAGGAGAGAATCTGTTCGAACCGCCGGAAATGCGTCTGGCTATTGTGGGGCGGCGTAACGTCGGCAAAAGCACATTCATTAATCAGCTGGCCGAATCAGAGCGGGTAATCGTCAGCGAGATTGCGGGAACAACTCGCGACAGTATCGACATTCGTTTTGACGTTGACGGTCGAACTTTTGTCGCTATTGACACGCCAGGCGTTCGTAAACGCAAAAGTCTGGAGAACAGCATTGAGTTCTATGGTCTGGTTCGAGCCCAGAAAAGCATTCGCCGGGCCGACGTGGTCCTGATGTTCTTTGACGCCACAGAAACTGTTTCTCGTGTTGACAAACAGCTGGTTGAAGAAATCTCGAAACACCACAAACCCTGTGTGTTCGTTGTCAATAAGTGGGACCTCGCACAGGAAGAGGATATGACGATTGAACGATGGGGCGAATACCTGGTCAGTTCGTTTGCATCCATGCGTCATGTGCCCATTGCCGTCCTGACCGCGAAGGACGGCCGCAACATTCGGCAACTGATCAACCTCACACAAAGCGTCTACAAGCAGGCTCAGACCAGAATGAGCACGGGTCGGCTGAATCGGGCGGTAAAGGTGGCTGTAGAAAAGAACCCGCCAGCGCACCGCAAGAACAGGCGGCCCAAGATTTATTACGCTACTCAGGTTGCGACTGCACCGCCGACGATTGTCGTCAAATGCAATGAGCCCAAGCTGTTCGATGAATCGTGGAAAAGATACCTGCTCGGCTTTCTAAGGGAAGTGTCGCCGTTTCACGAGGTTCCGATCCGTATGATCCTGCGTTCTCGCAGCGACGAGGACCTGGGGCTCGATCTGCCGGATATTCAGTTACGATCGGCTGGGGAAATCGACTCGGAATCGACCGACTCAACAGCTGACGCTGATTTTTCTCCAGCAACGGACGCGCCCGCCGACAACGGCACCGATTGAGTACAGGCTTCGACACCTTTCGCCGTACGAAAATGCCCCTCGTAATCGTGAATTACTGAGGGGCGATGCATGGTGTATGCCGGGGCCGTTGAACGCCCAGTCTATGGACAGACAGTTCTGCCCATTCCTTTACGAACGGACTCTGATTTACGCAGCGTCTTTCTTTTTCTTTCCTTTACGTTTGCGGTTCGCAGCGCCACGGGCCTTTGGCAGCTTTTCCTGCTGTTCAGCGGTCAGCACCTTCTTCAGGGCGGCGATGATTTCGCCATTGAGTCCCTGCTGGACCTTGGCGTGTGCCTTCATGGCAGTGTTCTGTTCGTCCGTCAGTTTGAGGGCCTCCGTGACGACTTTGCGGGAATCTGCCCCGGTTTTGCCTGCATCCTTGGCCGCTTTCAACGCGTCGCGCTGAGCGGCTCTCTGTTCATCCGTGAGGATGCTTTTTCGCTTGGCCGCCAGTTCCTTCAACTTTTCCGCAAACTGCTTTTCGATGGCCGCAATTTTTTCCTTCTGATCCGCAGTCAGTTCCAGATCCTTAACAAAACGCTGGGTCGCAGACGGGGTATTCGATTTTTTCCTGCGATCACCTTTCTTTTTCTTCTCGTCAGCAACAGCGCTGCTGGCGATCACGGTGATCAGAGTCAAACAAATCAGATTACGAAACAGTCTCATTCTCATGTCTCCTGATGCGATTCCGGAACCGCATGACTTCAGTTAAATTCGGGATTCGAGCCACCACGATGGCTGCTCAATCGGATCGATGTACCTGACAAAAGTCAAGCCGGTTATCGCTGTGTTGCTGAAGATGCACGCGAAGGATTGTCTTCAAGGACGGCGATGACACTCAGGTGGCCGAGTGTATTTGCATAGAGATGGTCAGTATCTGACCATTATTTCAGATTCAATGATGAATTTCCGGGAAAGGGATCGAAATCTATCTGAACGCTGAAGTCCGACAGCTTCGCCGGTCATTCTTCCCTGTCGTTAACCCGGTATCTTCCGTTTGTTGTCGCTTCGTTTGCCCAATGCGACAGGATTATCCAGACTTTGTGTCGATGCGACTTTCAACGAACGATTTCTGTCGGTGACGACAGGAATTCTCCGTTGCGGCATCGCTCATCGAAGCATTACTCTCTGAAAAAATTAAGGTAATGATGCCAATTCGAATTTGGCAATGTTATGAAGGCCGGAAAGCGGTATGAAGAAAATCCTTGTCATTGGCGGCGGTTCCATCGGTGCACGCCACGTGAGGTGTTTTCAGAAGACCGAGCGGGCCACCGTTGTTCTGTGCGAAACAAACGATGGATTGCGGCAGCGAATTGTCGATTCGTACGCCCTGCCGCAGTCGTTCGAGTCACTGGATGATGCCCTGGATGAGCATTTTGATGGTGCCGTCATCTGTACACCTGCGCCGTTACACGTGCCAATGGCGCGTCGACTTGTGGACCGCCGAATCGCAACGTTGATCGAAAAGCCGCTGAGTATTTCAGTGACTGGAATATCTGAGCTGCAGGCGGAGGTCCGTGCATACCAGACGCCTGTCAGTGTCGCATACGTGATGAGACAACATCCGGCGCTGATCGAGATGAAGAAGGCTGTCGACAGTGAAGTTTTTGGACGACCGGTCCAGATTGCATACATGGGAGGCCAGCATTTTCCTTTCTACCGCCCGGCGTATCGGGAAATCTATTACACAAAACACGAAACCGGTGGTGGAGCGATTCAGGACGCACTGACTCACGTGATGAATGCTGCTGAGTGGATTGTGGGGCCGGTCACCCGTCTGATTGCGGACGCGGAGCACTGTGTTCTGGACGGCGTTGACGTGGAAGATACAGTTCACGTGATTACCCGGCACGGTGTCGTGCTTGGGGCATTCTGCATGAATCAGCATCAGCCTGTGAACGAGTCCCGGCTGACAGTAATGTGTGAACGTGGAGCCGTGCGATTCGAAGGACACCGCCATCGCTGGCTTACGTCCAGTGAACCGAACGGTCTGTGGCGTGTTGAACAGGAATTTTCACTGGAACGCGATGACCTGTTCGTCAGTCAGGCTAATGGATTTCTGGATCAGATTGCAGACGGGGCGGCGCCCGTCTGCACGTTAGAGGAATCCGTTCAGACTCTGAAGGTGAATCTTGCGGCTCTGGAATCTGTCAGGACAGAAAAATGGGTGAAGATATGAGTGATTCTACAGTTCAACAGTTGTTTGATCTTAGTGGCCGAATCGCTCTGATCACGGGAGGATCCGGCTATCTCGGTCAGTCCTTCTGTCGCGCGCTGGCGGAATCGGGCGCCACGGTTGTGGTGGCCAGCCGCCAGCTGTCTCGAGCCCGGCAGGTTGCGGATGGGCTGCCCCGTGTCGGGGCTGCAGAACATTTTGGCGTTGAGTTGGATCAACTGGATGAACAATCTGTTGCCACTGGATTCAGGGCTGCTGTTGATGTGGCAGGGGCCGTTGACATTCTGATCAACAACGGGCAGCAGGGTCATGCAATGGATCTGACCAACGTTACGGCTGACGCCTTCAGCAGCGATCTGCGGAATGCCACAGGATACTTCCTGCTGGCGCGGCACCTGCGAGACCACGTTGTGGCGCGGGGCGCTACGGGCGCCGTGGTGATGGTCGGGTCCATGTATGGCGTTGTCGGTTCGTATCCTGATGCCTATGACGGTCTCTGTGTGGCCAGTCCGGTGCAGTATCATGCACTTAAAGGGGGCATCATTCATATGACGCGACACCTGGCCGTGTATTGGGGGAAAGACGGCGTGCGAGTCAACTGTTTGAGCCCCGGCCCGTTTCCTTCAGAGAAAGCTCCGGCCGAAATGGTGGAACGATTGAAGACGAAAAGCCCGCTGGGACGCATGGGCGTGCCGCAGGAATTAAACGGGGCTGTGCTGCTGCTGGCCAGTGACGCCGGCAGCTATATTACCGGCCAGAATCTTCTGGTCGACGGTGGCTGGACGGCGTGGTGATTTCCTGCTTTGATGGTGGCCACTGCAGCGCCGACGGGAAAGTCTTTCCTGCATGAGTCATCCTTGCGTTCAGGCTGTGAACGACCCATTCTTCTGCCAACATGAAATACCTAACAATGTCCACGTCCCATCGCTGTCTGGTTGCATTGTTCAGTCTTGCCATTCCTTCGGTGAGTGTTCATGCGACTGACACAATCCGCCTTGATGACACCGTCCGTGACAAATGCCTTATGGTATTGCGGAACGGACTGCGCGGTGATGACTTCTGGCCTTCGATTCACGCGGCCGAGGGGCTGACGTCAGGGGGGTACGGAAAGGAAGTGATTGAATATCTGAAGCCGACACTTCCTCACGAAGAAGACGACCAGCGACGTTGCGGCATCTCGCGTGAACTTGTACGAGCCGGACAGCGCGGCAACGCGTCTGTCATGCTTTCGATTCTGGCGGGCGATGACGAGTACGGTCATGTGCATGCTGCCGAAAGTCTGTATAAAGTGGTTGAAATCGGTGACGGTGTCGCCATGCGACGCGCTTTTCACCAGGACGATAATCTGCGATTGAAGCTGATGGCAGCGGCTGCGCTGGGACGTTGCGGGCACCCGGAGGCGCTGCAGTTCCTGCGATCAACGCTGCAGCACGCCGATCCGGAAATTCTGCGGATCGCGGCATGGATTCTGGGACGCATTGGTAACAGCAGTGACATTCCCCGGCTTAAGAAAGAACTTCCGCGGTGCGAAGAGACATTGCTGCGGGCCTATCTGCATCATTCACTGGCGGCCCTGGGCGACAGTGACGGGGCTAACGCTCTCGCGGCCAACCTCGGGAATGAAGATGGTGCGGTACGCACGTATGCGGCGACGTTTGCCGGAGACGCCCGCAGCATCGAGGTTGCTGACAGTTTGACGCGGATGCTGGACGATCCTCATGCGGATGCCGCCATCCGAGCGGCTCAGACATTGTTGTTCCTGTCCCGGCCCGCTGCACCGGACTCGGACGAAGATGTTTCTATTGTCGTTTACCCCAGTACTACGCAGAACCCGCGATACACTGAAGGCTCTGTGTTCCCGCTGAGCGACGGGGCGTTGCTGTTTGCGGCGACCGAATTCCAGGGTACCGGCAGTGATTTTGCGAAAGCACACATTGTGGGGCGACGGTCCGTTGATGGTGGCCGAACCTGGGGGGAAAGTCGGGTGCTGCAGAAGAATACGGGTGGCATGAATGTCATGAGTGTAACGCTGCGACGTCTTTCGTCGGGGCATGTTGCGATGTTCTATCTGCAAAAGAACAGCCCGGAGGATCTTGATCTGTTTGTCCGGCTTTCCATGGACGAAGCGATGACTTTTGGCGAACCGAAGCTCGTCACGGCCGATGCCGGCTATCACGTTGTCAACAATGACCGCATCGTCCAGCTTTCCACGGGGCGTTTGCTGGCTCCGGCCGCATCGACGCCCGACGTTCATAAAGTGAACCACTTCGTGTCGCACTGTTATCTTTCGGATGATGCCGGTCAAACCTGGCGGGACGGCAGTGGCCACGTCGATGCACCTAAACGGGGAGCCATGGAACCGGAAGTCATTGAGTTGACTGACGGACGTGTGATGATGATCGTTCGTACGCAGCTGGGGTATATCGGTCGCAGCTATTCAGCGGATGGTGGAGATACGTGGACGGAAATGCAGTCGCTGGGTGTGAAAGCGCCTGAAGCCCCGGCAACATTGCGCAGAGTTCCGGCAACCGGTGACCTGTTGTTGGTCTGGAACAATACGTTTACGGCGGGAGCCGGTCACGGGGGAAAACGCACGCCGTTGACCGCTGCGATTTCCAGTGATGAAGGTGCTTCGTGGCGGCACGTGAAGAATCTTGAATCGGACCCCGGACGCACGTATTCCTACACCAGTCTGGTCTTTGACCGCGATCGAGCTGTCATGAGTTACTGGGACAGCGGTGAGGGAAACGGGATTTTGTCCTGCCGATTTCGGTCTCTGCCAGTCATTTGGTTCTATCAGCAGGAAACTGCAGACCAATGACCGACCATCTGACCGTCGCACGTCTTATTGGCTGAGCTAGATGTCCGTCAACTGACCGAGCGTGTATTGAGCCTGTTAATTCGACGATAGTGAGCCGGGCATATTGTGCATTGATATGTCGAATTTTCGAACACCTCGTGAGATTCTTATCGTCAATGCGTCGTGCTGATGGCAAATCTGCGTTCGCCG
>Ga0315316_10000132_pt1 | contig 40198 bp, 36 predicted proteins | sample M160m3416metaG_FD_203702 | JGI IMG/M metagenome (GOLD analysis project Ga0315316, IMG submission 203702) | Ammonia-oxidizing marine archaeal communities from Monterey Bay, California, United States - M1 60m 3416 | ecosystem: Environmental > Aquatic > Marine > Intertidal zone | place: USA... | reverse complement strand
ATAAAATTATTAATTGTAAACTTTCAAAAGATAATACGCCGTATACTAAAAAATTCAATTATGATAAAAATTCATTTCGAATATGGGATCCATTTAAAAATGCTCTTTCGGCATCAATTGTTTGTGGATTAGAATTAATTCCAATAAATAGAAATTCATCGTTATTATGTATAGGTGATTTTGAACCTATTTCATACCTAAATCTATTAGATCTTGTTGAAAATAAACAGAAGATTTTTTGTTTAACAAAAAAATCATCAGCTATATTTCAAGAAGAAAATTTATTTCAAGTAAATAATTTTAATGAAATTACACAAAAATTTTCTGTTGTTTACATTGAAAATTATGAATATTCAAACAAGTTAATTCAGAATATCAAAAATTCATTTTTAACTAGTGATGGCTATTTGCTTATCACACTTTTAAAATCTTCAATAAATTTTGATGAAAATTTTAAAAATTTAGCACATGATTTTCAAATTATACAAGAGCTAAATATTGAATCATATTTTAGAAATACATCATTATTAGTTTGTAAATATATTAATTTTAACTAAAAACTATTGCTTGTTTTCAATGCAATAAAGCCTGCAATTGTTGAAAACCATAATGTGAATAATCGTATAATTACAACTATCACCATGGCTTCTGCTAGATTTATTCCTTGTATAGAGAATAATCCTACTAAACTTCCTTCTGCAACTGCAATGCCACCTGGAATAAATGATATGGCCCCGATTAATAATGAACTTGAATAAGTCGATATAACATTAATTAATTCAATTGTTGTTATACCAAAACCCTGAAGAATAAAATATGCTGCAACTCCGATTACTAGCCAATAAAATATTGATAATGAAGACACCAAAATCATTTTTTTATTTTGAAGAATTTGAGTTAAAATTTCATGTGATGATGCTAGTGGTTCAAGAAATTTTCTAAAATATTTGATTTTATTAAAAAATACTAACATTTTATTAAATAATTTTTTTGAAATTAAAATTCTATATATAAAAAATAATCCAATTATTCCTAAAATTGACAAATATCCTAATTCTGGAATGAACCATATCCCAAAACTGGTAACAATTAGTGCGCCTGTAACATCAAAAAATTTTTCTACAATAAATAATGGAGCAGTTTTTGAGCGTGGAATATCAAATTTGTCTTTTAAAATCTGAGATTTGTATAACTCTCCAATTTTTCCAGGTGTAATGCCTAATGCCCCTCCAGCTAAAAATATCTGAAAATTAATTCTATGTGGTATTTTTATTTCAATAATTTTTAATAAAATATTCCATCGTATGTATACTATAATCCAACTTGCGATGACTAAAGTTATAATTATTGGTATGAGTTCAATTTTAAAATTAATTATCTTTTCAGAAATTTTATTAATATCTGATAAAAGCAAAAAACTTGCATAAATTATTATGACTATAACAATAATTGGGATTATTTTTTTTAAAACCCTCATTAATTATCACTTAAAAAATTCTCTAATTTTTTTTGATATAAAATCTATTTCTTCATGTTTTAAATTAACTGAAGAAGGAAGCCACAATCCTCTATCTGAAATATCTGTGGTGATTGGATATTTTTTATTTTTTTCACGATATGGTGTAAGTTTATGAATTGGTGGATAAAAAATTCTAGTTTCGATCATATTTTTTTCTAAAAAATTAATTAATCCAATTTTCTTTTTCTTATTTTTCAAAACAATATCTATCATCCATGGTGTAATTTTATCTAAATCTGTTTCAATAAATTCAATTCCTGATATTTTATTTAATAATTCATGGTACAACGAAAACATATTTTTTTTAATTTTAATTCGTTTTGAAAGTTTTTTCATTTGGGAAATACCTACTGCAGCTTGAAATTCAGTAAATTTGAAATTATATCCAATTGTTTTATGCTCAAATGAAGACATCATTTTCTTTTTCACACCCATACTACGTCCAAAATCTTTCAATTCCATACATCTCTCGTATAGTTTTTTATTATTGGTGATTATCATTCCTCCTTGCCCAGTAGAGATTATTTTTGGAGTACTGAATGAAAAAACTCCTATATCTCCTAAAGTTCCCTGGTGCTTTTTGTTATAATAACTTCCAAGAGAATGTGCAGCATCTTCTATTAATTTTAGATTATTTTTTTGTGCAATCTCTTTTAAAATTTTCATATTCGTAGTTCGGCCATTAAAATTCACTGTCATAATTGCTTTTGTTTTTTTTGTTATCTTTTTTTCAAGAATGTCTGTATCTAAATTGAATGTATTAGGATCTATATCTGCTAAAACAGGTTTTGCACCATTTGCTTGTATTGAATTAGGTGATGCTACAAAAGTTAAATCTGGAACAATAACTTCATCATTTTTTTGAATTCCTAATGCATTTAATCCTAAATACAATCCTGCTGTGCCACTAGTTACTGCACAAGCATATTTACAATTTGTATATTCTGCAAACATTTTTTCAAATTCTTTTGTTTTTTTTGCTTCTGTAAACCATCCTGAATCTATTACTGATATTAGCTCTTTTTTTTCTGATTTGTCCATTGATGGTTGAATTTGATAGATTTTTTTCATTTTACGTACTTTTTCCTAAAAAACGATAAATAAACATGACTTAGAAATTCATCATGTCTTCACTTAATTCTATATTGATTACTGGTGGTGCTGGATATGTTGGTAGTGTTTTAGTAAAGAAACTCGTTAGTCTTGGTTATAATGTAAAAGTTATTGATTCGTTAGTTTTTGGAAATGATGGAATATCATCTTTGATAAATGAGAAAAAAATTGAATTTTTTAATTTAGATATTCGTGATACGGAAAAAATTTCATCTATTATTAAAAATATAGATTGTGTTATTCATCTTGCAGCTATTGTTGGTGAACCACTTTGTAAAAAAATTCCTGATGCAGCAAAACAAATTAATGAATTTGCAACAAAAAATCTTGTTAATATTTGCAAAAATCAAAATGTCAAAAGATTCATTTTTGCATCAACTTGCAGCAATTATGGTTCTAGTGAAGACATTGTAAATGAATCATCTACCGTAATGCCCTTATCATTATATTCAGAATGTAAGGTGAATTCTGAAAAATTTATTTTAGATAAAAATAATGATGTTTTTGAAACATGTATTCTTAGATTTGCTACTGCACACGGATTATCCCCTCGTATGCGTTTTGATTTACTGGTCCAAGAATTTATCCGTGATGCAATTGTAGATAAAAAAATTTCAATATTTGGTGCTGATTTTTGGAGACCACTTGTACATGTTGAAGATATGGCTGATGCATGTATTTCTGCCATAAACGCACCATCTAAATTAATTTCTGGACAAATATACAATGTTGGTGATGATAAAGAAAATTATACTAAGATCAATCTAGCTGAAATTATTAAGGAATTCATTACTGATGTTGAAATTGAAATAATTAAATCAAAAAAGGATCCTAGAAATTACAAAGTTTCTTTTGAAAAAATTAAAAATTCTTTAAATTTTGAACCTAATCATACTGTTAAAGACTCTGTTATTGAAATTTTGAATGACATAAAATCTGGTAAAATTGATCCTAGAGATTCAGAATTTTCAAATATGTCTAAATTGACTGAAAGAATTAACGTATTACCTAGTTACAATTTTGACGAAAACCTATAAAGTGGCAAAAAGTTTGTTGGCATATGAGAATTTTTGTAACTGGAATGACTGGATTTCTTGGCCATGAACTTGGTCAAATATTGTTAAAAAAAGGTCATAAACTCGGAACTCTTGCCAGAAATGTTGCTACATCTGATAGACCTATCGCATCAAATACTGAATCAATGATACGTGGTGAAAAACAAAGTGGTGTTTCATATTATTATGGTGATTTGACAGATTATCTTAACATCCATGATGTTCTAACTAGTTTTAAACCGGATGTTATAATTCATTTAGCAGCTCAGACTTCTGTTGCATATAGTTTTACACATACTACTGAAGTTTTTAATGTAAATTTTCTAGGTGCTGTTAATATGGCTGAAGCTGCTAGACGTGCAGTTCCAAAACTTAAACGATTTATTTTTTCAGGTTCCGTTGAAGAATATGGCATACAATCTAAATTTCCATCAAAAGAAACTGCCGAATTACATGCAGCAAGTCCTTATGCTGTTGCAAAAATTGCTACTGAAAAACATCTCAAATATCTGTATGATGCTTATGGCTTTCCTTCTATTATGTTCCGAAATGCAAATTCTTATGGACGAAGATACAATCATCAATTCGTAATTGAAAGTATCATCTATCAAATGCTTAAAGGTAAATCTCCTGTAAAATTGGGTGATCCTACACCTTATCGTGATTTTGTTTTTGAACCTGATTTACTTTCTGCATATGTGTTAGCAGCCGAGAGTAATAACAAAAAAATCTTAGGTGAATCAATAAACATTGGTACTGGAAAATCTCTTTCTATAAAACAATTAGCTGAAAAAATTAGAAAAATTACTGGATACAAAGGAAAAATTCAATGGAATAGTTTCCCTAAACGTTCACTTGAAATACCTAAATTGGAAGTTGATAATACCAAAGCAAAAAAACTTTTGAAATGGAAACCAAAGTACACATTAGATCAGGGATTAGAAATTACTGCATCATATTATAAAGATTAGATCTTTTCAAATTTTCTTAACATACATCCTATATCAGGTGATTTCAGATCATCTTCATTATATATAATCAAACTAGGAAATATAGATTTTAGAACTTTCAATATAATTCCTAAAAACAACATTCCATATTTTGAATTAAAAAGTTTTAAAAAATTTATTATAATCTTACCTTGTTTTTTAAAAATTATTGCTTTTACGTCATTCACAATTTCTTCTGAATAATGAATTCTAAAAATTGTTTGATAACCTAGTGAATCATGAAGTTTTGTACTAGGTATATTTCTAGGATCATTGAACACGGTGATAAATGAGTAGTTTCTTCTTTTTGATTCTTGAATTAATTCATTTTGTAAAATTTTGCCTAATCCCTTTCCAACATAATTTTGTAAAATTTGTATCCCCGATACATGAAATAATCCGCCTAATCCGGCAGCACCAATTATTTTGCCATCTTTTTCTTCAACTACAACCCAATCACATGATTCAATACTTTTCATGATTTTTGTGATACCTGACTCTCTAAGACGTCGCTTAATATCGATATCCAGCTCAAATATTTGCATATTTCTAAATATTTTTTGGGGTTTAAGACAATAACGGAGTAATTATTATAATTGCTAAATAAGCGATGATTTTTGTTACAATATGTATATCATAGTTTTTGTTTTAACATTAGATGAAATTGAGGCAGTAACTGTGATAATGCCTCAGGTAAAAAAGGAATGGGCTGACAAGATAATTTTTGTTGATGGAGGTTCTAAAGATGGAACTGTAGAAAAAGCTAAAGAATTAGGATTTGAAGTAATACATCAAAAAAATAAAGGAGAAGGTAATGCCTGCCGTGTTGGAACTGATGCCACGGACTCAGATTTTGTAATGTTTTTTAGCCCAGATGGAAACGATGTTCCAGATGATATACCTAGATTAATAGAAAAAACAAAAGAAGGTCATGATGTAGTTCATATTTCACGATTTGGAAAAAATTCAATTAGTGATGATGCTAATTGGCTAGATAGATTTGGTAATAATATGTTTACTTTCTTGGTAAATACATTCTTTGGAGGAAACTACAGTGATGCCTTAAATGGTTTTAGAATAATCAGAAGAAGTCTTTGGGATAGTCTAAAAACAGATGCACAGTATCTGAATATTGAACAACAAACATGTATTAGATTAGCAAAATTAAAAATCCCAATATACCAAATTGAAGGTAGAGAGCCTAAAAGAATTGGAGGAGAACGTAAGATGAGGCCCCTAACTACCGGAGCTCAACTTAGTTATCAAATTATTAAGGAATTTATAAAATGGAAATGGTAGAAAATGGAAGAAACTAAATGGGATGCACTGTATGATCCAGAAAAAAGATCATTATTTTCTAAGATTGAAGAGTTTGCAATAAACACGTACTTTTCAGATGCATTTACAAAAGCTAAATTATCTGCGGCAGGAATAAAAACAGGGCATATTTTTGAACCGGGATCTGGAGGAGGAATGGCATGCGCAAAATTTGCAAAAAAAGGCTTTGATATAACTTCAATGGATTTATCTCAAAATGCATTAAAAAAAGGAATTGATTTATTCAAATCTCTTTCATTAAATGCAAAATTTACGTTAGGTGATCTTTTTCATATGCCAATTAAAGATGAACAATTTGACATTGTATTTAATCAAGGAGTAATGGAACATTTTAGATTAGCTAAAATGGACGCATCAACAGGTGTCAAAGAAATGATGAGAGTTCTAAAAAAAGATGGAACATTAGTAGTTTTAGTTCCAGCATATTTTTCGCCACTTTTTTTAGTCTATAAATTTTTTAAATTATTTAATTTAATTGATAAACATTGGCCGTATACTGATCAAGACTTTCTTCATAAAAATGAATTATATTCAATGATGGAAAATGCAGGATGTAAAAATATAACAGTAAGACGTTTATGGTCATCATTTTTCTTTTCAATGATTGGTTACTGTAAAAAATCCTAATGATATGAATGAAGTAAAAACTACAATTAAAAAAAATACCATATTTCTATACATTTTTGGAATTGCAATAGTTTCATTACTCTTAAAATTATATTTAGTAGATTTCACAATTCCTGTAACATCGGATAATCTTGATTATTTGTTAATGTCTTTATCTTTTCAAAATGGTGACTTCACTCAATCCACTCATCGTACATCGGGTTGGCCTCTATTTGTTAGTCTATTTTATAGCTTATTTGAAAGTGAAAATTTCTATGTTTATTCAAATGTTATTAGAATTCTAAGTATTTCTGTTTCTACAGTAACAATTCCACTAATTTACTTAGTTGCTAGAAAGTTTTTTGATCAACGATATTCTATAGTTTGTGCATCACTCTTAGCATTTGAACCTCATTTAATCTATAATTCTGGATTTGGTTTATCAGAACCGATATTTCTCCTAGTTGTACTAGTTTCTTTCTATTTTATTTTAAATAAAAATACAAAATTCATTATACCTAGCTTGATATTTGCTGGATTCTCTTGGTGGTTAAAACTTGATGGATTTTTTATATTTATCATAATTGGCATAATCTATTTTGTAACTTTTAGACATAAAAAAAATAAAATTCGAAATTTCTTAATTGGATTTGTTTTACTCATACTTATCGTATCTCCAATGCTCATTCAAAAATATGAGCAATTTGATGATCCATTTTATTCTTATTATGGTGATGTAATGTTTGCTGGAAGTTATGAGGACTTATTAGGTGAAAATACAAAATTCAATAATTCATCTGCATTTGAATATATTCAAAACAATGATATGTTTTCTTTTGTTGAAAATTTCTTTTTACAAGGAATTTATAATATTATAATTTTGTTAAGTAAAATTTCGTTTCCATATTTGATGATTTTAATTCCTTTTGGAATATTTTTTTCATTTAGAGCATTTGATCAAGATTCACAATATATCAAATCAAATTGGATTTTTATTTTATTAGCATTAGGATCTATGATACTTACACTTTCTATAGTAGAAGAACGGAGATATTTATTTTATTTATTTCCATATCTCATAATTTTTTCCACAATTCCAATTCAAAGAGTTGTTGAATACGGACTTAACACATTTTCATTTTCAAGAAAACAAAAAGATATTTTCTTAGTATCGACATTATTACTTGTTTTAATTCTTTCAACTTTGTTTATTATATTTGGTTATGAAAAACCTAACAATGAACTTGAAAATGAAAAACGATTGATGTCTGAATTTGTACTAGAAAATCTTAATGGTAATTTCTTAAGAGATTTTAGTTCAAATATGGATTATTTTAATTACCAATTAATTACATCGCCACCAAATAATTTCCATGAATATAAAATTTCTACTGGTATGGATAAATTCAGAAAAAATTTTGAAAATCGAAACTCTATATACATATCTGCAAACTCATTAACTAACTTAATAGATGCTGGCGAAACTTTTGATCTAAAATATATTCCTATTTATGCAAATGATAATGGCTTCAATCATTTCTTAAACGATGTTTATCTCAATGAAAAAAACTATCCATATTTGGAAAAAATATTTGATTCAGATGAATTAAATTTTCAAAAAATAAAAATTAAGATATTTGAAATCGATTATAAGAAATATCATGAATTATATGAAAAAAATCTAAAAGATAATCACACTTAAAAAATATATTTATTGATAGTATATTTTATAGGGTAATGCCAAAAAACTCCTTTTAAAGTATGAACAAAATTCTACTATCTGTTTTCTTTGCATTTTCTATTTCTATCGCATTTTTTTATATATTTCAAGAAAATTTTCCTCCTCAAAAAGTATCTGATGTTGAGGATCATGATTTTTTTAATGAACAATTAGGTACTAATTCAAAAAAATTCTTGATGTTGGGTGGTAGTGGCACTGCACAATTAAACTCCACGATGATTGATAATTTATTAAAAAATAATGATGAAAATTTTGCATTTTATAATCTTGCATATAATGCAGATACGCCTAAATTAAGATATCAATCCATTCATCAAACTTTAGATCTTAAACCAGAAATAATTTTCTATGGTATTACCTATTATGATCTTAATGGTTATGTGTGGGAAAACATAAAAAAAAATCCGCAACCACTTCCTGAAATACAATTAAATCCATCAAAACTCATTTTCACCGATGAAGATCCTTTTTCAAAAATTAATCCAAAAGAAACTACACTTAATTTTATTCGTAATTCTTTTGCTGACTCCGATCTTTTTCCATCAAAAAAAGATAGATTTCAATTAGAAAATGCACCTTTTTCATATTTTGACAAATACCAAACACAAATTACTTCTGATGAAACTCTTCAAAAAATTAATTCATCTTTTGTTGCAACTAGAGTTAATCAGGATCCATCTATTACTAATGAACAAATTGCCTATCTTACAAAAATAATCAAATTAACACAAGATGAAAAAATTCAGTTTGTAATGATAATTTTACCTCAACAAGAATATTTTTTAGATTTGGTTCCTGAACAAGATAAAATATTATTTCAGAATTCGTTAAACACAATTCAAAGTAAATTTAATATTCAAATGTATGATCTTAGTAGAACTTATGAAAATTTAGATATTTGGCAAGATCATAATCATGTTGCATTTAATACAAAATCTAATATTTTTTCTGATGATATTTACAAAATTATTATTAATGAATTGAATTAAAATGTTATTTAATAGTATAGATTTCATAATTTTCTTTGCGTTTTTAATATCTCTCATAGTAATAATTAAAAATAGAAATTTTAATTATATTTTTTTAATCGCAGCTAGTTATTTCTTTTTTTATTTCTCTAATAATTTCTTAATAACATTACTAATTTTCTCTACAATTTTGGATTATTATGTTGGAAAAAAAATATGGATGACAGATAATAGATCTATGAAAAAGAAATTATTATTTTTAAGTATAATTGGAAATTTAGGTTTATTAGGATTTTTTAAATATACTGACTTTGGAATATCACAATTTAATGAAATTTTTAATTTAATTGGAATCGATGAGATGCCTTTACTTGAAATTGCTCTGCCTGTGGGAATTTCATTTTATACTTTTCAGACTTTGAGTTATACTATTGACATATATCGTGGAAATCTAACTCCTTCAAAATCTTTAAAAGAATTTGCTCTATTTGTTGCATTTTTCCCTCAATTAGTTGCAGGACCCATACTTCGTGCTTCAAATTTTTTACCTCAAATCAGAGAAAAACTTGTACAAGTAAAAACACAAAATCTTAAACAATCACTAATTCAAAATTCAAATCTTAAATTTGGATTAACATTGATGTCGTTTGGTTTTTTTAAAAAAATGTTCTTTGCTGATAATATTGCGCCTTTTGTTGATGAAATCTTTCTTAATCCAATAGGTTTGGATTCATTTGCAATAATTCTTGGAACCATTGCATTTGGAATTCAACTTTATTGTGATTTTTCTGGTTATACTGATATCGCTATAGGTGCTGCTTTCATTTTAGGTTTTAAAATTCCAAAAAACTTCAATTTTCCATTCTTTGCTACATCTCCTGCAGAATTCTGGAGACGTTGGCACATCAGTCTATCATCCTGGGTAAAAGATTATGTATTTTTTCCATTGGTAATGAATAATAAAAGATCTACAATTCGTATTGTTTTCAGCTTATTTTTTACAATGTTTCTTATTGGAATTTGGCATGGTGCGGGTCTTAATTTCATAATTTATGGTATAATTCATGGTGCATATGTAGGAATTGAAACCTATTTGAGAAGTAAGTTCCCTTCACTTAGAAAAAATTCATTTTTAAAATCTCCATATGGAAAAATTATTTCTATTTTATCAACTCAATATTTGATTTTTCTATCCTTTTTAGCATTTAGAGTACATGATTTAGAAATGTTATCATATTCAATTCAAAAATTCATATTTTTAGATTTCGCTTCGACTAATTCAATTAGTTTTGTTTTAGAACATAAGCTTCCACTTGCTTTAATTATGTTATTTGTAGTTATGCATATAATTTCATATAAACATCAAAACATAATTGATAAAATTTCTAATTTAAAATTAACATATTGGATAATATTTCTTATATTGACAATGACAAGTATAATCTTCTTTTATGACACAAATCCGCAGGATTTCATTTATTTTAGATTTTAAATATTAAATTTAATATTATTTTTATAATAAATTATAATCTATTTCAAAAATTTTAATATGTACTTTATATCCAAATTCAGAAGAATCATAAACTTTATTTAAAAATGGATATTTTTCTTCATTTTGAAAAATTTCTTTCAAATAAGAATTATTAACATTATCATTATCTAATACCAAATGAGTCAGACCTTGTTTTTCTGCAAAATTAAAATAATCTTTCATTTCATCAAATTCATTAGCAGATGTATTACCTATTAAAATAATTTTAACTCTGTCTTTTTGTTTAACATCTGTACTTAATATTGGAAATTTTTCTAAAACATCTGAATCTGCCCACTTTAGATTATGCAATGATTGATAATCTCTATTTACACTGGTTGCAATTTTATTTATTTCCACTGAAATTTCATAGTTTTCTTTTTCCATTTCATAATCGGTAATAGTAAAATTAATGAAAACACATGAGATAATAATTATTAAACTTACAATTCCAATAAAAAATAATTTTTTATTCTTTATTCGTTGTTCAATAAATTGTATAAAGTATATTGAAATTATACTTAATATTGGAAAGAAAATGTAGAGGTATCTTGTATCTTGAAAACCTCTGGAATAAGCATAAAATGCAGGAATTAAAAAGATTATTCCAAATAAAATTAATGTCCATTTTTTTTCATCTCTTTTTTTAATTAAATTAAAAATTCCATACGGTAAACAAATTAGAAATAATGGTATTGAAATCAATAAAAAATATTTAGATAAAAATACTACTCCTTTAGATAAAAACTCTAAAATCATAGAATTTCCCTCATCTTCTACCATTCCAGAATAATATGCACCTCCTGCAACTATGTGACTTGTTAGTCCATTATCTCCTGTTGATTCTGTACGTAGTATTCCCATTGGTAATAATATTATTATAAAAATTCCAATTGCAAAAATATATGTCATAATTTGTTTTTTATTTTTATGAAATCTGACAAAATACATTATTGTCATTGGGATTATTATTAACAAACCTTCATATCTGATTAGAGAGAATAATGCCGCAGTTGCAAATGAGATTAATATGATCTTATTATTTTTATTCAGAAAAAGAACTAATGTTAGAACTCCTAATAACAAATAAATCGGCTCAGTTACGCCTAATAATGAATTTTCAATTAATCTCGGTTCAAAACAAAATAATGCTGCCACAACAATAGAATAGGATTTATTAAAAAATTTCCGTCCCAAATAATAAATTGGAATTATTGTTAATACGGAAATTAAAACACTGATTATTCTTTGCATATTCATGTAATCTAAAAAATTTGTTGAATCAATTAAAGAAAAAAATAATGATACAAAAACCGGCCAACCATTATTTGGAAATTGTGTATCTATATTTGGTGAAATTTCTGTTGGTAATTTTCCTAGAATTGAAACATCATTAGCATACCAAAAATATGTTGTAGCATCATTATTTAATACCAAATCGAATGGAATTAAATACAATCTAATTATAAGACCTAATCCGGCTATCAATGCCAAAAATAAAATAGGATTCTTTCCTTGTTCGATTACTTTTTCATATTGTGTTTTATTATTTTTGTTCATCATTATTCCATTTTTTTGTACTGAGTATCAAAATTATTGATTCTACTGCAATTGCAATTACATGTATTACTGCAAGTCCAACAATTCCTAAAATTGGTCCTAATAAAATGAACCCTATGATTATAATTCCTACTGAAATTATATTTGCAATTAATATTGATTTACTTTTTTCTTGAGATAGTAATTTTGATGAAAAAATTAATATTAAATTCCCGAAAAATACGCTTACACTTAAAATTTGTACCGCTATTATAGTTTCAATATATTCTGGAAAGAAATTAGGAATTACAACTGGTGCTAAAACTATTCCTAAAATAGTTATAATTAATGAAAGAATTACTGTATATCTTTTTATTTTTTTTGTATCTTTTCCTGCAGAATCTAATGGTAAAACAAATTTGAATACTATTGATGAAAATATCATCATTACAGAAATAAATTGCAATGCTAGAGAATAATTTCCTAATAACGCAAATCCCAGGATGGGTGCTATGATTAATTTGTCAATTTGTCCGCCAAATCCTCCCGCCAATGTGTTAAAATAATTATTTGAAATGAATCCACTTCTTGTTTTGAGTAATGAAAAATTTATTTTATTTATTCTAAATTCTTTTACAAAAAAGTAGATGTATGGAATAAAACTACTAGCTAATCCAAATAATATTCCTTCTGGACCAAACATAAAATAAAATCCAACTCCTAATGATAATGTTAAGACTTTTTGTAACACTACGAGTTTTGAATATTTATCAAATAATCTCCTGCCTAATAATACAGAATTCACAGATTCAAATATTATATATCCAAAAAGTAATGCGCTTACGTCTAACCTTTGAAGTAAAATATAGATGATTATTGAGGAAATAATTGTTGGAATTATTGATAAAACATACATTGTGGACTGTATATTGAGATTTTTTGCTGAATAGACTGTTAGGACAGATGAACTTCCTATCAGTGAAAATAATTGTGCAATTCCTGCAATACTGATGAGGTAATGAATTTCTCCGTAAGATTCTGGTGTTAAAATTGCTGCTATGTAAAACCAAAAAAATGCGGATATGCCTGTTCCTAAAACATCTCCAATTCCTATTGACATTAAACCCTTCTGAGTTTCAATCTTTTTGAATAAATTTTTCCAAATATTTTTCAAGATTCTTCAAAATTTAATTAGAATTATTTTCTCTTACTACGCTCACTAGACTATATAATAAAATACTTGTAATTAATAATACAACTGCAATTAAAACAGTACCTGCAGCTACAATAGTCAAATTAGTATTTAATCTTCCAATCTCTGCATAATATTGTGTAGCAGCATACGTAAAAGATAAACCTATTACAAAAAATATCATTGAAGGTATACCATAAAACTTCAAAGGATGTTCAATTGATGTATACTTTATTGTACTAAGAATTACTGAAGAACCATGAGAAACTGGATTATGTGTTGATGTATTCCCAGAATATAAAATTTTTATTGGTACTTCAACAATTTTAAAATTTTTGCTACTTGATTTTATTAAAATTTCAGTTGATATACCCATTCCTAATTCTGATGGATTTAGTTCATTTACAACTTTTTTTGAATATGCTCTAAAACCACTTTGTGAATCTGTTAATTTTTCCTTTAAACTTGCATTTGTAATTTTAGTAATTACTTTAATTCCAACTTTTCTATATTGTGGAATCTCTTTTTCACTATCATCTAAAAATCTCGAACCTATCACTAAATCAGCTTCTTGATCAATTATTGGTTTTATTACATTATTGATATCTTCAACTCTATGTTGTCCGTCTGCATCAAATGTTACTAAGACATCTCCATCCATTTCTTTTGCTTTCAAAAAAATACTTCGTATTGCACCTCCATACCCTAAATTTTTTTCATGATTTATTACATCTACTCCCATCTTCTCAGCAATTTTTGATGTCAAATCAGTTGATCCATCGTTACATACAATCACTGAATCTGCAACATCTACTAATTTTGTTATTATTGACGCAATATTCTTTTCTTCATTAAATGCTGGAATTCCTATGATTATTTTCAATTTTTAACCTTTTGATTGATTTTAGGATTTTAGCCTATAAAATATACTACTCAAAGTTTTTCCATTTATTCGAAATTTTTACGACATTTCAACGATATTTTCGAGTCTTATCTTCGATTTATTTGAATTATTTATTAAAGTAAAATTGGTTTTTTACAATATGAGGCATTTTTTCTTATTAATTTTTCTTGGATTCATGTTATCTTCTGTTTATTATATTTCAGATATTTCTGCAAGTTCAGAATTTCTTGTTTTTAATACAAAAGGTTCCTATAATCTCGGTTGTGAATTAGATAATTCCTGTTTTGAACCTTATCTGATAAAAATTTCAGTTGGTGACACTGTCACTTGGCAAAATAATGACGATGCTATACACGTTGTTGTAAGTGGTGATCAAAATTCTGGTCAAACAACCATGTTTGATAGTGGATTTCTAAAGATGACTGAATCTTTCTCTTTCAAATTTAACTCAGAAGGAAATTTTGGATATTTTTGTACACTACATCCTTGGATGAATGGTTATGTTTTGGTTGGTGACGTAGAATTTTCTGAAAATCCAAAAATTATTGATTATAGTACAATGCCCGTTATTTTAGATTCTAATTTTAAAATTGAAGAATTTGTTACTGACTTGTTTGTTCCTGTAAATATGGAATTCATTGGAAATGATCTTTTAATTTTAGAAAAAAATACAGGAACTGTAAGACATGTAAAAAATAATAATCTTTTAGATTCTCCAGTATTAGATGTTGAAGTAAGTAACTATGGCGAACACGGATTATTAGGAATAACTTCAGTTGGTAATGATGTTTATTTATTTTTTACAGAAGCATATCATGATGGTGGACGTGCATTAGAAAATAGAATTTATAAATATACTTGGGATGGAAATCAACTAACAGAATCTATTCTTGTAAAAACAATTCCTGGTTTTGAAAGAGAGTATTTGGGTGGTGAATTAGTTAGTGATTTAGATGGTAAAGTATTTGCTGTTACTGGTGAAAATTATAAAATTGGCTTACTACAAAATCATCCTCAAAGCGATAGCTATAGGCATTTTAGTTCTGTAGCCTCATCTGATGAAAATGCACGTCGTACAATTTCAGATAGTTTTGGACATCTAATATCTTGTACAAAAATTTCTTTTCAACATTATACAACAAATCCTTTTGGATGGCAATCTGAACAACCAGATCTTTCTGATAATCCATTTGAATTAAATTTTCTCAATATTCTGGGTAATTTGGATTCTTGTATACGTCAATTCTCTTATGAAAATTTTTCTAATGGTCATTGGAAAGATACTAGTACAATTATTCAAATACATCCTGAAATTGAATATGCTGCAATTGGAATTCGTAATAGTTTTGGTCTAGGTGTTGATCCTCAAACAGGATTCTTATGGGATACTGAAAATGGACCTGATACTTTTGACGAAATAAATCTAGTAGAAAATAAATTCAATAGTGGTTGGGCAAAAATACAAGGACCTTCTAATGGGATATCTCTTCCACAAATTGAAGAATACAAAGATTATACTTACAGTGAACCTGAATTTAGCTGGGAACTACCAGTTGGTGTAACTGCAATAGAATTTCCGAATACTAATGACTTTAAAGAATACCGAGATTTTGTTTTTGTTGCAGATACAAATAATGGTATAATCTATAAATTCAAACTAGACGAGTCACGAACTAAGTTTGTTTTTGAATCACCACATTTACAAGATAATGTATTGAACATGTTAACTGATTCTTCAGGAACTGAACCTATGGATGAAATAGTATTTGCTAAAAATCTTGGTCTTATCAGTGATATGAAATTTGGGCCTGATGGTGGATTATATGTTATTTCTCTTATGGAAGGAAAGATATACAAAATTTCTACTTAGATTCTTTCATACATTTATGAATAATTTCTGAATAAAGTATGTCATCTGCATCTTTTTCTGAATTTTTTATTTTATTCAAGAATGTTTTTAATAAAATTTTATCCGCACTAAAAAATGCTTTACTTTGCTTCATTTTTGATATCAGGTGTTCTATTGCAATTTTTTTGCCTTGACTTTTCAAATTTCCTGTTGTAAATTTTAATAAATTAATGGCTCGATATGTTGCCACTAGTCCATAATCTACATCAATCCCTGTAATATCTGAAATTATTTTTATGGTTTCAGAATGTTCTTTAAATTCATCTTCTATTTTCATTTGACCATGGAATCTACCTTGTGTTAAATCCCATGTGATTTGTGGTTTTGAAGTAAATAATATTTTTTCACGTTTCAGGCTTTCTTTATATGTAAAAATTTCGTCTGCATTAATTGGCATTTTTTCTAAAAACTTATTTTGATCTTTTTTAATATCTTCAATTCTGTATATTATTGATTGAATTGGCCCAAAAGGTAATAATCCTCGATTAAGACATTCTTTAGCAAAACACTCTGATTTACATTGAATTATGTCTGAAGAAAAAGATTTTTTTGTATATGAACTATCTATTTCTTTTTTTAATAATGATGCAAATCCTATTGAAATAAATTCATCAGAATCTAGATATTTTAGACATTCGTGAATATTATTTTCTTCATTAATTGTATCATTTGAAAAAAGAAAAATTAAAAATTTTCCCCTTGCATTATTTATACATAAATTCCAATTTTGAATTCTACCTACATTATTTTTATTTTTTATTACTACTAGATTTTTAAATTCATTTTTTAACTGATCAAGATTTAAAATTGAATTATCTGTTGAACAATTATCAACTATCAATATCTCATAATCATTCAATGAAAGTTGAATATTTTTACATGATTTTATTGCCCTTTCAAGATTTTTTCCTCCATTATAGGTTGGAATTGCAATTGTTAATTTTACCATTTTATTTTAATCCAAATATTTCATTTAATCTTTCTATTCCAACACAAAAAAATGCTAATTGTCTTTCAAAATTATCACTATGAAGAGGTAACATAGAAATAAACAGTAATCCTTCAATCATTTTTATTTCATCTAATTTCCATTTTTTTTTGATATTATTGTCAAGCTCATTACTAATTATGTGATTATTTTTAGATTTAAACACGCTATAATTTATTTTATTTTTAGCAATATATTTTGCCGAATAAAGACCGTTCGTGATGGTGTCAAATCCCCCTACAATGGAATGTCTTATTTTTGCAACATCATATTTTATGTCTCCTGAAATATTATTTCCCCATTTTCCTCTAGGATCGATTAATTTGAAAACTTCTTTTTCTGAATCATAAAGTATATTTGAAAAATATAGATCACCATGAACTAAACAATTATCTTTTTCATTAAACATTGTAATTATTTTATCTTTTATTTCATTTTTCATTAGTTTCCAATTTTTAAATTTATTATTATTAATTAACACAAAATCATGTTCAAAAATTTCTTTGAATACATCATTTTTTTCTAATAATTCATCTATTCGATTCAATGTTTTCTGAAAATATATTGAATTATACTCTTCTTTTGTTACATGATGATTATATTTTGTAAATCTATGAATAATACAAAATAGATCTTCAATAATTTTTTTCCAAAATTCAACTGAAAACTCACCATATAGCCAAAGTTCTGATAATGTTGGATGTTTGATATATTCTAATTTTATGAATGGATTATTCACTGTAGATGAATCCAATATTTTTGGTACTAATTCTGAAATCTCTTCTGGAATTTCTTTATACCAATTAATTTCATCAATTAATTTATCATGATTTGTGCTAGTTTTTACAACATTTTCTCCTAAATTATCAAATTGTAATTTATTGAAATATCGTGTTTTTAACACAAATTGTTTTGTTGAAAAATAATTCTCTAAATGTCCAACGTCCAGCCATTTTTCTGCAGTCACTGAATTAAATCCTTCTTTTTCTTTCATTTTCTCAATGATTGAACTTATTTCTAGTCTATCCTTATCTGAAAAATCATCCAAAGTTATTCTTAACAAATTAACATTATTAAAAAAATAACACCCAACTAATGCATGATATTTTTTATCATTCTCAAGCTGTTTTTTATCAAATATTTCATCAATTTTTTCATCTTTTTTTGTGATCACACACCAGTTTTTTGTATTTGTAAAATTCTTTGATGTCAAAACAAAGTTTTTTTCTTCATTAATTAATTCAGTTAAATTATTATCAATTAATGTATCACCCAAAATAATTAATAATTTTTTTTCTTTACAATTATTCATAGATGTTTTAATAGAATTTCCAGGTGGTCTATGATAGTCTGTTGAAATAAATTCTATTTCACATTGTTTTTTGTATTGTTCATTAATTATTTCCTCTAAAACTTCTTTTTTGTAACCAACTGTAATTGAAATATTCACAATTCCTTCATTTAGTAATTTATCGATAATTCTAAAAATTATTGGTTTTCCATTAATTGGAATGAGCCCTGAAGGAATATTTCCAAATATTTTTGCTAATTCTTCATTTATTTGTCCTGCACTTAAGATTAGTACTCTAAAATCATTTACATTTATCATTTCATGCCTCAAATTTTTTTAGATCATTTGGAGTTCCTAATGGGGTAAACTCTTCTGCTATATCTATTTCAAATTTTGTATTTAATTTTAACAGCATATTATAAATTTCTGAAACATAGTATTCATTTTTAACTTTATTTTCTTTTAGAATCATTTCCTCACCAGCTTCAAAAAATTGTTTGGCTTTTGTAAAAATATACAAGCCTGTTGATGCATAATTTGAAATTTTCTCTTTTTCTTTAACTTCTTCAACAAAACCTTTTTCATTTAATTTAATAAAACTTAAATTTTGATCATTAGATTCAAAACATCCAAGTAATCCATCAATATTTCTGTTCTTCATTGTTAGAATTTTTGATTTTAATCGTGTTGAAACAAACTGTGTATCTATATTATAAATAATCATTGAATTTTCTGGTCTTATCAAATGTTTTGCATATAATACCGTTTCAACTTGCCCTCCTGTTATTTTTTTAATAAAAACTAATTCATATTTTGAATTTGGATATTTCATTTCCATTATTTTTTTAATAAATTCACTAACTTTGAATATTTTTTCATGTTCTTCTAAACAAATAAAAATTATTTTTTTTGAAATATTTATTGGTAAGCTATCTATTGATCGCTCAAATAATGTTTTACCCTTAATTTCAATCATGAATTTTGGTTTTTGTATGCCTTCATTTTTGAATCTTTTTCCTTCTCCTGCCATTGGAATTACTATTACTGGCTGCAATGATTCTAATTTTTCACCAAGTTTTTCACTGGATGAAAATTCAACTCCAAGATCATCAATGTAAATATCTGCATATGGTTTTCCAAATATTAATTCATCATATGGCACTTTCCATTTTTTTAACCAATCTTCTGTTATTTTTCCAATTTTTTCAATAACTTTTACAACATTTCCATCACAAGTTCTCATATGTCTTCCAGTATGGATAATTAAATAATGGCCTTCATCCTTCAAATTTCTCATCTTTTGAATTACTTTCTTTTTTGGAATGACATCTGAATATGATTCTGAAGGCTTTTTCAGTTCACAAATAACTCCATCTAAGTCAAATACTATTCTCATATTCTCACGTTAATCCAAAAATTCATTATGACAAAAAAAGGTTTAGTATAATTTCTCTCTATTTGCTTGAATATAGTTACTAAATGATGTAAACTCAAATTTTTCCATTAATTTTTCCATTTTAGAATATGCTTTGTTGATATTATGAAATGTGATGAAATGATCTTTTTTGGGAAGCTCAATTTTAGGCATAAATTCCGGTGTCAATTCCCATGAATGAATATAAAATACTCCTGGAATTTGTCTTTTTTCGTAGGATTTTATTGCATTTTCAATAACACGTGTTGGTAACGTTCTCAAATAAAATCCACCTGCAGCAGGTATTGTTTTACCTAAAATTTTAGTTACTAGTAATGGAAATTCTAAAATCTTCCCATTTTTTGAATTATTTTTTAAATTCTTACTTGTAATTTTATATGGTTTACTCTCTGCGTTAGGAATACCATACAAACTTGTTTTTACTGGAACCACACTGCTATCATAAACATATTGATTTTCTTCTAACACGTCTATAATCCATGAACTTTTATCATTGAGTGAAAAGCTTGGAGCACGAAATCCTTTTGATTTACCATTTGTTAATTTTTTAAATATTTTTATTTCATCATTAAATTTTTCCTTAAAGTAAGGTGAATCAATTCTAGTATGTTTCATTGTATGAAAACTTATTTCATGATCATTTTCTAAAATTAAATCTAATAATTCAGGTTTGTATTCTAATAATTCCCCAACTACAAAAAATGTTGCCTTGGTTTCTTTTTGTCTTAATAATTCAAGAATTTTATGAATTCCATGAATAACTTTTGGTTCATTATTTTTATTTGAAATTGATTTTTGAATTAGCTCTGGATGAAACCAATCTTCAAAATCTATACCTAAAACATTCATTTCTTATCTTTAATGATTAATTTTTTTTATAACTCTAGCTGGATTACCTACTGCAATACAGTAATCAGGTATATCTTGAGTTACAACACTCCTAGGTGAGATAATTGAATTTTCACCAATTGTTACTCCTGCTATAACTATTGCACCAGGATTAATCACTGCACCTGATTTTATGATGACCTTTGATACTTTTCTTGGAAAATCTCCTTGCTTCAAAAAGAAATTTGCCGATGGATTACTATGAGCAAAAATCATTGAATGGGAACCCAGTGTAACATTGTTACCTATCTCTACCATTTTTGGATAAATTAAATCAATTAAAACATACGGATTAAAATGACAATTCTTCCCAATCTTTACTCCTCTGTTCCTTTGCATTGAAACTGAAAAATTTGATAATGGTGAAGAATAGGCTAAAGAATGTAAAATCCAACTTCTCAAAAATTTTATTTTCATTTTTAATCGTCCGAAATTTCCAGAATATCCGTAAAAATCCATTACTTCTTTTTCATTAATAGGAAAAGTGTCTTTTTCATCATTATTCATACTAGTCATGATTAACGCAATTTTTCAAAATCTAAAGCTTACTGATAAAAAATAGTAGAATTCATACATAATATTTATTGTTGAAACAATCTTTTTTAGTATAGAAAATTGGAAAAAACACTTTCAGAATACATATCACTCTCAAAAAATATCGATGATCTCAAATTTGATAAAAAACTCAAAATTGCAATATTATCTAGTTTTACACTAAATGGTTTGAGTGAAATATTACGTGTAAATTGTTCTGAACTTGGAATTAGATGCCAACCGTATATGGCTGGTTATAATCAATATAATCAAGAATTTCTTGATTCTCAAAGCGAATATTACCGATTTTCTCCAGATGTAACATTTTTGATTTTAGATATCAGAAATTTTCTTGGAGATAACTTTCATTTTTCATATAACATGTCTGACGATGAAAGAAAATCATTAGTTACAGAAAAAATTAGTAATCTTGAAAATATTATAAAATGTTTTGAAAAAAATCTAAATTCTAAATTAATAATTACAAATTTCAATATTCCATTTTATTCTCCAAATGGCGTTATTGAAACTAAATCTAATTTTGGATTTCATGAAATGATTGAAGAATTAAATAAATCACTTCGTAATATTTCTAAGATTCATAATTCAGTATATGTTTATGATTTCAATCAATTCATTTCAAAATACGGTGAAAAAAATATTTTTGATTATAGACAATTCCATGTTGGTGATATTCAGATTGCTCTAAATTTTATGCCACATTTTGCTTATGAATTAATGAGTTACATTAAACCAATTACTGGAACAAATCGAAAATGTATTGTTTTAGATTTAGATAACACACTTTGGGGTGGTATAGTTGGAGAAGATGGTTTTGATGGAATTGAATTGGGTCATTCATCTAATGGAAAAGCATTCGTTGATTTTCAAAAAGAACTATTATCTTTATGGAATCAAGGAATAATTTTAGCTGTAAACAGTAAAAATAATTTCGATGATGCTATGAAAGTAATAAAAGAACATCCTAATATGATTTTAAGAGAAAAAAACTTTGCTAGCATTAAAATTAATTGGAATGATAAGGCACAAAATCTAAAACAAATTGCTGACGATATAAATATTGGATTAAACAGTATTGTATTTTTTGATGACGATAAAATTAATCGGGAGCGAATAAAACAAGAATTCCCAGAAGTTATGACAATTGAAATACCTGATGATCCCTCCCAATTTTCATCTATTCTAAGGGATCTTAATGATTTTAATGTTTTACAAAGAACTGAAGAAGACATCAAAAGAGGTCAAATGTATGTACAACAAAGGGAACGAAAAGAATTTGAAAAATCAATATCAAGTTTGGATGATTTTCTTGAACAATTAGATATTCAAGTAAAAATTAAAAAATCAAATGAATTTTTAATTCCTCGAATTTCTCAACTCACATTAAAGACAAATCAATTTAATTTAACCACAAAAAGATATCAGGAAGAAGATATTAGGAATTTTTCGAATGACAATAAATTCATTGTTGGCTGTGCTCAAGTTTTAGATAAATTTGGAGATAATGGAATAACTGGCGTATACATAATCAATAAACAAGATAAATTGTGGTCAATCGATACATTTCTTTTAAGTTGTAGAGTTATGGGCCGAGGTGTTGAGAATGGAATTTTATCTCAAATTCTAATCGATGCAAAAAATAACGGAATAAAAGAAATTCAAGCTAATTTTATTCCAACTCAAAAAAATAAACCTGCAGAAAATTTTCTATCTGATTTTGGTTTCAAAAAAGAAGGTAATAATTGGATCTATAAATTAAATAATGAAATAAAATTACCAAAACACTTGAAGGTTGAAATTGATTGATTGATGATGTTAATGGAATTGTTGCCAAAGTATTCTCACTTACCGAATCTGAAGTAAGTGATCAATCAAGTCCTGAGACTATTGAAACATGGGATTCTTTTAATGGATTAGTTTTAGTGGATGAACTTGAAAGTCATTTTAAAATTAAATTTACAATATCCGAAATTACCGATGTAAAAAATGTGGCAGATATCAAACGACATCTAAAAAATCATAATGTTTCTTAATGTCAAAAAATTTTTCTGAATTAACTTTTGATCAAATTGAAATTGGCTTAACTAAAAAATTTCATGTAAATATTACACAATTATTAGTAGATGAATTTGCAAAAATCTCTGGAGATTTTAGTCCTATTCACGTGGATGACGAATTTGCTAAATCAACTAAATTTGGAAGAAAAATAGTTCATGGAATGTTACTTGCATCTTTATTATCCCGAATGGTTGGAATGTATCTTCCAGGTAAATATGCATTATATTCTTCACAAACACTCGAATTTCATAATCCTTGTTTCATAGGTGATGAAATTTTGGTCTCAAGTGTTGTAACTGATAAAAGTGAATCAACTAAAATAATTAAAATTGAATCAAAAATAACAAATATTAAAAAAGATATTCTTCTTTATGGAGAAGGAAGAATAATTGTTAGAGATGATTGAAAACTTTGGTGTTGGAATTGATATTTCAAGCATAAAAAAGTTCAAGGATAAACCGTTTAATGAAAATAAAAATTTTTATAAAAAAATTTTTTCAGAACAAGAAATTGTATATTGTTTAAAATTTAAAAATTATTATGAGAAATTTGCTGTAAAATTTGCTCTCAAAGAAGCATTAATCAAATCTATTAACAAAAAAATATTTTTTTCTGAAATTGAAACATCATATTCAAATTCTAAACCTATAGTAAAAATTCTTAATTCTAAAGAAAATTATAAATTTCTTGTATCATTATCACATGAAAATGAAATTGCCGTGGCTGTTATAATATCCGAAAAAATCATGTAATACTCTCTTTGATTTTTTTACTTAATTTTGTTAATATAGAATTGAATGTGATATTAATTGATTGTTGTGAAACATTTTTTGGAACAAATATCTCATCAGGAAATTTTTTGATTAGTTCAATATCTGAAATAATTTTTTTACCTTCTAATTCATGATATTTTTTTTCTATATTTTTTTTATTTTTTCTTATATCTAATTCAGCTTTAATTTTGACACCAAGAAAGCCCTTTGAAAAATAAAATGCCCATACAAACAAATCAACTAGAATTAATGAAAATCTCATTTTGTCATATGTTTTTTTAGAATAGTGTGTAAGAATACAATATTTTCTATTTCTTTCTAACCAGTAGAATTTTTTTGAAGACCATTTTAATGAATAACTTTCAACATGAAATATTTTAGATTTTGGAACATAGTATGAATTTATTCCAATTTGTGCTGCTCTCCATCCCAAATCTAAATCATCATGATATAGAAAAAGAAATTCATCTAATAATCCAACTTTATCAATTACTTCTCTAGATGTAAAGAGACATGTTCCAGATGCATATCCTATTTCCTCTATTTCCTCTATCTTTTCTTCAACTTTATTTCCTTTATCTCTAGCAAAACCAAATCCAAAAACATGAAGCATATTGCCTGTACTTTGTATAATGTTTTCTTCATTTAATGAAAGAATTTTTGGTTGATACAATCCTTCACCGAATTTATTATATGCTAAAATTAGTTCATTAATACAATTAGGCTCAACGATAGTATCTGGATTCAATATGACAATAAATTTTCCTTTTGCTTGTTTAATTCCTATATTATTTCCTCCACAGTATCCCAAATTTTTATCATTTTGAATTAGTTTGATATCAGGAAATTTTTCTTTACATTTTTTTTGACTGTCATCTGATGAAATATTGTCTACAACTAATATCTCTAAATTTGTATATGTTGATTTTTTTAAAGAATTAATACAGTTTAACAATAATTCTCCTGCATTGTAATTAAGAACAATAATACTAACTAAAGGAGATTCAATCATATCTCAAACAAAAGTACTTAGATATTTACTGTTACTAATCAAAATTTTTTATCAAAGAGAAACCTTTGAACCTTCTCCTAGAAGAAAGATTTTCTTAGTTCCTGTCTCATCTTTAATCTCTGAATTATTTGCAATTATACTATTTTTAATTTCTGCCATAGAATTTATTTTACAATTTTTCATGATGATTGAATTTTCTATATTTGATACGGAAATAGTTGTATTATCTCCAACACTAACATTTGGACCAATTGAAGAACCTGAAGCAATATGACAGTTATCTCCAATAATTACTGGACCATTAATTTTTACATTTGATTCTATTATGGTATGTTTTCCAATTATGTGATCTATTTTTTCTTCTGAACATTCTAACATTTTTTTGATTATTTCACCATTTGCATGAATTATGTCTTCAGGAGTTCCAGTATCTTTCCAATAATCTGTAATTTTTTCAAAACTAATGTTATTATTTTGTTTCAATAAATTATCTAATGCATCCGTTATTTCTAATTCATTTCTCCACGATGGTTTCAAATTATCTATGATTTCAAAAATTATTGGAGTTAATAGATAAATTCCAGTTACTGCTAGATTTGATTTTGGATTTTTTGGTTTTTCAACAATTTTTACAATCTTCTCATTTTCTATATCTGCAATACCAAATCTTGATGGATTATCAACTTCGCATAACAAAACTGTTGCATCATAGTCTGAATTTTTGAAATTACTCACAAAATCTATAATAGATTTTTGTATAATGTTGTCTCCGAGAAAAACGAGAAATTTTTCGCCATTTATGAATTCCTTACATAATCTGATTGCATGTGCAATTCCTCTAGGTTCATCTTGTTCGATATATGTTATGTTTACACCAAATTTTGATCCATTTCCGTAATATTCTCTTACTTTGTTTGACCCTATTCCTCCAACAATTATTGCAATATCTGTAATACCTGTTTCTGAAATTGCTTCTAAACAAAATTGTGACATAGGTTTGTTTGCAATTGGCAATAACTGCTTTGGACCTGTATGAGTTAGTGGTCTTAATCTTGTACCATGTCCTCCATGTAAAATTATGCCTTTCATTTTACATCATACATCCTATAATTAATTAGAATTTTTCCATGGAGTTGGATCCAATACTGTTTGTGAAATATCATTTAAAATTTTGGGGTTATCTAAATACCATTGAATTGTTTTTTCTAAACCTTCTTCAAAATTTGTTTTCATTTTCCAGTTTAGTTGTTCAGATATCTTACTTGAAGTCATACTATATCTAAAATCATGTCCTGGTCTGTCTTCCACAAATTCAATTAAATCTTCAGATTTATTCATTATTTGCAGAATTTTTTTAACTATTGTCATATTATCAATTTCATTATTTGCAGAAATATTATATGATTCTCCTGACTTTCCATCCAACAATGCCCTTTTAACAGCATGACAATGATCTTCAACGTAGATCCAATCTCTAATATTTTTTCCTTTACCATAAATTGGGATTTTTAGATTTTTATTTGCTAAAATAATTGTTTTTGGTATTAGTTTTTCTAAAAATTGTCGTGGTCCATAATTATTTGTACATCTTGTAATTATTACATCAGATTGGAATGTTATTGAATAAGAGTTTATCAAAAGTTCTGCAGCAGCCTTAGTTGCTGCATATGGACTTGAAGGATTAAATTTTGCTTTTTCATCAGCAGTGTCTTGTATCAAACTACCAAATACTTCATCAGTAGAAATTTGAACCATTCGTTTTTTTTGCTTTGTAATTATATCCAATATTGTGAAAGCTCCTCTGATATTAGATACCAAAAATGGATTTGCATCGCTAATACTTCTATCAACGTGTGATTCTGCAGCAAAATTGACTACTGCATCGCATTTAGTAATTTGTTCTTCCATGAATTTTTTATTTGAAATATTGCCTTTGAAAAATTCATATCTATTAGAATCTACAATTTGAGATAAATTTCCATGATCTGAACCATACAATTCTGCATCTATGTTGATTATTTCAATATCCTTGTCTTCCTCTAAAATCTTTAAAATGAAATTACTTCCAATAAAGCCTAGTCCTCCAGTTACAAGTAATTTCATATAATCACAAATTTACTAATCCTAATAAAATATTGTATAATTTACTTAGTACCTTTAAATCCAAACTTTTATTGGTTAAAATCATTATTTTTTTCAAGTGGAAAGCCAAAATTTTTTCGTATTGGATTTAGAAAAGCATCAGACAAAAGATGTAAATGATTCTCATATTAATGGAGAATTAACAATAATCTGGAGAGATTGGGATAAAATCATAAAAAATCCACAGATGGTATATGTAAATTCAGTAAATCCTGGAGAAATAAAAGGTCCTCATATTCATAAAAATCGAACGAGTTATTTTTATTGCATTGAAGGAAAAATGTCTATTGTCATACGAGATACTGATGGTAGTTATCATGAAATTGAAACAAATTCCAAAGAATCTAAATTAGTTTCAGTTTCTAATGGTATTGCTGCAGCAATAATTAATCCTTCAGAAAAAATATCAAAAATTTTGGTATTGGCAGATATATCTTGGAAGCCAAACGATGATGAAATGAAAAATATTAGTTTTGATAATTATGATTGGACAAAATGGAAAAAATAAAAAAAAATTCATCAAATTTAGAAAATGAGAATACAATTGAACTTGTATTATTAGATTCTGTTACAGAAATTTCTAATTCAATATTTCGGGACTCACAAAAAATTATTACACTAGATTATATCACACATAAAACTCTAAATGAAAAAAAAATAAAACATGAAACCTCTGATAATTATATATCTGAATTAGAAAAAAAAAGTTTATTTGATTATGTTGTTTCTTGTGCTGAATGGTACAAAAAAATTCCCAATTCAAAAAATTTAGAATTTCAGAATGTTAATTTATTAGGTTCAATGAATGAAATGGAATTTCATCTTGAATTTATTAATAAAATTATTAAAATTTATACAATTTCTAATATACTATCCATTTTAAAACCCAAAAAGCTTTTCATATCTAGTAATTTAAAAAATTATGTAGAACAGTTTAGTGATGACAAAACTGTTAATATTGTCATATTAAATAAAAATACTGAACAAGGATTTAATTCCGAACAAATTGAATTGAGATTTAATTTTTTATTCAAACCAATTACACTTTATATTTCAAAAAATTTTTATGATAAGTTAAAAAATATTCAAGAAAATTTTATCTGTAGTATTTTTGGATTATGGTACAAACCAAATTCTAAAACTAAATCAAATATGATATTAGAATTTAATCCTTCATTATTTTCAACTTTACTTGCTGAATTATCTAACTGTAAACATCAGACAATTTTATTTAATCAAAGAAGATCTGCAGTATGGAACTGGAATTCAATAAAAAATTTAAGAAAAAATAATTGTAAAATAATTAATCCTAGTGATTTATTAAAAACCGATAACAAAACTCTTGAAATTTTGGAGACAAAATATCGCTCTAAACTATCTGATTTCTGGTTAAATGAAAAAGAATTAGAATTAATTTTTTCAAAGAATGGTGTTCGGTTTTGGCCTATTATGAAAGATAAATTCAAAAAATTGTATAACTCTAGATTAGAAAATTTCTTAAAACATATCATAATTTCAAAGAATATACTAGAAAATATCAATCTAAATTCTATTTTATCTTTAAATGAGCAAGGTGAAACTGAAAAATTATTTTTTCGACATTTGAATCATAAAATTCCTACATTGCTACTACAACATTCATTTTTCAAATACTATGATGAAATGTATGATGATCAGAGACGTTATGATTCTGAATTCACTTATGATTTAAAATCTGATTATTTTTTACTATGGGGATCTGCTGATCTAAATTTTTATTCAAAATTTGGAATTAAAAGTAAAAAATTAATTATTACTGGTAGTCCAAAACATGAAAATTATTTTATTTCCCAATTAAAAACTAAAAATAATAAAAATAATCCTACGGTTATTCTTCTAGCTTTGAATCCAATGACAAATTTTAGTGGATTATGTAATGTTGAATCATTTTTAAATTATGAAAAATTAATTATTAAATTAATTAATTTCTTAAATTCACATCAAAATATTAAAATCATAATTAAACTTCATCCAGGTGAAAATTTCCATAATCAAATATTAAATAATTTTTTAAAATTAAATTTTCCTGAAATTCCTGTATTTCAAACAAAATCATCAAAAAAATTAATTCAAGAATGCGATTTATTGATTCATACTACACCTGAATTTTATGAAATGTCTACAATTATGTTAGAATCTATGATTTTAGGTAAACCTGTTATAGAAATTTTTGCTGATGATAAACCTAACACATCACAAAATAAAATACTTCGACTTAGCTTTAAAGATGAATTTCACAAAATTTCAGAAATAATTACTAATAATGAGAGTTATCAAAATCTAAAAACTAAAAATAATGATCTTCTGTCTAATTACCTTTCAAATAGTAAAAGTGCTAGTAAATCAATTTTTACTTTTCTTAATGAACTTGAATATAACATAAAGACGTAATAATTTAATACACATGAAAATTAAATGATGATACATGAGTGATAATTTAGATTCAGAAACTCGACCATCGTACATTAAACGAGTTGAAAGAATTAATCCTGAAAAACAATTAACAGATGTATTAACTCAAAAATTTGGACAAAAGTTTTCAGATTATCGTAAGGAATATTTTAAAATTTTAGATAACAAAAATAATAATTATGATTATGTACCAGACTATCCTCTAAATGTATTAGTTGAAGTTGTGAATAAATGTAATCTTGAATGTATCATGTGTTTGTCTTCTCATAGAAAAGGAGATACTAAAGTAATTAGTAATGAAACAATTTCTAAATTATTAACTGAATTTAAAGAAAACAATTTACCTGCTTTAATGTTTGGTGCAGGTGATGAACCCTTGATGTTTTCAGATATAGATCAAATGTGGAAAGAAGCAAATTTATCCGGCATAATGGATATTTTTATTTTTACAAATGGAACTTTGTTGAATGAAGATATGTGTAACAAAATTCTTGAACATGAAGTATCTAGAGTGTACATATCATTAGATGCTGCAACTGAAGAAACGTATCAAAAAATTCGTTTAACAAATAAAAAAATTGATGAAGAAGTTACTGGAAATGAAAAATTAAAAATTATTAATGAAGAACAAAATCGTTTACAATCTATTGAAAATAATATTAAAAAACTAATTGAAATGAGAAATTCACGAAAATTACAATTACCTCAAATTCGTGTTTCTTATACTGTTCAATATAGAAATAAACATGAAATAGATATGTTTAAAGAAAAATGGGAGAATGTTGTAGATTTTATTGAATTTCAAGAAACTCAAAATATTCAATTTGATAAGCTTGCTAGTCTGTCTGAAACAGATAGATGGAAAAGAAGACCACCTATGTATAAAAAAAATTACAAAAAAGACTGTAAAGCTCCATTTCATTCAGCTACTGTTTGGGCTGATGGTTCTGTTATCCCATGTTGCACTTTTCAAGGTAAAAATCTTACTTTAGGCAACATCAACGGTGTACCTGAATTAGGAATTCCTGCTAAATCATTAAAAGAATTATGGAATGGTGAAAAAATCAATGAGCTTCGAGAACAATTCAAGACTGGTGAATTAAACATAGTTTGTCAATCATGTCTTAATGCAAGACAAACAGAAATATTTGATGTTATTGAAGAAGTAAGAAAATAATTTCATTTTAAAAAATTTCTAAAATTTCAATTTAATATTTAACTACACTAATAATTCATGTAGCTTATTTACCCATTCATTATTGTTTTTACTCCACATATTACCTCTAAATTTTTCAACAGTTTGCCAAAATTCATCTAATGTGATATTAATGAAATCACAAAATTCTTGAATATATTGTTCAGAACATTTTCCATCATATTCCTTTACCATTTCAATTGCTTTTTTTCTATTCATTAGCCCATCCATTATATCATAACAAACATGATCCATACATTGGCCAAATCCAAATTTTATACATTTTAACATTTGATTAACGTGAACCAAGTCTGAATCTAGTTGCGCAAATTTTACAAATGTTCCAATTTCATTTGCTTTGGCGTCATCTCTACATTTTAATCCATGACTGATTGAAAATTCTGCATTTTTTCTATATGACCATTCTTTTAGATAATATTGTAACCAAATTGCTTTTGTATTCATACTTTCTAGTTTTTCACGATTGTAATGAAAAAGAAATAGATCTTTTTCAGTTATTCCATCTATGTTAAGATATTCTTCCCATCCTTTTGATAATGTTTGAAGTTGTTCTGCATTTAGTGCATTTGCATCTTTACCAACTCCTGTTAAACTAGTACCTAGGGTTAATCCTGGATTTTCACCTTGAATAATTAATGGAATATTAAATTTTTCAGCAATTATGTACGTTGATGAGTATAAACTAAATTCTGTGGCTTTTACTGGATTAAGATGTGTAAAGAAATCATAGCGCATCATTTTTTTCACAATATTTGGATTAGGTCTAATTGTAATTACATCAAAACCTATTTTTTTTAGATTTTCGATATTCTGTTTTCCTACATCCGTAATATTTTCAGGTTCATAATTCACCAATAAACAATTTAGATTTAATCTGTCTCTTGCAGTCAATGCTTGTTTTGTACTATCTTTTCCTCCGCTAACTCCTATGGCGCAGTCATAATTTGAATTAGATTTTTTCTTTGCCCAATTCGATATTTCTTGTAATTCTTTAAATCTTAAATCCCAATTGATTGTTTTTTGCTCTTCAATCCATAAACATGCACCACATACTCCTTCATTATTGAAAAATATTCCAGGTCTTGTATCTGGTTGAATACATTTGGTACAAATCTTCATAATTACTTACAACTGAGTTAATTTTTCAAAATATAAAAATTAAACATTTCTATCAACAAACCATAATTCTCATAAATCGTGAATAATCTATAAAATCTGATATTTCTATATGAATAGCACTATTTTAATTGCCCAATTTTTTTTATTAACTCATGGTTGAAGGAAAAAAAATTCTAATTACTGGTGGTACTGGCTCGTTAGGCATGGCTTTAACTAAAAAACTTCTTGAGCTAGGAGCCGATACTGTTAGAATTCTTAGTAGAAATGAAGATAAACAAATTCGTATGGAAAATGAAATCAAAGATGATAGACTAAGATTTTTTTTAGGTGATATTAGGGATAAAGAAAGATTAACACAATCTTTTGAGGATGTAGATATCGTTTTCCACGCAGCTGCATTAAAACATGTTCCAAAAATTGAATACAATCCCTTCGAATCAATTAAAACAAATATCATTGGTTCACAGAATGTTATTGATGCAAGTATTGCTCAAGATGTTGATAAAGTAGTTTGTATTGGTACTGATAAAGCAGTATCACCTCTCAATACTTATGGTGCAACAAAATTAATTATGGAAAAACTATTTGTTAGTGCCAATAATTATCTTAGTGAAAAAAAACATAGAACAAAATTTGTAGCTGTGCGATATGGTAATGTTTTAGGTAGTAATGGTTCTGTAATACCAAAATTCATTGAATCATTAAAAGCAGGAAAATCAATATCTATCACAGATCCTAGAATGACTAGATTTACAATTTCAATGAATGATGCATTAAATTTTATCTTAAATGCAACAAAAATCGCAAAAGGTTCAGAAATTTTTATTCCGAAAATGGTTGCTTACGATATGGATCTTTTAACATCTTCACTATATGAAATAATTGAAAAAACTAATGAAGATATTATTGGTATTAGACCTGGAGAAAAATTACATGAAATGTTAATCAATTCTGATGAATTACCTTACACTTACGAGATGGATGACGTTTATCTAATTCTAAGTCCTTTAATTCATCCCTCTGATAATTCTAGTCCTAACATGCGACCTTTCAATCAAAATGAACTTGATGAAAGATATCCTGGAATAAAAAAAATTGAAAACATGGAATCATACTCATCTCATTTAGCACCAAAAATATCAAAAGATGAATTAAAACAAAAAATTTTAGACTTAGGTTTAATTGATCTAAATTAATTTTTTTTCTAGAAATACACAATGCGTATTTATAAAAGAATACATTTTCAAAATCATGAAAATTCTTGCTGTAACACTTGAACGTTGTTCTGGATGCTCATTATTTGTTGATGATAAAATTGTATTTTCATCAAGCGAAGAACGCTACACAAGAAAAAAATCAGATTCACTTTTTCCAGAAAATTCAATAAAACATGCTCTTGAATACTGTAATGTAAGCCCGAATGAGTTAGATAATGTTTTGATTTGTGGTAATCGTTTAAGCCTAATCCCTTCTATTATGAGGGAATATTCAACATTTACTGTGGATGACCAATTACGCTCAATGAAAGAATATTGGTATCCTAAATTAATTGAAAATAAAGATATTTCATATGTTGAACTTTTTAAAGATAAAATTAATCTTGATACTTATCCTTTCAATACGGAATGGGGTAAAAAATTTAATTATTTCTCACTAGAAAATCCTTACTCTGTAGATGATGAGAAAAAAGTTTCAGAATTTTTCATTACAACGTTATCATCATTTCTGAATATTGAAAAATCTAAAATATCTCATATTGAACATGATACATGTCATGCCTCATATGCACTTTATGGAAGTCCAATTCGTGAAAAAAATACATTAGTTGTAACTGCTGATGCATGGGGTGATGATCTAAGTGCAACTATATCAATCTTTGATGGAGATAAAATTAATCGTGTTAAAGAATATCATCATAAAGATTTTCAATTAGCTCGAATTTATAGATACACAACATTAGTTCTTAGAATGTTAGCAAATGAACACGAATACAAAGTAATGGGATTGGCACCATACCATAACAGTAAAAAAACTATTGAGGTTGAAAAAATATTAAATGACATGCAATCAATTAATGAATTAGAATTTTCATTTAATTCTAATATTAAAGATATTTTTTATCACCTTGATGAAAATTTGAAAAATTTTAGATTTGATCAAATTGCATCTGGTTTACAATCTTTTACTGAAAAACTTCTAACAAAATGGTTTTCGAATATGGTTGAAGAATATGATTCATCTTCTGTTGTATATTCTGGTGGAATTTCAATGAATGTCAAAGCTAATTTAATGATATCAAAGATACCTCAAATTAAAAATTTCTTTGTTTGTGGTGCTGGTACTGATGAAACTTTACCTATTGGTGCATGTTATCACCATGCAACATTGTCTAAAATTTCTCCAAAGCCTTTGGTTGATCTATATCTTGGTGATGATGCAAATTATTCTGAAACTCAACTATCACAAACTAATAATATCAAAGCTACATCTATTGATTCAATTGAGCAAATTCTTGATAGATTATTAGATAACCAGATTATTGGCATCTGTAGAGGACGCATGGAAATGGGCCAACGTGCCTTAGGTAATAGAAGTATAATTTGTGATCCAAGAAATATAAAAAATGTTGAAAAAATTAATGATTCTATAAAGAATAGAGATTTTTGGATGCCATTTGCACCGATAATTTTAGATGAATATCAAGACGTATTGATTGAAAATCCTAAAAAATTGGAATCACCACATATGACTATTGCATTTGAAACAAAAAATGGCAAAGAAGTAATCCCTGCTTCGGTGCATCGTTCTGATGGAACTGCTAGAGCTCAACTTCTAAAAAAATCTGTAAATCCTGAACTGTGGAATCTAATATATCGTTTTTATGAAAAAACTGGAATTCCTGCAGTTCTTAACACATCATTAAATCTACATGGATTTCCTATTGTGAGAACAATTGATGATGCACTTTATGTTTTCCAAAATTCAAAACTTGATTTACTATGGCTTGAAAATCATATAATACAAAAAAATTAAAGATCATTCTTTTTTAAAGCAGTAAATGCTTGGTAATTTTTTTTTGCTTTTTTATTTAATAGCTTTAAAAAATATGAAGCTGAAAGACCGACGCATGGACGCAATACATCCAAATTCGTTTTTGAAAATTTCTCACCTTTTTTAATATTCTTAATAGACCAAATTCCTCTTCGTTGAATAATTTTTGTATGTTTTTCACTTTCTTCTATTATTTTTTTGTCATAGCCTAATGCAATTTCCATTTCTCTAATTTTTTCTACCATTTCTTTAAACTGCTCAGGATTCAATGAATGTGGATGATCTGGTCCATCAGATTCGGTATCAAGTGTAAAATGTTTTTCAATAACACATGCGCCCAATGCTACACTCCCTAGAATTGCTGTATATCCTGGTGTATGATCTGAATAACCAATATTCAGATTAAATTTTTTTCTAAATTGTTTTATAACTTTTAAATTAGTATCTTTAATTGGCGATGGATATTGTGTTGTTGCTTGCATTAACACAATTTTATTATTTTTCTGATTAACAATTGTTTTTACTGCTAGATTAACATCATTTAGTGTACTTGCTCCTGTAGCTAAAAAGATTGGAAGTTTCTTTTTTGCTACATATTTTAAAAATTCTATATTTGTAATTTCACCAGAACCAATTTTTATTATTGGAATTTTATGTCTAACTAGTTCATCAACTGCTTCAATATGATATGGTGCAGAAAGAAATTGAATTTTACATTTTTTTGCATATTCATCTAATTTTTTTATCCATTCTATGGGTAATTCTGCATCTCTGTATACATTCCAAACAGAATTTTTCCATTTTGACTGAAAAGTAACTTTTTTTTCAAATCCTTTCTTCGATAGAATTTTTTTGGTTTGAAATGATTGAAATTTTGCAGCATCTGCCCCTGCTTCTTTTGCTTTTTTGATTAATTTTTTTGCGACATTAATGTCCCCATTAAAATTTGAACCAATCTCTGCAATAATATAACATGGATTATTTTCTCCAATCACTTTATTTTTTATTTTAATTGTTTTTATTTTCAAATTTTTCACACATTTTTTAAATCATGTAATTCCATTATTTCATCTTTTTTTGATTCTAACCAATCCTCAAATTCAATTGACTTATGTTTAACTATTGATTTGGATACTTTGTTATTCAATGATGTATTTTTTGGCCGTTCTGCAATAAATGATAAATTATCAATTGAACCTTGTTTGACATAATTTTCTCCAAAACCTAATTTTTGTGCCATAATTTTACAAAATTCATACTTTGAAATTTTTTTATCTGAACCTAAATGAATTATTCCATTATAATTCGAAAATGTAACATCTGTTATTTGTTGACTGAGATTTTCAACTGATAATGGTGTAAAATGAACATCATCAAAACCAATAATATCTTGTTTTTGCTTTAATTTTTCTAACATATTATTAAACAAGTATTTTCGTGAATTATCAATTCCATAAAAATTAGTTCTAACAATTACTGAATTACTGCATTCTTTCGTAACTTTTTTTTCTCCTTCTAATTTAGTTTTTGCATAAATGTTTTTTGGATTTGGTACATCATTCTCATCATACATTCCTTTTTGACCATCAAATATAGAATCTGTTGATATGTGAACTAATCTAGAGTTACACTCTTCGCATTTTTTTGCAATAATCTCTGGACCTATTGAATTAATTGCTATTGCTTGTTCTGGATTTTTTTCAAGAAAATCTATATCATTTCTGCCTGCACAATTAATTACTATGTCTGGTTTTTCTTTATCAATTAGATCTGAAATTTTTTTATGATCACTTATGTCTAGTTGTATTACATCTTTCATTTCTTCTAATTTTGTCTTGATTACAACTAATCCTTTTTTTTCTAATTCAAAATAGATATTTTTTCCTAAGAAGCCATAGCCAAAAAGGATTATTTTATTTTCCACATTAATTAAAAGTTGATATGATAATAAAAATTTAGTATATTTAATGAAAAAAATTCTATACTATGTATCTGAGCATGGATTAGGTCATTTAACACGTTCAGTAGCATTAATTCGTGAGCTCCAAAATGATACAAAAGTTATGATTAGAAATTCAAATGAATCTTTTCTCAAAAAATCATTACCTTCAATACCTGTATTTTCTGGACAAACTGATCAAGGTCCAATCATATCTGATAATTCTGTATCAATTGATTGGAAAAGAACTCATTCGTCAATAACTGATTGGTATTCAAATTTTTCTTCCAATTTAGAAAAAGAGTTGATATTCATGAAAAAATCTGATCCTGATCTTATAATTTCTGATATATCTCCAATTCCATTATCTGCAGCAAAAAAATTAGAAATTCAATCAATTGCACTTTCAAATTTTACATGGTTAGATATTTTTTCAAAATTAGAAAATTTTAATTTAAATATTCTCAAAGAATCATATCAAAATTCATCATTTTGTATTCAATTACCTTTATCTACATCTATGGATATTTTCAAACAAAAAAAGCAAGTTGGATTTGTTTGTAAATCATTATCTGAACAAAAAATATCAGTAAGAAAAAAATTAAACATTGATGAATCAAAATTTTTAATATTTGTAAATCTCCCTAAATTTTATAATGTTGTCCTCAAAAATTTTGAAAATTTTCAAGTTATCTCAACTGGTGCAAAAACAACATCCAAAAATACTATGTTTATTGAACCTTGGATAGAAGGTCAGAATTTAATTAATGCATCTGATTTGGTTATAACAAAATGTGGTTATGGGATGATTTCTGAATGCCTAACTACTGGAACTCCTCTCAAATTAATTGCTGATGACTTACACCCAGAACAGAGTGCCATGCTAAAACATTTATCAAATTATGGCATGATGAATAGAATTTTAGATTGGAAAAATGGAACGTTAGAAGTTGATTTTAATGACATTCAATATTTTGAATCTTATAAAAATGATAATTCAAATGTAAAAAATATAGTACAAGAATTTTTGAAATAATCAAATAATTTTATGATATATTGATAGACTATCTTTTAAAGAAATGAATAAAATCACTATAGATTGATAAATGAATAGAACTGAGGCAATAAAATGAAGATTAATCTATTCGAACCCTATATTGATAAATCTGAAGAAAAAGTAGTTTTAGATGTTTTACGAAGTAAATTTTGGGCATCTGGATCTGGTGTACGTAATGTAGGAAAATTTGAATCAAAATTTAAAAAATTTATCAATGCTGATGAATGTCTGGCAGTTAATAGTGGGACTGCGGCATTAAACATTGCAGTATCTTTATTGGAATTAAAAAAAAATGATGAAGTTATTTTACCATCATTAAGTTTTGTTTCAACTGCTAATTGCATTTTACGAAATGGAGGTAAACCAATTTTTGTAGATATAGATCCAACCACATTATGTATAGATCCCGAAAAAATTGAGAAATCAATAACAAATAAAACTAAAGCGATATTGCCCGTACATTTTGGTGGAATGCCTTGTGATATGAAAAAAATTTTAAAACTTTCTAAAAAATTTAAATTAAAAATAATAGAAGATGCAGCACATGCAACTGGAGCTAGTTTTAATAAGAAACGAATTGGAACTCATGGATTTGCAGTATGTTTTAGTTTTCATCCAATAAAGAATTTAGCAATGCCTACAGGCGGATTAATTGCAATTAATGATAAAAATCATAAAAAAATGCGAGAAAAGATTGAAGCTCGAAGATGGTGTGGAATTTCGAATAGACATGATGATAAATATCAAATTAATGAAATTGGTGATAATTATTACATGAATGAAATTTCAGCAGCTATTGGTCTAGAACAACTTAAAAAATTAAATAAAATGAATTCTATTCGAAAACAAATTGCCAAAAAATATTTTTCTGAATTACAAAATAAAGTAAAAATGCCATTTGATAATAATTGTTCTTACCATTTGTATTGGATTTGTGTAAAAAATAGAGATGAATTTAGGGAAAATTTATACAAAAATGGAATTCAAACTGGTACTCATTACAAACCAATTCATTCATTCAAGCTATATGCTAACAATAAGCAACTTCCATACACTGAAAAAATTGGAAGAGAGATTGTTACCTTGCCAATACATCCTAATCTGTCAAATAAACAACTTGAAAAGATCATATTATTATCAAATAAATTTTCAGAATAATTGTTAATTCATCTAGGCTTGATATTTAGAGCTCAATGTATACTATAATTAATATACAAAGATTTGTTTTTTCAATATAATGAATGTTTTAATTGTTGCCGCACATCCTGATGATGAAATTTTAGGCATGGGTGGAACTATTTTAAAACATGCATCTCAAAAAGATAATGTCACAATTGTATACATGGCTACTGGAATTACTGCAAGAAAATCAAGTAATAAAATTAAATCTAGTGAAGATAAAAAATTCCAAAAAGAAATTTTAGAATTAAGACAAGATGCTTTGAAAGCAGCAAAAATTTTACAAGTAAAAGATGTAAAATTTTATGATTTTCCAGATAACCAAATGGATAGTATAACCTTGTTAAAAGTTGTAAAAGCAATTGAAAAAGAAATTAAATTAGTAAAACCTCAAAGAGTATACACAAATCATTATGGTGATCTTAATGTTGATCATAAAATTGTATCTAACGCAACAATTACTGCATGTAGGCCATTAAATGGACCTGTAAAAGAAATACTTTCATTTGAAGTTCTTTCCTCAACTGAATGGAGTTATCCATTTAGTTTTAAGCCAAATTATTTTGTTAATATTAAAAAACAACTTCCTAAAAAAATCAAAGCTATGGAAAAATTTAAGGGTGAAATTAGAGATTTTCCA
>Ga0315316_10000131_pt1 | contig 40221 bp, 30 predicted proteins | sample M160m3416metaG_FD_203702 | JGI IMG/M metagenome (GOLD analysis project Ga0315316, IMG submission 203702) | Ammonia-oxidizing marine archaeal communities from Monterey Bay, California, United States - M1 60m 3416 | ecosystem: Environmental > Aquatic > Marine > Intertidal zone | place: USA... | reverse complement strand
CCGGTCTCCACGGGTTCCACGATATCATAATCCCGCGCGGGGTCCAGACCGCTGATTCGACTGGAAACTCCCGACGGCCATAGGATTTCGATGTCAATTGTCCCGGCGTTATCGACTGCCAGAATCAAACGCGAATCATGAGCGGACAGGTAACTGCCTCCGTTTTCCACCTGTTCAATCTGTGGCACCGCAGCGGACGGGACCATGACTCTGCCGCCCACTGCGTCGCGATTGCTGACTCTTCCGATCAGTCTTAAATACAGCGACGAAGCTGGACCTGCAGCTTCCGTAATGACATCGTTACGCAAAACGGCCGGACGCTGATCCTGGTGCGTGATCACGACATCAGTGTCGCCATCATTGTCCAGATCCGCCGTGGCTAGCCCGCGCCCCGGATGCGATTTTCCAAAGTAGCTCCCCACAGAATTGCCCAGCATCTGAAAACGTCCCTCGTTGTTCTGCCACACCAGTGCAGGCTGTTCCCAGGGAACATCGCGTGACATCTGCTGTAGATTGTCGTCTACGTGTCCGTTCGTGACGATCAGATCCTTCCAGCCGTCAAGATCCAGATCAACGATCGCGGTTCCCCAGCCGACCCACGGTTTCGAGGCCGCGGCAAGGCCGTGGGTCGTGGAAACATCGTGAAAGTCATTTAAAGAATGCTGCAGATACAGCGTGTTGTATTCGCCTTCAAAATTGGTGACGAACAGATCCCACAGGCCGTCTCGGTTAACATCGCCCCCCGCGACGCCCATACCCGCCTGCATCTGACCGTTCCGATCATATGCGGTTCCGCTGATTTCCGTGACATCTGAGAATTTGCCACCGCCGGTATTCATGTACAGAAAATTCGGATGTATGTCGTTCCCGATATACAGGTCCACATCGCCGTCGCCATCGACATCGGATGCCAGAACTCCCTGAGCACGACCACTCAGTTCGTCTAGACCTGCCGCCGACGTCACGTCCTGAAACGTGCCGTCGGCGAGATTCTGCAAAAGACAATCCTGCTCGGGCTTCAGCGACTTGGGGCTGCAGAAGATCCGAACGTCGGCTGCTCGATCACCACAAAACGGATTCTCATCAAACGACCACTCGCCGTAATTACAGACATACAAGTCGAGCAAACCGTCGGCATTGGCATCGAGAAACGCTGCACTGGTCGAAAAGTTTCCTCCGGACAAAAGCGGATACGATTCAAACGTACCGTCACCCAGATTGCGATACAGGCGGTTCTGGCCAAACCGAGTGACATACACGTCCGGAAAACCGTCCGCATCGAAGTCACCGACGGCGACGGCAACGCCATACCCCGCATCGCCCAGCCCGGATTCACTGGTGACATCCTGAAATTTCAGTGCACCCAGATTGCGATAGATTCTGTTGACCGGCCCGTCGCTTTCGGAATCGAATGGAAATGAACGTCCGGTTGCAAAATAAAGATCGACTCGACCGTCAAGATCGCAATCAATCATCCCCATGCCACTTCCGTTCGCTGCCGGAAACGGCTTCTCCTTTGAATTGCCGCTGACGTGCTGAAAGTCGACACCACTTGCAGCAACGGGGACTTCGAACAGCCGGATTGTGGTATGCTCATCAGCCGGACCAGGTCGCGGTTTATCCACCGACGCGTTCGTGGTGGGATTCACGAAGACGTGGTCCCCGGCGGGCTGAGTTCTGTCCTTCGGAGGCCCTGAATCGGCCTGCTGCTTACAGCCAGCGACGGCACACGCAAGCACAATGGCACATTTGGTTGATGGTGTCAGTGGCATGTGGTCAGGACGGATCGTCAACGTTGGGACATCGCAGCCGGTAAATGATTCACGCTCTCTCAGCTCACTGTGCCGTAGTAGTCTACAGCATTTGATGCCGACATGTGGCGACGAAGAACGCTTTCTTGTTGCAGTTCCGTCGCTGTGACGAGCCAGTATCGCCTATGACAGGAAGTAAGCTGCCTCAGTATTGCTTTCCCATCAGCCGACTCAACTCAGGAAGCTGATTCCGTTGACGAATGGACTCCGCCAGATCCCGCAGCAGATCTGCGTCCGGGTGCTGCAACAGCATGTCGCTCACAATTCGTTCGGCACTAGCCCATTGCTTCTGATCTGCCAGGTCGTATGCGTGAAGAAATCCGGACCAGAAAGGATCCTTTTCCTTTCGAATCAGCTCAGCGATCTGGCTTCTCTTCTTCTCGATCTCCCGCAGGGCGTTGGCACGGTCCCGCCACCGCTCGGTATTTTCTTTCTGCTGCAGTTGCGCATAGGCACGCTGAAGAACATAAGCTGAACTGCTTTTTATGCGATTTGCCGCTGCCAACGGCTGCATCAGCTCAACGGCTTGCTGCGGCTGTCGCTCTCGCAACGCCGCATTCGCCAGTTCCTCGCGGGCCTCCACGTCCATGTCGTCACAGCGCAACGCATCCTGCCAGGCCTGACCGGCCTTCGCCTGTCGATTGGTCTGAGAATAGGCTCTGCCCAGGTACGTATAGGCTCGGGCCATTGATTCGGTTTTTACACTCTCTTCCAGAATCTCGGCTGCACGCTGTGGAAATCCCAGTTCGAGCAATTCCTCTCCAACCATCGCCTTGAACTCGCCCGCAGAAATCTGAAGATTTGTCGCCGCCGGATTCGTATTCAGCACAACTTCCCAGGCATCCAGTGCGGCCTGGCGATTCCCTCGATCGTGATGGATTGTTCCGATCATGACGTGGGCCTCTTCTTCATGACCAGAGACCGTCGACAGTTGTTTTGCGGAGTGCAGCGCGTCTTCGTATTGTCTGAGACGAATTCGGGCCACCGTCAGGCGATACAGCGTTTCCGGATCGGCCGGCGCACTCTGATGAAGAATTTCCAGAACGGAAACTGCGCGAAGCCATTTTTCCGAAGACAACAGACTTACCGACCATGCACGCAGAGCGTCCGAGTCATCGGGAAACCCGCTCGATTCCAGCGCAACTCTGCGAAACAATGCGTCCGCAGCATCGTGGCGGCCGAGCCCGGTTAGTGCGCGGGCTTTGAGAATCTGTGCACGACTGTCACGCCGATGTCCTGCCAGAAACTCGTTTGCCAATGTCAGCGAGGCATCAAAGTCCTCTTCGGCCAGCAGTGCCGATATTTCTCGCAGAGGTCGATCCTGCCACCAGATGACCAACCCAACCGACGTCAACAACGCCAGACAAACCAGCAATCGCCTCTTCCGCACGCGTCCGCCACGTCGTTCCACCGCGATTGATGATGGGGAACGAGAAGACATTCAAAATGTGCGTCCGAATAATGCGCGGCGTGTTATTACCGAAAGCCCGGGCCCTGCGATTCAACAGCAGAATCAGAATACCAGGGAAGCTGCCTGCTTTCAACATATTGCGGGGGTGACGCAGTGTTCACCTGTCGTACACACCAGCCCTGGCGCGTCGTCGGAATGTTCCGGCATTCTCGGTTTACGCATGCCCATTTTCTGCCGGCGTTGGGTCGTCACAACACCCGTGGACGGCCCGGAAAATGCTGCATGCCGCTAGTGACGAGGTTAAGAACGACCTCTCGTGTCGCGGCAGCGACAGAACGCCGGACTTCATTCGTGCCGAATGACAATGCTCGTGGCCTAATACAAACGAAGACCGTCCTGCGCGGGGCGTTAGGCGGTCTTCATGATCGTTGGTGATACTTTGCGTGGCAGTGCGTTTAAATCACGCCACCATGGACTCGGTAGGGCGTCGCCAGGTCCGGCAGCTCAAGACCCCAGATGCGTTCCCAGATTTCCGGGATGTGCCGCAAACTTTCGGACGAGTAGATTAATTGTCGGGCGCGAATGTCCGGAGAAGGGTGCCAGATCGGCATTGCACATCCAAGATTGAAGGACATGCATCCCAGCAGTAATCCCATGAGAAGACGTTTTCGCAGTTTCATCATCGTGTCCTTCCGTGGACTCGGCTCGTGATCATTGTGCGGTGTCGCACTTTCAGATCCAGACGCCGATTGATCAGTTCCCGTTGTTTCCGATGCTCAATGAGCGGTTGTCCAATTTCGTATCCGACAACTCAACCTGAAAACATGATCTGATGCCACTGCAACAGCTTCTCAGCCGTTATTACTGTTTGGAGATGGGCCTGCTGGTGGCTTGTAAACAGGCTGTGGATCTATTGTTCCTGGCCCGTGCTGTGCAGGAGAAGTCGGCATGCTACCCGAATAGGGCAACGGCACCGGATTGGAAGCTGCCGCCTGAGCAGCCCGTTCCGCCTGTTCGCGAGCGAACTCGGCTTCTTCCAGCTGCAACACTCGCTCTTCCATTTCCTTGCCAGGTTTGAACGTAACTACAAACTTGGCAGGGACTTCCACCTGTCCGCCGGTCCGAGGATTGCGGGCCTTTCGAGCCGCCCGTTTTTTGACCTCAAACACTCCAAAGTTCCGTAACTCGATACGGCGGTCGGTGACGAGCGTTTCCACGATGGCATCAAAGGTCTTTTGAACGATTTCTTTCGTCTTCAGCTGGGTCAGCCCCAGCTCTTCCGAAATTGCTTTCACAATCTCTTTCTTGGTCACGACCAAAGTCTCCCGAGAAAGGGCCTTTTGAGTATCTTTATGCAACCGCCAGAATGACTCAACTGTATGGTTACAATAGACTTACTGTCAAGACCCTTGTTCGATACACGTTTCGCGATCAGACCGGACTGGCCCTGCCAAACCCAATGTTCGCACTGGATCATGTCTTCAGATTGAGTTGTCAAAGAACGGACGATGTGCGGAAAAAGAACGCACAACATCATGCCTTATCGACAACACACCCCCGGATTTTCAGAAAAATCCGCACAATCGCTACAGATTCTGATGTTTGGTCAATCCAACCATGGACGATTGCCCGAACTTTCTTCGTAAGTTGTTTCTAAAATGGTGTTTACAACACCCCACACCCGTTCGCCAATGAACCACCTTAAGATTCCCATCTCCCGCAACCTATACAGCCCTTCGCCTCAAGTCTCGTTCAACGTCGCTAATTTCTATCGTCGAAACGCTAATCGGCCGAGCAAACCTTCATTGTTCATCATCACTTCGACATGATGCCTCGGCTGTCGGCATCATCGATCAATTGCCGGCTGGATGCTTTGATTCATTTTTATGCTATTTTTATGCCCCTTAACGGAACCCTCATGAGCCGTCCGACTTCGCGCCCCAACTGTATCGCTGCGAAAATGAGAGTGCTGCTGACTGTCTGCGTCATAGTTGCGTCATCTATGTTGCCGGCGGGCTGCAGCGAACGCCGATCCGTTTCCCCGCCACAGTCTCCTTCGGCGGCCTCATCAAGCACTGCAGATGCCCCGGACGACACGATCGAGGAATCGACACCGCCCAAGACTGACAAGTCAAATTGACAGGGTAACAGCGTAAAACGCTGTTACCCTGTGGCCGCGAAAAATACTTTTCACGAGCAGCTTCGTTAATCCCACGAACCAGTATCGTCTACGACAATATATAAACGGCTTCCGCGGCACGAAGTGTGGTCCGGTGAGCGTCCCCTGCAGAAGACCATAACCTGCATTTGTCAGCGTTGCCGCCGCGCGGTTGGATCACCACAGGAACTTCACCTTTTTCGGACCGTAAATTTTGTTCGTGAAATTCGGACGGCGACAGCGTCAGCAGGCGACCATCCTCGTGAAGAGAGACCATGACCACATGGTCTTCGAATTTTTTCGAACCGGCGTCTTCCGATGTCATAACTCCCGCCCCGGCTGCGGTGGTTATTTCCGCCAGCAGACGGCAACCATCGGACAGCCAGTGAGGAGTCTGAAAATAGCAAACCGGGATGCTGGACTGTGCACTACGGTACAGATGAAACTCACCGTAACCGGCACAGTCCAGAATCCTTCGACCAGGCAGCCGTTATACAATTGCCCCAACTGCTTCGAGTTGCCTCGGCGACATGATTTGTCCCGTTTAGGTATTCAGCACTTTGAAGCCTGCTTCGCCGGCGATATAGCAGAGTTGAGTGTTGTCCTGCATGAAACAAAATGGTCCATCGGCTGCCGTAAGACCTGAAACTCGTTGCCGGTTATTCCAGGATCACCGTTCCGCCATCGATACCTGCTCCCGGCCAATGTGGCAATTTCTTCTCCCGAGACCGAGACCGCTACAGTCACACCGACGGTGGACGTCTGCAAGGCAGACGTCGGTCGTTTAGCCGTTTCGGGCGTCAGATGATAATTCGTAGAAACAACCTGACTGCCATCCGGCGAGAATGTCACCTCACGCGGCTCACCAGCGTCTATCTTCACACTCGATTTTCTGAATCCGGCGATGAATCGTTCCTGCATATCAGGGACAGGATCGGAGATCCGACTTCGGCGGTTCGTTGACCGGGAAGACAGGCAGTCAATGTTATCAAACGGAGCTTACTCGACGGTCAGTTAATTACTGATCAGACAGCGTTACACACAATTCGGAAAACCGGAACATTTTACAGAATAGCGCAGAAAACTCGGGCTCGACGTGTTCTGTACTCTCTGCTGCCTCCTGTCCGTAACACCACCCTCGATCTGTACGAAAAGGAAGATCCGGGGCCTTCACGATCATCGCACGTAAGCGGGAATCTGTGTTTGAAATGCATCATGTTCATGGTGGTTCACGTGCATTTTTGGTGAGATAAGGGAATAATCGCAGTCCTCCACTCACCACCCTGCCCCTGCAAGTGAACGCTTATGTCCTGTCGTGTCCTGTACCTGTCGTTGTGCACCGTCGTTTCAATTTGGTTTTTCGTCACACCATCTTCTCAGGCAGATCCGCCGGACGGTTGGCATACCGTAACGGTTCCCGATGTCTGGCGCAAGATGCCGAAGGGGGAGCTGGCGCCGGTGGACGGATTCTCATGGTACCGGGCGCTGGTCAGAGTGCCCGCTGACTGGCAGGGGACAGAGCTGACTTTATTCATGGAAGCTCTGGATGACGCACGTTCAACCTATGTGAACGGAACGAAGGTCGGAGCGACCGGAACATTCCCTCCGCAGTTTCGCAGCGGCCTTGGTGAAAAAGGGCGTTACACGGTTGCTTCAAGCCTTATCAAAGCTGGTGAATTCAACTGCATCGCAGTTCGCGTTTTTCAGAACGATCCGCGACCGAACTTCAGCGTGGCTCCGCCCGTGCTGTTAAATATAGACAGGCATCAGGGGATTCGGCTGGATGGCAACTGGCATTATCGCCCCGGTGATGATGTGAGCTATGCAACGGCGTCGGCCGCTGACTTCGGCATCGACGTCACGCAGCAACTGGCAGAAGCAGCTATCCGAAAGCGGGGCGGATACTCGCAACCGGATCAGGTTGACGATGTCGAACGCTATGTAACTCGCCGCAAAGGCGATAATGATCCATTGACACCAAAGGAGGCGGAAAAGAATTTCCAGGTGCCGGACGACCTGGAAATTCAGCTTGTTTTGAGTGAGCCACAGATTGCTCAGCCGTTGTTCATGACATGGGACACACGAGGCCGCATGTGGGTAATGGAATATCGGCAGTACCCCGATATTGCCGGCGTAAAGATGGTAAGCCGCGACGTTTACCTGCGGAGTGTTTACGACAAAGTTCCGGAGCCGCCACCACACGGTGCGAAAGGGAGAGATCGAATTTCGATTCACGAAGACACGGATGGCGACGGCGTTTATGACAAGCACAAGATCTTTGTCGACGGACTGAACCTGGCAACATCGGTCGCCATCGGACGTGGTGGAGCATTCGTTACGAATCCGCCATACCTGCTGTTCTACCCCGACAGGAACGGCGACGACATTCCCGATGGCGATCCGGAAGTGCTGCTGGAAGGCTTCGGAATGGAGGACTCACATTCGGTCATCAACAGTCTGCGGTTCGGCCCGGACGGCTGGCTGTACGGAGCTCAGGGAAGCACAGTTTCCGCCAACGTCAAAAGGCCGGGAACAAAGGACAAACCTATCCGTACCATGGGCCAGCAGATCTGGCGATACCATCCGGAACGCAAAACATTTGAAGTCTTTGCAGAAGGCGGCGGCAACACATTTGGAGTTGAAATTGATAATCAGGGACGCATCTATTCCGGGCACAACGGCGGCGACACACGCGGCTTTCACTACGTGCAGGGCGGCTATTATCGGAAAGGATTCGGCAAGCATGGTCCGCTGTCCAATCCGTATTCCTTCGGCTACTTCGAAAACATCAAGCATCACAGCGTGCCACGGTTCACTCACAACTTCGTCATCTACGAAGAAGGAATACTGCCTGCCGAGTACCACGGCCGATTATTCGGAATCGAGCCGCTGCAGGGTCAGGTCGTAATGAGCCATTTCCGCCCGTACCAGTCGTCTTTTGAAACCGAAGACATTTCGCGAGTGATTAAAACAGACGACCAGTGGTTTCGTCCTGTCGACATCAAGACCGGTCCCGATGGCAGTATCTACGTTGCAGATATGCACGAGCAGCGTATCGATCACAGCAGTCATTACGCCGGGCGTATCGACCGCACCAGCGGGCGCATTTACAAACTGAAACCCAAAGCCAAATCGCTCGAAAATTCGGTTGTACTCGGTGGCGACGGAAACCTGGTCAAAACGTTGCAGCATTCCGCCAAATGGCATCGTCAAGCGGCGTTGCGGCTGATCGGCGACCGCGCAGACTCCTCCCTGGTCCCTTCGCTGCTGAGTCAGGTCAGACAGTCCGCTGACCAGACAGCCCTCGAATCACTCTGGGCCCTGCACCTGAGCGGAGGACTGACCACCGATGTTGCCCGGGAGATGTTAAAACACGAAGATCAGTTTGTACGAGCATGGACAGTGCGTCTGCTGTGCGATCATTATCACGTGGCCCCTCAGATTGCACAGGCACTGGCAGAACTGGCGGCAGACGAAGGGTACGTCGAGGTGCGAAAACAGCTGGCATCATCTGCCAAACGCCTTCCGGCACAGGATGCGCTGCCTATCATCCGTAATCTTCTGAAGTACGACGAAGACGCGGCCGACATTCACCAGCCCCTGCTGCTCTGGTGGGCTCTGGAAGCAAAGTCAACGGGCACAGGCCGCGATCTGATTCTGGACATCATTCTGTCCGATGACGACATCTGGAAGCGTCCACTGATGACGCAGCACCTGACGGAACGTCTGATGAAACGTTACGCCCTGGCGGGCACTCGAGAAGAACTGCTGGCCGCGGCAGACCTGTTCGACAAATCTCCGGACAGGGAATCCACCGCACTGCTGCTGAAAGGTTTCGAAGAAGCGTATAAGGGACGTTCCCTGGCAGATATTCCGGATAAGCTGGTCAACGCGATTGCTGCAACCGGCGGAGGGTCGGTTGCGCTGCGGCTGCGTCAGGGTAACGCCGACGCGATCGCGGAAGCAGTGGCTGAGGCTGGCAATCCCAAAGCCGGGCTCGGTACTCGCCGACAGTATCTGGAGATCTTCGGACAGGTTCGTCGCTCGGAGTTTATCCCCGTTCTGCTGCAGATTGTTGACAGCGAGAAAGATCCGTCGCTGGTATCCGCAGCACTGACCGCTCTGCAGGCTTACGACGACATGCGAGTTGGAGAACGCGTCGTTGATCGATTCGCGGAACTTCCTGAAGATGCGATGTTGGCGGCTGAAACCCTGCTGGCCAGTCGCCCCGTGTGGGCTCTCATGCTGCTGCATGCCATAAACGCCGGCACGCTTGATTCGACCGCAGTTTCAGAAACGGGATTACGCAAGATACTGCTGCATGACAACAGAGAAATCAAACAACTGGTGAGCAAACACTGGGGCTCAGTAGCCGGCGCATCCACCGCTCAAATGCAGGCCGAAGTGTCACGGCTGTCGGCTCTGTTGAACAGTGCGTCGGGAAATCCGAAGAAGGGCAAGCCACTGTTCATGAAAAACTGCGGCAAGTGTCACCGACTGTTTGCAGAGGGCGGTCACATCGGTCCGGACCTGACGTCATTCAAACGAGATAATCAGGAACGCATTCTGGCGAACGTCGTAAACCCTAATCTTGAGATCCGAGAAGGATTTGAAAACCACATCGTATTGACGGCTGATGGGCGTGTCCTCAACGGATTTCTGGCCGACCAGGACAGTCAGGTTGTCGTCCTCCGCGGCGTGGACGGTCAGAACAACATCCTGCGACGTGACGAGATTGAGGAGATGATCGTCAGCAAAGTGTCAATCATGCCTGAGGGCTCACTGAAGAAACTCAGCGAACGCGAAATCCGCGACCTGTTTGCCTACCTGAGATCATCTCAGCCTGTGAACTACTGATGCAATCGCACGTCATCGCGTCAGTCAGCGAATGATTTGACCGCATCTTCGACTGTGGCATAGTTTTCGAACAACTTGTGAAACCCGACAACCTGGAACGCCTCAGCAATGAACCCTTCCAGCCTTGCAAACTTGACGGCTCCGTTCGCTTTCTGCATTCGCGAATGAGCACGAATCATCATGCCGAACCCAAGGCTCGAAATGAACTCGAGTTTCTTGCAGTCAAATACCAGATTGATGTGACCGCTTTCGACTTCCTTCTCCAGTTGAGCGAAGAAAGTCTCGGCACTGTCGGTGTCCAGTTTGCCTGAGAGTTCGACGACCAACACATCGTCGGCGTTTTCCCACTGGTAGGAATTAAAATTGATCATCAGTTCCCAGCCCTTGTCCTTAGCTTCTCTATGAAAAAATCACGTGTCGTATTCGATGGGAATTGAGTAACCAGCACGAACACTCGTACAGAATTGGTTGCCGAAGACGACCCGTCGGCTGCTCACTGTATGGATAGATCCCCATGAGTGCAACGATATCGTCGCACGTTGCTCGATGCCAGTAGTCAAGTGTGGACTCTTTATTCAAGAAACAACCGATTCCGAATCGAGGCATTCGTGGGAAGTGACAGGTGGAAGGTCTGTGCAGGGTTGTTACACTGGGCCGCGATTCTGCAACGTTTTCGGGGCCCGGGGCCACTCGGCCGGCTCCCCAGGCAATGGATTCGAAAGCACATCGGTCAGTCACGTTTGCAACTCACAAATCCATTAATGGCCGACTGCGAATATGCCACCCGGATTGTGCAGCCACCACATTCTCACAAACACCACGCTGGACAAAGGTCAGCGTTGAATCCGGCATTCCTTTGTCTGCTGCTGGTGACTGGCCAGACAAAGCAATGAAATGCATCACGCGGACCGATACAACGAGGCACGGGCAGAGATGGCATGTGGACCGAAAATGGTCCGCAGCGGGAAGAGTCAGCAGCAGGTCGAAGAAAAGTCCGGTCCACGAACCGAACCCGGGGCTTCAAGTGGAACTGTTAGTTTCAGAAACGAACGCCGACAGGACCGGCATCACAGTAACAGGAATGAGCGTTCGCCGCTCTCACTGAAACAAGGGAATCAAACGTGGATATCGTTCTTCAGCATCTGAACAACCAGCGGCAAACTGCACTCGACGAGCTCTTCGAGTTCCTGAGAATTCCCAGTGTGAGCGCGGATTCCGCTTTTCAGCCTGACATGCAGCGCTGTGCGAATTTCGTGCTGAAGTCGATGAACGCTGCGGGACTGACGGCTGAGATAATCCCCACAAAGGGCCATCCGATTGTCTATGGCGAACGCATCGAAGATGCCTCTCTGCCCACGGTCCTGGTGTACGGCCATTACGACGTCCAGCCGCCCGATCCACTCGAACTCTGGACGACACCCCCTTTCGAACCACAGATTCGCGACGGCAAAATCTATGCACGTGGAGCCACAGATGACAAGGGGCAGGTGTTCACACACCTAAAGTCGATTCAGGCGTGGGTCGACAAAACAGGCCGAATGCCCGTCAATGTCAAGTTTCTGATCGAAGGCGAGGAAGAGGTTGGCAGTGACAATCTGGACGTGTTTCTGGCAGACAACAGGGAACGGCTGAAAGCTGATGTTGCTGTCATCAGCGACACCAGTCAATACGGTGACGGTATTCCTGCCATCACGTATGGTTTGAGAGGAATCGTAGCGGCAGAAGTCCGGCTGACCGGTCCGTCCAAAGACCTGCACAGCGGTGTGTTTGGCGGCAGCGTGGCGAATCCCGTTAATGCCGTCGCCCGATTGTGCGGCAGCCTTGTGGACGAATCCGGACGCGTACAGATCCCCGGCTTCTACGACGACGTGATCGAATTGTCAGAACAGGAGAAACAGGAATTCTCGCGTCTGCCGTTTTCTGAGGACAGTTTTCTGGCCGACACAGGCAGCTCTGCAGTCTTTGGTGAAGCAGAATTTTCAACACTGGAGCGCCGCTGGGCCCGACCGACCTGCGACGTCAACGGCATCATCGGAGGATACACGGGCGAAGGACCGAAGACGATTGTCCCGTCAAAAGCCGCAGCAAAACTGACCTGCCGACTTGTGCCCGGACAAAGCCCACAGAAGATACTGACAGCACTGGAATCCTTTCTGCAGGCACAGTGTCCACCAGGACTAACGTTTGAGTTTCTGACGTTTCACGGATGCGAAGCGTTTGTCTTCGACCCGAACAGTGAATGGATCAACGCCGCCAGTGAAGCTCTGCAGGCGGCGTTCGGCAGTTCGCCTGTGTTTATTCGGGAAGGTGGATCGATCCCGGTGGTATCCAGCTTTCAGCAGATTTTGGGAATCGATACATTGCTGCTTGGCTGGGGGCGGAATACCGATGATTTGCACAGCCCCAACGAACATTTCCACGTCGCAGACTTCCATAACGGTACCCTGGCGAGCGCCCACCTGTGGCGCGAACTGGCAACCGTCACGCGATGACCAGCCCTGATTTCACTTGTGTCAGGACAGGCAGACGTCTGAGGCTGGCACGTAGTTTCAAGGATTTCCTGCAAGCACCCCGTCCGTGTGTTTCGTACTCGAATTCTTACCGTCAGACTAAATCAAAGGACATAGCACATGCTGGATCTGCAGTTCATCTGCGACAACCGCGATGAAGTTGAGCAGAATTGTAAAGCCCGCGGCGTGGCCGTGGATCTTGACGCCGTCATCCGCCTTCGTGACGAGCGCAATAAACTGATCGTGGCCGGAGATGAACTGCGCCGGCAGCAAAAGGAAACGTCGTCGAAGATCCCCAAAGCCTCCGCCGACGAACGGCCTCAGCTCATCGAAAACGGGAAACAGCTGCGGACGCAGATCTCGGAAACAGAGTCTCGCCAGAAACAGGTGGAAGCAGAACTGCGCGAACACCAGGCTCTGATCCCCAACATGACACACCCCGACGTTCCGGTGGGAGGTGAAGACGATGCCAGTGAAGTTCACCTGAGCGGTCAGATCCATGACTTTGGATTCACTCCACAGGACCACGTGGATATCGCCGCTAAACTGGACCTGATCGACTTCGAAGCGGGGTCACGCGTTGCCGGTCACGGGTTCTATTACCTGAAGAACGACGCCGTCATGCTGGAAATGGCGCTGGTTCAGTTTGCTCTGACGAAGCTTCGGCAGGAGGGTTTCACCCTGTACACGACGCCCGATCTGGCACGGGACTCAGTGCTTGAAGGGATCGGCTTCAATCCCAGAGGTGACGAAACACAGATCTATTCCGTCGCCGACACCGATCTGAGCCTGGTGGCAACTGCAGAAATTACGCTCGGCGGAGCAATGCGGGACCAGACACTGGATATCGCTGAACTGCCGTTGAAGTGTGCGGGTCTGTCACATTGTTTTCGCACAGAAGCAGGAGCACATGGGCGAAAAACACGCGGCATTTACCGTGTTCATCAGTTTACAAAAGTGGAAATGTTCGCGTTTACGGCACCGGACAGCGCACAGTCAGAGGCCATGCATCAGGAAATTGTCCGCATTGAAGAAGAGATATTCCAGGCCCTTGGACTTCCCTACCGACTGATCGACACAGCCACCGGGGATTTGGGCGGTCCCGCCTATCGAAAGTACGACCTTGAGGCATGGATGCCCGGTCGCGGTGACGGCGGCAGTTACGGCGAAGTGACCTCGGCGTCCAACTGTACGGACTATCAGGCCAGACGCCTGAACATTCGCTGCAGGTCGTCAGAAAAGAAGGGCACTCAGTTTGTCCACACGTTGAACGGAACGGCCGTGTCTTGTGCTCGGGCAATCATCGCCATTCTGGAAAACTATCAGCAGGAAGATGGCAGCGTCGTCGTTCCCCAGGTTCTGCGACCGTGGGTCGGCAACGACGTGATTGCCGTTGCCGGGTAACAGCCGTTGCGTGGTCAGACTTTCGCTGGCTTGAACTACCGTCTCGGCAACTTATACTGCCGCCACGGATGTGGCGACCGGTGGCGGAACGGATTTCCGGCAAACCCGCCGTCGCCCCTGTTTTCAAATCATTGCTGACAACGTTTCACCTGATCAGCATCTTCTGAAGAACTCACTTTCATTCGGTTTCGCACGTTACAGTTTCCGAGGATTCGCTCGGACAGGCCGTCACTGGCAGCTGAAACAGCATTGCGAAACCCTCACATCAGTCAAGGAAATCATCAATGGGTATCAAGGTTGGTCAACAGGCTCCCGGTCTGGATCTGGCAATAAAGGCATACGACCGCACAAAGGACGGTGGCGACGATCAGTTTCAGGACCTGAAACTGTCTGACTACAACGGCAAGTGGGTTTGCCTGTTCTTCTATCCTCTGGACTTCACCTTTGTCTGCCCGACAGAACTGGTCGCTTTCAACAAGGCGCTTGGCGAGTTCGAAGATCGGGAAACCGTTGTGCTGACCGCCAGCACAGACAGCGTTTACTCGCACAAGGGCTGGTGTGACAGCCACGAAGAACTGGCCGCCCTGAAGTACCTGATGATTGGCGACGTTAACCACGAACTGTCTTCCGCCTATGACGTACTGGATGACGAAAAGGGAATCGCCTATCGCGGTGTTTATCTGATCGATCCCAACGGATCGCTTCGCTGGCTGGCCGTCCATGATCTGGGCGTAGGCCGTAACGTAGACGAAGTTCTGCGAGTTCTGGACGCACTGCAGACGGACAAACTCTGCCCCTGCAACTGGAAGCAGGGCGAAGAAACGCTGAACTAAAGAATTGTCCGCGTCTGAAGAAACGAATGACGGTATATTTTGCGGCTCCGCGTGTGCCAGTTTCCGGGTACTGATTAGAGGCAGTGGCAGACCTGGTCAGGCAGTTGCCCGTAATCCGATGCTCTGGCGCCGCGGATGTACTCAGACGAATAGCGAAGAGTCCCCGCATACTCAGACCGAACGCGCTGCCCTTGTCAGCGTGCTCGATCTGAGTCCGGGTTGACCGTTGCCCAGTTGCTGTCTCCCTTCGGCCCGGACATCAATTGAGTGCATACAGAAACTGCTTGAGAACATACCTGCTGCCCCGATGTGCAGGGCGCTGCCACCAAGCGACGTCACCTGCCGCGCAGCCGCCTTGAACGACCAGACCGTTACCTACCGGTTGAAGTTACTGTCTTCACTCGTGTTTTCCCCATGATCCGATGCCAATCGCGTCATGATCTCATCATGACTGTGGAATTTCCAGGTCAGAGGTTACACACGGCGCGCCCGCGATCATTGACGTATGAAGACTGCTGCTGCGAAGCAGCAGTAAAGCGGATACAGAAGCAGAGAAAGAAGCATTACCCGTTTTTTTCGAGAATCGATGCTGCAGAAACAAGCTGGCTGAAATCGGGGCAAGGAAACGGATGACGGCTGACGTCATAGCCGACCCTGAACACAAAAACGGCGTCATGGGGATCAACCGGGCGGGCGATGCAGTCACTGTGCTGATCGGGAACCGGTTTCATGACAGCAGGGAATCAGGAATCAGCTTCGCCGACCGCAGCGAACAGCGATCAGCCCTGCGGGAGCCACCGGCCTGCAAATTCCTCGAAATCGATCATGCTGTTGTCGTTTGCATCAATCAGCTCGAACCCGATTCGAGGCGTCTGTTCGTTCATGTCTGAATCCAGGGTGTCCGGAAGTTCGCAAGACTGTCCAAAGTCGATGGAGCGGTTGTGATCCCGGTCGAAGTGGTCAAGTGACTGTCGTAGTTCTGCGTTATCAATACCAAAATTCAAGTTGACTTATATCTGTTGCAGCATCGACAGATCGCAATCTCAATTGCCGCATCGGGACAGACGCGGGAGCACTTATTCGCTCTCACGCTGATACACTGGACGTCCGTCTGTCTTCACCGGGGCAATGTCGATTAACATGCTGTCGTGAAACGTTCTGGTTTGCGAACAAACCGGTTTCTCGGTCCAGATCACGTCCACGTTGCTGCGTGGCCGGGGATCAGCGTCAAACGCTGCCAGGAGACGCCGCTGCCAGGAGACGCATCTCAACATCATCGAAACTCTCAGAGGTCAGGATTCCGATGTCGTTCCTTATTGACGTGCGAATGTGCAGGGCAACTGTTTTCGTTGCATTACTGCTGATGAGTACCCGGACTGCTTCTGGTCAGGATTCCCCCGATGACTCACTTAAGACGCTGCATCCCGCAGACGGGGTGGAAGTCTCTTTGTGGGCCAGCGAACCGATGGTCAGCAATCCAACAGCCATTGACATTGACTCACGCGGTCGCGTGTGGATTGCAGAAGGGCTGAACTATCGAATGAAGCAAAAGCAATTCGATACACTAAAGCGCGTTAACCGAGCAGATCGGATCAAGATCCTGAGCGACACTGATGGCGACGGCAAAGCCGACAAAACAACGGTCTTCGCTGACAACATTTTCCCCGTTCCCCTGGGCCTCGCTGTCGAAGAAATTCGGCACAACGGAAAACAAACCGGCACGCGAGTCTATGTCGGCAACTCGCCGGATCTTCTGGTGCTGGAAGACAACGACGGTGATGACAAAGCTGATCACCGCTACGCGCTGCTGACAGGTTTTCGAGGTATCGATAGTGACCATGGGCTGCACGGCATGACATTTGGGCCCGACGGAAAACTATACTTCACCGTCGGCGATGCACGTTACGGTGCAGATGGAGTACAGTCGCGTGAAAAGACGTTTGACGTGACAGACAGGTCAGGACGGCGTCTCAGTGCCTCCAACTTCGGGACGACGCTGCGAGTAAACCGCAACGGCACTCAGCTGGAAGTCCTGTCATCGGGCCATCGCAACAATTACGGCGCTGCGGTGGATTCCTTTGGCAACCTGTTCGCCTCAGATAACGACGATGACGGCAACCGTGGCTGTCGTATGTTCTGGGTAATGGATGGGGGCGAGTACGGCAACCAGCATGCAGATTCGACACGACACTGGGCAGAAGAACTGCCGGGGATCATTCCAAAACTTGTCGGAACTGGTAACGGAGCACCTGGCGGACTGACAGTCTACGAAGGCGACATGCTGCCAAAACGATATTTCGGCGCGGTCCTGCAGGTTGATTCCGGAACGCACCAGGTCAACGCTCATCCGCTGCACCGACATGGCGCCGGCTTTCGATCCGACTACGACGTGCTCCTGAAAGGGCACGACGCATGGTTTCGCCCGGTTGATTTATCCGTGGCACCCGACGGTTCCGTGTTCGTCTGCGATTGGTATGACGCAGGGGTTGGAGGCAATCGATTCTCCGACCAGACGACGGGCCGCATTTATCAGCTTCGTGCAGCAGGTGGCAGACACAGCACCACAAAGGACGTCGTCGACAGACCCGTCTCAGGACTTCAGTCACCCAACGAATCCGCACGTTTAGCAGTACGAGAACAGTTTCTTTCCGGTGGGTCGCGTGCACGAGACAGACTGCTGACGCTATTTCGCAACGGTCGCCCGCATGTCCGGGCTCGGGCACTTCATGTTCTGCACGACCTGCCGGGTACCGGCATCGACGACACAACAGCGGCACTCACCGATTCGAATGCACGCATTCGGGAAATCGCACTACAGTTGCTTGCCCGTGATGCAACACGCGAATTCCTTGTAGATTCTGCCACAGAGAAAGCACCTGAGCCGCCGGCGTATGCGGTCCTGAAACAAATTCTGCCGCTGGCGAATGATGAGGATCCCGGCGTCCGAAGAGCCTTGCTGATGGCGCTGCGAAACGTGTCGACAAACAAAGCTGGTACGGCTCTCCGCCACATGGCTGCTTCCTGGGACGGCCGGGATCGGTATTACCTTGAGGCAGTGCGAGCCGCTGTGGTCGATCGTGAGCCGAACTTTGTACAGCGACTGTTCGACAGCCTTGCAGATCAAGCCATTGAATCCGGCTGGACCGACCAGCCCATTGCGGCGCCACCTTACTATCCAACAGGCACGAACGATGCTTTCCTGCAGCCTGATGATCACCTTCCACCGTCTAACGTCGCCTCTCAGATCGCTGGTCTGGCATGGGTGCTTCAACGCTCAGAATCATTGCCGGCTTTGAAGAGAATTCTTGAGCAGAACCTGTCGCCGTCCGTCGCGCACGCGGCGGTAATGGCTTTGACCGGCATCAGCGACCGTGCCGCCGGCGAACTGCTTCTGCAGCAGTGTTCCGCCGACGCAGTCAGCGACAATTACAAACGCAACATCCTGCGACGGCTTGGTAAAGGAATTTCCGGTCACTGGAATGACCTGAAGAATGACGCCTTACTTAAGAAGGTCTTTGTGGCTGCATTGAAAGATCCGCAGTTGCAGGTCGCTGCCGTTCAGGCAGTCGCCGACGCCGATCTGTCAGAATTCGGCGATCAGCTGATGAACCTTGCCATAAACGAATCCCATGACGACATCGTGCGTGCTGCCGCCATCTCTTCGCTGGCAGATATTAAACACGAACCTGTACAAAGACTGGCAGCGCGGTTAATCGATCGTGCGAAGGGCCAACAGAGTGGCGGACCACTTGCACTCTCCGCGCTTGATGCGTTCCATGCTTTTGTTGTCGATAAGGCTCAGAAGTCTCTCACAGGAACGCTGGTCGATTCCGGCATACCGCTTGATGTACGACGACGATCACTGCAACTGATGACAACCTCAGCGGACGGCGTCGATCATGTACTGTCTCTTCGCGAGGACAGCTTGTTCCCGAACGACCTCGAGAGCGAACTGCGGTTCCTGCTGCACAACCATACGAACCGCCGTGTGCGTGACCGGGCCAGACAAGAACTGCCGATCAATGCCGGTGGCGAAGGGAAGAAGATTCACGATGTACAGGCAGTGTTGGCTCTGCAGGGCAATGCGCCTCGAGGCCGTAACCTGTTCCTCAATCACAAAGAAGCCGCCTGTGCACGTTGCCATCGTGTCACCGGCGAAGGCACGCTGGTCGGCCCCGATCTGGCTTCGATCGGCATAAAATACGGGGACAAAGAACTGCTCTACCATATTCAATACCCCAGTGGAGCGATCAGCTACAACTTTGTCGCTCGCACATTCCTGCTGAAGGACGGCCGAATGGTGAGCGGTCTGGTTGTCGAACGGAAAGGCGATCAGGTGACTCTGGGGCTGGCTACGGGAAAACACATCACGTTCGCGACCAGCGATGTTGAAGCCGACTTCCCCCAAACCGTCTCCCTGATGGCAGAAGGACTCGTCGCAGGTCTGACCGAGCAGCAACTTTGTGATTTGATCGAATATTTACTGACGCTGCGGCAGGGGGATGCAATCCTGGCAAAGTAAACATCGTCGGCGGCACCGGCCTTACCGGCAGATTCGGCCGAAAAGCAGAACAACAAAGGCTGCATGCAGGGTCATCCGGGTTTGGCTTTTTCAAGTTAGTGAAGCAACGTCGTCGATTCGTGCGGCGGTGGGTCGGGTCGATTATTGCCGCAGCCCCTGTCGATGCCTGAAAGCATGCAGTACGTGTCATGAGTGGACCGGCAGCTTCTGCCGCAGTTTCCGGACGTCCGCGCAAACTAATCACGACGGCTGACTGAGGCAGCACGATGGAAAATCGGTTCGCAGGGGCACATAATCAGGCGGGACGTCGCCGACGTTGGCTCGCCAGTGTCGATCCGGAACCGGTCGGACGGGTTGATGCGAACGAGGCAATTGTCGTGGCAGACCGCAGCGTAGAACGCTCGGCCATTCTGTACACCCCGCAGCAGTTTTCGATGTTGCCGCGAGTCATCTCGCCACGACTGTGGAAGCACGTTGTCGCTCTGACGGTCCTGTCGATGGCCAGCGTAGGGGGGGTTTGGTGGGAACATCAGGCCGGGTTCGCGGACACCCATTCCATCACTCGGGGCATTGTGGGCATCTTCATCCTGCTGGCCGCCCAACTGGCGTGGGTGATCAGCTGGATTCGGTCATGCAGTGAAGTCGATTTTCAGGGGCGCTATCGGTGCTGGAAGTGGTTCGCGGTCACAGCAAGTGCGCTGGCGGTGATGGTTTTGACGGATACCTATGCGCTGGTGCCCGATCTTGTCGCCACCGTTCTGGCACCGATCACCGGAGCAATCAAAGCCGCGCGCCCGGCGGTGGTCCTGGTGACGCTTGTCCCGGTCGCCATTCTGGTACCGGTTCGGGTCCTGCGAGACATGAGCCGGTGCGTCTGGTCCCGCGTCTTTCTGGTCGGTGCAATTCTACTGACGATCGTTCGTTTCATGCTCGTCTACGGTGCAGCGGGTGCTTCAATCAGCCTGTTGACACTGAACCTGCTGCTCGTAACGACGGCATTGTCAGTCTTCGCGTCCATGCTGCTGCACTGTCGATTTGTTGCGTTCATTTCCAATGCTCCACCGGTCTCAAAGCGTTCTAAGGCGAATCGAACGCCAGCCGTCCAAGAGACATCACTAGTTAAAGACACATCGCAAGTCGATTACAATGCCGTGAGTGAAACGGGGGGGCCCGCGCCGTCGCCGCAGGATGAACACAGTCCAGCAGAGCCAACGACTGCCAAGGCCATACTGCCTCCGAAACGCACCCCCGGGAGGCGGAAAAAGAAGGGCCGCAGGAAGGCCGCATGATTCGGTGCTATCAGAGGACAAACGTGATCATTCCGGCGGCGTGGCTGTCACTTACCAATATCCCCACTGCTGCGAGACCATGACGTAGCCGCCCAGAATCAAATTCGCCACCGCGTGAGCAAGGACACAGGCAGCAAGACTTTTCGTCTTTACGGCCAGCCAGTACATCAGCGAACCGAAGACCATTGCCGCAGCATAATCGACTGAAGCGTGAGCCAATGTGAACATGGCTGTCACGATGACAAAACTCCGCCAGTGATGTGCTCCGAACGGAATTTTCCAGAAATCGCCGTCAGGGTCAATCAGGTATCGCATCAGGAATCCTCGCCAGAAGATTTCCTCTGCCAGCGGAACCACAATCACCAGTCTGACAAACCGCATCGCAACGGCACCGCAGCAAAGCGCCCCGTCGTGCGTCGCAATAAAACTCGGATTGAAGCCGTCCGTACGGGGTACAAAACCCAGATACTTCAAAACGTTTTCATTCATTTCGAAGATGCGAAACAGAAAGCCTGGCGCGATCCAGATGACGATGCCCAAGGTCCCGATAAATGTCGCCGTTAACAACCCGGTGACCGGCCGGAAAACATATTGGTGCCAAAAATAAATAAGGACGCCGAGAGCCAGCAGTGTTTGCAATGGAAAGACCCACTGTTCGGGAGCAGTCACGTACCACGGTTGGGTACCGTCCGACCGGTCAAAACCGATCACTGACATCAGGTCGGGAATTGCCAGGCACAGCAGAAACGTGACCAGCGGACAAATGTATGCCAGAGTTCGCGTTGGAGGCGGCACAGATGTGGATTGTTCGGTCGTCATCAGCGACAGCTTGTGAGTCGGCTACCTGGAATTGAGATATCATTGTGGCTGGAGCTGAATTGACATCAACCTGCAACTTTGGTTGTTCCACGGTATAGTGCGGGTTCGGCATGACGAAACTGATACAATCTGACAGACTGGTCAGTCCCGGCCGGTCGTGCCCGGTGACCGGCTTCCCGCAGGATTAAGAACAGACAGCGGATGCATGGTCTCTGCCAGAAGTTGCTTCAGAACCCCAGGAGACAAGCGAGAAGTGCAAGCGAGTGAATCAAAGTCGTGAACAAAACAGAGCGATAACTCACTTACCGGCACTGCGTAATGGTATTGAAACCACTTGCGGACAAAGCACAGTCTGCGGATGACAGAAAAATGAAATCCCCCGACGGAGTCCCGGAGATCGAGTGGCTGATCAATTCCACACAACTCGCTGGAGCATCGTTTTGGCGGCTGGCAGAAACAGCCAGACGAACGCTTCCTCTCGTGCGCTGGAAACCCTGTGTCAGACGTATTGGTATCCTCTGTATGCGTTTATTCGGCGCCGGGTAGGCAACGAACATGAAGCGCAGGACCTGACTCAGACCTTCTTTGAGCGAATTCTGGAGAAACAGACACTGGCCGATGCCGATCCTGATCGCGGGCGATTTCGAGCTTTCCTGCTGACCGCGTGCAATCGTTTTCTGGCTAACGAATGGCACAAAGCGAATGCTCGGAAACGCGGAGGTGGTTTGCAGCTTTTATCGCTCGACTTCGAGGCTGCAGCCACAAGATATTCCATTGAGCCGGCTGACAACCTGACCGCTGAGATTCTGTTTGAGCAGCAGTGGGCCATCACCCTGATCGATTCTGTACTGGCCCAACTGCGACAGGAATTTGCGGACCGCGGGGCAGAGGGTCAGTTTGAGCATCTGAAGGCCTTTCTGACCGGGACAGGACCATCCGGTTACGCTGCCACCGCTAAATCCATGGAGACGTCGGAAGGAGCCGCGAAGGTGGCCGTGTATCGTCTCAGAGTACGTTATCGTGAGATGATTCGTTCCGAAATCGCTCAAACCGTGGATTCGCCGGACGATGTCGAAGACGAGATTCGCAGGCTTTTTGAAGTAATGTCAGGGAAACATGATAAATCTCTGTAACCCGTAATGCGTTTTCCTGAAGAGAGTTATACAGGGTGAGAGTGTCGCCCGGTCACACTGGTACACGGTCTTCACCAGTTCATGACGGCAACAAGGAACGACCCTGCCGGCTGCGAACAGCAGCCAGATTCCGATTAAGGGCGGTCCCGCGATCACGTGTTTTTCTGAGGAAAGAAGATGTCCGGCGCAAGTCAATGTCCCGCATGTGGAGCTGAAGTCACAGCGACGACAACAGAAGGCTTATGCCCAAAATGTCTTATGGCGGCGGCCATGGGCGTTGGTGACGGAATAGCCGACGGGCCGGAATTGGCGGCGACGATGCAGACAAAGCAACGCTACGTTCCGCCCTCAGCTGCATCACTGGCACGTTCCTTTCCTCACCTGGAGATCATGGAATCGCTGGGACACGGGGGCATGGGTGCCGTCTACAAAGTTCGGCAAAAAAAACTGGACCGCTTTGTCGCCCTGAAAATCGTTCGCCCGGACACGGCGGACGATCCCATGTTTACGGTTCGTTTCGACCGCGAGGCGAAGACTCTGGCGCGTCTTAACCACCCCAACATCGTTTCCGTGTATGACTTCGGCGAGGCTGAATACATCGACGAAAACGGCAGCCCCGACGGTGTGCTGTACTACTTTCTGATGGAATTTGTGGACGGCGTCAATCTTCGTCAACTGATTCAGTCGGGCGAAACGACATCGGAACAGGCTCTGCCGATCGCTATGCAGATCTGCGAAGCGTTGCAGTATGCTCACGATCAGGGCGTTGTGCATCGCGATATTAAACCGGAAAACATACTGCTGGATTCGTTCGGTCGACTTAAGATCGCTGACTTCGGGCTGGCCAAACTGGGCAGTGAAACGGAGGAACAGCATCTGACAGGCACATTGCAGGTGCTGGGCACCGTTCAATACATGGCCCCGGAGCAAATGACTCAGTCGAAGGCTGTCGACCATCGAGCCGACATCTATTCGATGGGTGTGGTGTTCTACGAAATGCTGACGGGAGAAATTCCAGTTGGCGCCTTCGAACCACCCTCACAACGAGCAGCCATCGACGGTCGGCTGGATGAAGTGGTGATGAAAACTCTGGCCAGCGATCCGGACCGCCGCTATCAGAATGCCAGGGACGTCGGCAGTCAGATCAGCACAATTTCTTCGCACGATGGTTCCGCTGCTCAGCCTGAAGAACAGGCCCACTGGCCCGGACCGTCGACCATCATGGAAAACGGCGTCGCTGCACTGGCAGTGGGTGCAAAGAACTATTTCTCACCCGAAGATCCTGACAATGACGACGGGAGTCAGGGAAAAACGTGTGTGGTGCTGCCACTGGAACAGCTTCAATCGGGCCGAATGCCGGATGTCTGCATTGTCTGCGGCAAAGCCACTCATCGACGCGCGGTTCGTAAGCTTGAGCACTATTCCGACAGGGCTGCCGGGCTGACCGTGATACTGCTGGTACTGTGCTTTCCAGTGGGGATCCTCGCTGCGATGATGTCGGTTAAGCATATTAAAGTACAAGCATCGTTACCGGTCTGTGCGAAACACAGCAATCACTGGTCCCGCGTCGTATGGTTTGCCGGATTTGGCTGGTTGTTGATACCGCTGGGAGTTCTGTTGGCCACTTTGACGAATAATTTCTTCGGCAGCGTCATTGTTGCCGGAATCGCGGCCTACGTCATTCCGCTGATCTACCTTGCATGCACTCGAGTGACGGCTGTTGATATCTCCGACAGAACAATTACTCTGAAGCGGGTGTCCGTTGGATTCGCACGAGAAGCATCTGGGGATGCACACGGCACGGCCTACTGATTCGTAGAATGCCTCGGCCATGCCCGTTGGTCCCGGCTGAGCTGCTGCGGGTTTCTGTATTCCGATCCGGCCATCTGGCAACTCCGGAATCTCCTCGCGGCCCGCACATTAAACGTCCCCGAAATCACGTAATTTCGAGGATCAATTGAAAGTCCAGGTAACGCGAGTCCGGTTACGGCATGGAAACGCCGTCCACAGGCAGACCACTCGGCACGGTCAGCGGAAGTGTTGCATCCAGGCGGTTCTGAATCTCGCGAGCTGTCAGTGTCTTAAGAAACCTGACGATGTCCTGAACCCGCTTCTTTGACAGGTATCTCGACAACATGGATGACTCAATCGTCCATGCCATCGACAGCTGGTTACTCAGCGACGAGGTGGCGAGAATCTCCACCTGATCAAGTCGCTGCTTTGGATCGTATGTCAGCAGAAAAAACAACGGAAACGCGTGATGCCGGACGACATCTTCAAGGTCGTTAGAGGCACCGTTGTGCATATACGGTCCCGTAACTTCACAGTTCCGCAGTGGTGGCGTGCAGAATCGGAACAGATCCTTCGCATCTCCGATCTTGCAACCACGGCCATAATCCAGTGGTGCCGCGCCATCTTTGCCGGGTCCAAACTACGGTACGCCGATAATGTGATGTTCCTGGTCCGTAAGCGGCGGCCCCGAGTGATAGTTCGCGTACTTTGCACTTCCAGAGAACAACAGGGCGCCGCGTTTCTCGGCAGCGGAAAAGGCCTGATTGTCGCCGCCCACGTATTTGTCCCACGGACTGTCCACAAACGTGTATGCCTCTGTTTCAAATGCCGCGATCGCCATCGCTGCGTGCTCAAACCCTAATGTTTTACCGGGAAACACATCCGCAAACAGAGTCTGATCCCCGGGGATGGTCAACAGTCGCACCATCAGCGCGTCCCAGATCGCCTGCAGGTCGTTGTCGTCCGGATCTGCGAGTTCATGGTGAGCGCCGTTGATGTCTACGTCATTTACGCGACCACGCATTTCGTCACGCAAACTGACGAGAAACATGGCCTGTACGGCAAGCACATTGGGCAATCCGCCGGAAAGTGCAGCGCCTGCCGGACTGATGAAACCGGCACCTTTGTCGGCAACGCAACTGTCCCAGAACTGTGAGAACCAGTCGCTTGAACCCCGATGAAAGACTTCCGGGGCATTGCGCGGCACGAATTCTCGGGCTCCGAAAAGCTTTGACTGAACTCTCCAGTCGCAGTACAGCCAACATCAACGACACTGCAGATTCGCCTTTGACAGTCTGGCTGAGAATGCCTGTCAGTTCGGGTTTTACGCCCTCCGTCATGCGCACGAGAATCCCGACACGCGTCTTGTACCAGTCTGAAACCTCCTCTCACTTACTGAAATCTTTGGCAGGTTAATTTGCCAAGAATTTAATCGCGTGGAGCATCGTTGGTGTTGATAATGTCCACCGGCAGCCGGAAGGAAGGAATAGCTGCACTTGATTGTATAGATCGTGAACTTTCTGAGCATTTGCCATGGCAGGGCAAATGCTCAGTATGCGTGGACCAAGGGCCGTGGCCTGCGACAGCTTCGTCGCATTTTCTGCTACTAGGGAACGTTTCCTGGGCGCAAAAAAGCTTTGACTGAACCTTCTCCTAATCGCAGTACAGCCCATATCAACAACGCTGCCGATTTGCCTGTGACACTCTGGCTGCGGCAGCTGGAGCATGGTGATCATCTGGCCGCGGAGACGCTGTATGAGCAGTTCTTCAACCGGCTGCAGCAGATGGCTCGCATGCGAATTCCGGCAACGATCAGCAGTGAGTACGACTTGGCGGCCAACGCCTTTCACAGCGTGTTTCTGAATGTCCGCAAGCAGAAATATGGGTTAAACGACGGAGGCGATTTCTGGCGACTGCTGCTGGCAGTCGCCAGAACGAAAGATTGCCAAATGCATGGCGACGAATTGCGAGACAAGCGGAACGTAGGGCGGATGGTTGGGAATTCCGTCTTTCTTCAGACATCGACCGAAACGTCCGAAGGCGTGCCGGACAATCTGGAGGCACTGGCCGGACGCGAACCAACGCCCGAACTTGCTGGGGAAGTGTCGGAAACCTGTGAGTCTCTGTTTGCTCCCCTGCCGGATGAGAGCAGTCGAAAGATCGCTCAGCTGAACCTGGAAAACCATACAGCCAACGAAATTGCCGCAAAACTCGGTTGCACGCGGCGAACCGTACAACGCAAGTTGTTGGTTATCCGTAGGACTTGGCAGCACGTCAGTGGAATCGAAAACGACGAGGCCAAGACATGTCACAGTCTCACCAGGAACAGGCAGTAAGCAGTGGTTGGCCGGGACAGGCCTACGCGTGCGAAGCAGAATCAAACCGGCACTGCCGGCCCTAGGGGTTCACTCGTGCCTCGCTCCAGCCATCCTCTTTAACTTTACGACAATTAGGCGAGCACCAGGTCGTCGACAGCTTTCATGCGTTAACATCGCAGTTAACAACCGGAACACGCAGTGGTGGAATTCGAACGAAATTGGGATCAATTGCCGATTGCCGAGCTGCAGCAGCTTGACGCAGTGTGCGATCATTTCGAGCAGGCATTAGCCGCGGATCCTGCAACTCGCGTCGAATCATTTGTGGGCGAGCTGACTGCCCCACTACAACAGTTGCTGCTGCGTGAACTTGTGCAAATTGAAGTCGAACAACGTCATGCTTCTGGCGATGTACCGACACCCGATGACTATGCCCGACGATTTCCACATTGGGCTGAGGAGTTGCGTCCATTAATTGAACAGCACCTCAAGAATCTGGATAACGAGCGAATCGCACAGGATACCGCCGAAACTGTTCACAAGGTCTCGGTTTCCTTTTCGGACACTTGGACCAGAAAACTCCGGCCGCCGGACGACTGGGCTGCCGAATGGCGAATGTCCACGTCGGTGCGACCACTGGCCGATTTGCCGGCCGACGGTGTACTGGGACATTATCATCTTCGGTCGGTAATCGGACGGGGTGGCATGGGGCTTGTCGTCCGAGCCCGCGACACCCGACTCGGACGCGACGTGGCGCTGAAGATTCTCAAGACAGAATTCTCTCACGATGCCAGCGCACATGAGCATTTTCTCCGTGAGGCTCAGGCGGTCGCGGTCATCCAGCACTACAACGTTGTCACAATCTACGACGTTGAAGAAATTCTCGGGATTCCTTTCCTGGCGATGGAATTGGTGGAGGGCACCACGCTGGCAGCATATCTGCGAGAGAACAGAAGACCGTCCGTGGGTGAAGTCGTCAGCCTTTCCGGCCAGATAGCGCAGGGACTCGCGGCGGCTCACAAACAGGGATTAGTGCACCGCGATATCAAACCCGCGAACATCCTGCTTGAGAAAATCGACCAACTTGACGGTGGCCTGAAGCATCTGTCGTGTTGGCATGTGAAGATCACAGACTTCGGCCTGGCCCGAGTGGCAGCCGGATCACAACTATCCGGTTCCGGTATGATCCTGGGGACACCAAAATATATGTCTCCCGAGCAGGCCAGCGGGGAGCACATTGACTTTCGCTCAGACCTGTTCAGCCTGGGCTGCGTGATGTACTCAATGTGTGCCGGTCAGGCTGCGTTTTCGGCAGAATCAGCCGTTACCATTTTGCGACAGGTTGTCGACGTGCCAGCCCGCTCGCTGAACGAAGTGAATCCCGAGACTCCCGGCTGGCTCGTTGCCATCGTCGAAAAGCTGATGTCAAAGTCACCGGACAATCGGTTTCAGTCAGCCGCCGAATTAGTCAGATTGCTCGCTCATCACGAATGCGACCTGCTGAGCCGAGTCACCCCGTCGCGGGTAACAGCAGCCCCCCGCGATGTACCAGAACATCGTCGTCCTCGTAGGTTAATGCTCATCACTCTGGCAATTTTCGGCGTGGCGGCAGCTGGTCTTGGAATATTATTCCGTAACAGCCACAGGACCGGAGTCGCTGACTTGAATGCGTCGGCAGGCGAAACCGCGGATGGAACTGTTGCTGAGGACATCGACCAGTTGGGGCACGGACAGACGGCCGACGTACCTCCACCCGCCGTCGCTCCTTTCACTGCAGCGGAAGCCGTTGCCCATCAAAAAGCGTGGGCCATGTATCTCGACATCCCCGTCGAATACACCAACAGTATGGGCATGAAATTCCGCCTTATCCCGCCGGGTGAGTTCAGCATGGGAACAAGCGAAAAAGAGATTGCAGAACTGTTGGAGGAAGCGAAGTTGCGGGACCTCCCGCCATGGTACAGTGCCGCCGTCTGGACTGAAGGTCCACAACGCCGCGTCACGTTGACAAGGCCGTTCGCGATAAGCATTCACGAAGTGACACGCGGCCAGTTCCGTCAGTTTGTTGAGTCGACGGAGTACGAAACTGACGCGAATAAAGACAGTCAAGGTGGCTTCGGCTGGGAAGACGGGACATGGACTCAATCTTCCGCATATCACTGGAACACACAGCTCGGGTATGAGGAAGAACAGACGCCCGAACATCCCGTAGTGAACATATCATGGAACGATGCCACAGCCTTTTGTCACTGGATGTCGGAAAAGGAGGGTATCCTCTATCGCCTGCCAACAGAAGCCGAATGGGAGTACGCGTGCCGCGCCGGGACCATTTCACGCTACACGTGCAGCGACGACGAAGGCGTACTGAAAGGGTATTCATGGAATGGCTTCAACGGTGGAATCGGCACGAAGCGTGTGGGGCTGAAAAAGGCAAATGCCTTCGGCCTGTATGATATACACGGTAGTCTGCGGGAATGGTGCCAGGATAACTTCGGCTCGTACCGGGAGACGGATGTCGTCGATCCCATCGGAGCGACGGACGACTCGTTTCGATCCTTGCGTGGCGGCTCGTTCGACCTTCATCCCGCGTTTGACCGTTCCGCCACCCGCTACGCATTTGAACCGACAATTCGAGGCAACATTGGCTTCCGTGTGACAGGAGAAATCAAGTAGTAGTGCCAGCCTGACTTACAATCAACGGCCGGTCGTCACGAAAAATCAGGTGCGGTCGCGGGATAATGTGCAACCGGATGGCTGGCCGGTTGCTGGAGCGAGGAACGAGTGAACCCCGGGGCCCGGCATCGCAGGCCTGATTCTCCTTGGCGGTCTCAGTCCTGCCTCCGGCTCCGGACGACTTCACCACATTCGTTGACGACGTCTCTGACAAAGCGCCACGGTTGCAAACCGACCACCGCCTCATGGAGAATGCGGAGCGTCAGGTTCACGTTCGCGTTTCATCGTCCGGAGTATCACGTGCGAAATTTCACGCCCTTTGTCTTCCTTCTTCTGGTGAGTGCGGCCTGCCGGAATACTGTGATTGCTGAGCCGCAGAATAAAGTGTTCAGGGCCGGCGCGGCTGTCAGTAACATCACTCCGCCGCTGGGCGAACTTGTTGTCGGCGGATGGACTCCGATACCGGCGAAGCATATCCACGACGAATTGTTCGCCCGTTGTCTGGTGCTGGATGATGGCACGGCGAAACTGGCGATCGTCCTGTGTGACAACGTCGGCATTCCTCGTGAAGTTTTCGACGAGGCAAAGAAGCAGGTCCATGCGGCCACCGGCATGCCGGCTTCACATCTGTTGATGGCGTCGACTCATACGCATTCCGCAACCACGGCGCGGGGGCCCAGTAAAGTCATATGGAAAGATGAACTCACGGACTATCAGAAATTCCTTGCCAATCGAATTTCCGACGGTGTACGTCGTGCACTGAATCAGCTTGAACCAGCGCAGATCGGCTGGGGATCGGTGGACGAACCATCGGAGGTATTCAATCGCCGGTGGCATGTAACGGACCCGGCCATGCGGACCAACCCCTTTGGTGGAGTGGACGATGTTCGCATGAACCCTCCACGCGGGAATGCTGCACTGGTGCGGCCCGCCGGACCGATTGATCCCGAAGTCAGTTTCATTTCCGTGCAGAGCACCGACGGTCGGCCCATCGCATTGCTGGCAAATTATTCCCTGCACTACGTGGGCGGCGTGGTTTCCGGCGAAGTATCGGGGGACTACTTCGGGTACTTTTCAAAGTTCATTCAGGACAAACTGGGAGCGGACGACCAGACAATTCCTTTCGTTGGCATCATGTCCAACGGTACCAGCGGTGACATTAACAACATCAACTTCACCCAGAAAAATGCACCTCGAAAAGAACGCTATCAGAAGATGCAGGAGGTCGCACAGAAGGTCGCCGATCGCGTATACGATGCTCATCAATCGATCACGTTTCAGTCGTGGGTTTCTCTGGGAGCGCAGCACAGAGACCTGACTCTGGAAGTTCGCAAGCCGACGCAGGAGATCGTCGATCACTTCGCAAAGATCAAGACGGCGAAGGCAGATTCCCCTTCCAGTCACAGACGCGAACTGATTTACGCGGACCGCATCGCCAAACTGCAGAACGCTCCGGACACCATTGACGTGGCCCTGCAGGTGTTTCGCATCGGCGATCTGGGGATTTCCGCGATACCGTTTGAGACCTTTGTTGAGATCGGTCTGGAACTTAAGGATCGCAGCCCGTTCGCTCGCACGTTTACCATCGAACTGGCCAACGGGTCTTACGGATACCTGCCCACGCCCGAACAGCACAAGCTGGGCGGATACGAAACATGGCTGGGCACAAACTATGTTGAGCTGCAGGCATCGCAAAAAATTACGGAAACGTTGCTGCAGATGCAACAGGACAGCTTGAAATCATTGCAGCAATAGACTGTTGCGATCATTGCGGTCCGGGCGCAGAAGTGAGTAGTTGTAAAGCTGGAAATCCCGGGGTCCGCCGGCGCCGGTTTGCTTCCCCGTCGCAAGCTCAGTCCGGCCCGGGGCCACCCGCCGCACGCAATGGGCAGAGTTACAGTCGAACGACGACTGGGCGGACTTCTTTGCACACTGCCAATCGGGTACACTGACGATACTTGTTGGTTTGTCGATTTTCCCCGGTTATTGTTCATGCCAGACTTCACAGCTTCAACCACGCTCAGGTGTTCCGCTGCAGCGTTGCGACAATATCTTGGAGCGACGGCCAACATCCCGTCCATCAGCGACCCGGAGCTGGAACTGGAGGTCATTGATGCGCCCGAACAGGTCGCGTCCGATGCCATTATCGAATTTCGAATTACAGCGTACGGCTTCAAACAGCGGATGAAGCACAGGTACGTGGAAGTTGGCGAGATGGAGATTGTAGCGGAGCAGGTTGAGGGACCGACTCGGACATGGGTCCACCGCCAGTCGATCGCGGCCAATGACGACGGAACGTGTCTGCTTACGGACCATGTCGAATTCGAACCACCCGGGGGAATGATGGGCTTCGTGTTGACAGAAGCCAGCATTCGCGAATCGCTGGATGACGGGATGCAGTTCCGCTACGAAGCACTGCGTGGGTTCCTCGAAACAACCGGTGACTGAGGACAAGCTGATCCATGACTCCTCGTCTGCCACAACAGAAACCTGCTGCGTCCGCACCGCCGACAGTCTCTGTCGCATTGTTCCTGTGCCTTGTCTGTGGTGGCGGTTTCTTCGGTTTGCTGAGCATGGTATTTCCCGGTGCCGGCATGCTGGGCCTGACACTGATCGTGCTGGGACTGCTGTTTGTGGCACAGTACTTTGTGTGGGGTAAATGGCTGTACGCCTACGTCGTCCGCAAGGAACAGGAGGCCCGGGCAGCAGAACAGACCAGCCGCGCTGAACCTGATCAGCAGGCGTGAGCGTTCCACGTGAAACAGATGCAGCAATGACTTCAGCGGCTGCAGATCGTTCCACGTGAAACGGCATCGGACGGATCCGAACTTCAACTGCCCGTGCCACCCGCCTCAAAAGCCATCAACGCTTTTCGCATTACCGGCGTAACATAAACGTTGTCCCCTGACCCGTCATGAAAACAGATGCCGGAACCGGCCGTTCAGCCCCCGGGCAGGGTGCTCAGCCTGATCAGCCCGGCTTCCTTTCTGCTGCCACTGGCATTCCGCGGCCACATCGTCCAGGATCCCGCTTCATCAAACATGGATCACAGTGCCCGGAATGACTCCACGCTATTCAAAACAGGAATTACTGCTGGTCGGCATGGGCCTGCTGATGGGCATCGCATTTCGCGGTCTGCATACCGAGCAGTTGGCCATCGAACACTTCGACGAAGGCATCTACGCATCGTCCACATGGTACGACAGCAGCGCCGGGCAGCCCTGGCCTATGCGGCACCTGTATGCTCCACCGCTGCTGCCAACGTCGATTCAGATCCTGTCTGCGGTGCCCGGCCTGTCAGCCATTGCCCCCTTCCTGCCATCGATGGTGCTGGGGAGCCTGACGATCGTACTGATGTGGTGGCTGGGGCGTTCGATGTTTGGCCAGTCAGCGGGTCTGCTGCTGGTCTACGTGGTGGGGTTTAGTGACTTTCATATTCTGTTTTCACGGATGGCGATGACCGATGTTCCAGCGTTGTTCTGGACATCACTGGCGGTTGGTGTTGGTGTGAAAGGCATTCAATCGCGTTCTGTTCGTACCATGACAGTGGCCGGACTTTGTGCGGGCATCGCCTGGTGGACCAAATACACCGGGTGGCTGGCCCTGGCAATCCTGCTGAGCGGCACGGGGTTATGGTGGACGCTGACCGGGCGTCGAAACATGTCCGCACTGCAGCTGATACGGCTGCTGGCCTGCACAGTCGGAACTGCGATTCTGGTGTGGCTGCCTTGGTATTTGATGCTGGACAGTGTCGGTGGATATTCAACGGTGGCAGCGAACCACAAGGGATACCTGGCAGGCCTGGACGGATGGCAGAATCGTCTGGCCAGCCAGATGCTCTATCATTTCCGGCTTGACAGCTGGCTTGGCCCCGCATCAATTGGCCTCGGCCTGATGGCAGCAGGCAGTCGTCGCTGGATAGAACTGAAGCGTTCCACGTGGAACGCTGCCGTGGACAGCACGGTCACTACAGCAGCTGCATTTCCGTCGCCGGCGATACTGGGTCGCTTCGTTGGGGCATCCATCGTGCTGGCCGTGGTCGCCGCAGGAATCGGTTCTGCGGGATTGCTCACATGTCTCGCCATCGGCGGTATGGCGGGCATGTTCCTATGGCCCACCCTGCAGAAACTTCACGTCCTCAGGGTGAACAACGATCGATCCGCTTGTGCAGCAGGGGCGTCAGGATATTACGAAGCCGACCTGAACAGCGCTGCCAGTATCGACCCGGCACTCAGCAGTTGTATTCTGCTTGCGTGGTTCAGCGGTATGCTGCTGGCAACGCCCATGTATCATCCGTTCCCACGGCTGTCTCTTCCACTGCTGGCTGCGATCTGGCTGGCCGCCGCGGCTGGTATGACGTGGTGGATGGAAGCAACCATTAACGTTGCTCGACGTGGCAAAGGAATCGCAGTCACCAGACAGCAAAGGGTGATGAGACACCTTGTCACGGGAATGGTTGTGGTGGCCGTTGCCATCACAGTGACGGGGACGGGAGAATTTCGACGACCGTTGGTATGGCAGGACCGAACTTCTCTGCGCGACGCTTCATGGCATCTTGCGGCAGTCGTGCTGCAGGACGCTGATGGAGAATATGAAAGCAGCAGACCTCACGTAGTCGTTCCTTCAGATACGATCATTACCCCGAATCCGGAGACTGGTGTCGCCGGTGCAGACAACGATGAGGCCTCCCTTTCGGAACAGCAGATCGTGTCCCGCTTTGACACCACTGTTCCGCTGGCAGACAGATCACAGCCCGCCTGCGTGATCTATGCTTACGGCGAACCAGCCGTGTTGGGACACCTGCACGCTGCCGGACTGAACGTCGGGCCGGTTCAGGACCTGCGATTCGACGCTGCGTCACTATCCGGTGAACAGCTGCCCACTTATCTGATCATTGGCCCAAATGCCCTGCGTACACCCGGCATGATGCATGACTGGGCCGAAAAACAATACCGGTTTGATCATGTGGCAAACTTCTATTTCGTTCCCAGCGAGATCGTGCTGTACAATCTATTCTCTGCGGAATGGGTACTGCAGCATCCGGAGTCCCGAGTGCAAAAGCTCGAGCTGTACCGGCTGAAGTAAACCCGGGCCCCCGACGACAGCACTTGGTGTCTATCGATCGGGACTGTTCGATGCCCGTGGCTACCCCGGGGATTCACGCGATTAATCAGCAAAATCTGCCTATTCTTAACGAAACCGCGTTAGGACGGTCGATAATTCGCGTTACAGTGGGTTCCTGCCTATGACCAGAGACAGTTCCCGGCGATGCCGCGTCTGTCCGGTACGTAAGCCTGCCTGCCCCATTCTGCTGAGGTCGTTCACCGGACGTCAGCACTCACCTTATATCACAACTGAGTTGACGGTCTTTTTGACTGTGTGTGCGATAGGTTTCGCCTGCATTTTTGACCGGAACTCTGCTGTATCGTGCCTCCGTGACGGAGGTCGCCAAGCCATGTCTCGTGATTATTACACAATTGAAGAGCTGACTCGTCAGCTCGGCAAAGAACGTCGCCTTGTCGAAAAACAAGTCAGCCGTGGCAACATTCCCGGCCGACGTGTGGCTGGCGTGTGGCGATTCAACAAAACAGAAATCACGAACTGGCTGGAACAGGAAATCCCTCAGTTCAACCAGGCGGATCTGGCCGTGCTGGAACGGTCTCAACACTCGACAGAAGTGGCGTCACACTCACCGGTCAGCAGTTTGCTGCACCCAGATCTTGTGAAAGTTCCTCTGGATGCCGGAACCAAACCATCTGTGCTGAAGCAGCTTGTGGAAACCGCCGGCCGCACGTGGCAGGTATTCGATTCGTCTGCCATTCTGCAGGCAGTTCGGCAGCGTGAAGACTTCGCTTCGACCGGGTTCGACGGTGGTATCGCGGTGCCGCATCCACAGAGCCGAATGCCGGATGCATTGGGCGAACCCCTGATCGCGTTTGGGCGAACACTGTCCGGAATTCCATTCGGCGGTCCTCGGCGACAGTTGACGGACATGTTCTTTCTGGTGCTGTCTCGAGACAGCAACACACACCTGAAGATTCTTGCCCGACTCGGTCGGCTGTTCCAGACTCCCGGATTTCTGGATGAGCTGCGTGCCGCAGAAACCAGCATCGACGCATATCACGTGATCATCGAAGCCGACGCGGCACTTGGCGAATAGAGCAGACGCCCCTGCCGTGACTCCGGCTGAATATCCTCGGTGTCAGACTTTGGCTCCCCGACAGCCGCGTTCGCTGTACCCACACCTTTGCTGCTGTCTTCCGTCTGAAGCTGTTGCAGCAGCTGCTTTGCGGAAGGCCGTTCAGGAAATGCGATATAGCTGCTGTGCAATTCTTGAATCAGCTGCTTCGCCAGATCGCTGCGACCATGTGCCCCGAAAACTACGGCAGCAATGTAGCCGATCTGGGGGTCAACTGGACGCCGGCAGCAGTAACAAGCGTCACCACCACCGTACCGAAAACCGAAGTCCTGAGAACAGACGGAACAACAGGTCGTGGTATGATTAAGGTCCGTGGTTTCACACAGGAACCATGAACTCACGCATTCGGATGGGATGCGTCCGGACCGCATAATACCCACCAGCGGTGTTTGCCGCCATTGGAATCCTTCGGACAACATCACTGCCGACAAAGACACCACCCGCAGACCTGGAATAACTGCGCAGGATTGGCGGCAATGTGTATTGTTGTGACCACTGCGGTGACAGTCGTTGCTTTCCACAACGAACCGGGTTGCAGTGTCTTTCGGAACGTGTTTTCAGGGCCCGCGGCCCATTCCGCCCTTCGTTCAATATGCGAACACTGCTCCCACATGAACACGACCGGCACTGTCCTGAGGCACAATGACCGGGGTACCCACTCGCGTGAGAGGCACACCATAATCGAACCGAAGCGTGCAGGCCGGGTCGATTATGTAACGAAATCCGACTCCGACACTGGCCAGAAACTCATCATAGGGCAGGTTTGAATCATTGCCGTAGTTGAACTGCTGACCAGTATCGCTGAAGGCCAGCAGAGTCAATGACGTATCTTTGCCGTTGCAGCACCCACGTGTCGGTTTTCTGCGGTATTCAAAGTTCACATTGTATCCTGCGTCGCCGTTGACGATCCTCATGTCGTACCCACGCATCGTTCGGTAACCGCCAAACCCAAGCTGTTCTGTTGCCGGCAATCTGTTCGTCGCCAGCTGACCAGTAGCTCGCACAACAAAGTCCCGGCTACAGTCGATGTTGTAGACTCGTTCCACCCAACTGCGAACATAGGCATAGTGCGCCTTGCTGTTGCTGCGAAGACTGCAAAAGTCTTCATTCCTATTCCGAGAAAGCAATTACCCTGGACTCGCAAACAAGTCACAGGCGTATGCAGTAACGCCATCCGAATACTTCTGTTGGCTGCTGAACCCCATGATCAAATTCACGATATGAACTTCGGTGTCCGGGCTGGCGGCCGCTGGAATACCAAAGTCGATGAGGTTGTCAGTTCCTTTTGTGTCAAAGCCCAGTTGTAATTTGTCGACCTGACATTTCGTGCGGCAGAGAGTGTGACTGTAGCGTCCCGACAATTGCCATGAACTTCCCGGACCGCGCACGCCCTTGCTGTACAGACACAGGATTCGATGAACATCAGCTTTGATCCGGCCAATCAACGATCTGTATCCGACAGTGACCGAGTCAGCATGACTCAGGCACCCACCGCATATCGCATATCATTTCGGCAATCCGGACGGAGTGCCGGGCGACAACAATGAATAGGTCTTCTACGATCCGGGACCAGACCTGCATGCCCCCGCCGGTTACCCGGTCAACATGCTCCCAACTCTGCCGTTCAGCTGTTATCTGAGTGAACATTGCGGCCCCGGAAGAACAGACCATGGCGTCTGTCATTCCAGAGATGGGAAACACCTTAACAGACATCAAAGACTAAAGCGGTGCGGCCGGCGTGAGCATTGACACCGCAGATTTTCCTGCATTGCAACGGGTACCATTCACGGTCTCCGGGCCTGAAGGAACCCGTCCGGCTTTGCAATGACTCATCGAGCTGGTCACATTCGTTGAAACAGGGGCCTCCGGCGTAAATACGGTCAGCGGCAACAGCAGCGAACCATCCGAAAATAACGTCAGCCGCAGAGATAGTGGCGTCTGCAGGCACGATCCCGGCCGTGCGAAGGTGGCGAGAACAAATGATGCACGCACTGTCGGAAAGCCGTGACGTACCAGGACCAATGACCATCGCATTAGACGACTCGAAACCACGATTCGGCATTCCAGAAAGGGTACGGGCGTCCGCAGCGACGGTCCACCCGGTTTCTGGCAGCTCAGGACTGTATGACCACCCCGCGAGACACACGAATCGCCTGTTCTTCTGCGTGCGACAGGCAAAATTACTCACCATCAGCCTGAACGACCACGCTGTTGACAGCAGCGGACTGGGCACATTGAACGCTCCAGGCAGAGCTGATTGTGGCTGACTGTTCAACCGACCACACCAGCGACTATAATCAGTAAACCCTCAGTCTCTCTAAAACTACAGACACACGCATGTCGACCGATCTGAAGCAGTCGCCCAAGTCCAATGCTCCGCAGGAACCGCCGTCTTATGTGGTGCGTTACGGAACGATGCGGCACCTGGGTGAGTTTTCGTCAAAACGCCAGCACACGATCCGCCGCGGCGACGACGTGGTCATTCGATCCAATCGTGGTGTGGAATGGGGCACCGTCCTGTGCGATGCCAGCAAAAACAGTGCAGAGTGGCTGGGCAAGAATGTTGTAACCGGTCGAATTCTGCGGCTGCCCACAGACGAGGATCGGCGTTCCCTGGAAGAGGTGTCCGAGCGGGAAAAAACATTCTTTGCCGACGGGCAGAACATGATCAACGACGACAAACTGCAGATGCAGCTTGTTGACGTCGAACAGGTATTTGGCGGCGAACGAATCGTCTTCTACTACCTTGCCGAAAAGCGAGTGGACTTTCGAGAGCTCGTCAAGACGATGGCAAGGGAGTTTAACACTCGCATAGAAATGAGGCAGATTGGCGTTCGTGACGAAGCGCGACTTCTTGCGGATTACGGAGACTGCGGAAAACCGGTCTGCTGTAATACACATCTGCGAGAAATGCCACCGGTATCCATGAAGATGGCCAAGATGCAGAAGGCCACGCTGGATCCCAATAAAATCTCTGGTCGATGCGGACGTCTGAAGTGCTGTCTGCGTTACGAATTCGACACGTACGAAGCTCACCGCAAAGAATTGCCGAAGGTTGGCGCAACCGTGGTCACCCGGGAGGGACAGGGAAGAGTTATCGCTCAGGAATTACTTGTTCGAAAACTTTTGATTAGTTTGGAAGACGGACGTCGTGTAATGATGGATCAATCCGATATCGTTACCGTCGTCTCGCGAGGAAATCAGAGCCGTAACAGTACGCCGCCGCCGGAACCCGGTCAAAATCCTGAATAGGGGCTTCTGTCCACCCGTCGGAGAATGTATTATCACAGTCTGAACGTTCCCCGCATTCAATTTCCAGGTTGTCACGAGATCCCCTTCATGACGCTTGTTCACAAGTCATCCAGACGACGCACTTATCACGCGAACGCCTATCAATTCGTGTTTTCCGCTCTCCGTCATGCGCAGGAGAATCTGGGCCGGGACCGCAGCAACGAGCATACGGGGCACGTCTCTGCACAGGAATTGCTGCGAGGCGTCAAGGAGCTGGCACAGGAACATTTCGGCCTGATGACCGTGACTGTATTCTCTGACTGGGGCATCACCGGCACCGAAGACTTCGGCAAGATCGTCTTTGAGCTGATTGAAGCAGGCGAAATGCGCAGGACAGACGAAGATCACATGGAAGATTTCGTCGACGTCTATGACTTTCGGAAAGTCTTCGTGGACGATTACCAAATCGACACGGCCCACGTCTTCAGCCGCAGCTGATTTCCATCGCTGTCAGGACTCGCTAAGCTTTGTACTGTGTTCGCGCCTGCGCGAACATTTCACTTACGCGACAAGTCCGGTAGCCGTGATCCTTCAGAGCATTCCTAATGCTCTGAAGTGTTACGAGTCCCGCCGTGCCACAACAATTGACTAAATTCCTCAAGTCCCGGGGTGACCACGCTCCGAAAACAGCTCCGGGGGCATACCAGCGAAAATACAGTGCCATGCTTCAGAAACTTCGCTCAGAACAATTCCGTACGGGCATACAAACGCTTTCGCTTGTTCTTGCCTGCTGTACCGGCACCTTGGCGTTTCCGACGGATTGCGCGGCTGACGAAGTCAGCCGCGCCGTTACCGCTGCAGACATGCCTCGGATTCCACACACTGATACCGCGGACGTGCTGCAGACTTTTCGCCTGGCTGAGGGATTTCGTGCGGAACTGGTGGCTTCCGAACCTCTGACCGGGGACCCTGTAGCTGCGTGCTTTGACGAATTTGGTCGAATGTTCGTTGCCGAAATGCACGGCTATCCGTTCTCACAGGAACCGACGAAGCTGAATCCGAAGGGTGGGGGGAAAAAGGACGCAGGAATCATTCGCCTGCTGGAGGACACCGACGGCGATGGGCGCATGAACCACAGCGTTGTGTTTGCCGAAGGAATCAGCTGGCCCACATCAATCTGCTGCTACAACGGCGGAGTCTTCGTGATCGCACCGCAGTTTCTGTACTACCTCAAGGATACTGACGGAGACAATAAAGCTGACGTCCGT
>Ga0315316_10000130_pt1 | contig 40523 bp, 36 predicted proteins | sample M160m3416metaG_FD_203702 | JGI IMG/M metagenome (GOLD analysis project Ga0315316, IMG submission 203702) | Ammonia-oxidizing marine archaeal communities from Monterey Bay, California, United States - M1 60m 3416 | ecosystem: Environmental > Aquatic > Marine > Intertidal zone | place: USA... | reverse complement strand
ATTGAACGATGCCTCATATAAATCAATACAAGCTTTTAATAAAAAAGAATAATCGTCAATCATTCCACTAATAGAAGCATTGCCCTTCCTGTAGCAATGATATAAAGAAAAATCGTCCTGAATCATTGTTTCACTTATAAAATTAAAGCTTTCAATAGCAGAATCCAGATATTCAGCTCGCTTAAAAACAACAGACGATTTTGCTAACGATGAAATCATTAAACTATTCCAATCAGTTAAAACCTTGTCATCTAGACTTGGTCTTACTCGCACATCCCTAGCAATTTTTAACTTTCTTTTTATTCTGTTGGACTCCTCCTTAATTGCCACATGGTCAATTGAAAAAATAGTTGAAAAAGATTTGAGGTCTTCTTTAAGATAAATTATATTTTTTCCGTTTTTAGACTTTGTAACTTCTTCATCAAAATTACCCTCTTCCTCTAAACCATATAAATGTTCAAAAAAAGCTGATTCGTCTTTTGTTAAAATCTTTTGAATTTCATCTAGCTTCCATGTGTAAAAAGCACCCTCCTCTCCTTCACTATCAGCATCTTCGGCAGAATAAAAAGCACCACTTTTTGACTTTAAAATTTCATCTATATATAAATATATTTCATTAGTTGTTTCTTTAAAAATATTATTCTGGGATAAAGAATAAGCCTCAGCAAGGGATTCCATAATCATAGCTTGGTCATAAAGCATTTTTTCAAAATGTGGTACTATCCATTTAACATCGGTTGAATATCGATGAAAACCAAATCCTATGTGATCAAAAATGCCTCCGAGCCTCATACTTTCAAGAGTCTGCTCAACCATTCTCTTAGCATTGTTGTCGTTAAACAAAGAGCAATATTTAGATAAGAAAATCATGTTTTGTGGACTTGGAAATTTTGGTGCCTCTCCAAAACCACCAAACTTTTCATCATAAAAATCTTTGATACTTTCAAATATTTCTTTAAGATCACTTTTCTCAATAAAACTATCAGGGACACTAGGGTTAGAAACCTCTTTTAATGAATTATAAATAGAATCACATGAAGCTTGTACATCATCTCTTTTCTCATCCCAAACTTCTTTAACCTTGGGTAGAAACTCGCAAAGCCCCACTGAACCCTTCGTAGAATTTTTTGGAAAATAAGTGCCAGCAAAAAAAGGAATTTTGTCTGGTGTTAAAATTACGGTAAGCGGCCATCCCCCGCGTTTTGTCATCATCTGACAAACCGCCATATAAATACTATCTAAATCTGGGCGTTGTTCTCTATCAACTTTTATAGAGATAAAGTTACTATTAAGAATTCTTGCAACTTCTTCATCTTCGAAGGATTCATGCTCCATGACATGGCACCAGTGACAAGTTGAATAGCCAATTGATAAAAATATCGGACAATCTTTTTCTTTAGCTAATCGAAATGCTTCATCAGACCACGGATACCAATTAACAGGGTTGGTTGCGTGTTGAAGAAGATATGGGCTGTTTTCCTTAGCTAATTTATTCTCCATTATTTATCTCTTTGTTTACCATCTTAATATCTTCCCATACTAATTTTTTTTTAGAAGCATCTTTTATTAGAGTATTCAAATCTAAGGTGCACATTAATTTTACATTACAGATGTTAAAAAAATTATTTCTAAGGTCTAAAAGTGAATCAGTAGTATCTAAAATTAATTGAGAGTTCTTTTCACCAAGACTTATTATAACAATAGGTGCACAAGATTTAATTTCTTTCTCCAAAAGATCCGCCATATCTAAATTACTAATGGAGCTTTCTTTATAAATTTCTCCAGCATCAAGCACGGCAACCTCCTCTTCCTTTAAATTCATGCCTTTGTTAATTATATTGCTGAACAATTCTCCTTCTAACGAATTTTTAGATATTGAACGTTCACAAACAAAAAGAACTTTAACCTTTGAAGCAACCTCTTTTCTATTACTATAATTATTTATTAGATTATTTAGCTTAGTTCTTTTTTTACCAGAGATAAAAAGACCAGAAAGACCTAAAGATTTTAATAGACGGCTTTCATTCTCTATCCTGTTGATGAGTAAATTTTTATCTTGAAGATTCATGGTATATATATAAAACTAAACTATAAATTATTTTTGGCAAAAAAAAGATATGGAATATAATTTTGTTAACATAGAAGAAAAATGGCAGAAAGCTTGGGAAGAGAGCGGGCTTTTTTCACCAGATGAAAATAGCAGCAAACCTAAATACTATATCCTCGAGATGTTTCCATATCCATCTGGAAAAATACATATGGGTCACGTTAGAAATTATGCTATTGGTGATGTTTCAGCTAGATATAAAAGATGCAAAGGATTTAATGTTCTACACCCAATGGGTTGGGATGCCTTTGGTATGCCTGCAGAAAATGCAGCAATAAAAAATAAAATCCATCCAAGAGAGTGGACTTATAAAAATATCGAAATCATGAAAGACCAATTGAAACGAATGGGGTTATCTTATGATTGGAATCGAGAAATTAAAACTTGTGATAAAGAATATTTTGTACATGAACAGAAATTCTTCTTAGAACTTTACGAAGCTGGACTAGCTTATAAAAAAGAATCATTTGTAAACTGGGACCCTGTTGACCAAACCGTTCTTGCAAACGAACAAGTTATAGATGGTAAGGGCTGGAGGTCTGGTGCTCTGGTTGAACAAAAGAAGCTTTCTCAGTGGTTTTTAAAAATAACAGATTTTGCTGAAGAGTTGTTAGATGGTCTTGGAAATCTAAATGAGTGGCCAAACAAAGTATTATCAATGCAAGAAAATTGGATTGGAAAATCTATTGGGGCTACAATTAAATTTAAAATCGTAGGTACAGAAAGTTTTATAGAAGTCTTCACTACACGTCCTGATACAATATTTGGTGCATCTTTCATAGGGCTTTCTGTTGACCATAATATAAGCACTGGCTTAGAAAAGAAGGATAAAAATATTTCGGAATTCATTAGACTCTGCAAGCAAGCTGGAACTACTAACGTAGATTTAGAAAAAGCAGAAAAAATTGGTGTTGATACAAATCTAAAAGTTGAACACCCCTTTACCAAAAAAGAAATACCTGTGTATATTGCCAACTTTATCCTTATCAATTATGGAACTGGGGCCATTTTTGGATGCCCGGCCCATGACCAAAGAGATTTTGAATTTGCGAAAAAATATAATTTAGAGATTAAACAAGTTGTTAGTGGAAATGATGATGGAATTCTAACAGAGGCACATACTGGAACAGGGAAAATGATGAGCTCTGATTTCCTTGATGGGCTAGACATAGAGAGTGCGAAAAAAGAGGTTGTGGACAAACTAAAAAACATAGGACAAGCTAGCTATTCAATTAAATATAAATTGAGAGACTGGGGGGTGTCTAGACAAAGATATTGGGGGACGCCTATTCCAATTTTATATTCAAATGATGGTAAGACCCTGCCTGTTGAAAATTCCGACTTACCAATAGAGCTTCCAGTTGAAATTAATTTAAATCAAACTGGCAATCCGCTAGAGTCACACCCGAGCTGGAAACATGTAAAAAACAAAGAAGGTCATAGTCTAATTAGGGAAACCGATACCTTTGATACTTTCTTTGAATCATCATGGTACTTTGCTAGATTTTGTTCTCCAAAATCTTCGGAAATGATAGATAGCCAATTTAATAAATGGATGCCTGTAGATCTGTATATAGGAGGGGTGGAACACGCCATCCTACACTTGCTTTATTCACGTTTCTTCACACATGCCTTAAAAAGACTTGGAAAAACTCAAATTAAAGAGCCTTTTAAAAAATTAGTTACTCAAGGAATGGTTCTTAAAGATGGGGCCAAGATGTCGAAGTCTCTTGGAAATACAGTTGACCCAGAAGATATTATTAAGAAATATGGAGCGGATTCAGTTCGAATTTTTATACTTTTTTCAGCCCCAGTTGAAAAAGATTTAGAATGGAACGATAAAGGAATTGAAGGGGCAAGCAGATTCTTAAAAAGAATGTGGAAAATAATTTATGAAAATATCAATCAAATCGAAGAATCTTTTAGTGAAGAATTTGATAATTTATCAAGGAATGAAAAAGATTTTCTTATAAAAATTCATAAAACAACAGAAAAAGTCTCAAAAGATATAGAAAACTTACAATTCAATACTTGTATTGCTGCACTAATGGAGCTTTTAAACTCCGCTTATAAATTTATAGAAAAAAATAACAATAAAAAACTTTTTGGTTTTTTTACATATCAATTTCTACAGCTTTCTAATCCATTTGTACCTCATATAACAAATGAGCTTTGGCAATTAAGCAACTTAAAAGAAACAAATATTAATTTACAATGGCCTAAATATAGCCATGAAATAATAGAAAAGGATCAGGTTATTATCGCAGTGCAGATTAACGGGAAAACAAGAGGCTCTATACCGCTAATCTCTGATTTAGAAGATGAAGATAGTTTAAGCTCACGAATAACTAGCTTAGAAGTTTTCACTAAGTTTTTTGAAGGAAAAAAAATTATAAAAAAAATATACGTTAATAAAAGACTTATTAATCTAATAATTAAATAGTTAGCTTCTTAATTCTTTGGACAGCCTCTTCTAGTCTTTCATCGTTTAGCGTGACTGAAGCTCTGGTATAACCCTCGCCGTATTCTCCAAAACCAGTACCGGGAGTCATAACAATACCTGCGTCTTCTAACAAGCTATTGGCAAAGTCTTTTGATAGCGCTCCTTTTGGGTTTTTAAACCAAACATAAAAAGTTCCTTTTGGCTCATAAACCTCTATACCAATTGATTTAAGACCAGATGACAAAAGTTCAGATCTTTTTTTGTATATATTAATTCTATCCTGCAACTCATCTTCATAATTCCTTAAAGCTTCAATCCCTGCTTCTTGAATCGCCTGGAATGCCCCAGAATCAATATTTGTTTTGACCTTTCCAATAGCAGCAACAGCACTTTCATTTCCTGCAACATGCCCCAATCTCCACCCAGTCATACTGAAGGTCTTAGAAAGACTATGAAACTCTATGCCTACGTCCAATGCTCCGTCATATTCTAAAAAACTTTTGGGTTTTTTATCAAAATAAACCTCAGTATATGCAGCATCATGACATATCAAGATGTTGTTTTTAAAAGCAAATTCAATAGCTTTATTAAAAAAATCATCTGTTGCAAAAGCGGAAGTGGGGTTATTTGGGTAATTAAGGAACATTATTTTTGTTTTTTTAAGTATATCTTCTGGAATTATGTCTAAATCAGGCATAAATCCGTTTGATTCAAGTAAGGGCATTACATATGGTGTGCCACCTGCAAATTCTGTAGCGACACTATATACAGGGTATCCAGGATCCGGTACTAGGGCTATATCTCCAGGGTTGATAAAAGCCAGAGGTGCGTGAGCAACTCCCTCCTTAGATCCAATAAGTGCTATAACATTTTTATTTCCTTCCAGGCTAACGTTAAATCTTTTTTTATACCAGGCTGCAACTTCATCCCTAAAAGACATCATGCCAGCATATGAAGGATATCTATGGTTATCAGGATTCAATGATGCTTTATGTAAAGCATTTATTATTCTAGTAGGGGTTGGTATGTCGGGGTCTCCAACTCCAAGGTCTATTACATCAACTCCCTTTGCTAACAATGAATCTTTTTTAGCATCTATTTCAGCAAAGAGGTATGGTGGTAAGTTTTTAATTCTATCGGACCAATTAATTTTCATAATAGCGGTAACTCTAACGTAAAAAAATATTACTTCAAATAAGATTTAAGTCTGAAATGAAATGAACTTGAATCTTTCTCCCATGGAATTTGGATGCACCAGCCTAGAAAAGCCTTCTCGAACAACAGGGTCGCTCAAAAGCTCGCTGAATACAGGGGTTTGGATTAGGTCGCTATTAAGTATCCATTTTGTTTGAGAGGAGAAACTTACTTCTTTTAAGCCAAACCTTTGAGCTACTAAAGACAGAAGGGAAAAATTTATATCATGAGTTATGTCTTGATAGAAAATATTATCATAAAAACTTCTTGAGGCTATATGATTATAAAAACATCTACTAGTACCAAAAGGATCAGAGGAGGTTTGGAAAAAATCTGACTTATCTCCATAATCATTAATCAAAAAAAATATTTTTTTAAAATTTTTAGTTATTAATCTAAAATATTCTTCATATTCAAAAAGTGGAAATTCAAAGAAAGCATCTTCCTTGCACTTAAGTTTATATTCATTAAACTTTTCAAGCAATTTGGAATCTAATAACTCCAGGGATTCAACAACATTATTGTTTTCTATTTGAATATTAACTTGATATAGTTTTTCATTTTTTTTTATACATCTTTCAAAAAGTAAGGCATCAAAAAATTCATTACAGAATATTGCGGCTTTGTCCGAACTAAACGAAAGATTATCTAGTGAGGTTGAAACTAAAAGTTTATCACTATGATTAAATAAATTTTGATATATTTTTTTGTGTAATTTTAAATTTTTTTCAATAGTTACAATATTTAATCTTTCATATACTGCTGGAAATTTATATAAGTAATCGACTACATGTCTCATCAAAGTGCCATCATTTGAACCTAGTTCAACCAGATTAATCATAGCTTCACTAGGGTAATTTTTATCTTTACAATCAAGGCCAAAATCCAAGAAAGCTTTATTGATCAATGAAGAGGCTATCACCTGTCCATAAATTTTGGATGTTGTGGGTGATGTTAAAAAATCTCCTTCTTTTGAGATTCTAGACTCCTTATTATAGTAGCCATTTGGACTATATAGTGCATAGTTTACAAAAGAAGAAAAAGGGATTTTTTTTTGATTTCTAAATAAATCTGAAAACACTTAATAAGATTACCAAAAATTGTTAAAATTGTTTACACCTTTTCTATGAGTTAAAATAAAATATGACAAAAAAAATGCGTATATCTAAGGTTTATACAAAATTTGGAGACAAAGGTGAGACGATGCTTGTTGGGGGAGAAACCATATCTAAGAACTCTGATAGAGTAATTGCATATGGTGATATAGATGAGCTAAATTCTTCTTTGGGTGTAGCATCTTCGGGAAATATATCAGCTGATGTTAAGAAAATAATTAACATGGTTCAGAATGACTTATTTATAATAGGGGCTGATCTAGCTTCGACAAAACAAACAAAGGTACCAAGAATTAAAAAAACAAAGATAAATAAACTAGAAAAAACTATCGATAAATATAATGCAGAGGTTGGACCCCTGAAAGAGTTCATTCTTCCATCTGGCTCATTGGTAGGGTCTCACCTACATTTAGCAAGAACTATTTGCAGAAGAGCCGAGAGACACATTGTTTCTTTAGGCGAAATAGAGTGGGTAAATCCAAATGTTCTAATTTATATAAATAGGCTTTCTGACTTACTTTTTGTTTTGGCCAGACATCAGAATAAACTAAGTCATGAAGGTGAGGTTTTTGTTAATTTTAAAAAATGACAGACTCTACATTTGCAGATAAATTTAAAAAAATATATGCGGATATTAAAGATACGCATCTCCACAAAAAAAATTCTGGAATACAAGTAGTTAATAATTTCTCAAATCAAATTGATAAACTTATTTCATCAGAGGTTAACCTTAGCTATAAAAATAAAGGCATTGCTCTTCTTGCGCTTGGTGGATATGGCAGAAGAGAATTATGTATTCAATCAGATATAGACATATTAATATTGTACGAGAAATCAAGGCTAAGTGAAGCTAAAGATGTAGCAGAAAAAGTATTATATAAACTCTGGGATACAGGATTAGAAGTTGGAAACTCTCTGAGAACTATAGATGACTGCTTAGAGCTGGCGAGCTCACAGGACTCAACAATACTCACTTCATTGTTAGATATAAGAGCAATAGCTGGAGACTCTCTACTTCAAACAAAACTACAAAATGATATAAACAAAAAGCTTTTGCCAAATATATCTCAGAACTTTATAAGAGATAAAGTATCAGAAAGGACAAAAAGACATATAAAATATAATACAGCTGTCTACCTCACGGAGCCCAATATAAAAGAAGGAAAAGGCTGCCTTAGGGATATACATTCAATTTTTTGGATTCTAAAAGCATTTCATTCACAAATTGAAATTAATAAATTTTTAGGAGCGGGGTTCTTAAACCGTAAAGAACTCAAGATTATCAACGATTCATTGAATTTTCTGTTAACTATTAGAAATAATCTGCACATTAACAAAGGGCACGAAATAGACATAATAGATTTTGAATCCCAAGAAAAAGCAGCTGAATTTTTTAATATAGAGAATGAAGACTTTTTAACCAAAGAAACGCTATTCATGAAAAAGGTTCATGCAACCATGAACAGTGTGTCCGAGTTGACTGATAAAATTATTCGCGAAACTATAAATAAAAAAATTTTTACCTCTAAACGAATTCAAAATATAGACGATTTTTTTATAATACATAGGGGGAAACTTAGAGCTATTAATCCCAGAGAATTGGGTGCTCAAAATATTCTGAAAGCATTTGAATATTCAGCTTCTCATGATGCGGAAATTTCAGACGATTTACTAAATGAATTAATAAAAATACGGACAAATAGATTTTCAGCTACGGAAATAAAAAACTTGTATTCAAATTTTATCGAAATTTTAAAGAAAGGAAAAAATGTTTTTAAAATATTGTCTGAATTAAATCAAACAGATATTCTTTCGTTTCTAATTAAAGAATTTAAAATTATCAAAAATCTGCCCTTGGCTGACCCATCCCACATTTATACAGTCGATGTCCATTCGATTTTATTAATAAAAGAATTTGAAAAGTTGATAAATGGGGAACACAAAAAAGAATTTCCTTTTGAATCAAGTATTGCCCTTAAGCTTAAAAGAAAAGAGATTTTTTTCCTTACATGCCTTTTTCATGATATTGGTAAAGGCTATGGAAATAGGCACGCAGAAAGGGGTGCTGTAATTTCACAGACAATATGTAATAGACTGAATTGCGATGATGATTTAGTCCAAATGGTTGAATTCCTAATACGTGAGCACTTATTGATGTCTGGCTACTCACAAAAAAGGGATTTAGATGATATTCAATTGATTCAAGAGTTTAAGAACAAAATTGGTTCTCAAGAAAAACTTCAATATCTATTTATATTAACTTTTTGCGACCTTAGAAGTGTCGCTCCTGATGTGTGGTCAAACTGGAAAGGAAACTTGCTATCACTATTATTTAAAAGGGCTAATGATTTATTTGTGAAATCTAAGTCTGGGCAAAGAACTAATAGTATTAAAAATAAAAAGAAAATAGAAGTTTTTAAGAATATAAACGAAGCGCATTTTAAGAAGATAGCGGGTAATTCTTATTCTACCTATTTTAACACCTACAGCATTGATGAATTAAAATACCAAATAGAAATTTTAATAAACCAAACAAGTAATATCTCTCTAAAAGTTAAATACAGCCAAAAAAACAATGTAGACCAAATAACGATATGGTCAAAAAAGCAAGATGTTGGATTCACTGAGATTTGTGGAAAGCTTTCCTCCGCGAACATTAACATTTACTCTGGCAGAGCAACTGTGCTTAAAAAGAATTTGGCACTTTATACTTTTGAAGTAAATAGATTTGGTAAATCAACTTTTTCAGATAGGGCAATTTGGAATACAATTCAAAATGACTTAGAAAATGAAGGTTTTATATTTGACGAGAATAAAATCTTGAAAAATATGTCGACTTCTATACCAGGTGTAAAAATCAAAACAAAGATTAAAATAGAGAATAGTTCCTCTAAAAATTTTACAGTTATTGAACTGTCTTCAGCTGACAAACCTGGATTATTATTCAAAATATCTAGTAGTTTAAAAAAACTAGGATTAACTGTGAGATTAGTTAAAATTTCTACTCGAAGAGGTTCAGTAGAGGACTCTTTTTATGTTAAAAAGATCAATGGAAAGAAGCTATTGCTAAAAGAGGATATTAAGCAGGTTAAAGAAAGTTTAAAAACAATACTATTATGAATAAATCTAGCGTCACCGAGATTAAAACTGATTTTCTAATAATTGGATCTGGCCTTTCAGGTCTTTATGCTGCAATTTATGCATCCAACTTTGGCAAAGTTGCCCTAATCACCAAGTCTTCAATACAAGAAAGTAATTCTTATTGGGCACAGGGTGGAATTGCTGCAGCAATAAATAATGACGATTCAACCGATATACACAAAGAAGATACATTGTCCGCAGGGTGTGGGCTAAACAATATAGAGGCTGTTGACATTATGGTTTCAGAGGGAACCGAGAGAGTTTTAGAACTTATAAGCCAAGGAATGAGTTTCGACCGAGCAGAATCAGGCTTCGACTTTGGAATAGAGGGTGGTCATAGCAGAAGAAGGATATTGCATGCCTTAGGAAACGAAACTGGCAAAGCTGTGGTTGATTTTTTGTCAAAAGAAGTTAAGAAAAATAATAAAATAACTATTTATGAAAATTCTTTTGTTATAGATTTATTCTCTGATTCTAAAACTTGTTTTGGTTGCTTAGTTTTTTCTGATACAAAAAAAAGTAAAATTAGTATCCATTCAAAGTCTACTATTTTGGCGACTGGGGGAGCCTGTGGTTTGTATTCTCAATCGTCAAACCCCTCAAGCACATCCGGTGATGGAATAGCGTTGGGGTTAAACGCAGGAGCAACAGTAAAGGATATGGAATTTATACAGTTTCATCCCACTGTATTTTCAAAAGAAGGTGCCAAGAACTTTCTTATTTCCGAGGCAATAAGAGGAGAGGGGGGGCAGTTAATTAATCACTCTAAGATAAGATTTATGGAAAATTATTCTGATCAACTTGAGTTAGCACCTAGAGACATTGTAGCAAGGGCAATATTCAATGAGATGAGAACCAATGGAGAAAAAAATGTTTTCCTAAGCCTAAAACATCTTAAATCAGGCTTAATAAAAAATAGGTTTAAAAACACTTTTGAACTATGTCTAAGAGAAGGTCTAGATATAACAAAAGATGACATTCCTGTGTCACCTGCGGCACACTATATGATCGGGGGCATTAAGACAAATGCGACTTCCCAAACAAACGTAAAAAACCTCTATGCATGTGGAGAAGTTGCTTGTGTTGGGGCACATGGGGCTAATAGGCTAGCAAGCAACTCTTTGCTTGAATGTCTAGTCTTTGCTAGAAGAGCCATAGACTCTGCACGGGAGCTATCTCAGAAAGAAAAAAGAATTCCAAAAAATCTCATACAAAAAGCAGAAAAGCTGTCTTTAATCTCATCTGATACAAAAGTAGAATCTTATTTAAACTATAGAATATCCTTATCTCAAATTATTAATAATTATGTTGGTATTTTAAGAAATAAGAAAGATCTGTTATTGGCCCTGAACGAAATTTCCTCAATTAAAAGAACAAACTTAGATGAATTTGACCTTATTGATAAAAGATTAATGAACCTCAAAAGCTTAACTTATTTAATTACAAAGTCAGCTCTATTAAGAGAAGAGTCAAGGGGGGCTCACATAAGAGAGGACTTTTCTAAACAATCAATTAAGTGGCAAAAGCATATAAATTGGAAGTTAACTAATGGGACATTAAGATTTTCATACTCTAAACATTAAAAAATATATGCTTGCGTTGTATTAAACAAAAAAAATGCTATAATTTTTCCGGTGCATAGCAGTTATTTTATGCTGAGAGCACTCCAAAGATTAAATATAATATAAAAGGTGTGGTTTTATGGCTGTTGAGAAACAATTAGAAGAACTAGAAATGGTTACAGTAAAATTTGCTGGGGACTCCGGAGATGGAATTCAAATTACCGGAGACCAATTTGGTAATACAACAGCTATAGCAGGTAATGATTTTTCTACATTTCCTGACTTCCCCTCAGAAATTAGAGCACCGCTTGGAACAACATACGGTGTCTCCTCATACCAAATACAGTTTGCCGCTAAAGACATCTACACACCAGGTGACACTCCTGATGTTTTGGTATGTTTTAATCCTGCAGCTTTAAAAGTGAACATGGGAACAGTTAATAAAGGTGGCATTATTGTTGTAAATGAAGATGAGTTTGTAGAAAAAAACTTAAAAAAAGCTGGCTTTGAAACTGATCCGCTAGCCCCAGAAGATACGACCCTTCAAGACTTCCGAGTTCACAAGATTCCCATAACAACTTTGACACTAAAGGCCCTAGAAGATATGGAAGAAATGGGTCATCAGGACAAATTAAGATGTAAAAACTTTTTGGCCTTAGGAGTTGTATCTTGGCTTTTCCAAAGACCTCTTGAGCCAATTGAAAACTTCTTGTCAAAAAAATTTGGTAAAAAACCATTAATTTTAGAAGCCAACACAAAGGTTTTGCATGCTGGATACAACATGTGTGATACAATGGAGATTTTTCCTATTATGTATAAAATTCCTCCTGCAAAGCTTAAGCCAGGAACCTATAGAAATATAAACGGAGCATTAGCTACCTCTTATGGACTATTAGCTGCAGCAGAAAAAATCGAACTTCCAATTGTTTATGCTGGGTACCCTATAACCCCTGCTAGTGAAGTTCTTCACACTCTCGCTGCATTAAAACAATTTGACGTAGCTGCAATTCAAACAGAAGATGAAATTGCTGCAGTAACCATGGCATTAGGGGCAGCATATGGTGGCTCTCTTGGAATCACTGGAAGCTCGGGTCCTGGAATTGCATTAAAAATTGAAGCTATTAATTTGGCTGTAATGACGGAGCTGCCATTAATAATTTTTAACTTTATGAGATCTGGAATTTCTACTGGAATGCCTACCAAAACAGAGCAAGGTGATCTTGCGATGGCTTTATTTGGCAGACCATCAGACTCTCATTTGATTGTTTTAGCTCCTGAGTCTGCATCTGATTGCTTTTGGATATCTATAGAAGCCGTTAGGCTCGCTACAAAATATATGACTCCCGTTATGGTATTGTCTGAGGGATTCTTAATAAACGCATCTGAACCCTGGAAGCTTCCTGATTTAAGCACCTTACCTGAAATGGATGCCTCTTTTAGAACTGACCCAAAAGATTATCTACCATACAAAAGAAACAAAGAAACATTAGCGCGTGATTGGGTAAGAGTGGGGACAAAAGGCCTGGAGCATACAATTGGTGGTCTTGAAAAAACCAATGAAACAGGAGCTATCACTCAGGATCCTGAAAATCACGATTTAATGACAAGACTAAGAGCTGAAAAAGTTCAGAAAGTTCAGAATGATATTCCTGACGTTGAAGTGCTAGGAGATGAAGACGCCGAGCTTCTTCTTTTAGGCTGGGGAAGCTCAATTGGAAGCATGAGAGCTTCTGCTGAAGTAATCGCAAAAAGTGGGAAAAAAGTGGCGATTGTTAACCTAAGATATCTTAACCCCTTCCCTAAAAACCTTGAAGAAGTTTTAAGAAGATATAAGAAAGTTGCTGTTGTTGAATTAAACTTAGGACAACTAAACATGATAATTAGATCTAAGTTCATGATAGATACCTCCTTTTTAGGTAGGGTTACAGGTCAACCAATTTCTGTAGTTGAAATGGTGGAATTTATAAATAATGAGTTAAACTTATTAAAAGAACATTAAACAAGACTAAGGAGTCACTATGAGCACTGAAACTGAAGCAATAAAATATAAAGCTAATGATTTTAAATCATCTGCAGAACCAAGATGGTGTCCTGGCTGTGAGGATTATGCAATTTTAAAGGCAGTTCAAACCGCTATGGCGCAAATAGGTAGACCATCTAATGAGCATGCGGTTGTTTCAGGAATAGGATGCTCATCCCGCTTTCCTTACTATATGGGAACATATGGTTTTCATACTATTCACGGAAGACCTCTTCCTGTAGCTACGGGACTAAAAGTTTCAAATCCTGAAGTTGCGGTTTGGGTTGTAACAGGAGACGGTGATGGTATTTCAATTGGCGGCAACCACTTGATGCATGCCTTACGAAGAAACACTGATATGAACATACTTCTTTTTGATAATAGAATTTACGGTCTTACTAAAGGTCAGTATTCTCCTACAAGTGAAAAAGGTAAAATTAATAAGACTGCACCATATGGAACCATTGAAGAACCAGCAGACCCACTAGGTCTTGCTGTAGAGTGTGGAGCTTCTTTCGTTGCTCAAATTTCTGCAACATATGTCAAAGAACTAGTTAATGTTTTAGTTGAAGCATATAATCACAAAGGTACTTCCTTTGTTCATATATATCAAAACTGTTACATTTATAATAACGGTGCATTTGATGGCTTTACTGAAAGGACAATAAGAGATGATAACAATATTAAAGTTGAGAATGGAAAGCCTCTAATATTTGGCGAAAAAAATAATAAGGGTTTAGTTATGGGGTATGGAAAGTTCGACATAGTAGAGTTTGAACCAGAGAATATTCCAGATAACGTTATTATTTATGATGAAACTGACTTAACACTTGTCAGAATGATTTCTGATATGAAATTTCCTGAGTACCCAGTACCAATGGGTGTAATCAAAAGAATAGTGCAGCCAACCTTTGACGATGCTGTACATGAACAAATTGAATCTGCGAAAACAAAGTTCAAACCCGATTTAGAAAAACTTATTTCTTCAGGAGATACCTGGGAAGTCAAATAAAAAGTATGAATAGTGCTTTAAAGAATAGCATCAGCACAATTCTAAAGACTGCGCTAAAAGAAGATAAAGTTGATTCTGATATAACTACAACAAACCTAGTTGACTCATCTAACATAACGTGTGAAATAATTTTTAAAGAACAAGGAATATTGTGCGGAAAAGAAATAATCTCCTTTTTAACTAAAAATTATAGTAAAAATATAAAAATCAAGTGGAATAACAAAGATGGGGATTTGATTAAAAAGGGCGCCCAAGTTGCATTAATTGTAGGTCCTGCAAACAAAATCTTTACCTTAGAAAGAATTCTACTAAATTTTTTACAGAAAACATCAGGGATAGCTACCTCAACTTTCAACTTTGGTAAATTTATTAAAAATACTAAAATAAAGATTCTAGATACCAGAAAAACTACTCCCGGATGGAGGTTGATTGAGAAGTACTGTGTTAGGGCCGGCGGTGGGACCAATCACAGAACTAATCTTTCAGAATTAATTTTAATAAAAGACAATCATATTGATTTTTGCAATGGAGTTACTGCTGCGCTTGAAAAGATTAGCAATAAAAAAATAAAGAAAGAAATAGAAATAGAGGTTAAATCAATATCTCAGGTAAATGAAGCTCTAAACTTTAAAATCAAAAGAATCATGTTGGACAATTTTAGTATATCCAACACCATAAAAGCTATTAAAATAATTAGAAGTTTTCCCGGCATAGAAATAGAAGTATCTGGAGGAATGAATGTTGCTAAGATAAGAAGAATTTCTAAGTTGGATGTAGATTATGTATCTGTGGGTTCAATTACTCACTCTTCTCCATCGATAGATATTTCTATGAATGTGTTAAAATAACGATATGAATTTAAATACGCTAAAAGAGATTTCTGATTTAAAAAAACAAAAGAATGCTGTAATTCTAGCTCACAACTATCAGATACCAGAGATTCAAGATATCGCCGATTTTATTGGGGACTCATTGGGGCTAGCAAGAAAAGCTCTTGAAGTAAAAGCAGAAATAATAATATTCTGTGGTGTACATTTTATGGCAGAAACTGCATCTATTCTTTGCCCCAACAAAAAAATCCTCTTACCCGACTTAGAAGCAGGGTGCTCACTAGCGGACTCAATTAACGTCAGCCAATTAAGAGAATGGAAAAAGAAAAATCCAGGCGCGATAGTTGTGTCTTACGTTAATACAACTGCAGAAATAAAAGCTGAAAGCGACTATTGCTTTACATCATCAAACGCGGTAAAAATTGTTGAATCAATAGATAAAGACAAGGAAATTCTTTTTCTTCCTGATATGTTCCTAGGAGCATACGTCCAAAAAAAGACAAATAGAAAAATTAATGTATGGCCCGGTGAATGCCACGTTCATGCTGCTATGACCTATGAGGAAATAAAAAATCTTAGAAATGAGTATGTTGAAACTGAGGTTTTAATCCATCCTGAGTGTGCGTGTGGTTCCCAAGCCATGTATTACTCAGAAAAAAACAATGATAAGAATGTCCATTTTTTATCTACTGAGGCAATGATTAATAAAGCAAAAAACTCCGACTCAAAAAATATTATTGTTGCTACAGAAACTGGGGTGATTCATAAATTACAAAAAAATTCTCCCGATAAAAACTTTATTCCAATCAATAAAGGGGCAACCTGTAAATACATGAAAATGATTACTATTGATAAAGTATTAGAAGCCTTAAAGTCAGAGGCGCCCGAGGTAAAAGTAGAAAAAAATATAGCTGATAAAGCAAAAACAGCTATAGACAGAATGGTTGGTGTAGGATAATGGCCGTGGGAAGATTCGAACTTCCGACATACGCCTTATGAGAGCGTCGCTCTACCCCTGAGCTACACGGCCGATGGATTTTGAGTTTATCATGACATAAAAGACTTTCAAGGATAGGTAAATAAAATACGATTATGAAAATAGATTTAAAGGCAAAATATGAAAACAGAAGAAGAATCGTCTTATTAGTTTTATCTGCAATTTTTATATCCTCGATGACAATGCTCAATCTTTTGGGGACATCAAAATTTTTAAATTTAAGTTTTACTCTATTCGGCTTTGATGTTCCAATTATTTTGGCTGTCGGTGTATTGCCATACCCCATTACATTCCTATGTACTGATTTAATATCTGAGATATACGGAGAAAAAAGGGCCTCTGAGCTTGTGTGGACAGGGTTAATAGTTAATGTTTGGTTAGCAATAATATTGTGGATAGGTGGAGTACTTCCTAGCTTCACTTCAAATAGTTTAAGTGTTGAATCCAACAATGCTTTTATGACAATACGAGCATTATCACTAAGCACTATAACGGCCTCAATGTTTGCATATTTTTTTGCACAATATTCCGACGTAAAAATTTTTCATTTTTTGAAAAAAATGACTAATGGAAGGCACTTGTGGCTTAGAAACAATGGTTCAACAATAATTAGCCAACTAATTGATACCATATGTGTAATATCAATAACGCATGTTTTATCTGGTTCAATTCCCCTACCAGAAGGCAAATCGGAGCTTGAGGGACTACTTTTATTAATATCATATGCCTACGTTTTTAAGTTTTTCGTGGCAATTTTGGATACACCAATATTATATATATGCGTAAAATTTTTAAGAAAATATCTTGATATAAATGAAAGCACCTACTAACTTAAGCCAACTATTGTTATAATATAATAATGAGTATTAATCTCAAAACTCTACCTCAGAACAATGAAGCTGAACAAGCAGTCCTTGGTTCAATACTAATAGATCAAGAAGCTATGAACTTAGCACTTGAAGAGATAGTAGAGAATGATTTTTATGATGAAAATCATAAAAAAATCTTTTCGGCCATGGTGGACTTAGAGAAAGAAAGTAAGCCAATAGATATACTTACTTTATACGACAAACTTAAATCAAAAAAATCTCTTTTAAATGAAGTGGGTGGAAGCTCATATCTGAGCCAACTAATAGAAGTGGTTCCTAGCTCGTCTAATGTTGTTTTTTATGCAAAGTCAGTGAAAGAAAAATCTATTTTAAGAAGCATGATTCGTACCGCTTCTGAAATAATAGATGAAGGTCAAACAGCAGAAGTTGAAGTAGATGAATTTGTGGACCAAGCAGAAAAAAAATTATTTGAAATAAGTCAAAACAAAAAAAGGTCAGGGTTTGTTTCTACGGCTGAACTTGCCTCCGAAACCATTAAAATAATTGAAAATCTAACTACTAGAAAGATGGCAATAACAGGGATTGCCAGCGGTTTCAAGAAACTTGACAAGATGACAGCAGGGTTTCAAAATTCTGATTTAATTATAATCGCAGCAAGACCTGGTATGGGAAAAACCTCTTTCAGCCTCAACATAGTAATGCATGCGGCTTTGGTTCATGGCCTTAAAGTAGGATTTTTCTCTTTAGAAATGGCAAAAGAGCAATTAATGATGAGAATGTTGTCTGCAAAGTCCAAGCTTAATTTTGGGAAAATAAGGACAGGATTTCTTTCTGATTCGGAGTTTCAAAAAACGGTTGATGCTGCAGAATCTCTTCAAAGGGCAAACATTTTTATAGATGATACACCAGCGTTGACATCCTTAGATCTTAGATCAAGAACTAGAAGGCTTAAAAGTGACAAAGGTATAGATATTTTAATTGTTGATTATCTTCAACTAATGCGTGGGAATTCAAGAACTGATAATCGAGAAAGAGAAATCGCGGAAATCTCACTTTCCTTAAAAGCCCTTGCAAAAGAGCTCCAAATCCCAATTATAGCAATTTCACAGTTAAGCAGACAGACCGAAGCAAGAACTGATAAAAAACCCCAACTCTCCGATTTAAGGGAAAGTGGCGCGCTTGAGCAAGACGCTGACATGGTGATTTTTCTTCATCGCTCCGATGCATATAAAAGAATCGCGGACGAAAGAGATGGGCTAGCTGAGGTAATTATTGGCAAACAGCGTAATGGACCTACTGGAACAGTATCATTGGCTTTTTTAGACAACCAAGGTGTGCCAAGCTTTGAAAATCTAGCGGATGAATATTCAGAGAGCCCAAGCGAATAGAGCTATATAGTTATAGATACCGGACAGTGGTCTGAGCCGAATACATCATTATGTATACTTGCATCTTTAATATTTTGTATCTGAGAAACCCAAAAATAATCTATTCTCCAGCCTGCATTATTTTGTCGTGCGTTTCTCATGTATGTCCACCAAGAATATTTTATTTCTTGAGGATAAAAATACCTAAAAGTATCAACAAACCCTTTTTTTTGAAGCTTATCCAGCCAGTCACGCTCTACTCTTAAAAATCCTGAAGTATTTTCATTGGGCTTTGGATGCTTTAAGTCAATTTCATTATGCGCAATGTTGTAATCACCACAAATAATCAAATTTTTTTTTCTTCTTTTTAAATTAATAAACTTTCGTAAGGCTGCTTCGTGAAATCTTAATTTGTATTCCAACCTTGTCTCATTCATTTGACCATTAGGAAAATAAAAATTTAAAAGAATAAAATCGTCATATTCAGCAATTAAAGTTCTACCCTCGTCGTCTAAATCTTGATCAGAGCTTAATGAAGTAGAAATTTTAAGAGGTTTTTTTTTGGTATAAATAGCTACCCCGGAGTAGCCTTTTTTGTATTTGGGTGAATCAAAAAAAGAGTTATATCCAGGAATGTTGATAAGGTCGTCGTCCAGCTGCTCGACATGTGCCTTTGTTTCTTGTAGACACAGTATTTCTGGATTATGTTTAGACATAAAATCGAAAAAACCTTTCTTCTTGACCGCCCTTATTCCATTAACGTTCCATGAAAAAATATCCATTAAAGTAGTTTATAATAATTCTTCCTATCTTGTTAGTGGAAATAACTATGAATTTTATTATCGTGCCTTTTAAAAACTTTAAATTAGCTAAATCAAGGATGAGAAAAGATTTATCTGATAAAAAAACGGAAGAAGTTGTTGAGAAAATGTTGCAACATGTTCTTGGAGAAGTTTCTAAATGTAAAATATCAGATGGCAACTTTCTTATAACTAACGATCAAAAAGCGATTAGCATAGCAAAGATGGTGGGCATTAAGGCAATAATAGAAAAAGAACAAATTAGTGAAAGCGTTTCGGTAGATTATGCCTCCAAGCTTTTGATGAACAATGGAGGGGAATCTGTACTAAGGATACCTGGGGACCTGCCTCTTATAAGCTATAGGGACTTAGACAATATATTTAATGAATCCATTGATAGTGGGTGCAATATTATAGTTCCTTCTAAAAGTGGAAGTGGAACAAATGCCTTGTTGAGAAATCCACCAAACATAATTAAATCATTTTTTGGTGAAGATAGCTTTAAAAAACATGTTAATGAATTTAAAAAAAAGAAAGCCCAATATAAAGTTATAAAAAACCATAATATTGGGCTAGACATAGATTGTATTCAAGATCTTAAAGATTTCGAAAAAGTTCAAAAACTGTAACGAAAAACTTTTAGCTGAGCACGGCTAATATATCACGTTCTTCCAAAACCATAAGGTCTTGGTTGTCTATATTAACTTCAGCCCCACCGAACTTGCTAAAAAGTACCTTATCTCCCTTTTTAACTGTCAAAGGCGTAATGTTGCCCTTCTGATCCGTTCTTCCTGCACCAACTGAAACAACTGTAGCCTCCAAAGGCTTCTCTTGTGAGCTGTCAGGTATGATAATTCCACCTTGAGTTGTGCTTTCAGCCTCGTTTCTTTTTACTAGGACAAATGCACCCAAAGGTTTTACGCTTTTCTTTTTTGTTTTAGCCATTTTAAACTCCCCCTTAACTTACTATATAAAGTAATCATCTTTGTTGAACATTCAAGTAAATTAAATGAATTTAATTGAAAATTCATGTTTGTGCTTTTTGTTCATGTTAATTATTAATGGTGTAATTGCTTCGATCATTGCTGAAATTTCTAACGGTCCAGCATCTATTGCCTTTAGGGCTGGCATTTCTTCTGTCAGCTTTGAAACTACAGCTTTTGCATCATCATTGTCACCACAAATAACGACATCATAATCTAATGGTTTTTCAAAATTAGCTAATCCTTTTGCTGGAATATTATGATATGCGCTAACAACATTTACTGTATCTGGCAAAACATTTTGTATTTCTATGGCAGCTGAGCCTACCTCGGGAGGATCATAAGAAACAACCTTTCCAAACTTCATAGGAACGACTGGTGAAATCACAATCTGGTTAGTAAAAGAACCAGAAATACCTTCTAGCGTTCCCTTTGTATATTCTGGCGGTAAGCACACAACAACAACTTCGCTAGCCTTGGCTGCCTCTCCATTTTCCATCCCAACAATGCTTCCATCAACTCCTTGTTCTTTCGCTTTATCATTTATTTCAGCAGCTGCAACATCTGCTTTCTCTTGAGTTCTAGAACCTATAAGAACTTCATGCCCCACTTTTGCCCATCTAATAACAAGGCCCTCTGCAAAAGAACCTGTTCCACCTAATAAACTAATTTTCATTTAATTCTCCTTTTATTTAAATATAATTTGAAATATTATAACAGTTTTTTTAGAGCTAGGTTAAGTTTGTTGGGAGAACAATCTATCTCTAGCGTTTTAATCTTAGACTTATGGCCTTTGATTATTGATATCTTTGCTCTAGAAACTGCCAAAAATTCTGACATTACTCTCACTAATTCTAAATTTGAAGCACCTTTATGAGGAATTGCAGCAACTTTGACAAACAAAGTTCCAGAACTAAAACTCAGTACCTTCGAAATTTTTGATTTTGGTTTAACAGAAACAAGTAACTTCAAATTAAAACGTATAAGCTAGCTGAACTAAAGATTTTACTAAAAAATTTTTCAAAAACTCAGCCGCTAACAAAACAATAATGGGAGAAATATCGATGCCACCAAGATTTGGCATAGCTCCACGTACCACTGATAGCACGGGCTCGGTTACTCTATATAGAAACTGAAACAAGGTGTTATAAGGATCAGGGTTAAACCATGATATTAATGCACGAATTATTATCAACCACACAAACAAAGAAAGTGCCAAGTTTAAAACATTTGCTATAGCTAAAAGTAGGTTTGCAATAATCATATCAATCCATTTTAAATCAGCTTCTTAGAAATCTTATCAGATTTTGATGAGGCTGAATTCAAACATTTAATTATAATATTTATAAATTTTTTATTTTTCAACACACTTATTCCAGCTTCTGTAGTTCCGCCTGGAGAAGAAACCATTTTAACAAATTCGTTTGGTTTAATTGAAATTTCATCAAAATATCTAACTGTGCCCAAGATGGTATTCAAAATTAATTCCTTTGCTAGTTTAGAACTAATTCCTTTCGACTTGGCATAGGTCATTTGGGCATCTATATATTCTGCTAAAAAGGCTGGCCCTGAGCCACTTAATGCGGTTATATGATTAAAGTCTGCTTCCTTCTTGAGTCTGACGGCTATTCCAACGGTTTTAACTAAGCTTAAAAAAACTTTTATATCTTGATTGTTACAGTTTTTATTTGGCTTAAAGCCAAAAACTCCCGAAAGAACAAGACAAGGTAGGTTTGGCATAGATCTAATAATTTTACTTTTAGGGTTTAGTTGTTTTTGAATATAAGATGTTGTAGCACCTGCTGCAATAGAAACTAGAATTTTCTTGGCATTTAAAATTTCTTTAATTTCCTTCAAAACCAATGAAATTGCGTCTGGTTTAACACAAAGAAAAATAATATCAGAGTTGTTGGCTAGGACAACATTGCTTTTAGTAGTCTTAACGTTTTTGAGACCCCTAAGTGTATTAAGTTTATTCGGATCAATGTCAGAGCATATAATTTTGTTTGTATTTTGTGTACGAAAACCCCTTATTAGAGACTGGGCCATGTTTCCTGACCCTATAATGCCTATTTTCATTTAAACTCTTTCTCCAAAAATTTTAGTTCCAACTCTCACTATAGTCGACCCTTCTTCTAGGGCTACTTTATAATCATTACTCATACCCATGGATAATTCTAGGCTTTTTTCAATATTTTCCTCTAGTTTCTTTGAAAACTCTTTCATTTTTTGATAATACTTTCTCGAGTGCTCTGGGTTCTTTGAATACTGAGTTATTGTCATTAGACCTTTTACATCTATGTTCTTTAGTTCCGTAGCTTTAATAAATAAATCATAAATTTCGCCGATACTAGCTCCACTTTTGTTTGGATCTTGAGAAATGTTTACTTGAAGCAGAACCGGCTGGACCAGGTCTTTTTTTAAACAAAAATTGTTTACCGTTTCTGCTTTTTTATAACTATCTATAGTATGTATTAGACAAGTTTTACCAACTATATATTTTAGTTTATTTTGCTGAACATTTCCTATATAGTGCCAATTAATATTAGAGGAAGGGGGAGGTTCATGTCCTGCTTTATCTCTTAACTCCTGTGCATAGTTTTCTCCAAAATCAGACTGGCCAAGCGCAAGCAACTTAAGTATATCCTCCATAGGCTTAGTTTTTGAAACAGCTAACAACAGGGCTTTTCTATTAATCAACTTCAAATGGTTATTAAATTCTAATAAGAAATCCTGATAAGTTTTTTCAATATTCATAATCTTTTAATATTATAATATATAATTCAAAATATGAATTTTTCCTTAGAATCTATCCTTAAAGATGGCCAAATTATGTTAAAAAAAGCAGGGATTGAAAATTATGCCAACGAAGCCAAAGAAATTATTGAAAATTTATTGGACAAAACCCCAGAAGAAGTCTTTCTTATAAAAGACACCCTGATTGACAATAAAATAAGAAGGAATTTTTTAAAAAAAATAAAAAGACGCTGTAATGGGGAACCTCTGCAGTATATTACAAAAATAGCTCACTTTTATTCCCGTGCAATAAATATTTCGAAAGGAGTTTTAATACCAAGGCCGGAAACAGAGATACTTATTGAAAAGGTTCTTAAAACGTTAAAATTAAAAAAAAACATGTCATGCCTAGATATGTGTGCAGGTTCTGGGTGCATTGGCCTCACGCTAATGTTGGAGAATCAAAATTTTAAAAATGTTGTGTTTGTCGATAAAAGCAAAATGGCTATGGATTGTTGCAGGCATAATGTAAAAAAATTTAAAACTTTAAGCAAGAGCGACTTCATATTGTCGGACTTCTATAGCAAAGTGAAGAAAAAAAAATATGATGTGGTTTGTTGCAATCCGCCTTACATAAGTAGTCAAGAATACGTTTCGCTTCAAAGAACCGTTAAAGATTACGAACCCAAAAGTGCTTTAATTAGCAAAAACAATGGGTATTTGCACATAGAAAGAATAGCAAAAGATTCTATAGAATATTTAAAAAAAGATTCTTATATTTTTTTTGAAGTGGGAGTAGGCCAAGCATCAAAAGTCCGAAAAATTTTATCTAATCTTGGATACACGGACCTTGTAACATATAATGATTTAGGCAACATAGAAAGAGTAGTGTCAGGAAAATGGAAAAAATAATAATAGATGGTGGGAGCCCTTTAAAGGGGAAGGTTAAAATATCAGGTTCAAAAAACGCTGCGCTTCCTATATTAGCAGCTACTGCACTTTATGGTAATAAATATATATTTGAAAATGTCCCGAACATTCAAGATGTTAGAACAATGTTGGAGCTGCTGAAAATTCTTGGCGCCAAATATGAGTTCAATAAAAACAAAGTAACGCTAGACACCGTAAACATTAAAAATCATGAGGCCCCATACGACCTTGTAAAAACAATGCGTGCCTCTGTTTTAATTTGGGGCTCACTTCTATCTAGACTCGGCAAGGCTAAAATTTCCTTCCCTGGAGGTTGTGCTATCGGTGATAGGCCCGTTGATCAACATTTAGCAGGTTTTGAGTCAATTGGATACAAAACTATAATAAAAGCAGGCTATCTAGAATCTTCAACAACGGGACCCACTGGTGGAAACTTTAAGTTCCAAATAAAAAGTGTTACTGGAACAGAAAATTTAATTCTAGCCTCAGTATTAGCAAATAAAAAAACTATTCTTGAAAACTGCTCTATGGAACCGGAGGTTGATGATTTAATTAATTTCTTAAAAACACTAGGTGCAAAAATAAATCGAAGCAAAGAAAAAATAATAATAACACCCGTATCAAAGCTTAAAAAACAAAAAAAAATTTACAGGATAATCCCCGATAGAATAGAAGCAGGAACATTTATGTATCTTGCGTGTGTTCCGCCAAACGAAATAACCCTTACAGGCGTGGAGACCAAAGACTTAGAAGAAGTTGTTTCCACTGTAAAAAAAATTGGAGCATGTGTAAAGACTAAAAAAACAAGTATCAAAATAACTGCGCCCAAAGAAATTCTTCCTATTAAAATAGAAACAAAACCTCATCCCGGCTTCCCTACTGATCTCCAAGCACAACTAATGGCAGTGCTTGTTTTAGCCAAGGGTTCTTCGGAAATTAAAGAGGGTGTTTTTCCAAATAGATTTATACACGTAGCCGAACTAAGAAAACTGGGAGCTAAAATAGGAATTGAGGAAAATACTGCTAAAATAAAGGGTGTAGAAAAGCTGGCTGGTGCCAAAATGCAAGCAAGTGATCTTAGAGCTAGTGCTGGGTTAGTTCTCGCAGCGCTTTCCTCAAGTGGGGAAAGTCAGATTTACAGAATATATCATCTTGACAGAGGCTATGAAGGAATAGATGATAAACTTAAGCTGGTTGGAGCAAAGATTTGGAGAGAAAAAGAGTAAGAGTAGCAATTTCAAAGGGCAGGATTTTAAAAGAAGTCTGCGGATATTTAGCAAAATCCGGCTATCCAAATGAAATTGGAAAAAACACCGGCAGGGAACTTATTTTTAATGTAAAAAACTTACAAATACTGGCGTGCAAACCCTCCGATGTTCCAAAGTATGTTGAGCTTGGAGCAGCAGATTGCGGAATAGTTGGCTCGGATTGCATATCGGAAGCCAACTGTGATGTATACGAACCAATTAGTCTTCCCCTTGGAAAATGTAAAATGGTTCTAGCGTGTTTAAAAAGTAAAAAGCTTACATTAAAACCTGGCATGAATATCAAAATTGGAACTAAATACCCAAGAATAACAAAAAAATTTTTTTTAAAACACAATATTGATCCCGAAATAGTTTTTTTAAATGGGTCTGTCGAGCTTGCTCCATTAACAGGCCTAGCAGATGCTATTGTAGATATAACAGAAACCGGGTCGACAATTAAGGAAAATAACTTAAAAATTATTGAAACAATAATGCAAATCAACGCAAAGGTAATAATAAATAAAACAAGCTATAGAACTTTAAATGATGAAATAGAAATTTTAACCTCTTCGTTATTAAAAAAAATAAAAATTTAAACTTCCACAACTATTGAAAAAAATTTTTTATGTTTATTTTTTTATGGACTGCATGTTAATTATTTGTTAATATTTAAAAATGTTGGCGAATTTGTAATCCATATAAGGTGCCTAAATTGTTAACATTTTTATCCACATTTATCCACATTTTGTTGATAACTTGGATAATTGCAGTAATTTAATCAAACAGAAAGGATAAGGTATTGAACGACGAAAACGCCAAAGACAACAGCCCTGCAACAGAAAACTTTAATGACCACTTGGATACCGACCTTGTAGACAAAAATGTTTTAAACGCCATGGTTTTAGACAACATCACCCAAAACTATCCTGGCATTAAACAATTCTTTGCAACCATAAAGCTAATCGAAGTTAACGACAAACAAGCAACATTTATAGTTTCTGACGTAATGACTTCTGAGTGGATAAACAATCACTATATGCACATATTGGAAAAGGTTTTCTGGGAAGAGTCTAAAGAAGAGCTGGGTTTCAAAAAAGTAGTAGTTAATGCACAGGACGCATACAGATCCCCAAACCTTGGGCCCAAAAAGAAGAAGCCAAACACCCGGGGCTTAACGCGGGTTCACGAAGGGACGCTAAATGGAAGACAAACGTTTAACACGTTTGTTAAGGGTGCTTCAAACACACTGGCAGGAATAGCAGCCGAAAGGGTTGCCGACAACCCTGGAAAGTCCTACAACCCTTTGTTTATATATGGAAGGACTGGTCTTGGAAAAACCCATTTGTTAAATGCTGTTGGAAACACGGTATATGATGACAACAAAGACTTTAAGATTTGTTCAATTTCTGCAGAGCATTTTACAAACAAGGTTATTAGCTCTATTAGGTCTGGAAAAACAAAAGAGTTGAGAGATTCTTTTAGGTTTGATTGTGATGTTTTATTAATTGACGACATTCAGTTTATAGCTGGAAAAGAAGGAACACAACAGGAATTCTTTTACACTTTTAACGCTCTTTATGATGCAAACAAGCAAATTATTCTAACGAGCGACAGGCCACCTCACCAGTTATCTGGGATACAAGAAAGGCTTGTTAGCAGGTTTGAGTGGGGCTTTGCTGTTGAGGTTTTACCGCCTGATGTCGAACATCGTGTAGCAATTCTTCAAACAAAAGCAAAAGATATGGGCATTGAAATTGATGAAGAGGTTCTCTTTGTAGTTGCCGAAAAATCTGGTGGATCAATTAGAGAGCTCGAAGGATTTTTTAATAATGTAGTTGGCCAAGCCTCTATGTTAAATGTTCCAATAGATAAAATATTAGTAAACGATGTTTCTTCTAGGCTTTTATCTACTAAAAGTATTGATTTAATAAATATAGATTTAATTCAAAAAGAGGTTGCCTCCTTTTTTGGTATAAGCGTGCAAGATTTGTGTTCCAAAAAGAGAACAAAAGGAATTGTGAGACCTAGACAGGTGGCTATATATTTGTGCAGGATTTTTACTGACGAATCATTGTTGGAAATTGGTAGGGGCTTTGGTGGCCGAGACCATTCAACGGTTTTACACTCAATTGCTACAATAGAAGACCAACTTGCAAACAACCCTTCTCAGGAAAACCCAATTCGAGTATTACAAACGAAATTAAGAAAAATTTCTGGTGGAAAACTAGAAGATTAATGTTGAAAGTTTCTTTTTCTGGGGCCTATTAAAAAGTCGTGTTAATTAATGTTAGTTTTTTTGTTCTGATTTGTGGGGGGTTAAAGCACTTGTTAACATTTACACACACCTACTACTACTACTTTATATTTAATATAATATATTATTATAATAGGAGAAGTAATGAAGTTTTCTGTTGACAACAAACAGTTTTATAAATATTTATCTTATGTCCAAGGCGTTGTGGACACAAGGCCAAGTATGTTAATACTTTCACATATTCTTCTAGAGGCTAAAGATGGAAAAGTTTTTCTCTCTTCAACAGATCTTGAGTCGTCCATTTATACTTCTTTTCCAGCAAACATAACAGAAGAAGGTAGCGTATGCCTTCCAGCAAAAAAAATATACGAGATTGTTGAAAAAACCCCAGACGGAGAAATTCAAATACAAATTTTGAATGAAGCCCAAGCAGAAATTGATTACAAAAAAGGAAAAATAAAAATTAAAACACAAAACGCAGAGGATTTTCCACAAATTCCTAAACCAGACGATTTTGTCTATAGGGCGATCAAAAGCGACAAATTAGATAGCCTTATTAAAAAAACAGCATATTGTATCGGAAGCGACGACCTAAGAAAAAACTTAACAGGAATATTTTTTGATATGACCCAAAATGGAAAAATAAGACTAGTATCCACAGACGGCCACAGGATGAGCCTAGCAGAAGAAGACATAGAGAACAACATTGTAGAGTCGTTCACGCTACCAAAAAGGGCGTCAATAGAACTAAGGAAGTTTATTAAAGACAGTGAGGTGGTAAACATAGGGGTCGGTAAAAATTTTTTTATATGTGATGATGGACAAACATCTTTATTGGCAAGACTCGTAGATGTTAAATTCCCAGACTATAGACAGGTTTTGCCATCAAACTTTAAGAACACCATTAAAATAGAAAAGAAACAGTTTACGGAGGCCCTACAGAGAGCATCGGTGGTGCTCCAAGAAAAAAACAGAGGAGTAAAAATATTTATTGGCGAGAGCAAAATTGAAATAAAGTCAATATCAGATGAGGGAGAAACAATAGAAGAGCTTCCTATAGACAAACTGACAGAGCCCTTAGATGTTGGGTTTAATGTAAAATATTTAATAGACGCACTGGCGACATACGATGACAAACAAATTTTTCTTTCAATAAGCGACGAAGTAAGCCCAGCGTGCATCTTTTTGTCAGACGAAGACCGCTTTAAACAACTTTCTGTTGTTATGCCGATGAGGGTGTGATATGAAAAAAACCAACAAGACACAGTTAAAAAAAATTAGAAATGGTATAGATAAGGTTGATGAAAAAATAATAAAACTCTTAAGTCAAAGAGCCAGCCTTGCCAAAAAAACAACCAAACTTAAATCAAACAACGTCTATGACCCAAAAAGAGAAAAAGAGGTCTTAAACAAACTTTCTAAAAACACAGGAAACAGCCTAGCTCCTCAATCAATTAAACAGATATATGGGGAAATATTATCAGCGTGCAGAGAGGTTCAGGCACCAATAGAGGTTTCTTTTTTAGGACCGGAAGGGAGCAATACAGGTGAAGTAGCAAAAAAACACTTTGGAGGCAGCGCGACGCTCTTCTCGAAACAAACAATATTGGATGTTTTATCTGCTGTTGAGAAAGAAGAATCTAACTATGGAATAGTGCCTCTTGAGAACTCATTGGAGGGGCCAGTCGTTGAAACCCTTGATGGACTAATAGAAAAGAATGTAACCATAGTTTCACAAATAGACTTAAAGGTTTCACATTTTATTATGTCTCAGGAGAGCTCTTTGAGCGGTGTCACAAGAATATATTCACACCCTCAGGCCCTTGCTCAATGTAAAAAATATATTGAAAAATTTTTCCCAACAGTTGATCTTATCGAGGCACAAAGCACCGCCAGAGCCGCACAAATTGCAGCAGAAAAAAAGAAAAGTGCAGCTATTGCTCCTCGAGCATGCTCTGCTCTCTATTCTTTGAACATACTAGATAAAAACATTCAGGATAGCGGTTCTAACACAACAGTTTTTGCTTTAGTTGAAAAAAAATACGCTGAGCCCCCGGTTTTAAAAAACAGTAAAGTATCAGTTGCCTTCTCGCTTGACCATAAACCAGGAAGCCTACACCAGTGCCTAAAACCCTTTAGAGATTCAAAAATTAACTTAACCAAAATTCAATCAAGGCCTTCGAAGAAAAACGATTGGGACTATTTATTTTTTATTGATTTTGTTGTGGATAAAAATTTAAAGGAAGCCGAAAAATGTTTAAAAACACTGAGGAAGGCAACACCATTTTTTAAAATTCTTGGAGTTTTTACTTGAAGCCAAAAAACAGCCCAAGAGTTAATTCATTGCCAACATATAAGCCAGGTAAATCAATTGATGAGCTTCAACGAGAACTTGGTTTTAAGGATGCCACCAAGCTTGCGTCTAACGAAAACCCCCTAGGCCCACCTCAGGCGGCTATTGAATCAATAAAAGACTTCGCCCGCCTTGCTCATGTTTATCCTGATGGGGACTGTTATGCTTTGAAAAACAAAATTGCATTCAACGAAGAAGTTTTACCAAACGAGATTATTGTTGGAAATGGTTCCAACGAAATTTTGGAGCTTATTGCTCATGCTTTTCTTGACAAGGGCGATGAAGCAATAATGGGAGAGTACTGTTTTATAGTTTATCCAATAGTTTCCATGCTGAGCGAAGCCACAATAGTTCGTGTTCCTATGGAAAATTTTTCGCTTAACTTAGATGACATATTTCCTAAAATTATATCAACTACCAAAGCTATTTTTATTGCTAACCCTAATAACCCCACTGGAAGCAGGTCAACAAAGAAAGAAGTAGAGGCTTTTTTAGAAAAAGTTCCTTCAAACATAATTGTTGTTATAGATGAAGCTTATGCAGAATACATGGCAGGAGAAAATTTAGATGTTAAAAAAGTAATAAAAAAGCATGAGAACCTTATTGTTTTAAAGACTTTTTCCAAAGTGTATGGGCTTGCGGGTCTTAGAGTAGGATACGCTATGGCCTGTGCACGCTTAGTTGGACTTCTTAATAAGCCAAGAGAGCCCTTCAACGTTAATCAGTTAGCGCAAGTCGCTGCCTTGGCGGCATTAGAAGATAAAACGCACGTTGAAAAATCAATAGAGTTAAACAAAAAAGGAATGATCTACCTAAAATCTGAATTAACTAAAATGAACATCAAGTCATATCCTTCTTATGCCAACTTTATACTTGTTGAGTTTAAATCTAACGCAAGGTTAATATATGAAGAACTACTTAAAGAGGGGGTAATTACTAGACCACTAGAAAACTATGGCCTAGAAAATCACCTTAGGATAACGGTTGGGCTTGATGATGAAAATGTTAAGCTAATTAATATATTGAAAAAAATAGTGTAAAAATTATGAACAAAACCAATATAGTTATTATCGGACTCGGGCACATTGGTGGGTCACTTGCTTCTTCTTTAAAAAAAGTACATGGAAACAAGGTAAGTATAGTTGGAATCGACCAAAGCAAAGCTGTAATTAATCTTGCAAAACAATCAAATCTTTTTTCTGAAGTCTCTACATTACAAAAAAGTCTTAAATTAAAAAGCGCTCACGTTATTTTTGTAGCTACAGGAATTTGTGATATGGATAAACTTTTTACCGATATTGGTAAAATCAGCTTTAACAATAAGGTAGTTGTTTCTGATGTTGGGAGCATTAAAGTTGATATATTTAAACAAGCACTAAAGAACCTTCCAAAGAATTTTGATTTTGTGGGTGGTCATCCGATAGCTGGAACTGAAAAAGCAGGCTTTAAAAATTTAGTAACTGGGCTATTTAGCAAGAAACCAGTTTTTATCTCTGGCATTAGGGCTAAAAGGGGCTCAACTCTTTTGATAAAAACAATATGGGAATCACTTGGCTCTCATGTTTATTCTGTTACACCCGAGAAACACGATAAAATATTTGCATATTTAAGCCACCTTCCTCACGTCTTAGCTTTTGGTTTAAAGAACATTTCAAACAAAAACTTGACGAAGAAAGAAATATTAAAGTATGGCGGTACGAGTTATAAAGATTATTCAAGAATTTCTGATAGTTCAGAGGAGCTTTGGACAGAAATTTTTCTTTCAAACAGAAAAAATTTAATCAGCGGCATCAAGGATTTTAGAAAATATTTGAATAAGCTAGAAATTCTTTTGAAGTCTGATTCTGCTGATAAATTAAAAAAACTTTTAAAATCATAAATCTAAACCTTGATTTTTAATGCCAACTACTTAATATTATAAATCATCCCCTGGAGTTTTTATGAAGCCTATTGTACTTAGTTTATTAGTTGTGTTTGCGGTAGCGTTTTTCTTAAGGAACGTATTTGGTTTTCTAAAAATAATGTTTTCTGCAAAAAGGCCATCGTTTCGTGCTGACAGAATATTTGATAGAATTAAAGGCTTAATAGTATATGTTTTTGGTCAAAAAAGAATTTTAAAAAACTATACTTGGGCCGGGATAGAACACTTCATGTTGTTTTGGGGTTTTATGATAATCACCATCGGATCTCTAGAGCTTGTAGTTTTAGGTTTTGTTCCCGGATTTGAAGCTTTTGGTTTTCTTGGTGGGAATGCACAAGACATGTTCTTACTAACCCTCGATATAGTCCAATCTTTAGTTATAGTTGCCCTGGTAATGGGGGTTCTTAATCGAACAGTAATTCCTAGTGGTAAGAGAAGAGAAGTAAATAGCATTGATGCTGTGGTTATTTTGGGAATGATTTTTGGTTTAATGGTTACAGATTTTGGTTTTCGTGCTTCAAAGATTGCCCTTGGCACCGAGCCTTCATCTTGGTTACCTGTCTCATCAATGTGGGCGTCCTTCTTTTTAAGCAATGTCAATGTTGCCACGGCTGCATTTTCTACCGAGTTTTTCTATTGGATACACGTTTGTCTTTTATTTGCCTTTCTAAACTACCTACCTTATTCCAAGCACAGTCATGTGTTGACTGTTATTCCTAATGTTTTTTTCCAAAACCTCGAACCTAGAGGTAAGATGAGTAAAATTGATTTCGAAGATGTTCCAGATGACATAGAGCACTTTGGTACAGGAAAGTTTGAAGACTTTAGCTGGAAAGATGTCTTAGACGCATATACTTGTACTGAATGTGGTAGGTGTACTGATAATTGTCCTGCATGGGGAACAGAGAAGCCGCTATCTCCAAGGGACATTGTTATTAAGCTAAGACACTTTGTAACCGAAAATTCTGGGAAAGAAGAAATGAATACAGAATACTTACCTAGTGAAGGGTGGGTTACAGACGAAGAACTTTATGCATGTACAACATGTAGTGCATGTGTCGAAGTTTGTCCTTTGTTTATTGATCAAATGGGCAAGATTGTTGAAATGAGAAGATTTTTGACTATGGAAGGAAAAATGACCGGAACAGCAGTTAGAACTTTGCAAAAATTGGGAAGTCACGGTAACCCTTGGGGCTTTGAACCAGGAGATAGAGCTCCTTGGACCAAAGAGGAAGAGGTTCCTGTCTTAGGAAATGGTGGTGGTAACACCGCAGAAGATTATGAGGTAGTTTTTTGGACCGGATGTTTTGGAGCGTTTGACCCTAGGGGTCAAGAGGTAGCAGCTACAATTTCTAGGCTTTTAAAAGAAGCCGGGGTTAAGTTTGCTGTAATGGGCCCAAATGAAACTTGTACTGGAGATCCTGCTAGGCGTTTGGGAGAGGAAGCCCTCTTTCAGGAGCTTGCAATGACAAACATTGAAACAATGAACAGGTTTAGCGTAAAGAAAATTATTGCTAATTGCCCACATTGTTTTAATTCTATAAAAAATGAATATCCAGATTTTGGTTCTGATGTAGAAGTTTTAAGCCACACTGAATTTTTAGCTAGCCTTGTAAAAGATGGGAAAATAACACCGAAAAAAAATCTAGATGAAGAAATCACTTATCACGACCCATGTTATTTAGGAAGACATAATAGGGTTTTTGATGAACCACGTGAGATATTAGCCTCTATCCCAGGATTAGAAGTTAAAGAACTTGAAAGATCTCGCGAAACAAGTTTTTGTTGCGGTGCTGGGGGCGGAAAGATTTGGATGGAAGAAGAGGCACCTAGAGTAAACTGGAACAGGTTTGAAGAAATTGAAGAAAGTGGAGTTGAAACTGTTGCAGCAGCATGTCCTTTTTGTAATGTAATGTTTGAAGATGCAGCCAAATATGTTGGAAATGATAAAATTAAAATTAAAGACATAGCGGAGCTTCTGGAAGACTCTCTTGATTTGCCGGTTAAAAATTCTAATTTTGAAAAGCTAGCAAAAAATAATGGTGAAAAAGAAGAATTAAAACAAAATGACGACACACCTCAAGTCTAGAAATGGCAGCTGGAATCTTGATGGCCTAAAAAGTAAAAATATTTATTTTTCTAATCCTATCTTTGAAGTTTTTGAAGACAGTACTGGTCAAACCTTTTTTTTTAAAAATGCTAAAAAAGTTAAAAGCAAGCTTGGTATAATGGATGTAATAGAGGCCCAAACTAAAAAAGGGCGTTTTGTTGTTGGTTATTTTTCCTATGAATACAATCAACGAGAAGCCAAGTCTCCCAAATATAGGGCAATATTTAACGTATACAAGGGAACATCCTTGCCAGTTAAAAATAAAAATGTTGAAAAATCACCTAAAATTTTACTAAAAAAGATTACCCTGGACTCTGATTTTATTGCGGGCGTCAAAAAAGCCCAAAAATACATAAAAGAGGGTGATATATATCAAATAAATCTAACAAGAGAATTTGCTTTAGGAAAAGTTGTTAACCCATATGATTTTTTTCTAAAATATTATAAAGCCCAGCCTGTAGACTTTGGCTCTTTTTTTGAGTTTCATGATCACACTATAGTAAGTGGGTCTATGGAGCTTTTTGTAAAAAAATTTGGAGAAAATATTTTGACCAAACCTATTAAGGGCACAGCATCAAAGAGTTCAATTGATGACATAAATTTAATAAAAAACGACAAGGAACTTTCGGAAAACTTGATGATTGTTGACCTAATGAGAAACGATTTGTCTCAATTGTGTATCCCAGGATCAGTTAGAACAAATAAATTATTTAAAAAGAAATCTTATACAACGTTGGTTCAACTAGAGTCAGAAATTGAGGGCACCTTGGTTAAGAAAATTAAAAACAAGAAAATTTTTGAGTCTCTAATGCCCCCTGGTTCAGTTACAGGAACACCTAAATCAAGAGCCAAGGAAATAATTAATGAAATTGAGGGCCACAAGAGAGGTCCATATTGTGGGGCTCTGGGTTTTTTTGCCCCCTCAGGGGATTTTTGTTTTTCTGTGGGCATTAGGCTTGCTATAATAGAAAAGAAAGGCTCAAGATTTTATACTGGTGCTGGTATAGTATGGGATTCTATTCCTAAGAAAGAGAATGCTGAAACAATTTTAAAATCAAAAGCCTTAAAGGAGTCAACAAGAATTTAATGAGAGAATATTTGTATTTTGATAAAGAGCTTGTGGTGCCACAAGATTTAAACAGATCCTTAATGTTTGGAGAGGGAGCTTTTGAAACCTTTAGATATAAGCAAAAACTACCGGTGCATCTAAATAGGCATCTTTTGAGGCTTAAAAATACATGTAACTACTTAGATATAAAATATCCTGGAGATTTTTATATTGAAACGACAATAGAAAAAATGGTGAAAGACCACAAGTCAGAACACTTTAATAATGTAATCAAAGATTTAATAGTTAAGATAGCCTTATTCAGCTCTGGCGGTCCGTCTTATTTTGACAAATCTGAAAATACTATTACTTGTGTGTCAATCAAAGAAGAAGACAGCGTAGTTCAGAAGACAATATCGCTTGGATTGAGTAAACTTAAGGTGAATTCAAAGGACGTCTTTAACTTCCACAAAACAACAAACTATCTTCTTAGCTCTATAGAAAGAAAGACAGCAAAAAAAAATAATTTTGACGACTCATTGTTAATAAATGAGAACAATATAGTTGTCGAGTCAACTTCAGGTAATTTTTTTTGGATTAAGGGGTCCAACGTATTTACTCCCTCCATTGAAACGGGAGCACTGCCAGGCATAACAAGAGGTTTGGTCTTGGAGGTTTGTAAAAAGAATAAGATTAGAGTTGTTGAAGATGAATTTGAGCCAGGATCAATCATATTCCCCGAGGCTATGTTTATTACAAATTCTGCACGCGGAATAATTGAGGTATCAAACTTAAACAATACTACTGAATCTACAAGAACACAGAATCTTTTTCCAATAATAAAAAATGATTTATTACAATTACTTGATTGGACCTAATATTGCCTTTTGCCCCATTTCAATTTACAATTTTCATTCTATTATTGAATTTAATTTTTTTATAGACAAAGAAGAGGTGTTAGTTTTATGGCAAATTTAAGAGATGTATATATTATTGGTGTTGGTCAAACACCATGCGGCAAATTCCCAACTCAAGCTGCTCACATGTTAGGTCGTGAGGCTTCGTGGGCGGCCATTAAAGATTCAGGTATTCATGCAAGAGATATTGAGATAGGTTTTTGTGGCCATGTTTATCAGGGCATGGGGGTTGGTCAAAGAACGTTAAAAGATATTGGCTTAGTTGGACAGCCAGTCATTAATGTAGAGGGTGCATGTGGAAGTGGAACACTTTCATTTTGGGAAGCATGGAGAACAATTGCATACGGTCAACATGACGTTGCGTTAGCTTGGGGTGTTGAGAATTTAAGTAAAATAATGTCAGGAGGACCACTTCCATTAGAAGAGGATGATATTGAAGTTGCTTTGGGGATGAGTATGCCTGGGCTTTATGCAATGAGAGCAAAAAAATATATGGATGAGTATGGAGTTTCTGCTGAAACATTAGCTAAAGTAGTAGTTAAAAGCAGAAAGCACGCTGCTCAAAATCCAATTGCACAGTTTAGAAAGGAAACAACTATAGAGCAAGTTTTGAACGACCCGCTTATAGCAGATCCATTAACTAGAAGCATGTGCTGTCCTGTTGGAGACGCATCTGCAGCAGCTGTATTAGTTGATGGAGATACATTAAAACGAATTAAGAGAGATACTTCAAGAGAGCCGATTAAAGTCTTAGGATGTATTGCCCAATCTGGTGGGTATGCTTCTGCAACCGGACTTACATGTGACCCATCGGAAAATGTAACAAGGACATCTGAAATGGCCTATGAACAGGCAGGCCTTGGTCCAAAAGACATGGATGCAGTTGAAATACATGATGCTTTTGCAATTGCTGAACTAATTGTCGCGGAGGCCCTAGGATTTGCTAAAAAAGGTGAGGGTGCAAGGTTAGTCGAGGAAGAAAGGTCAAACTATGATGGCGAGATAGCAATTAATGCAAGCGGTGGGCTCCTTTCTAGAGGACATCCTGTAGGAGCCACAGGTCTATTGCAAACTGTAGAAATTGTTAATCAGCTAAGAGGGGAAGCAACTGGATATCAAGTCCCTGATGCAAAAGTCGGACTAATTGAAACAATGGGTGGCGCCCAGCCAGCAATGGATGGTATCACTTGTGTTGTGAGTATTTTAGGCAAATAATTACCAAGCAAATAGGAGTTTTATAATGAGCGAAAATGATGAAAGAAGAGTTTTACACGCAGATTTTTTTACTGAGGACCCAGAGCCAAGGTTAATTGCTGGCAAGTCTAAATCTTCAGGGAATTGGACTTTTCCTCCGTATTTAGCCGATCCAGTGAGTTTTTTAGATGACGTTGAACATACACCACTGCCAAGGAATGGGGTTTTGCATTCTTTTACAATAGTAAGGAGAAGTTTGCCTGATTTTACAGTACCTTTTGGACTTGGTTTAATTGACTTTCCAGATCAAAAAGTAAGAGTAATGGCCCAAGTTGAGGCTGACGACCTTGAGAAGGACCTTAAGCTAGGTATCGAAGTGGAAACAATAATTGGTGTGGTTAGAAAAGCGAAAGATGGCTCAGATATTTATTCATATAAATTCAGACCCGTTAAGTAAAAAATAGTTTTTTTTTAAAATTATTGAAAAAAAAAGTGAAGTTCTGTAATATTAAATAGTTCACTTTTGAATTAAGTAGTTTTAAAGTTATACAAGGAGGGAAATATTATGCCTTTAAATTACGAAAGCGTAGATTTTATAGAAGTTTTAGGTAAGAGACGTTCTTGCAGATTTTATGATCCTGAAAGAGCTGTTGAAACCGAAAAAATTCAAGCCATATGTCAAGCAGCTAGAAATGCTTCTCATATGGGTAATGCTAACTGTATTACAGTTACTCAGGTAACAAAACAGGAAACTAAAGATGAGTTTACAAAAATAGTTTCTGCCTTTAACATTCCTATGGCAAAAATGGCTCCTGTTAGTCTAGTTTTTGCTCTAGATAGAGACAAGTGGTATAACGGTTTACCAGTAGGTCTTCCAATATTATTTAAACAGGGTGGTGTTAACCCAAGTCACGGGTGGAGTATGGACAATATCGAAAACTCAACTCTTCCAAGACTAACAAGTTTTCCACCAGAAGTTGTAAGCTATCTTCTTTCATGTGAAACTGGAATGGCAATGGCGTCAGCTCAGTTGATGGCAACAGCTTTAGGTTTAGGTAGTTGTTGTTATGCTGGACAAGGGCCAAAAATTGCTGAAGTTTTAGGATTCCCTGAGTCAGCTCAATTTGTTTGGGCTATGGCTATTGGATATCCTGGAGAATCAGTTGAGTCAATGGGTTGGAGAGAAAGATCACCTTATGGTGATATTATATATGCTGAAAAGTTCGGCACTCCTGCTGTTGCTGATCCTGGTGTAGATGCAGAACTTACTGCTTTAGGCATGATGGGTGAGCCATCTGCTTTATCACCACAAAGACTCGCAGACATTAATGAAGCTGCTACTAAAATGGGTCTACCAACTAGAACAGATGAAAATGGTTAATATTAATTCTTAACCTTTAAAACTTGGGAAGGGATAAACCCCTTCCCTATCTTTTGTATGAGCTTAGAAAAACAAATAACAGAATTAGCCGAATTAATTTTAAAACATAAAAATTCAATAGTTTTTACTGGTGCGGGAATTAGCACTGAGTCTGGAATTCCAGACTATCGTTCACCAGGCTCAGGTGCCTGGGAAAAATATGATTCGTCTATTGTTTCAATTCCTGGTTTTTTAAAAGATCCAACGCAATATTATAATTATGCTTTAGAAATGTATCCAATTAGAGCAAACGCAAAACCAAATGCAGCCCATCTGTTTTTATCAAACCTAGAGAAAGCTGGCTTGATTAACGGAGTTATAACTCAAAATGTTGATGGTCTTCATTTAGCCGCGGGAAATAATAATGTTCACGAGCTTCATGGGTCTATTAGGCAGTCAAGCTGCCTCGAGTGTGGGCAAGTGTTTCCTATGGATGATATTATTAATCGAGTTCAAAAAGGCGAAAACCCCCCAATTTGTGAAATATTCGATGGAAAACCTTGTAATGGATTAATAAAACCCACGGCAGTTTTTTTTGGCGAGGGTCTTCCAACCCGCCCGTGGACATCTTCTGTAGATAAATGCAAGGAGGCATCTTTAATGATAGTAATAGGCTCCTCTCTTCAAGTCTCTCCAGCTAACAGCCTTCCCGATGTAGCGTTAAAAACCGGGTCTGATCTTGCTATTATTGATTTATTAGATACTCCTTTTGATTCTAGAGCTACAATAAAGATTCAAGACAGAGCAGTTCATGTTTCTGAGCTATTATCAAAGTATTTGGGGTTATAGTGTCAAGCTAATTTAGCTATACAGTGAATTATCTTGGACATTAAAACTTTTTTAAATTAATGATTGACTATTTTCTTACTATTTGATTTAATTGATATAACGGGGTGTAAAAGCTTAGTTTAGCAATTAAAGGTTTTACACCAGTAAAAACTACCCTACACGCGCAAATTTCATTTAAGGAGGTCTCAAACGATGCCAAGTCATCTTAATGTAGACACAAAGTATTGGACTCTCACAGACGAGATTCCAGCACCACCAGTTGAAAGAGACATTAAATCATGGATTATTGGAAACCCTTCCGATCCTCTATGGGATATTGATGTTCTTCCTTTGACTTATTCAGATTCAAGATGGTCCGCTTTTGTTCTTGATGTTGACGCAGAAACAAGACAAAGACTATGTCCAAATCCACCATTAACTGTATGGGATGGAGACGACGCAGAACTTGTCGAGTACTGGTATGTACAACACAACAACACAATGTTAGGCCCATATTTAGAGTTCGGAGTAACTATATCCGCTTCTCACACAGACGCTAAAGGTAATACATGGAAAGCAGGTTACTATCCATATATGTATCTTACTTCTGATTCCGCGGTTGATGCAGGTCGTGTTTTAGGATTCCCTAAAAAAATGGCTTATATCAGAGCAACTGAGCATGGCGGCGAAAAAGGAGACGATTTCTTTGGCTTCTCAATGTCAAGAAATGGTTACCTAATGTGCGCACAGCAAGGTAAATATGATGATGCACCAGTTAAACCACCATATTTCTATGGAAAAACAGACTGGGGTAAATTCAACATGAAAGTTATCACACGTCCTGATGTTGCAAGTTCAGAATGGCAGTTAACATATCTTCCATCTAAACTTCCACCTGCATTTAATGTAGAAGGACATAGATTCCAAATTAAAAACGAGCTTACAAGAACAGCTTCTGGCGATGCCATTGACTGGTTCCAACAAGCTACACCATTTGATAACATGGGCGCAGAATTAAAAGTAAACGAAGTTAAAGGTTTAATTTCATTTACATTTGATTTAGTTATCCCTCCAGCTGAGGTTGTATGGAATGAAACATACGAAAGACCTGCAAGCTATAGAGGATATGCAACACCATATCAGTATGGTTTAAGACAACAGTTCCCAATTCACCAAGGTGCATAGGAACTAAATTAAATTTATTTTAGGAGAAAATAATCATGG
>Ga0315316_10000127_pt1 | contig 40849 bp, 41 predicted proteins | sample M160m3416metaG_FD_203702 | JGI IMG/M metagenome (GOLD analysis project Ga0315316, IMG submission 203702) | Ammonia-oxidizing marine archaeal communities from Monterey Bay, California, United States - M1 60m 3416 | ecosystem: Environmental > Aquatic > Marine > Intertidal zone | place: USA... | reverse complement strand
TAAGATGATGTTGCAGATGATAATCCATCTACTTCGGTTTGTATTGAAGATGTAAATGTATTTAGTGAACTTATATCCCCACCTGAACCATATGAACCAGTATTTGATTCTATTTGGTCTAATCTTTGGTCTAAAGATGAAGTTGTAGATTCAATAATACCTAATCTTGTATCAGTCGATGATGTGTATTGATTTAGGTATGAAATATCGGTTGAACCACCTCCACCTCCTCCACCACCAGTGGAGTTAATTGTAATACCACCACTACCAGAGGTTACAGTTACGTTTGTACCTCCAATAAATGCCGGTTTATCAGCTATATCATCATAATCAATTTGTGATGAACCACTAACTACTCCTTCGGGTAAGGTTGATGAAGATACTGATGCAGCAATTGATGAACTAAAAGCAGTATATCCACCTGTTTGGGATATAGTAATTTGTGATGAACCACTAAGAATATTAGTTCCACCAAAAGAAAGGTTAGAACCATCGCCCGTAAATGAAGATGCCGAAATTTCTGATGCACTTATTGCACCAGTTACAAACATCGAACCAGTTAATATAGATGAACCACTTACTAAAAATTCACCATTTATTACCGAGGCGGTTACTACTCCAGATATCTGTTTACTTGCAATTAACGTCGCCATATTATCTACTCACTATTTTTCCTCTAACTATAAAATCTGATGCAGTTATTTCATCAGGTTCTAAGGTTATAGTTTGGTTAAATGTTATAACTATATTTGTACCATTATCTACAATCGAATAAGTTGATGATTCTACAAAAGTACCTTGTAAATAAATATCAACATACTCTTTGTCTTTGTCAACTTTAATTTCTTGATATACGAATTTTTTATTATTTAGTACTAATGTAAATATTCCATCAGTATTTGAAATAGAATCTGGTGTATGTTTATGTATAATAAAATCGTTAAAAACTTCATTAACTAATGATGCTGTTTTAGAGATACCTTTTGGTATAACGATAATATCTGGTTTTTTTCTTGTTTTACTTATTATCTTAGCCATCTATCTGAATATCTCCTTTTATAAAAATCGAATCATCAGAACTAAGTGTGTATGAGAAATTCGCCTTCTTAAATTTTACTAATATATCTTTATTATCAACGTCAAATACATAATCACTCTCTAAAATGTATTGACCATTTATAAATATATCAAATCTAGCGTGTTCTGGTCTAAATGGTCTTAATTTTAAATCTAAATCTTTAAACCTTGCATCAGCTAGTTTAAAAATATGATACGTTGGGTGAGCACCATCGTGTTCAGATAATAAAAACGAATCAGGTTCGTGAACTTGTTGTAATAAATTTCTTAAATCTTTAATCATAATTCAATAAACTTCCCGGTTATACCAAATTCATCACTACCAGTAATGTTATAACCTAATTCTGTTGTGGTTGTAACTAAATCAGTTGGATATACACCACCTTCTGATAAAGAACCTGTGTTAAAGTTAACTAATAAATTACTTCCACTTACTTCACTTGTCCATTTTGCAGATGGAATGTTAACACCATTGATATAAATGTTATATTTTCTATCTTCATCAAAAGAATCTACCAATGATGGTGGAACTTTTGGAATTTCTATATTTGAAACTACAAATGTATCATCATCTAAATATGAACCAGATGATGCACCTCTTAATGATAAATAATTTAGTATATCTGCATATTCATTAATAAGTTCTGGTTTAGCAGAAACAACACCATTACCTCCACCACCAGTTAAATCAGTTTCCATACCAATAATAATCTTTTTTGGTCCAAATGATAATTGATTCGTAGGTTTTTTGTTAAATTTCTCTGGTAATAGATAAGCATTTGCAACCATATTGAATGTAGTTCTAATAATACGTTCTGAACCTTGTCCTACTTCTTGTTGATTATCAAATGAATCGATTCTTACTCTAAATTTAAATTTATCTTTATTTCCCCAATAATCATCAGTTGCATATTGAAATTGTTCTACTACTTTATTCATATGTTCTGTAAATGATGTCCAAATCATTACTTCATATGTAATACTCACATAATCAGGTACTGTAATGTTGTAGTTTTGTGTATTTGGTTTTACACCATTCATTAAACTAAACTTATCGTATTTATTACCTTTATTATATTTTTGATATGTTGGATATGATAGATATCTGTTAATTGAATTAGATGCAGCATCTCTTTCTATCGAGTTTCTTTTATACATTACTAGTGGTAACTGTAATCTTCCTCGAACATCTCTTAAAACACCATCTTTTCTTGCAGATTTCCATCTTTCTGGATTACCATATAGAACTGGTACTTTAATTTTAGTTCCATTCTCATCAAGTTCGGGCAATACAACATCTCTCATGTATTCCATGATTGCTAAATCAACATCATATAAACTAACTGAAAATTTTTCACTTTCAGGAAGTGAAACATCATTAGCTCTGTTATTTTTTTCTGCTCCTTTAAATGGTTCTTTCATTATACTGCTCTTTCCTCTATATTAAGTTGAGAACGTCTCATCATAAATGTTGAACAAATAATTGAGAACTTTTGACCTGTTCTACCCGCCAACATAAAATCTTCTCTTACGTTATCTACTTCAAAATATCCATTGTTATGGAATATAACATCACCAATTTCAGGATATAATGATTTTTCTTCTAATGTATGTCTGTTAAATTTGTATTCAACGTTTTGACTTTTATCAAAACCAAATCCTTCATAGTTTACTTCAGATTCCTGTCTTTCAATTAACGCGTTTACCGATACTCCTGGAAGATATTGCTTACCTAGAGATTCACCATATAAATTAGTTTTACTTTCGTTTATTGAAAGTTTAAATAATTGTATAGTGGTAGTTACTATATCTTCTACTAACTCCTCTGAAAAGTGTTTGAAGAGGGTTATATCGTTTGGACCTGTAAACCTAGCCATAATTATCCTATATAAATGTTAATTGGTACTTTGTTCATCAACTTTTGTTGATTTTCAGCATTTTCAGCTTCAGTTTCATACCTAACCTTGTTAGAAACTTCTTGTAAGTTTTCTCTTAATTGTTCTACTAATTGGTCTTTTTCAGTTTGTGCCTCTGCTCTAAGTGCTGCTCCATCCAAACTTACTTCAGAACCTGGTATTGGAACAGTAGAATATTTTTCTCTAATTGCTCCCAATAGTTCTTTTGCCAAAGCTAATGAATATTTTCTAATCCATTGTTTACCCACATCATTTATTTGTGAATAAGTCATAAAATCATATCCAATATTTGAATAATCTGCAACTACACCTGGTGTGATAACAGTAGAGTTATTATCATACTCATCTTTTACAATATATTCAAACCAAAGTTTATAAGTTGAAGTTGGTCTTGGCCATATTTGTAATTTATTATTAACAATATTGAATGTAAATGCAGATTTTCTTATCTGGTCGTTAAATTCAATGTGTTGAAATCTTTGTAAATCTTCGAAAATTGGCATTAACATAAATTGTGCGGCTGGGGAGAATGAACCAAATCCGAATTCATCAACTAAGTTAAGAGTTCCTTGTCCACTTACTGAGTAAGGGTCAAAGAATCTGTTAATTGATGGTGTACCTTCATAAAATACCTTTGTTACATCTAATCTTTTGTTACTTTCACTAACATCTGCCCATAAGGTTTGTAAATCATACGATTGTGTGCCAGGATTTGTTTCTACATATCCTTTTTTAACATCAGTTCTACCACCTACGTTTGCATATGTACCATATGATTCAGATAATTTGATTGTATGGGGTAGTGGTGAACCTGCAACTTGTGAATGTGTTAAGTTCGAACCAGTTGGTTTACCTAATGTTGAACCTAAGTTGTTTCTAATATTAAATTGATTGATTTGGGCACCATATTCAGATACAGCCTCCTCAAAACAAGCGTAGAAGTTTAAATCTACTAATTCTACATCAATGATTGGATATCCTAACCTTCTTGCACACCAATTGGCCACCTTTGGACCATCTGATTGGAAGGTAGAATCACCATCATAAATACCGAAGGGTGTTGAACCAGATATATCGTTTTCAGCCGAACCAGTCCAATATGTTAGTGTACTCATATGTTATCTCCTTTATATACTTTACCAACTATAAATATAAGACAATAAAAAAGGGGATGAAAAATCACCCCCTTTAATAAAATAAGTATTATATTATCGATTATACGTTTTGTATATCTTTGATATAAACTTTACCATAGAACTCAGGTCTTACCATCTTCTTAGCATATCTTGTCATCACACCTCTTCTTGGAGTGAAGTTTTGTGGGTCATATACTAATGGAGTCATGATAAGTGGTACATATGGAGCATATACAGCACCAGTCTCTAAGAAGTTACTACCTTTGAAGCCCATAAGGATTTCGTTATTAGTTTGGTAAGGATTCTTATAAACTGTGTATCTGTTAGCCAAAGAACCAACAGTTGAAACACCAGCTGCAAACTGTCCAGCATCTTTATCAGCGTTCACAGAGAAAGCTGGAATAGATTCTAGGATAGTACATACATCAGGAGAAGCAACGATAAAGTTAGCTCCACCTCTTAGTGTTAATTGGTGAATCTTGTTAGAAACTTTGTTAAGTTTAGTACCAAGAGTCTGGAACCATGTGTTCTTTTGGTATGCAACACCTGTTGATACTGCACTCCAAGCTGAACCATTCCATTCTTCACCGATATTTACAGACCAGTACTCAGAAGTCAATGCGTTGCTTCTTAACAAGTCTAAGATTTCTAGGTCAATCTCTAGTGAGATGTACTCAGATAACATAGAAGTTAATTCAGCCTCAGCATCGATACTGTGGTAAGCATTAAGGTCTTGAGCTAACTCAGGAGTCCATACTGCTTTTAGTTTTCTAGTCTTAGCAACGATAGCCTCAGATTTCAACTCAAGGTCGATTTCTGGAATATCTAAAGCAGTTCCTGCAGAACCAGAAGTGTTTAAGATAGCATCTCTATCTTCAAAATCACCTCTATCACCAGCAGAGTTTACTTTACTAAAGTTTACTTCAACATCTTGTACTTTTTCAGAACCAGAGAAGAAGAAGTAATAGTTATCTCCACTCTTGTAGTTGAAAGCACCTAGGTTTTCATCGATAAATGAACCAGAGTTAGTTGTTAAAGTAAAACTTCTGATTGCGTCATCATCAGCTGATGAATCGATATCAGATTTTGCAATTTCTACTTTGAAGATATCTCCAGCTGCAACAGATGCAGTATATCTACCATCGTAGTTCAAATCATCATATACAGAAGCAGTCGATACAGTTACGTTTGCTTTTGCTACGAATTTATTGTCATCTGGTTGTGTGTAACCAAATCTACCGTCTCCATAAAGACCGTTTTTAGCTACATTAGTTGAACCTAAGTCCGAACCGTCACCACCAAAGATAGAAGAACCTGAATAGTTACTTCCACCGAATTGACCGTTGTTATATTTAAAGTCTAAATAAAAGATTAGACCTGAAGGTAAGTTCATCGGTTGTACAGAAACGAATTCCTTCGCACTGATTTCACCAAAGATACGTCTTACCAATGGTAAAGCTACACCACTCCACTCTTCGTTTCCTGTTCCAGCGGATGTAGAGTTAGCTTCATCAAGCAATTGTTTTGCTTGGTTTTCTAAAAGAACCGACATCTGATGTTGGTCTCTTTCTTTCAAACCTTCAAGAAGTCCAGTTTGTTCCCATTTACTCTTTAATCCTCTTGTTTCCTCGAGCATTACTGATTGTGGGTTCTTTCCTTCTGTCAGTTTGGATAAATCAAAATTTGCCATTTTTTTCTCTCCTTAAATGATTAATAATTAAATAATGTTTGCTAACTTTTTAAATCTGTTAGCCATTTCGTTTGTACTCTCTTCGATAATTTCTTTCTTTGGAGCAGTAGATGGTTGAGCCTTAGAAGCGATTCCTTCTGATAGCTTTTGTTTCTTACTGTTTCCATTGAATTTCAATGATTCTGCAAGTGTACTAAACACCAATTTCACCTCTCTTACAGAGTTTGTTCTGTCAAGAGTTTCTACAACTTTAACCTTTTGTTCGTTAGTCAAGTTATAAGAACGGAATAATTTGTTTGCGAATAATAGTTTAGCATTCAAAAGATTCACCTCGTTGATAGTTTTCTTCAAAGATTTGATAGTAGAAATAGCCTCTTTTAATTCAGATTTTGTTTCTTCTAACTCCTCACTTGCTTCAACTTCATCGTGGTCACCTTCTTCAACTTCTTCTTCTTCACCATATCCCATTTCTCTTAGAATTTCGTCTAAGTCGATATCTTCTTCAACTTCATCTTCTTCGTGAGAATCTTCTTCCATATCAGATGGAGCATCTTCTTCGTGCTCTTCACCTTCGTGGTGTTCTTCCTCATGTCCGTCAACTACGTCTGTTGCGATATCTTCAACTTCACCTTCTTCTTCATCATCGAGTTCTTCTTCCATATCAGATTCTAACTCTCTAATGATAGCTTCAAGGTCTAGTTCTTCGTCAACTTCTTCTTCCTCAGAATGTTCTTCTTCAGAAATTTCAGTTTCCTCAACTGTTTCATCAACTTCCTCTTCTTCAGATTCAGAGATAGATGCATCATCAGCATTAGTAACATCCGCAGGAACTCCGCCTTTATCAGCGTCAGGTTCTCCAGCTTCTTTTACTTCTTCTTTTGATTCTTCATCTTCTTCTTCACCTTCTTTAAGGTCATCGACTTTGTCAAGGTTGCTATCCTCTGCACCAACTTCGCTAGATTGTTTAGTTGTTTCTGGGTCTAACTCAGTATGAGCCTCATCGTACTCAGGTTCTTTGTTATCACCAGCTCCAATTTTACTTGAATCTACACTCTCATCTACATCATCTTCCTCTTCTTCTTCATTCATTTCTGCTTGAAGTTTCTTAGATAAGATTGATTGTAGTTTAGGAGCAAATGCTTCTTCCAATGCGATTTTTGCATTGGCGATTGCAGTTTCTCTAACGGCTTTAGCATCAGCAATAGCTTCTTTCAATAGTTTTGAATTTGCCATAATTAGCCTTTCGTTTTAGTCTGAAAATATTAGGGATTTCCAATGATATTAGGTCGGTTGTTTGGTCACTACATATAAGGATGAGTATTCATTAACCAACTAAAAAAACACACTACTAGATGGTGTGTTATGTATATAAGTATTATGATAGAGTAAAAAACGCTATCTTTTACCTTTTTTCCTTTTTTTAGTTTGTAATCTTAGGGTTGTGTTTCCATCTTCAATCTTATCCAATATTACTTGTCTTTGATTTTCTCTGATGGCTTGTTGTTTTTGTTTTCTACGAATTGTAGTTGGTTTCGTAAATTCTTGTCTTTTTCTTACTTCGAATAAATGTCCACTCTCACTTACTCTTCTTTTAAATATTTTTAGTGCCTTTTGAATATCTCCTTTTCTTACTTGAACAGAGACAATTGATTTCTTTTTAGTCATTCTCCTTTATTTGATGTAACTTATATAAATATATACTATGAACCTTTTCCGGTCCCACTTTTTCTTCCACCAGTATGGGTAGAAACATTTATAGGTTTTTTACCTTGTCCAGCTGATGATTTACCACCTCTATTGGATTTGTTTTGTGCTGCTCTTTTTCTACGAGTTGCAGATTCTTTTTCTTTTTTACTCATAGATGCTGCCTTTTTAGCAGGTACACATTTGGCATATCCTTTTTTGTTACCACTCGTACCACATGGTGGATGTTTTCCACTTTTATCTTTTTTACCAATGTTTACCCATTTAGATTTGAACCAATTTCTTAAATCTTCATTCGTGTTAACTTCAGATACTTGGAAAAGTTTTTCTTCTGCAGCTGCGTTACTTCTATAATCATAGTGATTTCCATTGATTTTAAAATCTTTTAAGGATTTAACTAGAAAGGCTCTATATTTGTTTTTACCTAACTTTTTTTCAATATTAGATAATATATCGTAGAACTTTATTTCTTTCTTACCAGCCTGTTTTTTAATTTTATTGATTTGTGCCTTAGTTTCATCAATATATCTAACTTTCTTTTTAACTATCATTGTGATACCACCCAAATCCTTTGCCCACTTTTCAGCATCTTTCTTATCTTTATAAGCTGCAGTTGTTACTGGTTTCACTCCTTTTTTTGGTGAGTACAATACAACATATGCTTCGTTTACTGATTCATCGATTGCTTTTGGGTATTTAGTTTTCTTTGCTAAATCTAAAAGTTTTTTGATATCTGATGGTTTGTTTCTATTGAACTTATCAGCGTTCTTTTTATCTTTGAAGATTGCAGATACTTTTTTACCATTATCATCAATCATAATGATTATACCCTTTTTACCAAAGTGTCTTTCATCAAATACAGAAATACCTTCGTTTACTGATTCGTATGTTCTTTTCTTGGATTTAGATACAATTTTCAAATCTTTTTCTTTTGCTAAGATGTATTTTTCAAATCTACCATCTTTACCTAAGTTAACTTTGTATTCACCATTATCATATCTAACTACATCACCAACAAACTTTTTCTTACTCTTAGGGTCTATATATTGAACTCTTGCATCGTAAAACTTTGGATTTATTCTTTCGTTTACTGAATCTGACATTCTAGGTTTCGCTACTTTATATGCTAGATTTACCATGTTAGGTAAAGAAAGTTTACCAAATTTATCTTTGTTAGATTTGTTAATTTTATCATAGACCTGAGTTACTACTGATGCTGACATCAAATCAACTCTCATCATTTTACCACTCTTTGGGTCTTTGATTTTTTTGTTTTGTTTTCTTTTTACGATATCTCTAAGTTGAGAAATCACTTCTGGTTCTTTACCTTCATTTACTGATTCGTTAAACATAGAACCAGTTCTCCAACTACCAGTATGTTTTTTCAATATAGCATAAATCTTATGTATTTCATCATCATTATCATGCCCATGTCCTAATTCTATATCTAATTGACCTTTAGTGACAGGATGTTTACTGATATAAACTTTTATCTTTCTGTTAACCTTTCTAACATCATTTTGTATTTTCAACAATTGTTTTGGAGTTACCTCAGGTTTCTTAGCGAATTTAGATTCAGTTACTTCTTCTTCATCATCTTTTGATACGACTGGATAGTGTGGGTCCATTTCATTTACACCTTCAGCAAATTTCATTAACCCTCTTACTCGTTTTACTAACGTACCTGCAGGAATACCATAGGTATCACTCATTACATCTTGAGTAAATTTGTTTGATAAAAAGTTAGATAATTCTTTTTTAGTTGCAATACCACTCTTAAAATCATCTCTGGCAATCTTATCCAATTCTTTTGCGGATAGTTTACCTTTGAAATAATCGGTAAGTGCATCTTTTTTGTAGTTGTACTTTGGCATGATTGGTTATCCTTTACATTTTCTCCAACCGCCACCTTTTCCTTTGTAGTTTTTTGCTGCCCATCCATTAGCATATGCAGAAGGGTAAACATCAAACTTCTTTTTAGCAGCAGCTTTTGATGCTGCCCATTTGCCAGGGTCAGTTGGACAATTTTTTTCGTTCATTAAAGCCTTTTCAACTTTTAATCCAAACTCATATAGTTTAGATTCTTCTTCGTTTAAATCGGCAACTTCTTTAATTGTAGTTGTAATAGAACCATCATCATTTCTCATTGATACTGCAACTGGTTCTTCGTTTAAAGATTCGTTACATCCACCTACTGTTGTTCCACCACATCCACATCCACAATCTGATTTAGATTCATTCATACCTAAACGTTGTTTCATTTCATCTTCGGTTATCTCACCGATTTTGTAGTATCTTGAAAGGATATTACCCATATCCTCATATAGACCATGCATTCTTTGGTCTAAGTTTCTAGCCTCTTTGGCAACTTTATCAAATTGAGAACCTAACTTAGTTAGTTCACTCATGTTTCTTTTTACTGTATGTTTATCAAACCAATCATCAGCTTCTCTTAGAGCAAGTTCTCTAGCAGCTTCTGTGATACCACCTAAAGTTTCAGCAACTTCAATGATATCAGATTTTCTATCCATTGATTCGTGATATTTGTTGTATGTAGAAACGATTTCTAGGAAATGTTTTTTAACTTCACTAGTTAATCCTCTATCTTCGGATTCTTTAAGTATATCTCTTAGTTTCATGTTCTCTCCTTATTTTATTTTACCTCTCTTTGCATCTCTTTTTAAATCTTCGAGAGCATTGATTTGGTCTTGTATTGCCTGTTCTAAACTTACACTTCTGTATTTAGCTTGTTTTCTAACAGCCAACATTGCAATTCTTTTTTCTTCAGTAGATGGTCCTTCATTGATTACATCTTCCATCATATCTCCTATTGAGATTCTTCCTTCTTGTTTTTGTTGTGCATCTTTGAAAGATTTTAATATTTTATTTGCCAATTTATGTGAACCACTCATTTTTAAATCAAATACTATGGACTCCATCGCAGTAGCACCACCCCATCCAGCAGCCTGTGATGCCTCGATACCTAAGTTTCTTGCGTCATCATCAACATCATCAGCGTATTGAGATGCATATTTTTCTCTAACTGCATCCATCTTCTTTTCATAATCAGGGTCATCAAACTTAGGATAGTTTGGTCTTTCTCTCAATTCTGGTTTACCTTCTAAATCGGCAACCAACCATCTAGCCTCAGTATGAAAGTTAGAATCAGTTAAGGCTTCAACCGCAGCTTGTGCCATTTTCTTTTCGTATTCTTCTTTACCTAATTTTTTTGATGAGATTCCCATTTTATCAGCTATCTTACGAACTTGTTTGTTAACCTTAGGGTCTGCTTGACCAGTTCCTTCTACTGAGTTAGGTTGTGAAATATCATTACTATCATCTTTTTTAGGTTCTTCTTTTGGAGAATCTAAAGTCATTTTCTTATCAAATAAATCTTTTAAATCTTTTCTTACATCCGCACTTCTAACAAAATCTGAGCCAGAATCTTCAATATCACCTACTAATGATTTTGCAATTTCCAAATCTTTTCCTTTAAGATATGGGAATATATCTGATTCTGCATAATCTCTTATTTCATCACCATCTAAATCACCAATATTATTTTGAACATCATCTATCTGTGCATCGGTGGCAGAATCTCTCTTAGGTTCTTCTTTATCTTTTTTAAATATGTTTACTTTAGGAGTATCTTTTTTACCAGGTTCTTGTACGGCACCATCTTTATCACCTTTTCTTTTTTCATGAGTTCCAGCCTTAATAGCTGCGTCTCTTGCTGCTTTTGATTTAAATACCGATGTTGTGCCAGTTTCTTTACTTGTTGCAGTAAATACTTCTGCTTCGTTAATTGGTTTTAATCCTATTATTTGTCCTAGTTGTATCATTAATTTAACTCCGTAATTATTTCTCTCATTAAATCTTGAGCTTTACAATATTCATTACAAACCTCAGATATAACTTGTTTAGATTCGTTAACAGGTGTCATAAATGCACCATGTGTAGATGGATTGGATACAAAATCCCACCCAAGTAATTCAAAATCTTCTCCTACTTGTACTCTTCCTTTACCGATAGGTTCTACTGAACCCATACCTCTTGAAGATATTCCTAGAAGAATATTTGCTTTTAATAATTCTTTTAATATATTACCAGAAGGAGTTGGTAGGATTTCTACTGTACCTACTAAATCGTTTCCTTCCCAATGAATTTCTCTAACGTTGTGAGATACATTCTTCAAGTTTATTACAGAAGAATCTGGATGGTCTAATTCACCCAACGCTCTTCTTTCTTTAATAAGAGTTTCATATTTTTTTGCTTCTCTCATTAGAATTGACTTTGGATATACTCTTTCGTTTTGATTTGGAGCCTCTGCACGTTGTAGAACACCCTTAACGATAGTTCTTCCTTCGGAATCTTCGTTAACTCTTCCCTCAAATAATCTAGTTTCTATTAGTAATTGTCCCATTATGCTCCCCAAGTTTTTCTTTTCTTAAACAAATCAAAAAATATTGCAGATACTTCTTGTCTAATCAATTCACGAATCTGTTTTTCATCTTCGTTAGTGATTTCCTCTTTAATAAGAAAATGGTTGATACCAAATTTTACGTTATCAACCTCCTCATTAATAATATCTAACAATCTCTCCTTTGTCATATTATTTTACTTTATCTTAGATGAATCAGATGCATCTTTAGATGGTTTGGCGTTATCACCTTTACCAATTTGAGATGAAGCTAATTCTTCATTCTTTTTTCCTTTACCTTTCCATGCTTTCTGAATCTTGTTGAAGAACGCTTTCTTTTCTTCATCAGACATGGATGGAATTGATTTACCGCTTTTTTCTAGTGCCTTCTTAAAGAAAGTCTGATATTCAGATTCTTCTCTAAGTACATCTGCGATAATTTCTTTTAATCTACTTTTTGTTATTTTCATTGGTCTAACTCCTTTATACTATTGGCTATATTAATTAATCTTTCCTTCACATTATAAATATGACGATGAGTCCTCTTCCAATAATTATTTTTATCAAGTTCATTCATCGTTTTAATCTTATTATACCAGTTGAAGAACTTTTCAACTTCAGCCAATTGGTATTTAAGTTCTTTTAAACCCACAGCTAATTTTTGATTTGGAGAACGAGTTTCATCATTCTTCAATGCCAACCAACGATTAACTGGTGTTTTAATTTTTGCTTCACCTACAATCTTATATCCCATTTGTTGGGCAATCTTTTTTCTCCTATCTTTCTTTCCCTTACCAGAAAAAGCATAAGGAGTTTGATACCCATCAACATTAGCAGTAGTAGTTTGTTCTTCTAACTCTTCTTCTACTTCTTTTATAAGTTCAGCAATAAAATCTTTATACTTACTTTCTAACATTCTTCATTTCCTTTACTAATTCATATCCAATCATAATTGCTGAAACTTGTGAATCGGATACTTTCTTTCTAACTTTTTGTCTTTTTAGAAGGTTTAAAGTTTCTTTTAACTTAATTTTAGTAACTTTATCAGAAGTTTTGGTATATTCTTCGTGTAATGAAGTAACTAATTCTTTTAGTCTTAAGTTGAAATATTCTTTAAACTTACTAGTATTGTTAATATTGTTAATATATTCTTTTAACAATGATTTCTGTGAAGAATCTAGTTTTGTGTATTTTTTATTGAAAGATTCGATTAGTATTCTATAAGAAAGCATTCTCATATCTTTCTCTTGTTTTTTGTACATTTCAATTGTTCTATCTTCAACTAGTTTTTGTTTGTTTTTGATAGAATCATTTATAATATGTTCTACTAAAGTGAATCTTGCGTTCAAATTATCTTTAATATCAAATTGCTCTACTTGTTTAGCTTCAAAAATTTTGTATATTGATGCATAAGTTTTGTAGTTTGTAAGAGGTGAGTTTAAGAATTCATCTATATTAAATGATTCTTGTATCTTTTTAATAAGATTATATTTTTCTTTTAGAATTTTTTGAGTATCTATTTTAGAGTGTGCTTCTAGTACTACATCAATGAACTTTTCTGCTCTTGATTCTGAATTGTACTTTTCTTTTAGTAGTAAATCGTACAACTTTTTCTCTTTAGAAATTTCTGTACCTTGCTTAAAGAACTCTTTAATTATGTTTTTAGCTTTCTCATCACCTCCGTTTAGAATCTCTAATGTGATTTGTCTAACTAGTAGTTCAAACAAAATACCAGTGTTCTTAAATTTTGAATGTTTTATTTTTTTCATTTTTTGTCCTACAATTTGATATACATACTAAAACTCTTATATAAATATAAAAATATTAATTTAACCTTAAATTTCTCTATCAGCCAATAGATTTTCTTCATTTAACATATCATTTTCAGTTAAATACTTTCTTTTTGAAGAAACTCCATTTACAATTTCCTTTGCTTTCTGATTAGAAACTCTTACCTTACTCTCTCTGGTTTGTCTTTTGTTGGTTTTAGTACGGTCGTCATCACCTAATGGGTCTCTTCCATATGGATGTTTATCCTTTTTGTAAGTTCCCCCTTCTCTAGGTCTACCACCTTTATCTTTAATTTCTTGTTTTATTTTTTCTAATGATTCTTCTACATCTTCTGGTTCATCCTCCATAGCAGGGTCATTACCCTCATCTTCAATAGAACGATGTCTAAATCTATCTTTTAAATCATTTATAATTTTAGTTTTTTGTGTAGCAAACTCTTGGTCAGACATTTTGAATATATTTTCATATACCCAATCCTTAGATAACATATTTAAATCTTTGATATCTGTTGCCAATCTAATTTTCTCACTCCACAAATTTACTTTTTCTTGTTCGTAAATTGTAGATGGGTTTACTAACGCCAACTCGAAGTTAGTCATCTCTGAATCTTCGATACCTTGTGAATATAAATGAACAATAGCAATCTTACTTAATTCAGATACAACAATTCTTTGTATTCTTTCAATTGTTCTTGCAAATCTTACATCTTCAGCAGCAAGTGTTGCTTTACCATTAACATTTTCATCATATCCCAAATATGCTTTTGGAATCTTAAGAGCTGCAAACAATTTATTTTTAAGATAATCGATATCATCAATAGATGAATACTCTAAACCACTTAAGTTATCAATAGCAGTTCCACTATCTCCACCCCTTACTGGTAGATAGAAATCTTCTGTAAGGTTTTGCATGTTGTACTTTAAGTTGTACTCACCTGTGTTTCTATCTAAGAAAGGAACTTTCTTCATCTTGTTGATAATTCTTTGCATATAGTTATCAACTTCGTTTGGTGGAATGTTACCAATATCAATTTTGAAAACTCTCTTCTCAGGTGCTCTCATGATTCTGTGAATCAACATTGCATCTTCCATAAGAGATAATTGTTTCCATAATCTTCTAGCATTTTCAACCATTGATTTACCATATGGTAACCAATTGGTATCTGCTAATAATCTAAAGTGTGCAATTTCCCAATTCTCATAATCAACTTTTCCATTGATATCATCTTCTATATGGAATTTAACGTAATTAGGATTCTCAGGGTCGGTTCTTTCTAATCTTTCGGTGTTATATACTGAGTAAGGTGTTACGTTAACGATACCTTTACCCTCAGCCATTTCTAAACCTAAGAAAAAATCTCCATACTTACACATATTTCTTACCCATGGCCATAAATTGAACTCTACGTTCATTATATCATAGAATAAGTTGTTAAGTATTTCTTGTACGTTCTCATTTGAGGAACGAATAGTTAATATATTTCCAAATTCATTCTTTAATGTTGATTCATCTGCAAATATATCAAGAGCTGATGCCATTATTGGGTCGTTATCCATTGCATCATAATCTCTGAATATTTCTCTACGAACTTGTTGGTAGGCCATTGATTGAGCCCCGCCAGCCATTTCGTATTGTGTCTTTTGTAGTTTGGTATATCTGTCTCTTAGTGAAGAAAGGTTTGTTCGTTGTCTATCATCAGTATCAACTACCTTTCTTTTACCATCTTTATCGACACGAACAATCGCCTGTGTTGAAAACAGTCGAGTTAACCTACCAAAAAATGAAGTATCTGCCATTTTATTCCTATTTTAAATTATAACCTTTATTTTATTTTTACCACTTTCTACAAGACCAGTATCTAGCTTTGTGTCTTGGTCCTGGATTATCACAATTGTGTCTTGCTCTAAAGTTTTTTCTTGCATTAGGATTAGATTTTCTAATTTTCATAGTTTTTCCTTTTGCAGAACTACCTCCATGACCGAAGTTTACTTTTACTACGTTACCTTGTGGGTTTTTAACGTAAACTTTAAACTTCTTAACATCACCTTGCATTGGTTTACCCAATTTTACTTTTCTACCTTGATATTCAGCCTCGTTGACCTCTGGTTTGTATGCTTTTAAGAACTCAACAATCTCTTTTACATCTTGTTCATTCTCACAATCATACTCTTCGATTTCATCAGCGGTTTCTCTGATTGTATTTACGAAATTTGAATAAAGTGCTTTTGTTATATCTTCCATAATATTATACTCCTTACTTTATAAATATAATCTTTTTATATATTAACCAATTAACCATGTCAAATCTTCTTCTGAATCACCAATTTTCTGTTTCCACGGGTTTGATTCCATACCATCTGGTAAAGAACTACCCCCATAAACAGCACCATGAGTTGCTGTTCCAATTCCACCCAAGGCCTTTTTTGTTAAATCAATACCTTCTTGTCTTAATCTCAAAGCGGTATCTCTAACCCATAATCCGATTGAAAAGCTCATAACCAAATCATCATTATATCCTCTCATTGCTTCTGCTCTATTCCCATTCCATATGAAAGTGAATAATTCATCAACTAATCTACTAGAACGAACTGTTACAGATTTATCTCTGAAATAATCGTCTAACTTTGATATAATAAGTGGTCTTGTTTTAGATGTAGTACTAAATCCTGCAACCATACCTCTTTCCTCGGCACGATATCTATTTGTCATTTGATTTTCTACATCTACATATTTTAAATCCTTACTCATGTAGAATAAGTTTTGATATCCTCTATCAATTACTTGTTGTATAACTGCCCATCCAATATTTGCATTCTCAATCACTAGTAATGCATTATTATAATCGGTAGCAAGTCCAACTAAGAAATTTCCAAAATCTTTTGTATCTAATTTACCTTTATATTCTGCTACTTGAGATGCCTCTTCAATATCAATAACATGACATGCAGAATAATCGGATGAATCACCACGAGCAACATCGGCAACTACCATATAACCTTTATTGTAGTTTGGATATTCCCATTTCCATAAGTTTCCGTCAAATCCACCCTTTTCAACTGGTTCTTGACAAAACGATTCTTTGTAGAACATTAAAAGTTGAGGGTCAATCACAGTATCACCAGAAGAAACGAAATCACAATCACATTCTTGTGCTGCTCCTTTTGGTCCTAGTAATATTTCTTGTTTATCCCTCCACTCTTGGTTTCTTTCTGGATGTACACTCCAATGTAATCTGATTGGGTTAAATCCATTAACTTCTTCTTCTGCCTCTACCCATGTTTTGTGAAAAAAGTTTCCAACACCATTTGGAGTAGAAAGAATAATCGCGTTACCACCAGTCGATAGTGTTGATTGTGCAGATATCCAAATATCTTCAATGTTATCAATAAACGCTGCCTCATCAAACACCAAAAGTGATAATGCTTCAGAACGACCGGCATCTCCACTTGATGAAGTTGCCTTTATCTGAGAACCATTTGAATATCTCAGAGATAATTTGTTATCTTCTACTGTTGTTTGTTTCAACCAGTTAGGTAAGAAATCATTCATTACACGAACCTTCGTTACAAGGTTCTTAGCAACTTCTTGTTTGGTTGCAATTACTAATACATTGAAATCTTGATTAAATAACATCTTCCATAATGCAAATCCTGCAGTTAAAGTTGATATACCAGTCTGTCTTGATTTCAGAATAATATTATATCTGTTTTCTGCAAACCCATCAAGTGTTTTTTCTTGAAATGGAAATAAATGAAAAGGAATTTTACCGCGGACAGGATGTTGTATCATACAATACTTCTTCATGAAGTGTATGGGGTCTTGAGCACATTTCTGATACTCAAGTTTTATAATATCCTTTAGCGATTTTTTTTGACTCATTTATTTTTTTCCTAGTTTCCAATATATAGAACCACCGATGAATGGTTTATATTCACCAAGTTGATTTGATAACCCAAGATTTAAACCATAGATGTTTTGTTTCTTGTTTTTCAATAAAATATTACCACTAAGATTATTTAAACCATTGGTTTGGTCTATACCTGTACCTAATCCAATATAAAATTCATTTTTTGGTAACTCTTTTACAATTGTTGTGTTATATACTGTTGGAATCTTGAAGAACCAATCAATCTCTCTTGATTCTATTGCGTTTTGTGAAATCACATCAGTTAAAATACCAAATCCTAAATCTCCACTTGGTTTATTACCTAATGAATCGGTAACTACCTCTGGAAAGTCATATGTAAGATTTAATGTATCTTTAACCACATACTTTGCATAATAATCTTTGATAACAGCAAGTGAATCAATATCAACTGGTATTTCCACTTCTTTGATTACTTCTTTTGTGATGTACTTTGGAACGTACTTCGTTACTTTGACTTCTTTTTCAACAAATACAGTATCAGTTTTTTGTTCTAACAACTCAAACTTCTCTCCATCTATTTCTACAATTTCTTTATCACCGTAATCCGAACCACACCCTCGCAAAAATAGTATAATACCAACTAAAAGAAGGATTAATATCTCTCTCCATCTTTTAATTAATAAACTAAATATAATGCTCATAGTTTTTCTCCTTTAATTTTGTAAAATGCTCTTCCCTGGCCTCTACAATTTCTTCAATTTCTTTTTTACTTTTTGCAACAAAATCTCTCATCTCTTGTTTCATCTCTTCAACGGGTCTAGGTAACACATATGAGTTAACTACTTTCCCTTTATCATCGATTTCATCATATTGTTGTTTTAATTCAGAGATATCGGCCTCAATTTTATCGATAACCATCCTTCCCTCTTTAATTCTGTTTGTATAAATATGATATGCAGCAAATGATTCAAGTAATCCATGTTCTTTTAAATCCAATTCTAGTTTTGACATACAATCTATACAGTAACCAAACTGTTTTATAGATTTTAGATGATTAGAAGTGTAGTTTCCAACATTTGGACACTCTTTATTGTTACAAGTATTAAGTTTTGATAAATATTTTCTTATTGCTTGGAAGGTTTCACTATTCTTACCAGTTTTTATGGTATATCCTTCCTTTTTTTCGTATTTGTGAGTTTCATCTTCCCACTTATCCCCTACATTGTGGGTTTCTTTTGCTTTTGTATATCCAACAGTAGTTTTTTTATCATACTTACCTGTCTGAACCATATCCACCAACTTTCTACGAGTTGGGTGCATAAACTTTTTCTTAAATTCTTTACCCATTATTATACATTAGGTTATGTTATTGTATATAAATATATAAAAATAGAGAAACCGAAAATTTAGAAGAAAATACCAAGTATTTGGTTTACTGATGCAAATGTGCCTGTAAGTTTGAATGTTTTACCATTATATAGAAATACTATACCTTCATTTGGAACTATTTTTTTAGTCCCACCAATAGAATTCAATCTACCTAACTCTAATTTTAGTTTTTCTATCTTTTTAGGGTCAGCTGATTTCTTAACATCTTTGATTGTTTTATCAATTCGTTTTTTCATATCACGAACTGCCTTATCAGGATTAACAGTAAGGGCAGATGAAGTAAATTCTAATACTTCAGCACCTAAACCTAAGAATATCTGTTCGAACTTCATTAAGTTCTTCTTACCAATCTTCTTTTGGTCATCTTTATCTATCTTTTTAGCCCATTCTAATGTTTTTTCATCAGTAATGTTCTTTTTATCTAATCTAAACTTCTTATCAAAGAACGCCCATCTCTTAACTAACCCCATTTTGGTTTTGTTATCGAGTGTTGATGGAGAATTCTTATCAACCCATTGTTCCCACCACGCTTGATGGTAGTTTGCAACACCATCTGTATCCTTTAATCCAAACTCTTTTTGTAATTTAGATATCTGTGATGAGTATTTACTACGTTTTTTTGATAAATCTTGTGATTTTGGTAATTTTACGATAGGTGGTCCTTGAATTGTGTAATTATCTTGTACATCTTTGTTGACTTGTTTAATCATACCAGCTAATATTCTTGCTGCTTCACCATTCTCTCCAATCGCAACACCTTCTTCATTGAATTCCATAGTGCCATGGAACACAAGTAACGCTTGTCCATAAGGAATTACGTTAACTGATGTTGGATATATTACTTCAAGGTTCATAAAACATGCACCTTGTTTAAAAATCTTATCTCTTTGTTTATCTGAAAGAGATTTGATTGCAGTTGAAAGGTCTTTCATCGCATAATTGTATGCATCACTCAATCCACCCCTACCTTGAAACTTATCTGATACACCTTTGATATCTAAAGCGTTCTCACCTTTGTTTTTTAGGTGTCCTTTGTTTCTTGCTGCAACTAATCTTCCATCTCTCCATGAAATTGCCAATGCTTGACCATCAGTTTTCTCTCTAGTGAATTCAAGTGAACCTTCGAGTGCACGATTTACGATATCTTTAAGTTGTCCAAAGGTTAAATTGATATCAGTATCAAATGGGTGAGACATGTGTCCATACGCACCACCTTCTGATATCATCTTTTTATTCTCAGTTACAAATTTATGTTTTTTTGCAATCTTAATTACTTTTTTCTTTTGAGAAACTGATAGTTTTTCAAAATCAGGTCCAAATTCTTTATGAGAAATTACATCCAACATATCCATTACAGTTGTACGACCTGATATTTTCTTACTACCTTGTGGATGTGCCTTTGGATTTGAATCTTCCTTTTGTCCAAACTTTTCGGCTTCTTTGGCCCTTAATGCAGGTAAGAATTTGAATTTTGCACGTTTCATTACTCTACCTTTTTTTCTTACTACATTTTTATGAATTACTTTCGATTGTTTGATAGATAAATCTGATTTCTTGATACCTGGAAATAAATCTTGATGGAATTCATCATAAACTTGTCTATATGCTTGTTTGTATGCAATCTTTTTTAGTTTATCAAATGATTTTCTTCTCATCATTGTTCTTTTTCTTTTTCTTGCAATCTGTCTGGCCTTTCCAGCCATTGCTCTTTTTCTAGCAAGTTTTTGAGATGGTCTTAGTTTACCTCTCTCATCCAACATTCCATTTTTTTCTTGCCACGAATCAAATGCATCAAAATCGTATTCTTGTTGTTGTGAATCATATCCACAATTATGACAAAGGTATTTTTCATCATCATCCGATTCTAACTCCCATGAATGATTACACTTAGGGCAATCTATTTCTGTTCCTGCGATTTCTGCAATAAATCCTTCTTTCATCAGTCGAAAAGTTACTACTTTTCTACCATTGATAGTTGGCATTCCATGTTCATCCTTACCAATAGTTTTTACAACTGTCTTTTTGTTCTTAAATCTACCAGTCATAATGGTATCACCAACTTTAACAGGTAGTACTATGTTTTCTTGTAGGTTTTGTTCGAATTCTTTCTCTAACTCCTTAGCCCCTTTTGCATCATCACCAGATTTTTGAGCATCATCTTTATTTATACCCAATCCTCTAACTAATTCATATCCTACAAGTGATGCTGCTCTTGTTGCATGTTTAAACCATTGTGAATATGCACCTCTTGAGTAGATATCTACTTGGTTGTTTGGGGTCATAGTACCAATGATACCAGCTGGAAAGAATGATACTGCTCCTACTGGTCCATCTCCATATACTCTGTAATCTGTTTTATCAATTGATTCCTCTCCACCAAGAATATCACCTACAACATCAAATCCGATTTGTGCAGCTCTTTCGATTGACATCTTTTTGAATAAATCTGCAGATGGATAAACGATATTTGGTCCATCATCCACATCACCTCCACCAATAGTTGTTGATGATATTTCAGTTAATGAATCATATATCCATTCCTTCTTAACTTCTAAATCTTCGTTAAGTTTATCGGTAATCATTTTGAATATTGTGGCGTTGAACTTACCATATGCTCTTTTCTTAAAGAAATTTTGTTTTTGTTCGTCCGAACCAACTGATAACCCATTACGAGTTTCAGTTCCACTTATACCACCACCACTTTGGGGTGCAGCATAAACGTACCCACCATCTCGATATCCCACAGATGGTTCTCCTTTGTATGATTGAAAGTATTTACCACTATCTGGTTTTAATCTATCCTTATCCTTCATTCCAACTACTGTTATGAATGCAGTTGTTTTTTCATCAAACTTTTTAAGGATTTCTGTTGGTTTGTATGGATTTTTAACTTTGAATATTTTGGATTTGGGGATTCCAAACATTGAAGTTGCAATTTTCACCTTCTCTTTGAAGTTAAAAGGTGATTTAGGTAATTGTACTTTATCAGATGTACCTATGTACACATTATTCTTACCGAACTTTTTGACAAGATGTTGATAAGTACCATAATGTCCTTTATGCATAGGTTGAAACCTACCCACAAATACTACTACTGTTTTTTTAATAGGATTCTCATCCTCTAACAGTACTTGTTCTACTAAATATTGCGAAAGTTCGTTCATACTGGATATACCTTGTCAGTATATAAATATAAAGTTTTATAATAAGGTACTAAAATCTATTTGTTTTTATAAATGAACGGGTCTCGTTTTCTAAGTTCCGCTAATTTCTTTTTATACAATTCTTTTCGTTCCTTCTCTTCTTTTCTTTTTTTAAAGTAAAGAATAATTTTCTTGATAATCCCCATGTACTAGTTTTTTAAGTTTTGTTAAATAATTTTTTGCTAACCCATCTGTATTGTTTCCAAACTCAAGTAACTTCTCTCTGTTATATAATAATACAGGTTTCATTTTTTTATATAACTCCAACCATTCTTCATCGGTTTTTTCTGCTAACTCTTTAACTAATTTAGCAATTTTTTTCATTCTGATTTCATTATCTTCTTCATCATCATAACTTTCATCCCAAAAATCACCAAATGTTTTAAATCCTATTTCTTTTAAGTATTTTAAAGTACCTTGTTTCGATACCATAACAAATGGATGACAATGTGCAAATGGTTTAAATGTTTTTTCACTAATATATGTTGCAAACTCGTAAAATAGTGTTTCACTTACAATACTAAAATAAGTGTTCTGATAATCACTTGCATTTTCATAACCAAACCCCCATACAGAATGTATATCATCATTATCAACTACTTGTTTCTTTCTTTTCCTTAAAGTATGATATCCTTTCAATATATCTTTAATCTGTTCTTTATCTGAAGTGTATTGTTGTTGTTGTAAATCTACTTGAAATGGTATTTGTGCATCATTACAATATAACATATTGATATCATAGGATACTAAGTTATCTTTTACCAATCCATGATTTTCAAGTAATGCCAGTAATATAATTCTATGAGGTTTTAATCTTCTATTCAAACATAAAAACTTATGAGTTCGCTTAGAATCAAAATCTATACTATCAGTACTTGCATATGTTGAAGTTCCACCTTTAAATTCAAAATTACCAGATTCAAGGATTTGTTTTAGTTCCCTAGATTTTGCATATACAGCCCATGGATAAACCGCAGTTTTAATTTTTACTTCTTGTGGATTTTCTTGTAACCAATTAGAATAAATATCGTGTGTGTTTACAGCAGAACAAACAAATACTAATCTATCTGCTGGAATATCGTGTTTTTTTAATCCCTCATGAATTCTTTCAAATACCACTTCTCTAATATCACCCTCACTACTATAATCAAATAAGATGTGTAGGTTTTTATCTATAATTTGTTGTTTTGCTGTTTTAGATATGAAATCAAAGAAGGTTGCATTCTCATGAAAGGTAAAATCTTCACCTAATCCACATAATACACTACCAAATGGAGTTATGGGATAAAATGTTGTATGTTCGTTACTATTAAGTAAAGAAAAATCTTTAACACTAATATCATTACAAACGTCAGCTGGAATATTGTGGTTACAATCGTAAGTTGCAACTTGTTCGTATTTTTTTATGAAGTGTTCTATACTTTTTCCTTGTTGGAAATCGTTTAAGATATAGGAATCTAAGAAATTGTAATTTAAACCATTAGGGATTATCCCACTTGGTCCAAAATAATCAAAAACCCTATTTAGTTTATCACTTTCAAGTTTAAACATAATATAGTTCTGGATATTCAACTATAATATGTACTCCCCCTTCTGATAATGCTTGTTCGTATGCAGGTACAATCTTTTCTACTTTATCTAATTTATGAATAGTACAATTTGTAACCATCTGTTCAAATGCATCGGTATAATCAGCCTTGTGTTGATGACCAGGGTCTAATGGTTTATCAGAACCTTTACCAACTCGTACAATTACGTTTGGTCTCCATTCACCATCAGACATTGCCTCTAATTTATCTAAATGATTTATTAATTGATTACATGCTAGAATTAAGAAATCCCATCTTGGATAAAATGTAACAACTTGATGACCTGTCATAGCCAATCCCATAGTCATTCCCATTTGGGTTTCTTCCATTACTGGTGTTTCTATCATTCTTTCTTTTGGTAAACCTTCAATTGTTTTACTCATTGGGTTACCATAGTAAACTATTTGTTGTCCGATGAATATTGTTTTATCATCTTCCATTGTAAGTTTCATAGCTTCTGTTAAAGCATCTAAATAAGGTGTAAATTCTGGATTTGCCATTATGGTTTTGAATTAGGGTCAAATTGGTGTTTGTTTTCTTTATACCATTTAAGTGCATCTCTCAATCCACTTTCTAAATCGTACTTAGGTTTCCATCCAAGTTTGAGTAGTTTCTCATTTGATAATAATCTCTTTGGAATCATAGGGGCTTTGTTGTTTACAAACTCAATAGGATTGTCGTTCCCCTCTATTTCTTTGATAAGTTCTAACACTTCCATCACAGTATATCCTTTTCCATAGCATACGTTGTAAATATCGTATTCATCTACATTTTCTGCTACTGTCATGAAACCATTTACCATATCATCAACATGAATGATATCTCGAACCTCAGTTCCATCTCCCCATAGTGGGATTGGATTTAAGTTATCTGCAACTTTTCTAATATTTGCAGGTGTTACATGACATTTCTCAAAATCGTATTTATCATTCGGTCCAAATGAGTTAGATGGTCTGATAATTACACATTGCATAGGGTCATGTATTTGATTTGAGAAAAACTCACATAGTGTTTCCCCATATCTCTTCATCCAACCTACTGCCTTGTAGACTGGGTATATGTTAGGTGTTTGTACTTCCATATCTTCTGTACAATATTCATCACCCACATCTGGATAAGTAGTATTTGATGATATAAACATAAACTTACGAACTTTGTTTCTCCAACTTTGTTCCATAAGATTTGTATTCATCTCTACATTAGGAGTTACATGGAGAAGCGGGTTCACTTTAGTATCCAAAGCATTGGACGTGTTCGCGGCACAATGGAAAACGACATCCACATCTTTTGAGATTAACTCACAAAAAGATGCATCTCTTAAATCTCCATTAGTGTGCTCAACATTCTCGTAACCATCAAAATCTTTGCGTAACTCCCTCGACCAACTAGTTGACCTTAGGTTAGTATAACCACTTTCATATAACATCTTGATTAATCTTGAGCCGATGAACCCACTTGCACCAGTAACTAATATCTTATCTGTTTTTTTCATAATATTTGTATGTATTTTTTATTCCTTCTTCAAATCCTAGTTTTGGTAATAGACCAAATTCTTCTTGTACCTTAGTACTCATCTTTCTTCTCATATCACCATTGGGTTTTGAAGTATCCCAATTAATTTTTATTTTTTTGTCACTAACTTTAGCAACTGTTTCAATCATTCTTTTGATTGATATCTCTTCACCACTACCTAAGTTAGTAGTAATGTGTAATTCTTTCTCTAAACACTTTATACACCCATCAGCAACATCTCCAGCGTATATAAAATCTCTTGTTGGTGTTCCATCTCCCCATGCCTCAATTTCTCCATCAGAATCGTACACTTTTCTACAAGTTGCTCCGATTACAGTTGCACCTTCACCAAAGTTATCGTATTCTCCAAAAATATTTGCAGGTCTTACAATTGTCCATCTATCATATCCATGTTGTACTTTGTGTGCTTCTAAATATAACTCTGGTATTCTTTTACTCCAAGATGGAAACCAATCATTTGGTGATGGAAGTGTTTTCCAAACAGTATCTTCTACAAATACTTCTGCTGGTTCATAAACTCCAACCGAACTCATAAATACTAACCAACAATTATGTTTATGTGAGTTTTCAATTACGTTTGTGTTTACTTTAATCGATGGTTCTAAAAAATCTAAGGGTGATTCCTTTGCTCTGATTGGAGAACCTTTGATACCAAACGCATTTATAACTCCATCAAACTTAAATTCGTTGAACAATATGTTTACATCATCTGCATCTCTTAAATCCATATCATCAAATGTAAAATTTTCAGATATTTCTGGTAATGCAGTTGAATGTTTAATATCTACACCAACTACCTTGTGTCCTTTTTCTAATAGTTTGTGAACTAAGTGAGTTCCAACTAATCCGCTACAACCTGTTACTAAAATACTACCCATTTTCCTGTCCCATAGTGGGGATATTTTGATTCATACTTATAATAGATTACATCTTCTGGTATTTCTCTTTGAATACCACCCCATGTATCTAATGTTGGGGTATTTGTACTTACACCATTATCTTCCACCACAAAGTGAAGTGGTAAATCATAGTTTCTAGCATATTTGTGAACTTCATAGAAGATACCACTTTCAAATGCCATATCCCCTAAGAAAACCCAAACTTTATCTTTACTTCCTTGTTGTTTTAATCCTCTAGCAACTCCGAGTGCTATTGGTAAAGTACCAGTTACAATTGCTGATGAATAAAATTTACATTCTTTGTTTACAATAGTTATAGATTTTCCATCTAATATATCTTTTTTTAATACTTCAGGTTCTACACCATGTAATAGTGCATGATAATGAGACCTCCAAGTTGAAAATACCCAATCCTCAACTGCTATTTTATTAAATATTTTTATTAATTGTTCTTCATTACCATTTGATAAGTGAACTGGTCCTCTGATTTCTCCATTTGACCAATGTGTTATTATGTCATCTTCGAAATCAATTAGTTCTTGAACTGATAAGTTACTAGCAGTCCATCTATCTTCATGATAATCTAAATTAAGAATCTTTTCCATTTGCATCTCTTTTAGAAATTATCGGATTAGTACAAGGCCATTCTATATTGAACTTCTTACTATTCCATTTTATTGTTTGTTGTTTATCTACATCGTTAAACTCACCTTTGTAAGCTAATTTGTAATAGAATATAGAATTTTTTTCCATTACATAATGTCCATTAGCAAATCCAGGTGGTATAAGTACTTGTGATTGTGTTGAGGGTGAAAGTATATAGGTTTCCCAACTTCCATATTGTGGATTTCTAGTTGTATTACCACCTCTTACATCTAAAACTACTAAATAAATTTTACCAGTCAAACATGATACAAGTTTCCATGTTTTATCATCATAGTGTAACCCTCTAAGTACTCCCTCTTCTGATTTTGAATATCTATCGTGTTTAAAGTTTACTCCATCTTGTCTTTCTTCAACTGGTATCAATCTATCATAGTAATCAGAATGATATGTTGTAGATATTTCACCTCTTTGTTCATGATAAACAGATGGTTGTACAATCTTAACCCCACCAGTTAAAACTTTTGATGAGTATATGTGGAAATCATTCCAACTTCTTTCTTTATAATATACACTACGTCCTATTGCCATAACCTAAAGGGAATCCATTTCTATATTTTGAACTTAAATCTGAAATTAGAATGGTATAAGTTTTAATTAATTCTTCAATACCATCATCTAATGAGTATCTTGGTTGCCAACCTAGATTTTCAATTTTTTTATTTGATACGATATAATCTCGTTTATCTGGGTCCTCATAATAATCTGAATATGTGATTGCGAAATCTGGTACATATTCTTTTATCTTCTCTACCAATTGTTGTTTTGATAAATTTGCATCTGATAATCCTACATTAAAAGCATTTCCACCCATTTTATCATAGTTAGTTAAACTAAAGTAAAATGCATGTGCAACATCTCTAATGTGAATATAATTTCTAACAAAATTCTTTTCAAATATTGTTATGTATTTATCAGTTAATGCTTTGTAAACAAACTCGTTTACTAACAAATCCATTCTCATTCTTGGTGATGAACCAAAGACGGTGGCTAATCTCAATGATATACCACCGGCTTTTAATACCTCTTTCTCGGCATTTACTTTGGTTACCCCATAGTGTGAAATGGGATTAAGTGGACTCTCCTCAGTACACTCACCATTCTCTCCTATTCCATATCCACTATTTGTATTTGGATAAATTATTCTTTGACCTTCTTTTAAATTATCACATATAAATTTTACATGAGTAAAGTTTATTGCTGTTGCAAGGTCTTTATCTCTTTCACATGCAGGAAATCCAACGATTGCTGCAAGTGGAATAATTACATCGGCATCCTCTATATAAGGAAGTAATTGTTCATGATTTCTAACATCTCCATGAACAAATTCAAAATTCTTTCTATGTACTTGATTTATAACTGATGTTTGATTGTACATCAGATTATCATATATTGTAAGTTTTTCAATTCCACCAAAATGATATTGTTTACCATATTGGTAAAGATATTCGGTAAGTACAGACCCTAAATAACCAGCTCCACCTGTAATTAATACTTTTATATAACTTTTGTTTTTAAACATTCTTTTAAATTTTGGTACTTTAAATTTTTGTAGTTTAGTTTTACTAACAGTTCCCTATTATATATACATATATTTTTTATTTTCTGAATTTTTTCATCAAGCTGTTCCAATGTTAAATCAGTAAGTTTTTTTACTTCTGATATAATCATTTCAATTCTGTTTTCTAAATTTAATTCAGAATCATATGATTCATCCCAAATAGAACTGAACGTTTTAAATCCTAATTCTTGTAATTTTTTTAATGTGTTTGGATTTCCTACTACAAAAAATGGATGTAAATTCATAATTGGTTTTAGTGTCTTTTCTGTTATGAATATTGAAGTATCATCTGCATTTGTTTCACCAACAATAGTAAACAATGATTCTATATATGGTGTATTAACAGATAGATAGTTGTGAAATGCAGAAACTCTTTCGGCATCATCTTCATCAATGTAAAATGGGTAATTTTGTTGTACAGATTTATAAACATCAGATTCGAATATTTGATTATCAAAATCATCTGATTGAAACAATGATACTAATCCTTTATCTATAATACCTTCTTGAATCATTCTACCAACAAAATATGGTCTATGCAATCTAGTGGTATTTCTATTCATCATATTGAAATGTTTTTTTACATCTCTATCTTCCCAATTATGTCTAATATCGTAATTGTAGTTATCTCTTTTTCTATCACTTTGTATTGCACCATCATTTTTTAAACATGAAGTTACATGAGAACCTGCAAGAGTAATATAATGTTCATTATTGAAAAACACGAACCTACCATCTTTTGGTATATTGTATTTTTCTAATTCATTTAAAGTTGAAATAATAATTTTTCCATTACCATGAATGTTATTATCATCTAACCACTTGGTTAGTTTAGAATAAACATTTTGACTTATTAAATAATCACCTTCTCTTGAATCTACAAAAAATAATCTAACATTATCGTGTCTTTTTATCAACTCCATTAGATTGTTAGAAAACATATCTGATATTTCAAAGGTAGTATCCTCTATAAATTTGAGAAATGGGTTTTCATGCCAAACCGATTCAATTGGAATTAAGAAAAAACTATTTGATTCCCATTGTCCCCAATCAAGTATATCACCAGTTAGAATTCCTTCAACATTATATGGAGGGTCCATAAGTTGTGGAACATATTGTCCATTTACCCATACAGTTTCTTGAGTATCACGATTTCTTCGTATGGTTGAGCAGGGTTGTAGTTCCAAAGATTCTCGTTGTAGTAACTCAAATACTTCTGGTAATTGATTTTTCTTGTAACCGAATGATAAAAATCCAGCAGGAGTTTTATAATCGAACAAAAACTTTATATCATTTAACTCTCTAGCCATGCTTCATCATATACAATTAAGTGATTTCCATTATCACTATTATCAAACACTTTATATGGTGTTTTTATTTTTAAATCTGAAAATAATACTGTTTTATCGTTTTGTAATTTTTTAAGTTCTGATATGGATGTAATATTTCCATACATCTTTTTGATATCTAAGTTACTTAAGTATTCAGCATGTACACTAACGTAACTAATACTACCTCTAAAGTATTGTCTATGTTCAGGTGCACAACTATTAAATGCATTTGCTGCTCCAACCCACAACCAAGAGTTTGAATAATCGATTGGTGATGCAGCAGGATATTCTAATTCTTCATAGTGATTATAGTTACCAATAACAATTTTCTTTTTTCTTAAATCATGTCTGAACGATATGAAGTATTCTTTATCTTCATCTTCATGTGTTACTGGTAATTGTTTTTCTACACAACTCACGAATCCTTTTCTATCTTGCACCCATAGAGTTGCTCTAAAGTATCTTTTTCCTCCACTTACAAAACAAGATAATCCCATATGTTGACCATTTTTCATTAGGAGTCCTCCTTCTGCAGAATTCTCTCCTTCTTTCATATTTTTCCAATCTGGTTTACAACCTATACAAAAAGTAAAGTTGTTTTCAGTAACATATTTTGGTATTATTTCCGAAAGACCGTATTTACTTTCTGGTACAACGAAATAACAACTATCTCCTTTAAATTCTATCATAACTTAATTTCTAAACATTCGTGGTAAAAATCTGCAAACTCTGGAAACGTTTTACAAAAATCTGTTCCTCTTCTTTCATCGTGTGCTCTAAAATAATGTCCAAAGTTTCTTCTCTGAGTTTTTAATCTCTTTTCATCGACTGGTGCCTTCATCCAATCATATGTTCTTTTAATCTTTTGAATTTCAATATCAGAATATCCAATGTAACTATAATCAAATACAGGTACTCCCAAGAAATCTGCCTGTTTTGCTTGTTGATAAACTGCCTTTTCCCATCCTTTTGGTAAAACTTGAACTGTTTGATGTGTAGGATATCTTAAATATGATGTATCTAAGAATGCAGCTGATTTCCAATATCTATCTGAAGTTCCATATTCTCTTTTTAAATCATAAACCCCATCTATTAACTTATCATAGGTTGGTACTGATAATGCATTATAAGTAACCATAAATGTAAGATTAATTCTTGGACATTTAGTAAGAAGTTTATTTACATTATCCCAAAACTTATTAAATACCAATCCATTTCTTGCATATTCTGCTTGTTCTCCCCACCCATCAACTGAAGTAAAGATAATAAACTCATCAACTCTATCCTCATCACATATTCTCTGAATTTTTTCTATGAATCTATCAACTAATTTATCAGGTATACCTAAATTTGAGTTAATTGCTAGTTTAAGGTTTCTATTTGGGTTTGGTTCGTTAATAATATAATCTAATACCTCCCATGTATCTTTACTCATTAAAGGTTCACCACCAGTAATTCTAAAGGTATGTAAATCTCTATATAATTCTGGCCACCATTTCCAAAAAGCTTCTACATAAGGATTTTCTTGTGATTGTGGAATTGGCATTTTGTTTTCTTGTCTTGCCCACTCTAATGAATTAAAATTATCTGTTGTTGGATATGGTCCAAACTTTTCAATTTCTTGCATGTGTTGTGTTGAAAACGCAGGGCCACAATACGAACATTTAAAGTTACAAGCATTTGAGAATGCAACCTCAACATATTTTGGATTGTAATCTGCTCTCCAATCTAAAGCTTGAATTTCATCAGCAAATGGCCAACTCCATGATTCACCAGATTTAAAAGTTCTATCTGAAAATCTATCAGAGTTATCCTCTACTCCCCAACAGTAATCACATTCTTCAGGTCTTTCACCTTCTAACATTTCTTTTCTACGAAGTTTTTTATACCTTGTATTATGAAGTGCAGATGGATTTCTTTTTATTTCTTTTGTAGAAATAGGATGTGTTTTCGGGTGGTGACAAGAATGAGTATGTCCTAACTGTAAATGAAGTGTAACTTGTGTCCATTTTGCTAAACACATTCCACAACCAGTTGAATTTAATTTATCTCGTACACCAAGATAAAAAGGATTATCTCCACCGATTGTTCCTTTAACCTCTTTTTCTTGTTCTAATTTTGTTTCGTTATTTTCTGCCATCTAATTTAACATTTATAAGTTTTGCGTTGTACTTTGCATTAATATGTTTAACTTCTAGTAATTCATATTCTAGTTGTTTAATACCATCTGATTTATAATCCCATGTACCTTGTTGCATTTGTAAAACATATCTTCTTTCGTTTCTTGCAGTTGTTTCACCCTTTGCCCATATTTGATTTCCATTTTCATCTTTTGTCAATCCTTCATCTTTATGAGGTAAACATTTTAATCTACCAGGTGTTCTATGAGGTATAATTGTGTAAGGTATTTTTATTACACCTCTGTTTTTTTGACAATTAACAATTCTTCCATGATTATCATTACCACTCAAATCTTTTGCAGTACCAGAATTAAAATCATAGAATAGTTTTAAACCATCTCTTATTGGTCTTTTATATATATTTTGAATTTCACTTTCTTCTAATTTTCTATCCCACATCATTACTTTAGCAATATCACCTTTGAAGAATTTATTTACATCGTTTTCTTTAGCAGAAGTTGTTGTTCCAATAAAATAAGGTGCAGAACCATATCTTTTTAATTTACCTTCAAATGATTGTGGTGAATGAGTACCATGGCCATGTCTTGCATCTGATTCTTTACCATTTAAGTAAAAATGTATTTTATTATTAACTGTATCTACTGATAGTGTTACCCAACTCCATTGGTTTTCATATCGTTTCATCCATTGATAATAATTTTCAACTTTATGATTCCACAATATACCTGTGTATGCTCTTGAGTTGTTATAACTTAATCCCCAATCGTAACCAGGTCTACGAAGTATTGGATATTCACAAAATCTTCTATCTTCATCACCAACTAACCAAATAGGAACTTTTTCTTCTTGTTGATTTGCTCTAACTAATACTGAAACTGTATGTGATTTGGATGTTAAGTTTCGTAAAGTAGGAGTTGTTTCAATATCTATGAAAGAATTTTTTCCATTAAAGTGAAAATAATTTTGTTCTGCAGAAGTATATTTCATATAAGAATCATTTGCATATCCTTCAAGAACACATCTCCAAAATAAATCATCATCTTCCATACCCCAATCCCAATAATCATTTGAGTATCCATTTGTTGCCTCTACTTGTTCTTTTGAAAATAAAACTGCTCCACCAAAGTATTCTTGATATTTTAATTTGTAATCCATTTGAGATATACTTGTTGCAATATGTATAGGATGTTCTTTTGGAAAAGAATAATCACATCCTTCTTCTGGTATCATATCGATATCATGCCAAACAATATAATCACAACCATCTTCAAATGCGTGTTTTGCTGCAACATTTTTCATAGCACCTCTATTGAATAAATGTTCATCACATTGATGTCCTAAGTAAATTCCATACTCAATACCTTGTGATTCTAAATACTCTCCAATCGTTGGTATAAACTCTTTTAAGTGAGCTTCTCTGTTTCTATATGGTACACATACACCTAGTTTCATATCGTATCTGCAATTAGTTTTTTAAACTTGGTTGTACTCCACCCATGGTCTCTGTTTAGATAGTGGACTGGAATATCTAATTCAAAACCAGTGTAGGTTCTACCTCGATAATCATCTCCTAAAAATCTGATATCTGGTGATAATCTTTTTAATAGTTCTACCAACTCCTTTTCATAAGTATAATATGCAATTCCATCTATATACTTTATTGAAGTTAGAACTTCTGTTCTTTCTTCTTTAGTAAGAATTGGTTTTAATTTTTCCGGCCTTTCAATTGATGGGTCTGTATGTAGAAGAATTATAAATTGTTGACAATATGATTTACATTCTTTAAACATTTTTATATAACCTGGATGTATAACATCGAAGTTACCTGCAATTACACCTGTTTTATACATACTCATCATAATACACAAGATAACATAACTCCACTATAATCTTCTCCTCCTATATCGGTGTTACTCATTAATTTATATTTTAACATATCCATACCATCTCTTCTCCAATTTGTTTTTCCTTTTAAAACTTTATTGTAAAATCTAACTTGATTTTTTCTAGTTTCGGTATAAATCCATTTGTTTTCATAAAATCCATTATCTGCATGAGGTAATAATAAAAATGTACCTTCTCTTCTCCATGGCACTGCAATTTCAGTAAAATCTTCTTCATGATAAATAGGTTTTCTATCACAATGATGAATTTTTCCATGTCTATTATTATCACTTAAATCAATAAGTTTGTGATATGTAGATGCCTTTGCATCATAAACAGCTTCTAAACAATGTGAAGTTGTATATCCATCAAAGTTTTCAAGTACACCAAGAGGTAGGTTTTTATAAATTGAATCTACTTGTCCTTCTTCTAAAGAATGATTCCAAATAGCAAGATAATCAATTCTACCCTTAAATGGTCTCCTATTATTGTGATTTGCTTGAGGAGTTTGTCCAAGATGTATAAATTTTTGTTTATTATACTGAAGTAATCTTCCATCGTATTCGGCTTCATCAATTAACTCACCATCTTGATAAAATTTTAAAAATTTATTATACTGGTCTACCACAACCATTAGAGTAGTTCTCTTAGGTTCTGTGATTACAGATTTTAAACTTATACATTCTTTCTTTGTTGTAAATGTTTCAAATTTGTATCTTTTAAATGAGTTATATGAAAACCCCATATCGTAACCAGCTACTGATAAAATAGAATATTCATCTATTGCTCGTTCATCATCACATTCTATTGCATCAGGTTCAAATGTTAATAATATTGTATAGTTATCGAATTGATATGGTTTTGGAATTTTTACATGAGAGTCAACTCCATTAAAAACTAATCCAGCTGAATTAGTTGTTTTGATTGGTATTTGTTTGGTGTTAAAATCCATATAGTTTTCTCTACAACGATACATCAAATCATCATCTTCATATCCCCATCCCCAATAATTATTTGAGTATCCATTTACTTTGTAGTAATCTAGGATAGGAAAAAGAGTTACACCTCCGAAATATTCATCGAATATAATTCTTTTTTCTCCATGATATGATGTAAAATGTGTTGCAAGGTGAGTTGGTCTATCAACTGATGAGTAATCAACGCGTAATGGTATCATATCCACATCATGTAGAGCAACATAGGTACAACCTCTTTCTTTTGCTTCTTTTACACCAATGTTAAGTAACTTTCCTCGATTAAATGGTTTATCATCTGCTTGTTCAACAACGATAATTTCAAAATCGATTTCTTGTTCTTTTAACTTTTTTGGTGTTTGTTTTAAAAACTTATCAAGATGTGTTGACCTATTTCTATATGGTACTATTACACCTAGTTTACTCCTCATCTATAAACTTCTCTTTCCACATTGAAAGATACCACTCGATTCTTGGCCCCCACTCATCTTTATCGATTTCTTCAAACCATAGAGTAAGTGCATCTAAAGAGTTAGCAATTTTTTCTAACGCCTTAATTTTTCTTTCTTCAAGTACTTTTTCTGTTTCGTTCTTTGCCATAATTTTAAACTTTAATTATTCCTTTTGTTAATCTATTCCAATATTGATAATCCCAATGTTCATTTTCGAATGGTACTTGTTTTACCAAACCAAACTTTGGTTCATCAATATTTATTTTCCAATCAGTATCTCTGATTGCCTCATACATCTTTTTGTATTCTTTCCAAAAAGTGTAATCTTCTTCTGTTTCTGAAACTTCTTTTAATCGTTCTAAAACAGTTGAATCCCATTTGAAGTGATGAACTTGTATAAATCCTTCACCTCTACCAGGTGGGTAACGAAGAGGATGTTTTGCACCCTCTTCACCCCACACATGATTCCCATCTACGATTGCATAATGTTGGCCATTTGTTACATGAATTTTCCCCTTCATTACACAACATTTATTGGGACAGGCCCCACTAAGTGGATACCTAAAAAAACCACTATATGGAAAACTTTCCCATATATTAGTTGTATTATCTATTTTTGGAAAAGTTCCATCTTCTCCAATTCTATCTAAAAAACCACCAGTTATAAACTCCCATCCATTTTCTTCACACTCTTCAATCATTTCTCTGAGAGGTTTGGGATATACATGAATCTCATCATCATCTGATACTACCCACCAACTTTCTGGTTTGGTCATTTTAACTTCATTATATAAATCAGTTACTTTCTGCCAATTAAATTTTGGTTCAGTAACAATTTTATATGGAGTTATTCCTAGTTTCTCAATCTCTTCTAATATACCATCATCTTCATGCTGTCTGTAAACAACTACATATACATCATCTACTATATCTTTGTAGTGATTTAGCATATGAGGTAACATCGTAATGTTATGACCAACAACAGTAACCAAATTTATCTTATCTTCCTCTTCTGTAAAAAAGTTAGACCCGTCGATGATGGATGGTTCGCCTTTGGTTTGTGATTGAAGAAATTGAAAACTTCCCATTCTTTATTTTTTTGTAATTCTTTTATAAGCATGTTAGGGCCAAAAGAATATGTTTGATGATATTTTTCATCTATATCATTTGGTATAATATGATTTACTTCATATGATTTATCTGTATCATGTATTGCAATCATACCCCCTTCGTTTAACCTTTTAGAGTATAAATTGAAATCTCGTTCAACATCTTCAAATGAATGTCCTGCATCGATATGTAAATAATCTATCTTTATATCTTCTTTAACAAAATAATTGTAATATGCAGTTTCAGTAGTTTCTAATATGATTCTACATGGAAAACTTTTTCTAAAGAATGAATCATTATCAATCCAATCTGGTTTTCCATTTACTCCATTGTTGGCATCAACTAAAATAGTTGTACCACAATCACCATATTCCATAGCCTTAGAACCATCAAATATATCTACATCGTGTAAATCAAGTCTTGCCTGAGAAATAATTCTTGGAATAAATCCACCACCACTTCCCAAACACACGCATGTTTTATACTTCATAAATTGGATTATCGAATACACTAGTAAACCATCTCCAAGATATTTATCTGTTGCACCATGTGTCCACCTATATTTAACAGGTGTAAGTTCGGTATATGATTTACCGTCCTTATCAAGTTTGTTTGATTGATTGTTGGTAAAAAAATCTTTTACCAAATTATAATTTATAAGACCCATGTAACAATGTTCGTATATAAATATATATTACGAATTAAAGAAAACGATAATTTTTTTTGTCCAAGTTTCTTTATTATCGAACTTTTTAAGATATTTTTTCAATTTCATAAATTCTTTTGTTCTTTGCATTGGAGTATCTCTTAGAATATTTCCATATGCATATCCAAAACTTTGTTTATCATTTGCTTTATATCGATAATCTACATCACCCCAATCAGTATGTATGATTGGTAATTTACCCCAATCTACTGCTTGAAATATATTATATCCAAAAGGTTCGTTAGTATGACAACAATGTGCAATTCCCCAATCTAAATTCATAAAGTTTTCATGAATGTTTATATCCCATTGATAAAATTTTATTTTTGAAAAATCATAATCTGTTGTTTCTGTTATATTTTTCCAATCATATTGATTTGATAATACCAATCCCTCAATACCATCTAAATAATGTACGTTTTTTCTTGATTCAATTCGTGATGTAAATGCAACTTTCTTACTATTAACATTTATTAGTTTATCTTGTTTGAATTCATAAAAGTTAGTTACTGTGTGTGTATTTGTTGGATAATCTTTAAATAATTGAGAATCGTTATTTCCTATCCAAATTCTTTTTTTACAATAATGAAGTAGTTCATAGAAATCATCTTCATTTACATTAGTATTGAATTGTTTTACTGAGTCTCCATATTTTAACATATCAGGTAAATATGCATGTACAAATATATTACCCCACTTATCTTTATGTTTCCAAAAGTGTTCTCTTTTGTGATAGTTTGCATGTAAGAAGTGAATTTCTTCACAATCTTCTAATAACTTTTCTGATTTAATCCAATCATCGTAATGAAAGTGGTAGTTTGTTAGTGACGTTTCAAATCCTTCGGGTCTCCTCCCATCTACAAATATAAAATAATCATCGGAAAGTTGTGGTAGTATTAAATTGATAAAATGATTTACCCAAATATCTGCACCACCTTGTATAATATTTCCAAAACCAGTTGTTACTAATAATTTCAATGTATTAATTTTTAGTGATATTTCTTATAAGGTCATTCCCATAATAAATTTTTAATGATTTTAAATAAATATTATGTTTTTCATTAGTCTCATTAAATTTGTTTACATACTGCATCATATATGAATCTATTTCATCTTGAATTTGTGGTTGCCACATTTCTGATTCATTAGTAATGAAGTGAGTTACTGTTTGGTTATTATTATTTGTAACTTCTACTTTTAATTCTGTCATTTTATTCTGGTTTAGTTGGCCATGTAATAGTAAATGGAGATGATTGATTTGTAATATCTCTTAATGCCTGTCTATATGTTCTCCATTCTTCTGTAATTGGGTAATCACTATTTCCCATATAATCACTCTGGTCTAACAGTCGTGTTCTTTTGGTTCTAACATCTTGCCAACCATGATTATAATGTATAGTAAGTTCATCAGAAGTTTTATCTCTAAGTGTATAGTTTATATAATAAGTTGAACCACTTTTTTCTACATCTGTTGAAGGGTCTGGTATTTGTTCTTCAGAATGTGAAGTAGGTAAAAGTTCAACTAATGGAAAATAACTATGTGATACTAAATATTCATCACCGACTTCATTAATTGAAGAGGTTAGGTTTAATCTTTGTTCAACTATTTGTGAATGAAGTGGCCACTCTACTGTTGAACCACTTTCATATACATATCCTTTATTAAATTCTATATTCATATTAACTCCAAGTATTATCGTATTCTGAGTAAACTATCCATTTGTGGCTTTCGGTAGGGTCTTGTGCACTAGAACTTCCCATATATACACATAGTAAAGCACCACCACCTTGTAGTGTGTGGTAATTATTACTACTACTAGCACCATGTAATAACCCTCTTACAAATACACTATCACCATCTGATTCGTTAAACAACCACAATTGATATCCTACTGGTATATAAATTGTTGATGCAGGATTATAAGTACCACCATCTAATTGATTTGGTAATTCATAATACCTATTCGTACTACTACTATGCTGTAACCATATATGCATATATCCTTGTGCAATATTGTATGCAAGGTTTTTGGGTGAACTAGATGAGCCAGGAGATTCACTGGTATCTGATTGCATAACAATACCCTTCATTATATTACTATTGTGATTATTAGCTAGTGGGTTATAAAAATCACCACCATACCAACTATATCCTAATGTGTTTCTACCAACTAAAAGATTCCTACCAGTATGAGAATATAAATTAGTTTCTGTATCACTATCACTACTTAACATGGTTTGACCACCTCTTACTTGAAATAAAGTAGATGAATAAGTACCAGGTGATACTCTAAACATTTTTACAAACTGGTCTGAGTTTGTTACTGCTTGAATTCCTCCACCTGATATTTCAACAAAGTTTGATGGTTGGTTCAATTGAAAAGTTTCATCAAGACCTGAATAAATAGCATTAGTCCCACCAGTATTATGAGTATAATAAGTATTTGTTGGTGTATAACTACTACCATTTAAATATGATTTTCTACCTGAACTATTTTTTATAAATCTTTTATATCTTACTCTATAAGTGGTATTATTTTCAAGAGTTACAGTAGTTGTGATTGGTGTGTTTACTGTATATAGACCTCTATGACCGGAAACTGAATAACCACTGTTGTATTGCCAATCATATATACCAGTACCAGTTGCTTGATAATAATTACTAATTGAATATCCACTTCTAGCATATGCATATCCAAGAAATATTTCTGCAACTTCTGAATTATCAGAAGTTTTTTCTATAACTAAATAAATGTAATCATATGATTGTTTATAAGTAACACCAGATTGATAAATTGTGCTAGGGCCCATGTTTGGTGTAAGATTACCAGATGGATTACCAGTACCTGATGATATAGTTTCACTTACAATCGCCACACTACTTCCATATCCCCATGTTGGTATTGTATCAAGACCTGATAACTGATAATCACCACCATTAGAACCACTAACAGTAAATTCACCATCATTAGTAGTATAGGTAGGTGTTCCACTTTGAAGTGAAGTTGAAGTAGTTGAGGATGTTGGACCACTTGGATTATTCAATGTACTACCTGGTTGGTTATTGTAATAACTAGCAATGTAAATATTTCCTAAACCTGGTGATGTTAAACTATCATCGGAATTAATCTGTGCTTTTAATTCCAAAGAAGAATTATACAATTGTATTTTTTTATCTGTTGGGTTTAAAACCATTCTACCTTCGGAATCTTTTAACGAACCACCCACATTTACATCATCAATTTTCCAACTACCTATTAAACCAGCAGATGCAGTTATTTCACCTTCTATTTTTGCTTCATCAGCTGTAACAATCCCATCTGCATCTACTTGGAATTTTGGATTAGTTGCACTAGGCACGAACATTGTACCTCCAACCACAGTACCACCAGATAGAGTTCCAGTGAATGTACCATCTCCTGAGATTGTTAAATTACTACCATTCCATTGTAATGCCCCATCTTCTCCACCTAAATAAAATGCTCCACTAGATGATAGGAATGCATCCCAATTACCTGATGCATAATATCCTATATTATTTGCACCGAAATATAATCCAGCTCCACTTGGAGTTGGTGAGAAATCAATAAGACCGGTAGAAGTATTCGGTATTAAACCAGCGTTAGTGTTAGCGGTTGATAAAGCAGTTGCTGCGTTTTGAAGTGCAGTTCCCGCGGATGAACTGGCGTTAGTTGCTAAACTATTTGCAGTATTTGCGGTTGATTGAGCATTTGATGCCGAAGTTGCAGCATTTCCTGCTGCCGTACTAGCAAAGTTTTGAGCGTTTGATTGAGCGGTTGATGCTGCATTTG
>Ga0315316_10000124_pt1 | contig 41352 bp, 32 predicted proteins | sample M160m3416metaG_FD_203702 | JGI IMG/M metagenome (GOLD analysis project Ga0315316, IMG submission 203702) | Ammonia-oxidizing marine archaeal communities from Monterey Bay, California, United States - M1 60m 3416 | ecosystem: Environmental > Aquatic > Marine > Intertidal zone | place: USA... | reverse complement strand
ATGAGGCATCGTTCAATCCAGATTATTTGCAAAGTGGTAGAAATATTTGCAACAAGATGGTTGGCCTTTTTTGGGATACAGAAAAGGGCTCTTTTTATTCTACTCCCAAAGATGCTACTGATGTAATAGTTAGACAAAAAAATCTTTTGGATGGGGCTATCCCATCAGGCAACTCTGTTGCTTTATATGGTCTCATAAAAATTGGTCAATATTTTGATGATGACTCACTCGTACAAAAGTCCAATAAATTATCTTTACAATTGGGTGAAATGGCAAAAAAATTTCCAATAAATTTAGCTCAATTCTTAGCAAACCACTTAATCTTATTAGAAGATAACATCCAAATAGTTATAGTTAATCCCAATCAGGCAGTTAGCTATGAAAACGAGGCGGTAAATTATTTAAGAGATAGTAGTTATCTTAATAAGAAAATTTACTATTTGTCTTCATTAGACGATCTTGCTAAATATAAAACTGTATTAAAGGATTCGGCCTCTTTTCTTCCTGAAACTTTAGAGCAATTTCAAATCTTTATTTGTAAGGATCATAGTTGCCAACTACCTGTTACGACCTTATCTGAACTAAAAAAAATATTAAAGTAGTTTTAAATTTCTTTTTGAGCTATGTGCTCATCCTTTTTAATATAAACCATAAGAATATTGATAGCAGCTGGTGTGATTCCTGAAATTCTTGATGCTTGGCCAATTGTTTCAGGCTGCACCTTGTTTAGTTTTTGTTTTAATTCATTGGAAAGTCCAGGAATTACATCAATATTAAGACTGGATGGTATTTTGACTTCTTGGAGTTTGGCAACCTGTTCAATGTCAGCATTTTGTCTTGCTATATAGCCTTCATACTTAATCTCATTTTCAACCAATGATTGCATAATATTATCATCAAATTTATTTAGGCTGTCGTTAATTTCTATTAAATCGTTATAAAATACTTCTGGCCTTCTTAGGATTTCTTTAAATGAAATTGGTTTTTTCAAAGGAGGGGTTCCAATTTTAGCTAAAAAAGAATTATTTTCTTTGTTCGGAACAATTTTTGAAGTGCTTAATTGTTTCATTATTTTGTCAAAAGAATTTTGTTTCTCCATAAATTTATCAAATCTTTTCTGTTTTATTAACCCAATTTTATATCCCAATGGAGTTAACCGAAAATCAGCATTATCATCTCTTAAGAGTAGTCTGTGTTCTGCCCTTGATGTAAACATTCTATAGGGTTCATCAACACCTAGGGTTACCAAGTCATCAATCAATATGCCAATGTAAGATTCAGATCTTTTTAATATTAATGCATTTTCACCCTTAGCTTTTAGTGCACTATTGATTCCAGCAACAAGTCCCTGAGCAGCAGCTTCTTCGTAACCAGTTGTTCCATTTATTTGACCTGCCATAAATAAGTTTTTAATCTTCTTTGATTCAAGCGTAGTTTTAAGATCGCGAGGATCGCAATAGTCATACTCTACAGCATAACCTGGCCTCATGATGTCAGTATTTTCTAAACCTTCGATACTATTTATAATTTTTATTTGAACATCAATAGGTAGACTGGTAGATATACCATTTGGATAAATTTCTCTAGTATTGAGCCCTTCGGGCTCTAAAAAAACCTGATGTCTGTCTTTATCTGCGAACTTAACTATTTTATCTTCTATTGAAGGACAATACCTTGGACCTATGCCTTCAATCTGTCCCGAGTACATAGGAGATTTATGAATATTTTTGTTTATTATCTCATGGGTCTTCAGGTTTGTATAAGTTATATGACACGGTAATTGTAAATTTCGTATTTTTGTATTTTCAAAAGAAAACAGCAAGGGATTTTCATCTCCAGGCTGTTCAATAGTTTTCGTCCAGTCAATGGTTTTCCCATCAAGCCTCGGGGGTGTACCGGTCTTAAGTCTACCTAGGTTAAGACCAAGGTCTTTAAAAGAATCTGAAATTTCTTTTGTTGGAGCTTCGCCCGCACGACCTGCATTGGTTTTCTTGTCCCCGACATGTATAAGTCCGTTTGGAAATGTTCCAGGAGTTATTACAAGACACTTGCATAAGAATTCTTCTCCATATGATGATTTCGCACCTACTATGCATGAGTTTTTCTCTAATAGTGAGTGTATAAGCCTTTGTTTTACTATTAAGTTTTTTTGACTCTCAATAGCCTTCTTCATATAAATTCTATATAAATTTCTATCTGCTTGAATTCTTGTTGCTTGAACAGCAGGACCCTTTTTTGTATTAAGCCTTCTATACTGTATGGACGAATAATCAGCAGCTTTTCCCATCTCACCGCCCAATGCATCTATCTCACGAACAAGGTGCCCCTTTCCTACTCCTCCAATGGAGGGATTGCATGACATAACACCTATTGTATCAAGATTGGCAGTAAGAAGAAGAGTTTTGGCACCTAGCCTTGCTGAAGACAAAGCTGCTTCACAACCGGCATGTCCTCCACCAATGATGATTACATCAAATTTGTTATTATTCATGATTCTAAGATTATATGATTATGATGAAAATAAAAGAATTTTAAAAACCTAACAAAATACTTGATAATATCAATTATGAGGAAAAATATAGTAGGGATAACTTGTGATGTAAATGGCAAGTTCTACGAATCTGAAATTTCATATTCAAAAAAAGTAATTAACGCTGGTGGGATTCCTTTTTATCTTCCAATGGATACAAATAAAAAAAATATCAAAAATATTGTTTCAGTTATAGATTCGATATTAATTACTGGAAGCAGAGATATTGATCCATGTTTTTATGGAGAGAGAAAAACTAAATTTATTAATTCTTTAGATAAGAATAGAACTATAAGTGAGCTTTTATATATTAATCAAGCTTTAAAGTTCAAGAAAAAAATTTTAGGGGTTTGTGGAGGCATGCAGTTAGTCAACGTTGCATTGGGAGGTAATCTTCACCAAGATATTAAATCTTGTTTACAGTCTTCTATCGAACATGCCGGTGGAGTAAGGCATAAAATTTATATTAATACTGATTCTTTATTGTCTGAATTATTCAAGTGCTCTGAATCCTTCGTCAATAGCTATCATCATCAATCAATTAATGTTTTAGCGAAGCCCCTGAAGGTTTCCGCAACTACTAAGGATGGTGTTATTGAGGCATTTGAAGATAGGAGCAAGAAGGTTATAGGTGTTCAATGGCATCCAGAATTATCTAAAAAGAAAAAAGATTTAGAGTTTTTTTATTGGTTAACAAACATTGATTCTTTTGGTTAAGCTATAAAAGTGAAGAATATAAACATTAAAGGAATAAGGCAAAATAATCTTAAAAATATAGATGTAACAATTCCGCGGGGCTCCATAACTGTTCTAACCGGAGTGAGTGGTTCAGGAAAATCTACTTTGGCTTTTGATACTATCTTTGCTGAGGGTCAAAGAAAATATTTAGAGTCGTTATCTAATTATGCAAGACAATTCATTGATAAGTTTGAAAAACCAGACTTAGATTTTATATCTGGACTTTCTCCTACAATTTCTGTAGACCAAAAAACGTTTATGAGAAATCCCAGATCTACAGTTGCTACAATAACAGAAGTATATGATTTTCTTAGGCTCCTTTATGCAAGAGTAGGAGAGGTAAGGTGTTATGACTGTGGTTCACCTATAGATTCTGCATCTATAGATTCTATAGTCAGCACTATTAAAAAGGATTTTAAAGATAAAAATTTAGAAATTTATTACCCTATAGCTCTTGGAAAAAAGGGAGAATTCAAGAAAGAAATAAATGATGCTAGTAAATTATTTTCAAAAATTAGAATTGATGGAGAAATTTTTTCTTTAAGCTCTAAAATTAAATTAGAAAAACAGAAAAAACACACAGTGGAAGTATATGTAGATAGCATTAAGGTTAATCAAAAGAATTTGAATAGAATTTCAGAATCTATAGAGACTTCTATTTTGTACGGCTTGGGTCTGGTGGTTTTAGAGTCAGGTAAAATCAGGAAAGTTTTCAATAAGAATATGTCCTGCCCTAATTGCAGCAATACTTTTCCTGAAATCTCTCCAAGATTCTTTTCGTTTAACAGCCCTTATGGACAATGTAAAGAATGTGAGGGAATGGGATATTTTGCAAAATTTGATTCAAAGCTAATTATTCCTGACCCATCAAAATCTATTAAAGATGGAGCACTGGCACCATTTAAGAATTCAGCCTTTTATAAAAAAACCATAAATAATTTTTTAGAATATAGCTCCATTAACAATAATATTCCCTTTGAGCAACTCTCCTCAATTGATCAAGGTAAGATTCTCTATGGAGACCGTACCACTTTTGATGGTGTCGTTGATATTCTTGAAAAATGGTTTGAATCCTCACGAACAGAAGAAATTAAAGAAAATCTTTCAAAATATAGAAAAATTGAAAGTTGTATTGCTTGCGATGGTCAGCGGCTTAGAGAGGAAGCGCTAAGTGTGTATATAGCAGACCTTAATATTTCTCAGATATGTAGTCTGAATGTGGAGGAATGTAAAAAGTTATTTTCTACTATTACTTTTACAGGTACTTCGGAATTAATTTGGAGAAAAATAAGGGATGAAATTGTTTCGCGTTTAGAATTTTTAGCAAGTGTAAGTTTAGGTTACTTATCTCTAGATAGGACTGCACCTACTTTATCTGGAGGTGAAGCGCAAAGGATTAGGTTGGCATCTCAATTGGGCGCTAATCTTACCGGAGTGACATATGTTTTAGATGAGCCGACCATCGGTCTACACCCACGGGACAATAGAATGTTGCTTGAATCTTTAAAATTATTAAAAAGCAGAGGGAATACTGTAATTGTCGTAGAGCATGATGAGGAAACAATTAAATGCGCTGACTTTATTATTGATATTGGCCCTGGTGCTGGGTTTAATGGTGGAACAGTTGTTGCTACAGGATCCCCTGATAGTATTGCTAAAAATAAATCTTCTTTAACAGGACTTTATTTATCCAAGAAAAAGAAAATTAATATCATAGAAAGCAATACCCTCCCTGAAAATTATTTATCTGTTTCAGGTGCTAAATTGAATAATTTAAAAAATATTAATGTGAAAATTCCCGTTGGAAAAATAACTTGTGTCACTGGTGTTTCTGGGTCAGGTAAAAGTACATTGGTTGTACAGACAATTTATGAGGCCCTTGCTTCATTGATAAATTTTAAAAACAAGTCTCTTCCTAGACATATAAGAAAAATAACTGGATATGAACATTTTGATAAAATTATTAATATTAATCAGTCACCGATTGGTAGGACGCCGAGATCTAATCCTTCAACTTATACAGGAATTTTTAGTACTATTAGGGAAATTTTTGCTTCCTTACCTGATTCAAGGGTTAAGGGCTTTTCTCCAGGAAGATTCAGCTTTAATGTTAAAGAAGGAAGTTGTTCTGAATGTTCTGGGGCAGGAAACATTAAAATAGAAATGAGCTTTTTGCCTGATGTAAATGTTCGTTGTGAAACATGCGAAGGAAAAAGGTTTGATTTAGAAACCCTAGGTATATTATATAGAGGTAAAAATATTACTGACGTTCTTAATATGACTTTTACAGAAGCATCTACTTTTTTTGCTGGATTTCCAAGCCTGAAAACAAAGATTGATCTAATTAATTCAGTTGGATTGGGATATTTAAAGTTGGGTCAGGATGCTACAACTTTATCTGGAGGAGAAGCTCAACGAATCAAACTATCTAAAGAACTTATAAAGAAAAATACTGGAAAAACTTTTTATATATTAGACGAGCCTACCATTGGATTGCATTATGAAGATATAGATAAGCTTTTAGCTGTTATTTATAAGTTGAGAGAGTCCGGAAGCACCATAGTTATAATCGAGCATAATATGGAAATAATTAATGCTTCAGATTATATAGTTGATTTAGGGCCTGATGGTGGATCCGCAGGAGGCTCCCTTACATTTCAAGGATTTAAAAAAGATTTTGTTTTATCAAGGGGCTCACAAACCTCGAAGTTTTTAAATGAACATTTAGAGCAATTAAAAGGGTGATGTAAATTTTGCAACTATCAAAGAAAATATAATTAAAGCCCCTAAGACTTTTATCATTACATAGGCATGTGCGTGATCTGCACCTTTTTCGGCATTGGGAACACGTTCAGGATAAGGTAGTACAACGTGGGGTTCCTCGATGCTTCCTTCTTCTGTAACAGCTTCGTCAGCTTTAAGTTCTTGGTCAACAGAAGTCTCTGAAACTTCATGCTCATTGTTTTCGCTCATAAAGGAATAATAACCTAATGATTTGAATTTTAAAATATATTGTTGATTTTTATTTTATTTCGATGCTATACTCTAAATGTCGTCATTTAACTCTAATTGCAGCGACTTTAAATAATTGCTAAATAGGGCAAAGACGTTATTCAATGTCTTTCCTCTTTGAGTTACAAATAAATTTTTGGAGTTTGTTATGGTTAAAACATCATGTGTATTATTTGCTAGCGTTGCAAACACCTGTTGTTGTGACTTGTCAAACTCGTGTTGTAACTACAAATAGTATTAGTTATAAATTTTAAATTTAATTTTTTTCTAGTTTTATTAATAAAGCTAGATGGAGGAATAAAATGGCAGAATATAAAAACCCTGAATTATTAGTTTCAACAGACTGGGTTCTTGAAAACAAAGATAAACCAGGAATTAAAGTAGTTGAGTCTAATGAGGACATTCTTCTTTATGATATTGGTCATATTGAAGGAGCAATAAAATTAGATTGGGAGACAGAGCTTCAAGATAATTTAATTAGAGATTATATAGATAAAGAAAACTTTGAAAAGCTTATGTCATCCAAGGGCATTTCCCCAGATGATACAGTTGTTTTTTATGGAGACAAAAGTAACTGGTGGGCTTGTTATGCATTGTGGACTTTTAAAATCTATGGACATGCTAAATGTATAATTATGAATGGAGGTAGGCAGAAATGGATAGAAGAGAAAAAACCTCTTAGTAAAGATGTACCCTCTGCTGAACCAACAAATTATAAAGTTTCTAATGTAGATTTAGGAATCAGAGCTTTTAGAGACGAAGTTAAGGAGCATAGTAGTGCTTCAGGGGCTCTAATTGATGTAAGATCACCAAAAGAATTCAGCGGCGAGATGCTACACATGGAAGCTTATCCTCAGGAAGGAGCTCTTAGAGGTGGACATATTCCTAATGCAAAGAGCGTTCCTTGGGCTACTGCTGCTAATGAAGACGGTACATTTAAGTCTGCAGACGAGTTAATAAAGATTTATCAAGATGGTGCTGGATTAAAGCCAAACGATGACGTGATAGCTTATTGCAGAATAGGCGAAAGATCGTCTCACACATGGTTTGTTCTTACTTATTTGCTTGGATACAATAGTGTAAAAAACTATGATGGCTCGTGGACCGAGTGGGGAAACTTAGTGCAGGCACCTATTGAAAAGTAAAGAGGTTGGATTTGACAAAAGATAAACAAGAACTTATGGATTTTATTCTTGATCACTATGAGAACCCGAGAAACTCGGGTTCTTTAAGCGAGGAGAGCAAAATATCTCATAAATGTGATATTAAGCAAAACGGAGGGAACCCGGGATGTGGCGATATTGTTACCATCTGTTTAAAAATTGAGAATGATATAATCACTGATTTTAAATTTGAAGGTGAAGGTTGTATTGTAAGTCAGGCAGGAACGTCAATTATTTCTGAGGTTGTATTAGGAAAATCTACCCATGAGATAATGAAAATGGGACCAGAGGTTATTACCGATATTATTGGAGAAGAGCTAGCTCTTTCAAGGCCAAAATGCTCAACTCTTGGTATTTCTACAGTTAAATTAGCTATAAAAGAACTTGAAAAAATTGAAATTAAGAAACAAGCCTTAAGCTAATCACTTTTTTAATTTTTAAAAATAATTTATAATATATCGAGTAATTAGGAGAGGTAATTCTATGACAAAAAAAAATGGAAAGACAAACGGTAAGGTTAATTATGAAGCTGCACTTAAATATCCTTTATTCGAGGCAATTTTTAACAGAAGATCTAGAAGATTTGGTCTTGGGATGGAGCTCCCTTCTGACAGTACGTTGGGTTTCAAGTCAGAAATTGACCCAGTACCTTTAACTGAATTCCAAGAAGCTATGCTTGTATGGGCGGGAACAGGATTAACAGGATTGTGCCTAGCAGACTTGCCACCCGAAAATGGAATAGACTTATTATGCCAATGGACAGGAAGAACATGGCCGTCAGCTTGTAATAATCATGGAACAGAATTATTTTTTACTAATGATTCAGGTCTATATTATGTTGACGTTAAACACATGCTTCCAAAAGATAAAGAGCTGGATGTTTTCTTTAGATTAAATGTCAATGATAAAATTGACAGATTACTTGAGCTATATCGTGAAGGATTAGTTAAGCTCGAGGATGGTAGAGCAAATTTGCCAGACAAGATGCCGGGTCTTTTTGATTTCAATCAATGGAACACTAATAAACCTGGGACTACAACCTTCATACCAGTTACAGACATAACAGAAGAATATTTAAATTTATTAACTCTATATTGCAGCAGCACTTATGCTTTTAATATTTGGGATGAAAAAAACAATCGTTCTTGTGGGCAAGATAAGTGGATTGCAGAGGGCAGAATCAAAGAAGATGTTAAAATGTCCTTATATGATCTTGAAGTTAGAATTTTAACCGGATTAAACGTTGAACAAGCATTTATATGTCAAAATATGTCGCTTGCTCTTCAAGCTCTAGGCTTAGGAGGTTGGACTTTTACAGGTCTTATTCCTAGATTTACTTTGGGGTCAAATCCTGAGTTATTTAAAGGCCTTGGTTTTAGATTTGAACAACCAAAATCTGGCCCAACAAGACCTGTTGGAAAAGATGGTATCTTCGAGGGTTATTGCCCTCCTTATTATAAAACAATGTCTGAGGCATTTGATAAAATGGATGAGCATAAATGGGCTGCTTGGGATAGTAAGAAACCTTTTCCGTATGAAGAGCCCGACAAGCATTTAGTTAAGGCACCAAGACCTACCGATACAACTAATGAAATTGTTAAATCTGTTGCAGACTATATTTATAATACCTATGGTTCCTTCCCTGCTTTTGTTGATCCAATGTATATGAGGCTCGTTTTCCAAGCACAGAATCTTGATTTAGATTTTTATGATAAATATTATCCACCTGGATCTTATACTGATCAGCATGTTAATACCTTTAAGTATTTCCACCCTGACAAAGAAAATCCATATAAACAGAAGCCAGAGAAGAAGCATCCCTGGGATAAGTAGTTTATTTTTTGAGGGCGTCCCAAGTATCTATGGTGACTCCCTCATCTCTTAATTTAACTTTTTGAACTCTATTCGTTGGTGTTTTGGGGAGCGAGTCTCTAAACCTTACAAACCTAGGAATCATAAATTTGGGCATTATAGGCTTTAAGAATTCAATTAAATCTGTGGGGTCTAATGCTAGACCACTTTTTAATACTATAACAATCATAAGTTCGTCTTCCGAGTGACGCCCTTGTTCATCTAGTTTAACGGCTATTGCTGCTGATTCTTCAATACTAGGATGGGTGGATATTAAATTTTCCACTTCAAAAGAGCTGATATTTTCACCCCTTCTCCTTATATAATCTTTTACTCTATCCATGAAGAATATATATCCATCTTCGTCCATCCTACATAAGTCACCAGTATGAAACCATAAGTTGCGGAAATCTGATACAGTTTTTTCAGGCATCTTATAGTAGTAGTGTAAGCATATATTAGGGATTCTTGGTCTTAATACAAGCTCCCCCGGGGTATTCCTAGGGAGTTCTTCATCAGTTTCGGGATTAACAATTTTTATCTCATATCCAGGAGATTCTTTACCACACGAACCCACTCTAAAGGGTTCATTCGGCCTAGTAAAAGTACATTGACCTACTTCGGTTAGTCCATAACCTTCAGTAAAAAGTATATTAAATCTTTGCATAAATTCTTCTATTATATCGTGGGGAGCGGGACTACCTAATACAAGCTCTACTTTATGTTCTTTTTCTTCTTTTACAACGGGCGCATTCCACATAAAATATGACATTACCCCTACTAGATTGAATTTTGTTACCCCAAAATCCTTCATCCATTTCCAGAATTTGCTAGCGGAATATTTTTCTTCAACAATGACTTTACATCCACTTATCATCGCAGGATATACACCCATAACCATTGCATTAGAATGAAAAAGCGGTAGACATGTAAATACGGTATCTTCAGATGTAAGATCCATAATTGATGAATAATTTTGAGCAGAAGAGTAATCTGCAGCACAGGGTCTAACCACCCCTTTTGATTTTCCAGTTGTTCCTGATGTATACATTAGGCGCGCATGATCCATATGTGTTATTTCAACATCAGGCTCATCTTCTGAGCCATTTGAAACAAAATCATTCCAACAGATAGGTGTAGTCTTATTGTATCCATGAGATTCAAAAGTATCTTTTTTATTTCGCGTCCAAACAATTACTTTTTCTATATTTGGAATTCTATCTTGAATGTTTGCTAAGCGCTCAAGGTATTCTTCTGCAATTATTATTATTTTAGAATCCGAGCTTTCAATTATATATTGAAGAAAGTCCATTACATATGCTGTGTTTATGGGAACCATTACAGAGCCATTCTTTAAAATTCCAAACCATGCTAAACATATTTCTAATGAATTAGGCATATATACAGATACTTTATCGGTTTTTTTAATTCCCAATTGGCTTAAAGAGTTCGCGATTTTATTAGCTTTATTATTTACTTCTGAAAAACTTAAAGCTTTATCATAACTAAATTGAAGGAAATCTTTATCAGGCATCGAAGCTGCTTGATCTCGGAGGACTTTTGGTAACGTCCAATTTCTTTGATCACTTTTTGTATTCCAATCGTAGTCAAATTTATTTTTCCATTGATATTTTAATGGATGATCTAAGTCTTTTATTGGAAATTTTTTTGACATTACAGAAAAGCCATCCTTGTTGGAATTGCTACAATTATTTCCATTGTAAGCACTCTTATCTTATTATCTTTAATATTGGAAATTCCTTTAAATCCGGCTTTCTCATAGGCACTTAGTCCTGCCTCGGTAACAACTTTGTCACCACAAAGCTGTATAGTCAGAATGCCAAAATCTTCTCTTGCTTCAATTAAATCTTTCTTTAGAACTTTAAATGAACCAATAATTTTTTCATCGTCCTCGTTATTTGAATTGAACATCGTTTGAACAATATCGCTCGGATATGTAGGTGCATCATGTGAACCAGAATTCATTCCTAAGTAGTAAGCGTATGGTATGTGATTACTGACCTCACCCTCAACAGTAGATTTTACTGCCCCGCCATAGCCTATAAAGTTTGATGCAGGGGTATGATGCACACTTGCGTCATTAAGTGTTGAAATTTGAAGCCAGCTAAAGTCAACTAGGTTAATAGATTTTGAAAAACTTCCCTCATAATTTTTATTAACTTCGAAGTCCTCAAAGCTCTTTATAACATCACCATTATTTTCTTTAGGAAGGTTTTGAAATTTAAGAGGCATCATAGCCTCGGTTAAACCAATTCTCTCAGGCTGTTCCTGAATGCTTGATTGAGTATTTAATGTTTTTCCCTTTGAAGCCCTTACCAGAACCTGCCTTACATATTCTAATACCACCTTATTGTCTTGATTAGTTATCGTTGTTCTTACTTGAACGGAACCATTGGAGGCTCCATCCTTTTTTACTTCAATTCCTAAAACTTCTGAAGTTGCAAATAAAATATCACCTTCATAAGCAGGAACCCCATATCTTAGGTTCTTGTATGAAAGATTGGCTATAGCATTAAATGATATATCATGAACACTTAAACCAAACCCAACATTAAAAAGGTATCCTTGACTTATTACTGATGGAGACTCTATACCAAAGTTTTGTTTCTTAATTTGTATATTTGGATCTATGTATCCTAAATTTTTTGCAAATACTGAATCTGCTCCCAGTGAATAGCTTTTATTAAATTTTTTAATATATTCTTTATTTCTAAAAGGAGTTACTTGAAGTGCACCATGATATAAAATTTCTCCAGGTATAAACTCCTCAATATATTTAGATGAAACTAGATTCATTTTTTACCCTCCAAAATTAATTAAATAAGGTTACAATTATTGAAATTTTTATCAACGCTCTTTATAAGCCAAATATGAAACTAATATTCCAATTTCATAAAATAATACCAATGGAACTAGCATAAAAAGCATTGAAAAAACATCGGTCGTTGGGGTTAAAACCGCAGATATTATGGTTGATATCAATATGGAGTATTTTCTTTTTGAGGATAGAAATTTACTAGAAGTAACTCCGAATCTTGAAAGAATATATATTATTAGAGGATATTCAAATATTATTCCAAAGCTAAGAATTATTGAGGACAAGAAACCAAGAGTGTCGCTAACATTAGGAAGCGGGGTTATTGAATCAGATGAGTATTCATTAATTAGAACATTAAAAGTAACAGGTGCTACGTATTTATAGCAACAGAAAGCGCCAGTAAAAAAAAGCAAAGTCCCTAAGATTATGACCACTGCAGAAATTTTTTTTTCATTTTCATATAAGCCTGGTTTAATAAATGCCCAAATTTCATAAATAATTAATGGAAAAGTTAGAATAAAGCTTGCCAGGAGAGAAATTCGTACATTAGAGGATAAACCTTCCACAGGCCTAGTAAAGATGATTTTTGAATCCACAGGTAGAGAGCTTGTGATTGGTACCAGTGCCATCTCCATGATGAAATCCCTATAATAGAAGCATGGAACAAACAAAATAACCAATAGAAGAATTATTTTTATCAAACTTTTCCTTAGAATTCCAAAATGTTCTAAGAATGTCATTTTATTTTCAATAGCCATTATTAAATTTTATACTTAGCTATTTCCTTTTACAATTAATCCTTTTGATTGACATTACTTGATTGCTAAAATATATTTTTCTCTTGTAACCTCGGAGGAATATATTGAAGATATTAATTACTGATGGTCTCTCAAAAGAAGGCCTTTCATTATTTGAGAACCACAAAAATATAGATTTAGACGTAAGAAAAAAAATCGATAGAGATGAGCTTAAAAATATAATTAATAACTACGAAGCAGTCATAATACGTAGTGCGACAACAATAGATGAAGAAATCATAAATCTTTTAGGAGAAGATTTTAAATTAATAGGAAGGGCTGGGATTGGAGTAGACAATGTAGATATAAAAGCCGCATCTAAAAAGGGCATTATCGTTATGAATACACCTTCTGCTAATGCTATTACAACTGCCGAGCATACCATCGCACTATTGTTTTCATTGGCAAGGAAAACCCCTCAGGCTCATAGCTCAATGAAGTCTTTAAAGTGGGAACGGTCTAAGTTTCAAGGAACTGAGCTTTACGGAAAAACATTGGGCTTGATTGGGATGGGAAATATTGGCCGCCTTGTTGCTGAAAGAGCTATTGGATTAAAAATGAAGGTCATCGCTCACGATCCATATATATTAAAAGGGACAAACTTAAATATGCCCGTTGAATTAGTTGATATGGATGAGGTTTTTAAAATGTCAGATGTTATATCAGTCCACACCCCTTTAACGACTACTACAAAAAATCTTATTTCAAAAGGTTCAATAGACACCATGAAAGATGGAGTTTTACTTATTAATTGTGCTAGAGGTGGAATTGTTAATGAGGAAGATGTTTCTGAAGCTATTACTTCAGGAAAAGTTGGAGGTTTGGCAATTGATGTATTTAACCCCGAGCCACCTGATTTTAAATCACCACTCTTCGAACTAGACGAGAAGGTTGTTCTTACCCCGCATTTAGGTGCTTCAACCCAAGAAGCTCAGATGAAGGTTGGCATAGCTATGGCTGAGCAAGTTATTGAATTTGCAAATAATGGTGTTGTGTCTAATGCAGTCAATATGCCTTCTATGAGCAATGAAGTTTTAAATGAAATAAGCCCATACATTAATCTCTGCGAAAAATTAGGAAACTTTATGGGGCAGACATGTAAGTCGGGCGTCAAAGAAATTATTGTAGAGTATAGTGGAAATGTTGCCGAAACAAATGTGGCGCCCTTAACGATAACTGCCCTTAAGGGTTACTTGTCTCCAATTATGAGCGCTCCAGTTACTTATGTTAATGCTCCTCTGATTGCAGAGGAGAGAGGCATAAAACTCATTGAGGCAAAAGTATCAAAAGAAGGTGAGTTTTCTAGTCTTGTTTCCGTAATAATAAAAACAGACAGCGAAGAGCTATCAATATCTGGCTCCTTGTTTGGAATGAAAGAGGCAAGATTTACAAAATTAAATAACCATTCTATTGATTTAATACCTGAAGGTAATATATTGATGATACAAAATTACGATAAGCCAGGAGTTGTTGGCCTTCTTGGTGCAGCCCTTGGAGAGAAAGATATCAATATAGCTAGATTATATTTGAGTAGACAAAAGGACTCTAAAAAACAAGATTATGCTTTAGCCTTTATCTCGGTTGACTCACCTGTCTCCGAGGAGACACTTGAGGATATAGCCAATTTGTCTGAGGTTAAAAGTATAGATCAGGTAATTTTTGGATGATAGATATATTCTCGTTGCCATTAGGAATAAAAGAATATACAACGAAAGATGTAAGAAAGATTGAATTTATATCTTCAGTTGTTCTTGAGGAATCTGAGCTTTGGGGATATAAAAAGATTATAACCCCTATTTTTGAAAAGATTAATTCTCTTAATTTGGGCTTGAGAGAAGATACAATTAATAAAACAATTAAGTTTATTGATCCATTAAACGGTGACGTTCTAGGATTAAGGTCCGATATCACTCCGCAAATTGCTAGATACGTATCTAACAACTTCAAAGCCGAGAAGATGCCTCTCAGGCTTACATATAATGAAAGAGTAGTTAGAAGTAACTTGAAAGAAACAGGAACAAAAAGAGAGATTTTTCAAGTTGGGTGTGAATTGATTGGCTCAAGTTCAGTAGAGTCAGATTTAGAAATAATTTCCTTGAGTATTTCTATACTAAAGAAGCTAGGATTTAAAAATCAAGTTGTAACTTTAAATTCTTCATTACTTCTAAATTTTATATTTCAGAATTTAGAACCAATAAAGGAAGATATCAAGTTGCTATTCCATAAAAAAGATTATCAATCGATTGAAAATTTTATTAAAGATAAAAGACTAAGCAAAAATCAAAAAACCTTTATTTCTAAGTATTTAAAACCGTTGATACAAAATAAAAGTATTTTATCAAAAAATCTTCCCCCAAAGGTAAGGGAGAGCATTGATAGAATAAATTCAGTCGCAAAAATTCTATCACAAACAAATACCAATTTAGACCTGAAGATTGATTTTTTAGATGTTAAGAATTTTGACTATTACTCTGGCATGACTTTTGATGTTGCAGTTCCAGAAATCTCAGAAACAGTACTATCTGGTGGTAGGTACGATGAGTTAATAGGAAAGTATGGAAATAGTTTTCCTGCTGTGGGACTAGGCATCAACATACTCCCACTTATAAAAACCGTGAATCCAGATCAACTTGGCTCCCCGGTGGTAGTTGTTGATTTTAATGTTCTCGACAACTTCTCCTTGTCTTTGGAGATTAAAGAATTCTTTACAGCCCAAGGATTTACTGGAATTTTATCAAGTAGATCCCATCAATACAAGGATAAATTTGATTTAAAAATCAAGATTTCTAAAAATAAAAGTCTCACTTTGTTCGATCATAAGAATAAAAAAATTACAACTTTTAAGACTTTTCTTGATTTACAAAAAGAGGATTTCTAGTTTGAATAAAAAAGATAAAAATTCAATTTTTATTGGGGCTCAGTGGGGAGATGAGGGTAAAGGTAGAATTGTAGATTTAGTATCTAAGGATTACGATATAATTACGCGATTTCAAGGTGGAAGTAACGCAGGACATACAATAATAATTAAGAATAAAAAAATAGTTCTCCATCATATTCCCTCAGGTGTTTTAAGAAAAGGAAAAGTATCAGTTATAGGAAACGGAACTGTTATAGATTTAAATACTTTAATCAAAGAAATTAAAGGCTTAAGGAGAGGTGGATTTAAGGTTACAGGAAAGAATCTTAAGATAAGCTCCCTTGCTCACATCATTGCTCCTTATCATAAGCTGATTGATCAACAAAGAGAAGTCTTAAAGGGTCGTGATGCTATTGGTACAACCGGAAGAGGAATAGGGCCGGCGTATGAAGACAAAGTTTCTAGACAGGGTATAAGAATAGTAGATCTTGAAGATAAAGTATTGTTGACAAAAAAGGTTAAGCAAATATTAAAAGAAAAGAATAAAATTATTACAAAGATTTTTAATAAAAAAGGTTTTAACGCTAAGAATGTAGTAGATGAATTAAGTAAGAATTACCTATATATTAAAGAATTTATTGCGGATACTGGTAAGTTTTTAAATGATAGCATTCAGAAAGATAAAAGGGTTTTATTTGAAGGAGCTCAGGGAGTGATGCTTGATTTAGACTTTGGTACATATCCTTTTGTAACCTCTTCTTCAACGATATCTTCAAATGCTTCAGCTGGATCTGGCGTTGCTTTTTCCAAGCTCGGTGATGTCGTAGGCATATCAAAGGCTTATACAACAAGAGTTGGACACGGACCTTTTCCTTCAGAAATGATCGATGATCAGGGCTTAACTCTTAGAGAGTTTGGAACAGAGTATGGAGCCACAACTGGAAGACCTAGGAGGTGTGGTTGGTTAGATTTGGTGGCTTTAAAGCACGCAGTTCTTGTTTCTGGAATTAATTCGTTAGTTTTGACTAAAGTTGATATACTTTCAATTTTTGAGAAAATTAAAGTTTGCACAGGATACAAGCTTGATAATAAAAAAATATCCTCCTATCCTTTAAAAATTGAAGATCTTTCAAATGTGCAACCAATATATAAAGAATTTCCTTCATGGTCAATTAATGATTTATCAAAAAAGAAAATTCCAAAAACACTAAAATCTTTGATTAAATTTGTTGAATCTTACTTAGAGGTTAAAGTTACCATGATATCTATTGGCCCTGAAAGAGACGAGATTATTTACTTGTAAGCTTCAATTATTTTCCTAACCAATACATGTCTGACTACATCAGCCTCATTGAAGGAACAAAAGCTAATGCCCTCGATACTTTTTAAGATTGATTGCGCTTCAATCAACCCTGACTTTATATTTTTTTCAAGATCAACTTGAGTTACATCACCTGTAACAATACATTTAGAATTAAATCCAATTCTAGTAAGGAACATCTTCATCTGAGAAGAGGTGGTATTTTGGGCCTCATCCAAAATTATAAAAGCATCATTTAATGTTCTTCCTCTCATAAACGCTAGTGGAGCAATCTCGATAATTTGCTTGTCTATCAATCTTGATACGGTATCAAAGTCTAGCATATCATTTAATGCATCGAACAAAGGTTTAAGGTACGGGTCAACTTTATCATTTAAATCTCCGGGTAAAAATCCTAACTTTTCTCCAGCTTCAACTGCCGGCCTAGTTAGGATTATTTTTTTAACTTTTTTCAAATTCAATGAGGCTACAGCTGTTGCAACAGCTAAATAAGTTTTTCCTGTACCTGCAGGCCCAATCCCGAATACAATATCGTTTTTTCTAATTGCATCTATATAAAGCTTCTGATTAATACTTTTAGGCGCTACGGTCTTGCGATCGGTTGTAACACAAACAGTATCTAGGAAAATATCTTCAATTGAGTGAGTACCTTCTGTGATTATCTTTAACCCAGCTTTAAAGTCGTTTTCATTGGGAAAATATCCTTTGGATATTATTGAATAAAAATTCTGAATTAATTTTTTACCTAGTTCAACTTCTTTTGAAGCACCAGAGAGAACTAGTTCGTTTCCTTTAGAGTGAATTTTGATGCTTAGTAATTTTTCAATCGTTATAACATTGATCTGATTGGTTCCATTTAGAATTTTAAACCAGTTAATGTTTTCGAATACTAATTTATCTTCTGTTACTGAATCTAATACAAGGCTCATAAGGATTTATAGAATAAATAGTAAACATAAAATAATAAAAATCCAATAATAGAGTGAATCTGGATAATTTTATACTTCTTGTTATAAATATAATATAGTAAAAAAACACTAAAGAGACTAGTTTCTAATATAAGCAATAGTATCGGAGAATGTTTGCTTATAATAATCGATTCGGTTTTGAAGATTAGAGCGATTAGACCGAAGATAAAGATATTGGCCAGGTTGCTTCCTAGAACATTGCCTACAACGACATTATGTTTTTTGTATTTAAATATTGCAAATAAGGATGTGAATATTTCTGGGGATGATGAAGCCAATGCAAAGTATATCGATCCAATGATTGCTGAGGATATTCCCATATTTTGAAGTTTAATTCCAACATCAACTAGCAAACCAGACCCAAAAGCCAGGAGCATTCCACCAATAAATACAAATGAGAATATTTTCTTATTTGTAATATTTTTTTCTGAGCCATCCTGGTAAAAATCATCTTTTTGTTCTTTTGATTTGAATATATAAGTAAATATTGCCAAAATCATCGCTATGGATAAAATTTTCTTTATCCATAAGTTGTCAGATATATTAAGCCCATAAATACAAAAGATTAAAGTTGATGCAATACTTATTGGAATAAAATTTTTAAAAGAAAGAAAATTAAAAGAAAATTTATCTTTAAATTTGATTAATATAGAAAGTCCTAAAACTAAACCCAAGTTAGCTAAATTACTTCCGAGAACCGTTCCGTAGGCCATGGTTGAACCATTAGGGTGTTGTATTGCTTTTAAAAGAACAAATAGCTCAGGTAATGATGTTGCGCCAGCAATTAAAGTAATACTTATGACTGTCTCGGATATCTTTAGTTTAGAAGCTGCTGATAGAGCTCCTGATATTAATAAGCTTGCTCCAAAATAAAGCATTATTATAGATAAAATCGTTGAAAAAAAAATTAAAGCACTTTCATTTAAAAAAAGGCCCATTATGCAGTTAGCAAGTCTATTGCTTCAATATATTTTTCAGAAGTTAGAGAAGCGATATCCTCAGGAAGCTGCGGAGCGGGAGGGTTTTTGTCCCATCCAACAGAGGTAAGATAATCTCTAACGAATTGTTTATCGTAACTTTGTTGCCCCCTTCCTTGTTCGTATAATCCTAATGGCCAGAATCTAGATGAATCAGGAGTTAGAACCTCATCGATTAGAATAAGCTCATCCCCAACAAGACCAAACTCAAATTTAGTATCCGCAATAATAATCCCTTTGGACTTTGCATAATCATGAGCGGTTGAGTATATTTGAATCGAAAAATCACGAACCTTTTCTGCTAACTCTTGACCAATAATTCCTACACATGCATCAAAATCAATATTTTCATCATGTTCTCCAAGCTCTGCTTTTGTTGAAGGAGTGAATATTGGTTCGTTAAGTTTTTCTGATTCTACTAGTCCATTTTTAAGCTTTATTCCACAAACAGTTCCTTGTTTCTTATACTCTGACCATCCAGATCCAGTAATATATCCCCTGACTATGCATTCAACAGCTAAGGGCTTTGCTTTTTTAACTATCATAGACCTGCCTCTTAATATATCTTCATGTTTTTTAAGAGAAGGATATTGGGTAGTTATATTATCTGTAATAAAGTGGTTCTGAATTATGTTTTCGGTAAGTGAGAACCAAAATTTAGATAGTTTAGTTAACACTTCCCCTTTACCTAGTATTCCTGTTGGTAGAACAGCATCATAGGCTGATATTCTATCACTTGATACGATTAAGAGAGAGTCACCCATATCATACAAGTCCCTTACCTTGCCTCTATTAATTAAATTTTGATCTGAAAGATCAGTTTCCAAAACTATATTTTTATTTTCTATATCCATAATAGATAATTATAAATTATGAAGAGCAAAAGAACAAAATTTGATTTATAATTTTGTCCCTTATACAATAGTCCTTTTAGGAATTATGAGCGCGTAGCTCAGGGGGAGAGCGCTTGCTTGACATGCAAGAGGTCGGTGGTTCAAATCCACTCGTGCTCAAGTTATTATAGTTATGAAGATATTTGTAAAAAATGAAGAGTTAGAAGTTGAAGCAGGTAATACATTAGGGGAAGTTTTTTGTAAACTTGAATATGATAATTCCTTAATTGGAGCATCAGTTAATGGTGAGCTCAAAGATTTATTTTATGTTGTTAAGGGTGGAGAAAAGATAGTCCCGGTATTTAGGGATTCCGAGAAAGGCTTGAGCCTAATAAGGCATACTGCTGCACATGTTTTGGCGGAGGCTGTCCAATCAATATATCCAGAAACTAAGGTAACAATTGGCCCTGTAATAGATGATGGTTTTTATTATGATTTTTCCTCTGATAGGAATTTTACCGAAGAAGACTTGTTAATTTTTGAAAAGAAAATGAGCGAAATAATTAATAAAAAAATCCCAATGATAAAAAAAATTATCCCAAAGAATGATGCAATTAAGCAATTTAATTCTATGGGAGAGAATTTTAAAGAGGAATTAATTAATGATTTGCCAGAAGATGAGGAAATCTCACTTTATTATCAAGACAAGTGGTTTGATTTATGTAGAGGGCCCCATGTACCTAATACTTCTTATATCAAATCTTTTAAACTTTTAAGTGTAGCTGGGTCATATTGGAGAGGAGATGAAAATCGTGAGTCTCTTCAGCGAATATATGGAACAGCTTTCTTTTCGAATAAGGACTTAAAGAAGCATTTAGCTCTTATAGAAGAAGCAAAGAAAAGAGATCATAGAAAATTGGGCAAGGAGCTAAATCTTTTTTCAATTACAGATGAAATTGGTCCCGGCTTAGTGCTATGGCATCCAAACGGCTCAACAATTAGAAGAATTATTGAAGACTACTGGAGAGATGAGCATGTTGAGTCTGGTTATAGCTTAATCTTTACTCCTCATATTGCTAAGGCCGATTTATGGGAAACCTCTGGACATTCGGAATTTTATAGTGAGAACATGTTCTCACCAATGGATATTGATACGAGTAAATACCAAACTAAACCAATGAATTGCCCATTTCATATAATGATTTATAAAAGTGAGCTAAGGAGCTACAAAGATTTGCCAGTGAAGTTCGCAGAAATTGGTACGGTTTATAGATATGAAAGATCGGGAGTACTTCATGGGTTGTTCAGGGCAAGAGGTTTCACGCAAGATGATGCACATATTTTTTGCACTTTAGATCAGATTGAAGAAGAAGTTGAGAAAGTTATAAATCTAACAACTAAATTTTTGAATGCTTTTGGATTTAAGGATTACGAAATTTTTGTATCAACAAAGCCCGCTAAATATGTAGGCACCGACTCAGAGTGGGATGAGGCCACTAGAGCATTAAAAAACTCATTAACTAATAAATCATTGAATTTTTCTATTGATGAAGGTGGAGGGGCCTTCTATGGACCAAAGATTGACCTTAAAATCAAAGATGTTCTTGGTCGATCCTGGCAATGTTCAACTGTTCAAGTTGATTTTAACTTACCAAAAAGATTTGACCTTAATTATATTTCACGTAATAATGATAGACTTCAGCCAGTAATGATACATAGAGCAATCTTTGGGTCATTTGAAAGATTCTTTGGAATACTGATTGAACATTATGGTGGTGCTTTTCCATTTTGGTTAGCCCCGGTTCAAGTTAAGGTTTTAACTGTTTCAGATGAGCAATTTGATTACTCTGATTTTTTATTTGATACATTTAAAAAATCTAAAATCAGGGTTGAAATTGATAAAAGGAATGAGAAGCTAGGTTTGAAAATAAGAGAAGCAGCAATGAGTAAAGTGCCCTATGTTGTAACAATTGGCAGAGCGGAGGTTGAGAACCAAACCGTTAGTGTTAGGAAATATGGCGGGGAGCAATTAGGAGAGTTGAAAATTTCAGAATTTGTTGATGTTATGACAAATGAAAAAATGGAGGATCTTTTATAAAAAGAAAAAAAAGTAGTCCAAGAAAACCTCTACAAAGAATTAATAATTCGATTAGAGCTAAGGAAGTTAGACTTATTGGCCTTGATGGCTCTCAAGTAGGAATAGTTTCTATTGATGAAGCTTTAGCAACAGCAAGGTCGAGCTCTACTGATTTGGTAGAAATATCACCGGATGCTTCACCTCCAGTTTGCAAGGTGATGGACTATGGTAAGTTTTTGTATGATCAAAAAAAGCAACAAGGTGGACAAAAGAAACCTAAGGCCCAAGTTTTAAAAGAAATAAAATTTAGGCCTAATATTGGAGAAAATGATTTTAATGTTAAAATAAATAGGCTAAAAGATTTTTTGGCTGATGGACACAAAGTAAAAATAAGATTGTGGTTCAAAGGAAGAGAAATAGTACATAAGAGTATAGGGGAAGAGTTAGTAGCAAAAATCATAGATACGGTCTCAGAATCTGGTGAATTAGATAATGAGCCAAAGTTTGAAGGGAAAAATCTTACGTTAATGGTTTTACCAAAAAAGTTAAAGGTGGTTAAAAAAGAAAATGTCAGTCCAAAAAATGAAGTCCAATAGAAGCGCAGCTAAGAGATTTAAGTTGAAGCCCAATGGCAAATTAAAAAGAATTAAAGGAAATAAGCATCACTGTAATGTTCATAAAGCTCAATCAAGAATTAGAAGGTTGAAGGAGTCAGGGACAGTTGAAGGAAAAAAAGCTAGAGATTTAAGAAAAGTTATCTTTTCTTAGTATTGGGTGGAATAAATATGAGAGTTAAAACAAGCGTAGCAAGTAAAAGAAGAAAAAAGAGACTTTTAAAACAGACAAAAGGATTCTGGGGTCAAAGAAAGAATGTTTATAAGAGGGCCAAGGAAACTCTGCTTAGAGCAATGGCTTTCTCTTACAGAGATAGAAGAGTTAAAAAAAGGACAAACAGAGCTTTGTGGATTATTAGGATAAATGCGGCATTAAGGGAAGAAGGAGTTACTTATAGTAAATTTATTCATTCCCTCAAAGCTAAAAATATTGATCTTGATAGAAAAGTACTTTCAGAGTTAGCGATGAATAACCCTGATCAGTTTAAAAAGCTTATTACTGAAGTAGTTTAGGCCTATTTGCGGCCCATTTCTTTTTATAATCACCAGTTTTTACCTAATTTTTATATCAAAAGTTTTGTTAAATTAGGTAAAATATTATAATGAAGTCAACTCCTCTTTTTGAAATACACAAAAACATGAATGCCAAATTTGTTAATTTTAATGGTTGGAATATGCCAGTATGGTTCGAGGATCTTAAGCAAGAGCATTTGCACGTAAGAAATAGTGTTGGAGTCTTTGATGTTAGCCATATGGGTGAGATAGAGATTGTAGGAAGCATGGCAGAGGAGTTTCTTAATTTCACTTTTACTAATAAAATTTCAGATTTAAATGATGGTCAAGCTAGATATGGATTCTTCTGTGATAAAAGTGGTGGCGTTATAGATGATGTGATTATTTATAGACTATCTAAAGATAGATTTTTTATATGCGTTAATGCTGGAAACATAGAAAAGGTTTTTGAATGGCTTAAGTCTTCATCCAATGGCTATAATATTAAGATAAAGAACTTAACAAGTTTCTACGGCCAACTTGCTATTCAGGGACCTAAGGCAGTTGATTGTGTGTCTAAACTTTTTCCATCTTCAAACATTAAAAATATTAAAAAATACTCAATTTCTTCAATCTCTGATTTGGAAGAAAATTACGTCCACAAACTGAAGAGCCCCTGCCCCGATGGCTATAGTTTTTTAATAGCAAGAACTGGGTACACTGGTGAAGATGGTTTTGAGTTGTTTGTTCCAAATGAAGTCTTGCCTGATATATATTTGTTGGTTCTAGAAAATATTCAAGACATTAAGCCTTGCGGCTTAGGTTCAAGAGATACTTTAAGACTTGAAAAAGGCTTCCCTCTTCATGGAAATGAATTAAGTGAAAAGCTGAATCCGATTGAAGCAAACTTAAGTAAATTTGTAGACTTTACAAAACCAGACTTCATTGGTAAGACTTCCTTGCAGTCAATCTTGCGTAACAAAAAATCTTCACTTATTGGATTCAAAATGAATGATAAATGTATCCCTAGGGCTGGCTATAAAATTTTTTCAGATGATAGAGAAATTGGTTTTGTCACTAGTGGAACCTTTTCTCCGACTCTACAACAGGGTATCGGTCTTGGTGTTATAAATGAGAGCTTCTCTGAAGTCGAATATATTGAAGTTAAAATAAGAAGTGATAAAAAGATAGCAAAAAGGTCATCGTACCCGTTTGTTTAGAATAGGAGATTAAAATGTCTGAAATTAAAGATGATTTAAAGTATAGCAGTGAACATGAATGGGTTAAGGTTGATGGGGATAGTGTCGTTATAGGGATTACCGACCATGCTCAAGATTCTTTGGGTGAGATAGTTTTTGTTGAACTACCTAAGGTTGGAGATGCTCTAGAAAGGTCAGCTATCTTTGGAGCTGTTGAATCTACCAAATCAGTTTCTGATCTTTATTCGCCAATTGCCGGTGAAGTAACTGAGATTAACCCGTTAGTAGAAAGTGAGCCTGAACTTATTAATTCTAGCCCATATGACAATGGTTGGATGATTAAAATCCGTCCTGTAAACATGGACGATTTGGATGCTTTGCTCGATTCAAAGGGATATAAAGATTTAGTTGATGGAAAATAAAGTTAATATTAATTCCCCTTACTCTATAGTAGGAAAGAAATCGCCTTTTCTAGAAAGACATATAGGCCCCTCGGAGGCTGAGATAGCCGAGATGCTAGACTCATTAGGTTGTACCGACTTAGAAGAACTTATTAATGCTACGGTGCCTAATCAAATTCTTTTGGATGCTCCATTATCACTGGATAATCCTATGAGCGAAGAAAGTGCCTTAGAGTATTTAAATTCTAAAATTAATGAAAATGATTTATTCAAAAACTATATTGGAATGGGGTATAGCGATACTGTAACTCCTCCAATCATATTGAGGAATATTCTTGAAAATCCAGGTTGGTACACAGCTTATACTCCATATCAGCCAGAAGTTTCTCAAGGTAGGCTTGAGATGTTAATAAATTTCCAACAAATGGTAATGGATTTAACCGGGCTAGAAGTAGCAAATGCTTCTCTTCTAGATGAAGGGACTGCTGCTGTCGAGGCTATGGTGCTTGCATTTAGACAGTCCAAAGATGACAGGTCCCTTTTTTTAGTTTCTGAATTTTGCCATCCCCAAACTATTGATTTGCTCCAGACCAGGGCAGAACCGCTAGGTATAAAAATTAAAGTAGGAGATATAGATCTTTTAATTAAACAAAATCCCAAACTTTTTTTTGGTTTTCTAGCTCAGTACCCTAATACTTTGGGACAAGTTTCTGATTTTAAGCTTTCTATATCACAGGCTAAAGCACAATCTTCAGTATCAATTTTAGCATGTGATTTATTATCCCTTACTTTATTGAAATCACCCGGAGAACTGGGTGCAGATATTGCTGTTGGTTCTTCACAAAGATTTGGAGTTCCTATTGGCTTTGGCGGCCCACATGCCGCTTTTATTTCATGCAGAGAAGAGTTTAAAAGGTTGATGCCTGGTAGGATAATAGGCCGGTCTATTGATAAGAATGGCAACCTATCTTATAGAATGGCTTTGCAGACTAGAGAGCAACATATAAGACGAGAAAAGGCAACAAGTAATATATGTACCGCTCAGTCCTTACTTGCTATAGTTGCATCAGCTTATGCTATTTATCATGGACCACATGGTTTAAAGAAAATAGCTTTAAGAGTTCATAGGTTGACAAGAATATTGAATAAGTTGATTTCAGAAATGGGATTTGATACATCAAATCTGACCTTTTTTGATACAATCAGTGTCAAATGCTCAAAAGAAAAGTTGTCGTCTATTAAAAAGAAGTCTTTAAAGAACAAGATTAACCTTAGATACTTTTCTAGCGAACACTTAACAATTTCTCTTGATGAAACAACCACCCTAGACGATATTAATCTTATAGCAAGTTGTTTTGGTAGTATGAAGAACACAAATTTGCATCTTATAGACGAAGCTCTTTCCATGCAGATTCAAAATATTAAGAATGATCAGCTTAGAAATACGAAGTTTTTGTCTCATCCTGTATTTAATATTTATAAGTCCGAGACAGATTTTCTTAGATATTTAAAAAAGCTTGAAGATAAAGATATTGCTTTGAACAAATCAATGATACCTCTTGGTTCCTGTACCATGAAGTTAAATGCAACTTCTGAGATGATTCCTATAGGATGGAAAAAGGTTAATTCTATTCATCCATTTGTTCCAAAATCGCAAGCGAAAGGATATGATTTTGTGATTAATAAGTTGGAAGACTCTCTTTCGAAAATAACTGGCTTCGATTCTGTTTCTTTACAGCCTAATGCTGGTGCTCAAGGAGAACTTGCTGGTTTAATGACTATTAAGGCTTTTCAGAAAGCTACTAATGATGACTGTAGAGATATTTGTTTAATACCTAGCTCTGCTCATGGAACTAATCCTGCAAGTGCTATATTGGCTGGGTTTAAGGTTGTGATTGTTAAATGTGATGATCAAGGTAATGTTGATACAAAAGATTTATCTTATAAGATTCAAGAGTATCCTGACAAGATTGCTGCTCTAATGGTTACCTATCCTTCTACTCATGGAGTTTTTGAGGAAAGCATTGGTAAAATTTGTAGAATGATTCATGAAGCAGGTGGTCAAGTTTATATGGATGGAGCAAATTTGAATGCTATAGTAGGGATTTCTAAGCCAGGACATTTCGGTCCGGATCTTTGTCATATCAATCTTCATAAAACTTTTTGTATACCTCATGGTGGAGGAGGTCCTGGAGTGGGCCCAATTGCTGTAAAAAAACATTTATCCGGCTTTTTACCAAATCATTCTGTTGTTAAACATTCAGGCCCTAAAGATGGGTTTGGTTCAATTGCCTCAGCGCCTTGGGGAAGCGCTTCCATATTACCAATCTCATTAATGTATATAATGATGATGGGTGCCGAAGGAATTAAAAAGGCTACACAAGTTGCTATATTAAATGCGAACTATATAGCCAATAAACTCAAGAATTATTACCCAATTTTGTATACAGGAAGGAACAATAAGGTTGCCCATGAATGCATTATTGACCTCAGGGGTTTGAAAAAAGAGCATGGTGTGACAGAAGAAGATATAGCAAAAAGATTAATAGACTATGGTTTTCATGCACCAACAATGTCATTTCCTGTTCCTGGGACTCTAATGATAGAGCCAACAGAAAGTGAGTCAAAAACTGAAATAGATAGATTTTGTAATGCATTAATTGCGATTCATGCTGAAATAATTAAGTACTCGGGAATAGAAGACAAGAATCTATCTCCTTTGAAAGCAGCCCCCCATACTTTCTTCGATATAATTAATAGCAATTTCTCATATCCTATTTCTGAGGCTTTTCCACCTCAATTCATTGAGGGTAATATTTCAAGGTATATTGCGCCTGTAGGAAGGGTTAATAACGCATTTGGTGATAGGAATTTTATTTGTAGTTGTGCACCAATTGAAGATTATATGGCGGGATAATTTAAATTCTTATTGATACGTAAGCATTCTCTCTAAGATCTTGAAACCATTTATCTAGAATTTTAAATTCTTTTTTGCTTGCAATGCTTTTTGTAATTTCGTCTTTTAAATTAAGGAATTCTGAATCACCATTTACTTTATTTTTAACATAAAAATATTTTGCTTTATCACCTTCATTAAAAGGCCCTATCAAGCTGTTTGATAAAGATGCTCTGATGGCTTCGGAAATTTCTATACTTAGATCATCTATAGCAACAAAGCCCAAATTCATTGATTCAGGTAACAATTGGCCAGAATCTTTTAATTTACTAATGCTTTCATAAAATTCCTTTGAGTTTTTTACCTCTTTTACTAATTCAGCAACTTTATTCCTAGAAGATTCATTATTATTAACTACAACTAGAAAGATATCGGCCAGTTCCTGCTCTTTAAGCTTTCCATAATTTTTTAAATAAAATTCTTTAACTTCTAAATCAGAAATAACTATTTTTCCCTTTAGAATCATTGCTGATATACTCTCTTGTAAATATTGATTTTTCCATCCAAATCTAATCCTGTAAAGATTAATGCCAGTCCTTTTCAACTCACTTTCAACTTTTTCTTTTGTATTTTTTTCAATAAAATTTTTTTCAATTTTATCTAGCTGTTCTTCAGTGATTGATACTCCCATTCTTTTTCCTTGAAGTTCCAGTAGCTTGAGATCAGTTAGTTCCTTTAAGTATTTCTTCTGAGTTTCCTTGCTAGCAGATAAAGCGCCGCTTTTCTTCATATGCTTCTTTAAATCACTTAGGAAAACAACCTCATCATTAACAATTGCAGCAATTCCTTCATCAACATTTGAATATGAGCATAGAGGACTAATTAGAATTGAAAAAAATAAGAAAAGAGTTTTGAGTTTCATAATATTTGCTTATTATTTATTATAAACTTTCCATCTTCAATTTCATAATTACTTTTTAATATTTCTTTTATATTTTTTTTATTTTCTAGTAGTTGGGTTACTTGTTTTAGGTCATTGGCTATATTTCTGATTTCAATTTTAGCATTTTTCAGCTTTTCTATGCTATTGCAAAACATAACTATTGAGCTTTCCTTAATGATAATTTTTTTTATACCAATCCGCTTACATTCTATTTTTATTAAACTTATATTAGCTAAATTTTGTACTTCAGCTGGGATAGCACCAAACTTATCTAGTAGCTCCTCTATTAGATCTACGTAGTCTCTCTTGGTATTGATTAATGAAATTTTCTTATAATAAAAAATTCTCCTTTCAGCAGACTCTATATAGCTTGAGGGAATGTAGATATTCTTTTTGTAAACAACCTCTACATCATAATCTTCATTAATACTGTTGTTTCTTAATCTGTTAACCTCATTTTCTAATAGCTCCAAATAGAACTCGATTCCTACGTCATATATGTTTCCAGACTGCTGTGTCCCAAAAAGGTTCCCAGCCCCCCGTATTTCAAGGTCTTCCATTGCAATATTGAAGCCAGAACCTAGTCTAGTCAGTTTTCTTATTGCGCTTAGTCTCTTTGTGGCATTTTCTGAAATGCCATCCTTAGGTATTAAAAGATAGGCTTTGCCTTTTTTGTTGCCTCTACCAATCCTACCTCTTAGCTGATACAAGTCTGACAAACCAAACTTGTGGGCATTGTTAATTATCATAGTATTTGCTTCTCTTATATCTAGCCCAGCCTCTACTATAGTTGTTGTAATAAGTATTTTTATCTTCCCATCTATAAAATCTTTTAGTTTTTGCTCAACTTCGCTCCCTGTCATTCTGCCATGAATATAATCGGTTGTATCATGCGGGCATATTTTTTTTATTTCACGGTGAATTTTTTCAATTCCAACTATTTCGTTATGTATAAAAAAAACTCGTCCATTTCTCTCGAGCTCGAAGTCGATAGCTTCTTTAACAAGAAGCATATCAAACTCTTCAATATAAGTTTCAATGCTAAGTCTTTCTTTAGGTGGCGTGGCAAGTAAGCTTATTTCGCGCAAACCACTTAAAGATAATTGAAGTGTCCTTGGAATAGGAGTTGCAGATATACTTAAGGAGTCGATACCTTTTTTTATTTGTTTAATTTTTTCTTTATGTGAAACACCAAATTTATGCTCTTCATCTACTATAATTAACCCTATATTATTTAGAAAGGAGTGTTTAGAAAAAATTTTATGCGTACCAATAATAATGTCAACCTTGCCGGACGAAGAATCTTCAATAATTTTATCAAGCTCATTTTTCTTCGTAAATCTAGTAATTCCTTCAACTCTTATTGGAAAATCTTTAAATCTATTTCTAAAAGTCGCAAGATGCTGCTGTGCTAAAAGAGTTGTAGGAGCAATTATAACGGTTTGCTTAATATTCATAGTAGCCAAGAAGGCGGCGCGCAATGCTATTTCTGTTTTACCAAAGCCAACATCTCCACATATTAGTCTATCCATAGGTGTGGTAGATTTCATATCGTTATAAGTATCAAGGATTGCGTTTTTTTGATCGATTGTTTCTTCAAATTCGAACGTATCTTCAAACTCAGTTAGCTCTTTATAGTTAATTTTAAAACCATGACCTTTGACAGACTTTCTTTGCGCATAAAGACTTAATATTTCTTTGGCAGTTGTCTGGGCGACTTTTTTAGCTTTTTTTACTTTTCCACCCCAAGCTTTTGTACGCAGGGTATCCAAAGATTTGTTCTCAGAAGAGCCGATATATTTTTGAATCAAAGATATCCTGTCAGTTGGGATAAGAAGCAAGTCTTTATAGTTGAATTCGCATTCAATAAAGTCAACATGTATACCATCAATAATTTTGTCTTTAATTCCGTTGAATACGCAAAGACCATAGTCTTTATGAATTACAAGCTCACCTTTTTTTAAGTCGTTAAAACCGGAAAGCTTAAATGAGTCTTTAGCATATTTTTGGCTATTGATTTTTTTGTCAGAGTAGCCTTCTTGTCTATTATAGGAAATAAAAATTTCATTACTATCTGTTGATATAAAGGATTTTCTTAGAAAACCATTTAAGTAGCCAACGTTTATATGTTTTAGATCAACTTTTAAATTTTTGATGGTCTCTTCATCCGAGACAATCGTTATTTTATTTGTATTATTTTTTTCTTTTATAAAACTTGATAAGCTTGTTAAGGATTGAATAGAGCGATCATCAATATAGTCTATTTTAAATTTATATGCAGGCGTATTCATTATTAAGGGGTTAACTTTGATGATTTTATTTTGCTCTACAAATTCTTTAATCTTTATATCTTCTCTGATTAGTTCCTCAATTGAACAGTCAATTAAAACAATCGATTCTCTTAAATGGTCCAAGATAAATTTATTTTTTTTATGGTTAGATTCTTTTGTAATGGATACAACATCTATTCTTTCGGGCTCTTCTGTTAATCTTCTTTCACTTTCAATATTAAACGTATTAATTGAACTTACTTTATCATTAAAAAATTCTACTCTTATTGGTAATGCAAAAGAAGGAGTAAAAATATCAACTATTGACCCTCTAACGGAATAGTCGCCAAGCTTTTCTGTAAACTCGGTTTTTTTATAGCCAAAAGTGTCTAATTTTTCAATTAATTTTTCTCTATCTAATTCATTACTACCTTTGATTAGCTGTATTGTTTTTTTATTAATTCTTTCGTTGAATTCACTTGAGAGGCTCTGGGCTTCTATGAATTTTATTTTATTGTTGTTAGTTAAAAAATGAATAATATTTAATGATCTATGTCTTCCATCTGTATCATTTAAATGCGAATTCAAAATATCATTGCTTAAATAAAATGTTTTTTTATCCCAAGTATTTTCTAAATACTCTATTATAAGCTTACATTTTTTTGAATCTTCAGTTACATAAAATATTTTGTTTTGACTACTATTTGATATTTGATTAATTATATTTGAAATGATGAAATCATTAGCTTCGTAAATATTTAAAGGTTCCTTATCTTCAAGATTTACTTTTGTGCTTGAAAATAAATTTTGAACTTCGTACATTAACTCAGCTTAACTATATTACTTAAAATTTCATCGCCCATTTGCGAACAGGTTAAGGTATCTTTAGTGCCAATATCTTTTGTTCTAAAACCTGCATTTAATGTCTCAGAAACAGCTTTTTCAATTAAATCATGTACATTGTCTAAATTTAACGAATATTTGAAAAGCATACCCAGAGATAATATAGCAGCTATAGGATTGGCAATATTTTGACCAGCGATATCTGGCGCACTGCCATGAACAGGTTCATATATTCCGTGTTTGCTACCAATGCTCGCGGAAGGCAACATTCCAAGTGATCCCGTTAGCTCTGCTATTTCGTCACTTATTATGTCACCAAACAGATTTCCTGCTAGTATTACATCAAAAGTTGCTGGCCTTTTAATTACTTGCATTGCTGCATTGTCTATATATAAATGTTCTAATTCAATATCCTTAAAATCTTTTTTATGTACTTCTGTTACAACATCTCTCCATAATTGCATTACCTCTAGAACATTAGCTTTATCTAAGGATGTAACTTTTTTATTTCTTTTTCGTGCAATCTCGAACGCAACCCTTGCTACTCTAGCAATTTCGTCTTCATTATATATCAAATTATTAGCCCCAATTCTTTTCCCTCCTACTTCCTTTATGTATCTAGGCTCTCCAAAATATATTCCACCTGTCAACTCTCTTACAACAAAAATATCAGTTCCTTCGACAACATCTTTCTTTAATGTTGAGGAGTCAATAAGTGCGGGGAAAACTTTACCAGGTCTTAAATTTGCAAATGCTTCTAGTTCCTTTCTTAAGGTGAGCAAACCCTTTTCAGGCTTAAGATTATGCTCAAGTTCTTCCCATTTTGGACCTCCAACGGCGCCTAGCAAAACTGCATCAGACTCTAAAGCCTTATCAAGAACATCTTTGGTGAGTGGTTCACCATGAGCATCAATTGAGGCACCACCAAATAAATCTTCTGTAATATCAATTTTTATATCCTTTTTAAAAAAATCTATTATTTTCATGCACTCATTTGTGACTTCTTGTCCTATCCCATCACCGGGAAGAATTAATATTTTTTTCATTTTATTGCTCCTAATTGATTTAATTTTTTCTCAAAATAACTCTATTTTTAGTTTTATCTAGCCCATCAATCTCCACGCTAACATTATCACCATCTTTAATCTGACCAACCCCACCGGGCGTACCTGTTAAAATTAAGTCCCCTTTGTTTAACGTCATCACCCTGCTTATATAGCTTATTAGAAAATCAATCTTATGAATCATTAAACTAGTGCTCGACTTTTGTCTTACCTTACCATTTAGAACAGTTCTTATAGTAACATTTTGATAATCAATTTCATCCGAAATAATCGGACCTAAGGGGCAAAAGCTATCAAAACTCTTACCTCTAGAGAATTGAATATCATTGGCCTGAACGTCTCTTGCGGTAACATCATTTACACATATGCCACCCAGTATAAATTTATGTGAATCTTTTTTGCTGACCCACTTTGCCTCTTTTTTGATAACTATTCCTAACTCACCCTCATAATCTACTTTAGAGCTCATATAGCTTGGATACAATATATTGTCGTATGGACCTATTATGGTGGATGGGGCTTTTAAGAAAATCAGCGGTTCTTTCGGCGGCTTTTTTTTCATTTCAGCGGCATGATCAAAGTAATTGAGCCCAATGCATATAATTTTTGATGGCGCAATAGCGGGAGCTACAATCTTTTTTCTTATTTTATTAAAATAGCTCTTATATTCACTCATAGAAGTGAATTTCTTTTTTAGCTTTTTATTTTGGTTAATATGAGATGTTATTATCATCTTAATATTTTACATCATAAAGATACAAGCCACACGCAGGCACTGCTAAATTTTTTTTAAGCTTTTTTTCACCTCTAAGGGCTTTTGATACATCAGCTTTACTAATTAAAGATTTTTCATAATTAATTAATGCCCCTATTATCAATCTAACCATACCTCTTAAGAAACCGCTTCCTGTTATTTTAAGTTCCATGATGTTTTTTCTTTTACTTATTGTGAAGGAATAAATTCTTCTTGTAGTATCTTTTCCAGAATAGCCGGTTTTACAAAAATTAATAAAATCATGTTTACCCAGAAATAGCGCAGCTAGCTGCCTCATTTTTTTTAAATTTAGGTCTTTTTTTATATATAAGAACCTATTTTTTTCAAAAACACTACATTCTTCTACCATCTTAATTTTATACATATAGGTCTTCTTTCTACAGCTATGTTGAGCATGAAATTCTTCATTAACTATAGCGCAATAACTAATTCTGATATTGCTACTTAAAAGAGAGTTTAATTTATTTTTTAGAGCTATAGGATTTAAGCTTTTTTTATTGGTTGTATGAAAATTTGCAACTTGTTTCAGTCCATGAACTCCGCTGTCAGTTCTCCCTGAACCTAATAAAGTAATCTTTGTTGAATATATTAACTCGAGTTTTTTTTCTATTTCGTCCTGGACAGTTTTACTATTAGCTTGCTTTTGCCAGCCACAAAAATCAGTCCCAATGTACTCTATGTGCATTTTGATATTCATTAATATTTAATTCTTTTGTCTATTATAGGATATGTAAAGTCAATTAGCATATTAATTGTCACAAGAACTGTTGTGTAAACAATGGTCAGTCCGCAAACAATTGGATAGTCTCTATTAATAATCGATAGTATAAACATTTTACCCATTCCAGGTATAGAAAAAATGCTTTCTACTACAAAAGAACCAGTAATCATAAAGGCTGATATGGGTCCTATAGCTGTAATGAATGGGACGAGAGAGTTTCTTAATACATAATACTTCAATATTAGACTTGGTTTGATATTGTTTACAACTGCATTTCGGTAATAAAGCGTGTTCTTAATCTCATTCATTGATTCAAGCATTAATTTTGTTAGGAATGAGATTGATGGTATCGATAATGTGATCACTGGAAGGATATAGCCAAGAGGGCTCTCTAAAAGAGCTGCAGGAAATATTTTGAGCTTTACAGAAAAAATCATTATTAACAAGGCTCCTATTAGAAAGGTTGGAGTACCGACCGATAAATATAAAAAATTATTGGTTATTCTAGATACAAAACTACTACTATTGTTGTAAATAAATTTCGCCAAATAGATCGAACTTAGAATTGTAAATATTAGTGACAAAAGTCCGATTTTAATAGAATAAGGCATTGTTTTTTTGATGATTTCATTGACACTTTTACCAGGATAAAAATACGATGGCCCTAGATTAAAAGTCGCTGTTGTTTTTATATAATGTAGATACTGTTTAAGTAACGGTTGATCAAGGTTATATTTTTTTTCAATATTATTCTTAACACTAGGAGGGAGTTTTTTCTCTGAATCAAAAGGCCCACCTGGTAGTATTCTTAGTAATAGGAAGGTTGAAGAAACTACAATGAATATAACTAGCAAAGAGCTAGTAATTTTTGTGAGAAAAAATCTAGTTTTCATTTTTAGTTAAATATATTTCCTTAAAAGTTTTAATATTTTTATTATCCGATGCAACTATATATAGCTTGTTTCTGCCAGGCTTTAACTTGATTTCGAAATTCTCATTTATTAGCTTTTTATTTTGGGTGTTTATTCTTATTTTCTCATCATTTAAAAAATAATTTATATTTTTAACCATTGAATCATCAGCAATTACAGCCTCAATACTTACTTTATTAATACTATTTTTAGTCTTAGATTTTATAGAAATATTCGGAGGCTTCTCATAGGCTCTATTGAGTGAAAAGGTTTGTGACTTAGCTGTTGATTCAGTAACCTCTAAGTCAACTTTCTTGATCCAAAAAATAATCTTTTTATTGCTGGTTGAGGCAAGTATAAAATTTTTAGTCTCCCCTAAAGTTTTAAATATTGAATTACTTGTTATGTTACCCAGCACTATACCGTCATTACTTGGTTCGGAATATGCTGATGTATTAATTAGAGTATTATAAGTTTTGGATTGTGAATTGAAAGAAATTATCTCATCTTTCTCAAGTGCAATATGTTTATCAAATAACGATCTCGTATCCTCATCATAGAACCTAATAGAGAATTTGATTTTATTATTTTTTATATTATCGGTTGGTATAGAGAGGTTACTCGTAATGCTAGAGTTAGCTATCTGTTCCTCCGATATCTTATGTTTTTTATTCTTGATGACTAATTTTTTATCATCTGACATTATGTGGATATAGCATTTGTCACAATCTATGGGTGCGTTCATAGCTTCAACGGTTAAGTCGAAACTGATTTGACCTTCTTTCTTGATTGGCCTTATGGAATATGAAAATTCCGGAAATGTGAATTTATTTTTTGTTACTTTTATGTCCATTTTTGTTTCACTGATTTTAAGAAAAGTTGGCCTTAGCGCCTGGCTCATATCTAACTGTAATAAGCTAAGATTTATTACGTCTTTACTAGTCTTAATCCAGCTTGGTAATTCAAATAATATATTTAGCTCAGTTTGCTTATTTGCTTTAACATTACCAACATAAAAATATTTATTATCAAAAGTTTTATTATCAGACTCAGATTTGATAATTATATTCGAAAAATCCTTGTTTGAATTATTCATTATAGAAATATTCATTTCCTTATCAACTCCAGGAACAAATCCAATCCTCTTTTGCTTATTTATGCTTACTTTTTTAGTTAAATTATTACCTGTATTTAGAAAATCATCTTTAATAAGAGAAAAATTTTTAAGTTCGTCTGTAAACGATTTACTGATTACTTTAACTTTCTTGGAAAGACGAGCTTCTAAGACAGTTAAAAAAGAATCTATGTTTCCATCAAGTTGAATCTTATTTATAAGGTCAGAATCTAGTATATAAGTAGAAAATGATATTAACTCATCATCTTCTTCCTCCTTGAGTTCTTTAGGAGAATAAATGATGTTAAATTTAGGTTTTTTATCATAGACAGTATTAGAATAATTATTATCTAGTAATTGTTTCTCTATTCCTTTTTCGGTTAGTAGTCTATTTTTTTTAAGCTTAATTGGAATAAAATTTATATCGGGTTTTATTCCGTTCAGGTGAACCTTATAATTTTCTGGGCTAAGGTATTCAGCTGTTGTTAGTTTGATTCCAGAGCCATCATTTTGGCTGTATACTTCCTGGACAGTACCCTTACCAAATGTTTTTTGCCCAATAATAATCCCCCTGGCATTGTTTTTTATAGCACCTGTAACGATTTCAGAAGCACTTGCACTCCCCCCATCAGTTAAAACTATTAGGGGCCCCTCAAATTTTGGAGTTTCGTATGGGCTTGTAAAAAAATCTAAATTCATTTCCTTAGTTTTGCTTTTAGTGGAGACAATCAAACTCTGTTTTAAAAAAACATTTGAAATTTTAAGAGCTTGTCCAAACAAGCCTCCAGGATTACCCCTCAGGTCAAGAACTAGTGAGGAGTTTCCACTATCTCTTAATAAATTCAAGGAGGTGATGAATTGCTCATAAGTATTTGATTGGAAAGTTTTTACCTTGATATATCCAACATTATTGCTCAAGGATTTAGATTCTATGCTTTTAATTTTAATTATATCTCTGACTATTTTAAATTCTATTAAGTCTGGAACATTCTCTCTTTCAACGAAAATAGTTATAGGAGTTCCTTTCTCTCCTCTTAGAAGCTTTATTGCCTGCTCTAAAGTAAATCCTGCTGTATCAAAACCTTCTATTCTACTAATCTTATCATTTGCCTTCACGCCTATTTTGTCAGCGGGGGTTCCTTCTATCGGAGAAATAATTGTAAGTTTCTCGTCCCTAATACCTATCACAATTCCTAGGCCTCCAAAACTTCCTTTACTTTCAATTTTAAAATCTTCAAATAAATCTGGATGAATCATTGATGAATATTCGTCTACGTGCTGTAGCATTGCATTTGCAACCATATAGCGAATATTATTGTTATCATTGAAAGCTTCCTCCCCAGCCTTACTCATCCTTTCAAGAAACTCTATTAAATTATTCAAGGCTTTGCCCACATCCTTAATACCGTTAGCTTTAAAAGGTAGGTCGAGCACAACAAAATTACCTTCGATATCATGGCTATGAATCTCAAATTTGGCTTTGTCGTTCCATTTTATTTTAACCAAAACACTATCCATAGATGAATTTATGGTATTAACAGATTTCGTAAGAATATCTTTGTATTGATCCTTATTATAGAAGTATGAATTTTTTTGAATATATTCAGCCGTATCTTTGATAATAAATGCTTTTTGTTCGGGGAAACAATAAGAACTAACCACAAGAGTGAAATATATTAGAATTACTACTAGTAAATTTCTTAAAACCATTAATACATTATATAATTTAATAGTATGAATAGAAATATTAAAGTTGGTCTTGCACAAATGAATTCTCATGTTGGAAGCATTAATGATAATTTAGAAAAAATTGTAAAAGTCATAAAGACGGCGAAAAAGAAGAAAGTTGATTTAGTTTGCTTTCCTGAACTAGCATTAGTTGGATACCCTCCGGAAGACTTGCTGTATAACTCAAAGTTTTTAAAATCGGTAGATTCAGCAATAAAGCGAATACAACAAGTAGAAAAGAAAGTTTCATATATTATAGGCTATCCAAAATTAATAAATGGGAAGCTTTACAATGTTGCTGGAGTATTTATTAATGGGATCTTGAAGCACGAGTATCAGAAAATTTATCTTCCTAATTACGGAGTTTTTGATGAGGAAAGGTATTTTACTTCAGGTAAGAACCCATTGATTTTCAATTTCAAAGGAAGAAGTATTTGTTTGACAATATGTGAAGATATTTGGGGCGAAACAAGTATTTATAGGAACATCTCTAAAATTTCGAGTTGTGATTTAATGATTAACATTTCAGCCTCTCCCTTCAGCAACACTAAGCAAAAGGACCGTCTAAAACTACTCAGTTCGATTTCGAAGAAGAACAACTTGGAGTTTGCATATTGTAATATGGTAGGGGGTCAAGATGAACTTGTTTTTGATGGCGGCAGTTTATTTTTTGATTCAAAGGGAGCCCTAATTGAAAAAGGTAAAGACTTTGCAGAAGATTTAGTAATAAAAAACTTAGGGAAGAATACTCAACATAAGGCTTTACGGATAAAGAAAGAGACCAAGCATTATAAGTTATCTAGAATTTTCTCTGCCTTGTCTATTGGGCTAAAGGATTATGTGTTAAAAAATGGTTTTCAAAAAGTTGTAATCGGAATCTCTGGTGGAGTTGATTCAGCCTTAGTTGCTGCTATAGCCTGTGATTCACTTGGCTCAAAGAATGTATTAGGTATTGCAATGCCAACTAGGTTTAATTCTTTATTGAGCTTAGAATTGGCAAAAAATCTATCAAATAATTTACGTTTTAGTTTGAAGGTTTCAGAAATTCAAGAAATATATGAAGATAATTTAAAGCTATTAAATAATAGTGTTTATGGAAAAACTCTCTTTGATATTACAGAAGAAAATTTACAGGCTAGGATTAGAGCAAATATTTTGATGGCTACTTCAAATAAGCTTGGATTCTTACTTTTGTCCACCGGCAATAAGAGTGAGACAAGCATTGGATATTCAACATTATATGGTGATGCAACAGGTGGGATAGCAATTTTAAAAGATATTCCTAAGACCTTAGTTTATGATCTAGCAAAATACTATAACTATTCGAATCCTAACAAATTAATACCCTTTAAAGTAATAACCAGAGATCCTTCTGCAGAACTAAGAGCAAATCAAAAAGATTCTGATTCATTACCACCTTATAGGATTCTAGACAAGATTTTAGAGCTTTACATGGAAGATGGTATGGAGGCATCGAAAATAGCTAAAGCCTTAAATATTAAGATGTCCTTAGTAAAAAATATAGTTAATAAATTAAATAAAAGTGAATTCAAAAGAAGACAGGGGCCAATAGGAATAAAAATAACATCAAAAGCTTTTGGTAGAGACCGAAGATATCCTATTACTAATGGTTTTAAGGAAGCTTGAAAAAATCTTTCCAAATAAGATAATATATTAGAATGCATTTTTTAGAACCTGAAAAACAATTAGAAATAATAATTAAAAATGTAGCAGACGTTGTACCTAAAGATGAGTTGATGGCTAAACTATCAATGTCTTATAAAAATAATTTACCGCTTAAAATTAAAGCAGGCTTTGATCCTACCTCCGCAGACCTACATTTAGGACACTCTTTGTTACTAAAGAAGCTAAAAGTTTTTCAAGATCTAGGGCATGAGATTAATTTTTTGATTGGCGATTTTACTGCGATGATTGGTGATCCTACTGGAAGAGACAAGACGCGAAAGCCATTAACCTTTAAAGAGATAGAGGTTAATGCATCAACTTATAAAAATCAGATGTTTAAAGTTTTAAATAAAAATAATGTAAAAATTTTTTATAATTCGAAGTGGTTTGATAGTTTTCATTTAAAAGATCTTATAGGCCTATCTTCTTTAGAAAACGTTGCTCGACTTCTTGAAAGAGACGATTTTAAGAAAAGATATAAATCTGGTGAGTCAATAACTGTTACCGAATTTCTTTATCCAATACTGCAAGCTTACGATTCAGTAGTTTTATCTGCAGATATCGAGATAGGTGGTACAGATCAAAGGTTTAATATTCTTCTTGGAAGACAGATACAAAAGGCTTTTGATGTTCCAGAGCAGGTTGGAGTTTTTTTGCCAATACTTGAGGGCCTTGATGGCAAAATGAAAATGTCTAAAAGTTTAAATAATTACATTAGTCTTAACGATTCTTATGATGATATGTTTGGGAAGATTATGTCAGTTTCTGATAGTCTAATGCAAAGATATATTGAGCTACTCTTTGCAAATGATTTAGACTTTTTTTCTACTATAGAAAGTCCTTTGGATAGAAAGAAGGCTTTAGGAATGAAAATAGTTAATGAATATCATTCACATGATCTATCACAACTAGCTAGAAAGAACTTTGAAAATAAATTTAGCAAAAAAGACTTTCCAGATAATTTGGATGAGATTCAGATTGATATTAATGGAAAAAAATTCTTAGATATACTCTCCGAGGTAACAGGAGATTCCTTTTCTAGGTCAGAATTAAAAAGATTGATTAAGGACAACGCTGTTGAGGTCAATGGTAAAAAATTTAATGCACTAGACTCTATACCTTCATCTAAAGATTCATGGAAATTAAAGCTGGGGAAAAGAAATTTCTATAATATAAAGATTAAGTGAGTGAGTTAGTAAGCCGAATTCTGTTTTATGCAATCATCTATCTAGGACAATAATTACTTATTACCTCTAGCGACCTACCCCGAAGCATCTGGAAGGGATACCAGCTTCTGTACATGGTCTTTCTCCTGATGGGGTTTACCTTGCCAACCTTTGTCACCAAAAATTGCGGTGGTCTCTTACACCACCTTTTCACCCTTACCATTAATATCACGTGTTTATTAATGGCGGTTATTTTCTGTGGCACTTTCCATTGCCTCGCGACACCTGGGCATTACCCAGCACCATTTCCCTTAGGAGTTCGGACTTTCCTCTTGTATTAAAAATACAAGCGATTGCTCAACCCACTCTGTGATATTATTTATGAAATTGCTTCTTTTGCAAGTTTGTCAGCAACAGTATTTTGCTCTCTTGGGATATAAGTTAAAGAAAAGGACGATGTAATTTTCTTTTCAAGGCTATGAGCCTTGGACAGAAGAAGAGATAAGTTTCTCTCTTTGCATTTCCACTTTTTATTAAATTGCATACATATTAATTGAGAATCAGAA
>Ga0315316_10000119_pt1 | contig 41701 bp, 38 predicted proteins | sample M160m3416metaG_FD_203702 | JGI IMG/M metagenome (GOLD analysis project Ga0315316, IMG submission 203702) | Ammonia-oxidizing marine archaeal communities from Monterey Bay, California, United States - M1 60m 3416 | ecosystem: Environmental > Aquatic > Marine > Intertidal zone | place: USA... | reverse complement strand
AAATAATATCTCTAAGAAGTTTTACATGAGATTTTCGAACGTAGGATGCTAATATATCTTTTAAAGTTTTCCCTGTATCTTTAATAGCATCTTGAAATTCATTCTTTGCTTGAGGTATCATTAAATTCTTTACACGATTCATTTTATTATTAAAATCTTTATCTGATTCTGGTAAAAAATATTCCGAGTTTAATTCATAAATTCCATCCTTGTTATTCACAATATTATGTAAACCTTTTAACAAAATTTTATATATCTCGAATACTTCATCATATTTAACTGATTCTAAATCATTTTTATTAATAGATACATTTTTATCTTTTATGTATTTCAAAAAAGTAAAAAAATGAATCCTATTTAGTTGGGAATCTTCTATATTTTCGAATAGTTTCTCTATTACATTCTCCATATTAAGTAACTCTATCTTATTCTTAGAACCATAACGTGGTGAATCATGTAGTATATTTTGCGGATTATTTTTTTTAATAAAATTTAGATAAAATTTTTCATTATACATTTTTTTATAATCATTATACCATTCTTTAATTTGTTTTTCTTTATAGTTTATTATTAAAATTTGTTTTTCGTCAGCATTACTTAATATTTTAATTGATTTTGACAGCGCATTTATATCATACTCAGATTGAGTAAATAGGTCTTTGTTTTGTTTTTGTTTTTCTTCAGTTATATTTGTAATAGTATATAATTCTGGATTAATCTTATCTGGATAATCCTCATCTTTTATATTTTTAAATACTCTAGAACTCCCAAAAATCAAATATATATGGTATTCAATAATATCATCAAACAGTTTTTTATTGTTTTGTATATATATGGATATTTCATCTTTACATAAATATCGTAGAGCATATATTATTTTGGTTGATGTATCTAAATAATGTTTTATGGTGTTTTTGTCTTTAAATACGGCTCTTATCTTTTGCGTTAATTTATTAAATCTATTCTCAATATCTTTTGAATTTTCCTTTATGCATTCACTTCCATGAGCAGAAATAATAAAATCATTCATACAGTCTGGTAAATTATTTATTGTTGATAGTGGAGTAACTACCGGATTCCTATATTTATCTAAATATTTTTCTTTAATCATGTAGGTGACTTCTTCATCTATTGATTCATCTATTAATTTAACTACATATTCAACAGGACAATTCCTTATAATTTCTTTAATTTGTAAATTAAGAGATTTAAAATTTATATAATCATTTTGTTTTTCAAGATATTTATCAACTTGTGCGAAACATATATCACTATTACATTGAACTCTTTCGTTAATTTTAAATTTCGGTTTACATTCTTGAATATGTTGATTTTGTTGTTGTTGATTTTGTTGATTTTTCATGCCACCAATTTTTTTATTATATGCTCTTTTTGAGATTCTTACTTTTTTACCATTTTTGTATTGTTTGTAATAATATCCACCTGCACTTTGAATATATTTCATTTAATAATATCTATATTATATGATTACATATAAAATAATAATCTGATCTATTCATAAAATTGATTCCAATCGTGTTTTTTATAAATTTCTTCCATATCTTCTACTTTTGTTCCAAGATGTAAAAGCCAATAACCAATTGAATAATGAGCGAATAACTCTTCATCTTTTTTAATTTTACGCCTAGAAAAATAAATCGGAAAATCTAATGTATCCGCAATTTCTAAATTACATTTTTGAGCAGTTTTAGCATATCGTTTCATTTCTTTTTTAGTACTATTTTTAAGTTTATCATAATCATTAACATATACACCCAAAACATTATTATTTTTATGACCTAAAGCAGTAGCACCATTAATTGCTTCATTTCTTTCTGTATCTCTTACATATGGAAAAATATTTTTTAAATAATTTTCTGGATTATCCTCATATGCTTGAAAAATTTCATCTGAATTTGTTCTTTTACCATAATAGATAACAACTGGGTGATTAGCAGGAATGTCTTCTTTAGCAAATAATCCTTTTCCACCATTTGGTCTTGTACTATCTTTAACATAGACAAGAGGTTTTCGGGATAGTTTTATAATATTAAAAGATTTAGCAGAAATCATATTTTATAAATTTGTATTATTTTATAAATTTGTATTAAATTCAATTTTTTAAATTACATTGTAGTATGTTAGCAGAAGATGCTATTAAATCCGCCATCGAAGATTATAAGAAAAAAAACAAAAAAACTTGATAAAACATATATTAAAATCGACTTTTTTATACTTTATCAACATAAACGAATATTGAAATTCATTCTTGCCACATAACAATGACAACATCTTTTGATGAATTACTTCATCAACACAAATTCCCTCAAAACGGAATTATTTTCAATCTTTCAGGACGAGATCCCAATGAAGAGCATATCACGAAAAATCGACACCGGGATGATGTTCATTCCACCGTCGCAGGAAGAATTCGTCTAAAGAAGAATTCTCATTCTAGTAGTCCTACCAGATTACATGTGAGTGAAGATACTTCTTATATTAGACGAAAATTTCCACGTGGTGCTTATCATACTACGGGTGAATACCGTACTGAATTTCGCGAGGAATATAAGTACAAAGGTAAATCTTACTGGGTTATTTCTAAACCTGTTCAATTTCACAATCATCCCGATTATGAAATTATTGCTGATAGAGCTATTCGCAATTTGCGATGGTTTTTGAGGTCAAAGAACACGTTTGAAAAATCTAATAAGAGAACTCGAGAGGATTTTGAAGAGGAAGAAGATTATAGTAATCCCGCAAAGAGAATCAAATATTTCTAATTATATTTATGGCGTAGAAGTTGATTTTACTCCAAATTTAATTTGATAAAATAAAATAAAATAAGGGACTTGTTTTATTTTGTTTACACATTTGAAACTTTCAAATGAACACATAAATTATAGATCAAATATTCATATATTATATCTATATATAGATATAAATGAATAGTCGAATTAAAAAAACAATAACTGCAAAAACATTAAAAAAATATGAAAAACTTTCGAATATCCTAAAATATATTTTTATTGATATCTGTAAAATTGATCAAAAAAAGTATTATATTTTAGGTTCATTTTCAATTCGAAAATATAGAAAAATAAATGATTTAGATATTAATTTAGATAAAGACGAATTTATGAAATTAGAAAAAGCAACAAAAAAAGGTTTTGGTAAAATTGAATTTTATAATAATCAAATAAGATGGTTTTTTGATTTAACAAAGGAGTATAATGAATTAACGTCATCAAAAGAAAACGATTTTTCAATAGAAGCATTTATGAAAGATCCAAAAGTAGGTTTTCCTAATAATCAATTTTCTTTATCAAATTTAAGAAAAAATCAAGGTTTTTCTAAAGATAAAAATAATCATCAATTTTTTAATTTAGTATATTTATTAAAATGGAAAAAAACAATGAATAGAGAAAAAGATCAATCAGATATTATATTGATAAGGAGGCTATTGAAAAATAAAAATTAAAATCGATTAATGTAATTATTACATACTAGCGAACTGAACCCACATACTCTCACAAGTATCTGAAAACAACTCGCCGCGAATTCTACTACGACCATGTCAAGAGTAGAAACCCAAGTCAACCCCCACCCGCAAGCTTCTAAAGCAAAAGGAAATAAATGGAATTTTCAGGACACTGCTGAGAAGAAAATTTACGGGCCCAATGGGGAATTAGCACAAAAGATCGTTCTGCTGCGCCAAAAACGTTGCCGAAGGATTTGCCGTGCTCACGCGGATGGAAATTGCTGCTTGGGAAAGCAGTGTAAAAATTTTCATTCATTCGTGAATGAGCCGTGGAGTTCCATCTGGAAACACCAAGGCTTTGTGAAAACCTGTCTGAAAAGATCTGTTGATGATCTTACCGCGATGACAATCATGGAATTCACATTTGCTCTTCCCAAAGAGCCCACTCGTGGAAATACGCTTGTCAAAAGAGTGTAATTCCTCCCCCACCCCAAGATCTGTTGAGGATCTTACCCCCACCCAAGGTCTGTTGAGGATCTTACCAACCCAGGTATTTTCAATACCAAACCAGGTGTTTTCAACACCAAACCACTATGAAATTTACTTCGGGACTGGTTTTTATATATTCAGTTTAATATCCTTATGAGTAATATTATGATATAAATCTTCTCTTTCTTTCATTCTCATTTCAAGTAATTTATCAAAATCTTTAATTGGTTCATCCATTTTTGCTTTTATTGATGTCGGTTCATTTTCTAACTCTCTATGAGCCATTACATAATCATTCATTTGTAATTTACCTTGTAATTCTGAAAAATCATTAATATCACTAATATCTAAACGAAAATTATTTCCATATGTAACTGGTAATATATTTGGTTCTTCATAAATAATCATTTCTTTACTGAATACATTATTTGTAATAGGCATTTTTTCATCTTCATCTCTTTCATCATTATCCATTAAATGACTATATCCAACTTCAAATGGATTTCCAGAAAATTCTTCAAATCTATTTTTCTGATCATCTTCAAATTGTTCATTAAATTTTTTATGAAAATCATCATGTACTAAATCAAATAAATCTCTCATTAGAGGAATTTCTGCCTTAACTTTTTCATTAAATTCGTTAAATTCTTCCTCTAATTTATCGCCAATATTTTCATTCACAGTTCTAGTATGTTTTAATTGTTCTTCAACAAAATTATACGCATTTACTAATGTTCGCATACTATGTTCATCACCACCCATATCAGGATGACATAGTAAAGCAATATTATAATATGCTTTTCTTGCTTCTTTTAAGGTAGATTTTTCATTAATTCCTAATAATTCAAATGGATTGATTAGACTTTTCATTTAAATTATTATATAATTAAAAACTTATTTTAAAAACGCATTTAACATTTTTTAGATTTACATTTAACAATTTCTGCTTTACCATTTTTTAATTTTTTACCAGAATATTTATATCCTTTTTTTAATTTACCAGCTTTACCACCAGTTTGATGAATACCTCTATGTTTTCTTACTTTTTTTGTTTTTCTTTTACCTCCGGTTTTTCTTTTTTTACCCACAAGTTGTTTTATCAAATTTTTTTGTTCTTCGGTACTTATATCAAATTTTGTAGCAATTAATTTATTTAAGCCACGTACTGTGTTTATTTTATTTATGTTTACTTGTTTACTTCTTTCTAATATTTTTTGTCTTTTTTTATATAATCTAGGTTTAGTAGTTTCTAATGTTTCTAATTCATCAGTTATATTTTTATTAAGTTTTCTTAAATTAATAATTAATTTGTAGTTATTTTTAATTAGATCTTGTGGAGAGCACGATTCTTTTGGTTCTTGTGATTCTTGTGAATTTTGTGGTGTTGAACCACACACAAAAAAGTCGAAAAATCCACCACCAATCAGATTATCTAATTCTTCTTCATCAGTCAGATTATCTAATTCTTCTTCATCAATATCATATTTTTGACCGATTGGCTGAGAAAGTAGTTTGCTTATATCACTTACGTCTTTTTGAGGTTTCTTAGATTGCTTTACTACTGCCTCTAATTCTTTTTTTGATTTGTCATTTACTTTGTCACTATATTTATTTGCTTTAGCAAGATATTCATTCATTTTTTCATCCCATATTTCCCACTCTTCATCTGAAGCATTATCTTCTGGCATTGGTGGTGCTTCTTCTATCTTACATTTAGGTTCTGATGAACTAGAACCACAAACAAAAAGAGAGAAGAGAGAATCCGTTAGTTTTCCAGAGCCAACTAAAATATTTTGATTTTTGATTATTTTTCCCATTATTTATTATATATAATTTAATTAGATATTATTTTAAAATATGATGTAAAATCGTTATTTTTCTTTCCACCATAATATTTATATGCTAGTCCTTCACGAAGTAGAATTTTATTAATTGATTTAGTTTTATCATCTAAATCTTCTTTATTTAAAAAAACTTTAATTAAACATCTTCCAAATTTACCAAATTTTCCACATTTTAGATAAACAATTTTTCTACTTTTTCCTAAAAGAGTTTTAATTTGTTTTTTAGTATAATTTTTTTCAAGTTCAATTTCTTGGTCTGTAATTATTTGTAAAACACGATTACGAACATATTTTGCCGCTTTTTTTTCAGCATCTCTATTTGGATTATTTCTTCTGGGTCTAATTTCAGGAGTATCAATTCCAGATAAACGCATACTAAATTTATAAAGATCACCACTAATAATAACACCAAATGTTGCAGTATCACCATCATAAATATCTAAACATTTAGCAGGTAATATTCTGTTTTCTAATGAAAATTTTGGAGTATTTTCAAATGTACAAATTTCAAGATTTTCCATTTTATATAATTAAACATTAGATAAATTTTCTAAATTAATATCATTATTTTCCTCATTTTCTTCTTCATTTTCTAAAGGAGTTCTAAATGTTTCTATAAATTTGTAATATACCATAACAAACGCACCAACACCACATACAACATTTAAAAAAATTAACATTGTAGCACCTAAATAAATACCATATATTGTCATTAATACAGTTATTCCTACTCTAGACATTAAAAACCACCATGAACATCCTTGTGCTGTTTTTGTTTTACAACTATAATATATTTGCGGAAGAGTTGCCGTAAGTGCTAATACTACACTAGCACCACCAACAAAACGACTAAAATTATCTTCTACTGAATTATTCATTATTAATAATAACAATTTATCATAAATAATTAATATTCAATTCTTATTTTAAATTTAATGTTGTAATTCTTTTGCTCTATTATAAAGTGGAGTTCCTTTTTTGACTGCTTGGAATCCAGTAATACCAAGTTCTTTACGTGCGGTTTTGACAGCCCACATCCAAGAACCTTTGACAACTTTTCTTTTTCCTCCTTTTTTAGATTTTCTTTTTCCTGCTTTTTGGTTGGCTTGTTCGAGAATAGCATTTGCTTTTGCGAGAAGAGCATTAGTTTGTTCCATTTGTTGTTGAACTTTCTTTTGTGTTTTTTTAAGTTGATTAGATTTGGTTTCGCTTCCTCCAGTTTGTGCGAGAATTTTATTTGCTTCTGCAAGAAGTTCATTTGCTTTTTCTACTTCTTGTTTAACTTTTTTTTGTGCTTTTTCGACTAATTTACCACCAGTTTGTGCGATTACTTGATTTGCGTTTTCGATAAGTTCATTTGCTTTTTCGACTTGTTGAATTAATTGTTGTTGAACTTGTTGATTTTGTTGTTGAACTTGTTGATTTTGTTGTTGATTTTGTTGTTGATTTTGTTGTTGAACTTGTTGTTGAACTTGTTGAACTTGTTGTTGAACTTTTTGAACTTGTTTTTGAACTTGTTGGATTTCTTTTTGTTGTTGTTTGTTAGTTTGTTGAGATGTTTGATTTTCAAGTTGTTTATTAATTTTATTCATTTGATTATTAATCTTTTGAAGTTGTTGTTCGACAGAAGGCATATTTATTTATTATATATTATCATTAGAAAAAATTAATATATTTAATGACCTTTTTTAATAATTGAATTATCGAGAGTCATTGTTTCAATAGTCTTTTGTAATTTAATAATACATTTAGAATTTTGATCTATAGCATTACAATTTTTAGTAATACCAACTTTAAAAAGATCTCGGATTTCTTTCAAAGTAGAAACTAACTCTGATAGATTTTCAGCAATATTTTTACCATCTTCATCTTCTAAGAATTGTCCTAAAACATCACCATAATTTAATTCATTTTCATAATTATCTAAATAATCATCATCTAATTGTAAATCATCAACCTCATCATAATCATATTCATCATCATAATTACTATCAAGGTCATCAGCAGCATTTTCAAGTTCTTCTTGAATATTCATATCTCCATCTATACCAAGAGCAGTACTCATATCAGGTGGCATTTCCATCTCTGGCATAGTTTCCATGTCTGGCATGGTTTCTAAATCAGATGGTTGTTCCATTTGTTCGTTTTCATCAATAATTTCCACAGTAGCCATTTTACTCAACATTTTTATGTTATTCCTTTTATAGATATTTAAAAAAGTAATTTTAAACGACACAACTAAAATACAGATATTAATGATCCTAATTGTATATTTTCATTTATATTAAATGTTAAATTAAATTCTATTAAAGCCATCATTTTAAATATTTCTATTAAATTATTTTTCTTAAACTGTTTTTTATTTTTTAAAACTAGTTTATGTAAACATTGTATTAAATCTCTTAATAAAACACCTCGTGATTTTATCAAATTATTAATTTTTGTATACTTATCTAAAACTTTATCATTTGATATTAAGATACTAAAAATTGTATTAACCATATCATTTGTTGGATATCCTAAACACATTCGTATATTAAAATCATTCACAATCATCCCTTTACAAAATAAAGGAATACTTTGTAAAATATTAATACCTTTTCTCATATCACCATTTGATAATTCAACAATTGTTTTGAGACCTTTATCAGAAATAGTAATATTTTCTTGTTCAGCAATCGCTTTAATTTTTATTTCAATTTCTTTTTCTGATAATAATGAAAAACGAAATTTCATACATCGTGATTGAATTGCTGGAATTATTTTATTAATGTAATTACAAATAATACAAAAACGTACATTTTTGGAATATTTTTCAATAATTCGTCTTAAAGCACATTGTGCGATATTAGTCATTGAATCTGCTTCATCTAAAATAATTATTTTTAATCCATTTTTAAAAAAAGATCTTGTACTTGCAAATTCCTTTATTTTTTTTCTTACAGTATTAATTCCCCGTTGGTCTGATGTATTTAATTCTAATTTTGATACAACATAACCCTTTCTTTCCAATTCTTTAATACTAGCCAAAATAGTAGAAGTTTTACCTGTTCCGGGAGAACCAAAAAATAATAAATGAGGAATTGTATTTTTTTCAATTAATTTTTCTAATGAAATACGAACAAAATCTTGTGATTTAATACTTTCTAAATTAGATGGTCTATACTTCTCAATCCAAGGTATATTAGCAGTTTGCATGGTTACCTACTTATTAAATATTAATCTGCTTATTTATTTAATTGGTTTTTGAAATAATAAAATAGAATTTTTATGTTTAATAATTAAAGATTAATTGATTTAATTATCTAAAATAAGATGCAAAGAAATATTTGTCGTTTTTATATAGAAGGTCATTGTAAAAAAGGTGATGAATGTAATTTTGAACATGTTGATAATGTTTGTCGTAATTGGTTTTCTCGTGGTCATTGTCGACATGGGCAAAATTGCCGTTTTCAACATATTGATGGTGAAAGAAGAGATAGAAGAGATAGAAGAAATAATAGAAAACCAAGAATTAAGAATACAGAAACTTTTGAACCATCTCACGAACAACCTGATATGAGAGTAATTGTAGCATCAGGTAAAGATGGAAGATATAAAAGAACTTATGTATCAAATGATGTAATTATTATTAATGATTTATTTTGCGAAGAATCTGATTTAACTATTTACAATAAATTACTTGAAGAAATGAAAAATTCAGGTGTTAATACAGATGAACTATGGAAATTATGGCATGGTGATACTCATCTAATTGCTGATGATAAAAAAGATTGGAAAAAAATGTGTCCAACATTTAATCTCGTTATTGGTAAAATTATGGATTATTTTAATATGGATATCAAAGCAACTAGATTTAATTGGTATCGTAATTCACAAGAATGGAAACCATTTCATCACGATGCAGCAGCAATAAAACCAGATAAAGCAAAAGTTCAGAATTTAACTGTTGGTGTTTCATTTGGTGCAGAAAGAGAAGCAGCATTTCAACATGCTAAAACTAGAAATGTTATTTCATTCCCCTTACCAAATGGTAGTATTTATGTATTTAGTAAAGATGTCAATATTGAATGGAGACACGGTATTTTACAACTACCACCTGAAAAACATCATGATCAAGGAAGAATTTCTATTATCGCTTGGGGTGCTGTAGAAATGGAATCGAAAAATAATTAAAATTGATATATTAGATATTTATTTAACTAATATTTTAAATATGTTTTCTAAAATAATACGTCCGCAAAGATTTTTTAATCGATTTGCAAATGTCAGATATTTTAGCAATAGGAAAGTTTTTGTAGATGTTGAAACCACAGGTTTAAATCATTATAGAGATAAAATTGTTGAAATGTGTGCTAGAGAATATATTAATGGAAAACAAGGTGCTGTATGGCATACTTATTTAAATCCAAAAAGAAAAATGTCTCATAAAGCACAACAATGTACTCAAATTCCAATAAATGTTTTAAAAAAAAGTGTAGAATTTAAAAATATTGCAAAAAGTTTTAAAGAATTTGTAGGAAATGATGAATTAATCGCCCATAATATGTGTTTTGATATACATTTTCTAAATTCTGAACTCAAAAGACAAGGTATTAAACCACTTCAAAATGAAAAATTTTGTACACTTAAATTAGCAAGAAAATTGTTTCCAAAACAAAAAAATTCATTAGATGCATTGTGCGATCGTTTAAATATTGATCGTAGTTCTCGTGAAAAAGGACATGGTGCGGATATTGATACAGAACTTCTTAAACAAGTTTATGAAAAACTTTTGATTGAAGCAAAAACTAAAGAAAATTATGATGAAATTATAAAATGTGCTCGTTATTGTATTCCAAATACAAAATGGGAATAATAATTAATTTTTTATTTAAATTAAGGATCTTTTTATTTAGGGACTGGAAAATTTTTATTAAAAATAAAATAAATTATATCCAAAATATCTAAACATTATCAATAAATTCAGCAATTCCAGGAAGACTTTCCTCTGTTCGTTTAATCTCCTTTTCAAGAAGAGTAATCTCATTTAGTTTAGCCTTTGAATTCGCTTTTAATAGAGAAAACTCTTTCATCAATTTTCCATAAGTAGAATGATCTACTTTAAGAAAAAATTTACAAACAGCAACAACACCAGATGTAGATAGTAGAAACATAAAGAATCCAAAACCAAATCCAAAGAATGATGATACTACAGTTAAACTGAATGTCATCATTGTCATAACATAAATATAAAACAAGTTTGTATTAAATGATTTGAGTTTTCCATTCATCGTATCAGTACTCGTTTGAAGACCACGATATTGTTTACAAACTTTACTTGAATCAATTTTTAATTCAACTAAATTTTTATTTAGATTTCGCAGATAACGAAGACTTGAATCAGATTTATCAGCTTCAGATTCAAATTGATCTCGTTCTTGTTCAGCAACAACTAATTTTTTATGAAGCATTCTTGATTCTGCTTGAAGTTTATCATTTTGAATAATAATATAAATTTCAGAATTTGATTTAGCATTCTTTTCTGTAATTCCCAATTGTTTTTTTTGGGCATCACCAAGAAAAAAATTAACAGTACTACGTTCAGTTGAAGATTCCATAATTTATAATAATTTAAATTTCAATATATTAAGTTATTATAAATTCATACAAAATCAATTTTAATTTTGTTTCTGTGATAAATTACTAACTCTTTATATTACGTTTTTCGAAATCAGATGACCAACCTGATCCTTTCCCTTTTGATTTTGATTTTTTTGGTTTTTTTGGTTCTCTTTTTTGTAGTTCTTTTGGTTCTCTTTTTCGTAGTTCTTTTGGATTATGTTTAACGGTTGTTTTATTAGCAGAATCAAATACTGTTAAAAATGATTTTTTTATTTTAGATAGATTTTGTATTGTATTAACTAGTTTTTCTTCTAAAAATGCTCGAATTGTTTGTTTTTGATTATTATTACAATTTTTTACTGGTGACATTTTATCATTAATTATCTCTTGTCCTTTTTCTAATTTTTTAAAACAAAATGCTTTTTTAGTAGGAGCAGCATAAGGAATTTTTGAATTACCAATATAATATATTGGTTCTCCTCCTTTACGTGAAACACCTTTAATTACCTCTAAATAATAATCATCATAAACCTCATAGCCACTACCTTCTGGTGGAGCAGTATTTTTACCCCTTCCTTTAGATCTAGGATTATCAATTGGAGCACAATCTTTTTTTGATTCACCTGGATAATTTGTCTCATCTTTATTATTACTTTTACAGTTAGGTGACATTATACACCAAGGTTGGATTTGTTTATGTTTATGTTGTTCCCAAGTATAATTACAAGGAGAAAGACAACCACATTCAACAACTTGTAATGTATTTACGATAACTAAATTTAAAAAATCTAAATCCTGTTTTTCAATTTCATCAATTGTGACATTAAGTAATGAAATATTATCAATAATAGAAGAAAAAGAATCTAAAGTAGTATCGTTTGGTTGAATACCTTGGACTCTCTTTTCTTCAAATTTTGCTTCAATTATAGTCCCATCATTGCTTTTATATCTGATTAAATCAGTTGCAATTTCATGATAACCTTTAAATTTATTATCTACTTTAACAAATTGATAATCAGAATCATTAATATCAATACCATATTTTTCAATTAAATCATAAAGAATAAAGCAACATTTATCAACTATTTTTTGATATTCTTTCATTGGAATTAAATTTTCATTAAAAATATCAAGTCTTTCATACCATTGAGTATAATTTAAAATAGGTGATCTTGTATAAGTACCAGATGTGAATGTTTCTTTTTTAAATTTTTTAACAGTTTTATATTTTAAATCTTTTATGACATCTTTTCTCTTAAGTAAATAATTTTTAATTAATTTACATATGATAAATTTATTTTTTAATATACTAAATATTTGATAAAAACCTTGGAAAGATGTTAAAAATATCATTAAATTAATTTGATATGTATCATGTTTGAATTTTTTTAATTCACTAATTTTTAATTGAGTTAAACTTTCTTGTTTTTGTTTAGAATTTGTTAATTGTGATAATTTATTTTGATATGTGCCTAAAGCATTTTCATGTTTTTCTAATAAATTACTATATTTTTCTTTAGATAAATTTTTAGATTGTTCCATTTCATTTTCTATTTTATTTTTTGCTAATGAATGTAATCTTTTTAACTCATCACTATTAATATTATATCTCTCTATTTCTTTGCTTAATTTCTCAATTTTTTTTTTATAATCAGCAATTTCAATATCTTTTGCGGAATCTCTTTTGTTTGATAAATCTTGTTGGTTTTGATGTAGTTTTATAGAAGCAAGTGAGTTTAAATTTGATTTTTGTAGATTAGATATTATAGATAATATTCCATCGAATGCTTTATCAGTTGTTTTACTACCACCTCGTTGAATTCTTTTACAATTCATTTTTAAATCACATTTCATATTATGATATTGGTTATATTTAAAGATTAAATTCATAAAAACTTTTTCTTTTTCTTTTTTATTTTTGATAGATTTCAATTTTTTTACATGATATGGACTATAACCCATTTTTTTTATAATTTCTACTGTATTATCTGATTTTCTAGGCATCAGTTATTATATTAATTATGAAGAAAAAAAGTTTCCTATGAAATAATATGTGGTAATCCTGTCCCAAATCCGGGTTTTTTTCCAACAAGGATATTACCACTTACACCAAATAAACCATCATATTCTCCAAATAAACCACCTTTCATAAACATACTAAAAGTTTCTTCAAATGATGCTTTAGTTAAAGGACCAGTTTCTCTTCTATTTACACCAGTTCTAGCAATTGCTGTAAATTTACCACTATATGATACAGAATCGGCTAAAATTTCATAATGATGTTTAGTAATATCAATACCATAGGCAGCGAATACAGTTCTCATTTCATTGAAAAACACTTGTCTAGCAGCTTCTAAACCTAATACTTCCTGTACTTCTCTCATTTCATTTGAAATAGTTAAACGTTGGTCAATATTATCAAGTGATAAAATTTCTTGTAAAATATGAATATCAGTTTTACTAATTTTTTCAATATGTAATGCGAAATTATGATGAACTTTATTTTTAACTCTTTGAACGGAAATATTTGTTTCATATGCTTTCATATCTAATTTTTTAATTAAATCAATACCTTTAATTCCTGAAATTTTAGTTTGAAGGCAATCATTTTTTATTTTAAATAATAATTTTCTTTGAGTATCTTTATTTTTTCTTTTATCTACATTTATACTAATTAACATTTTCTCATTATTAAATTTATCAATCTTATATTCACTAATTATTGAATGAGAATTAAAAAATTTAACAAAATGTGATTTAGATTTTTTGATATCATATGTTGTATTTTTTTTAAAGATGACAATAAAATCCCAAAGATATTGTGAATTTTTACTAACAATATTAATAGATTGAATAATTGTATTAAATGAAATATATTTTAAATTATCAATTAATTTATTAATCTCTGTTTCAGTTATACCTTTTTTAGGCATTAATATAATACTTGGTGTATTAATTTTTTTGGCAAATTTAATAATTTCTTCTACACGAGGGACACCTAAAGTAACATTTGCACTTGCCATACCTGCGGAGTGGAAAGTATTTAATGTCATTTGTGTTGTTGGTTCTCCAAAAGATTGAGCTGCTGTAACACCAACCATTTCACCTGCGTGAACGATTGCCTTTTCATACTGATTTCTAATATAATTAATAACTGTATCAAATTGTGTTTTAGATAATTTATATTTATTCATAACATTAACAATAGATAATTCATAACGAAGATTGATTTTCATGAATCTAGTAATTTCTTCAATCATTGTTTCTTTTAAATGTTTATTAGATGTTGGAATTGTATACATAGAATCAATATCATTAAATAAATTTTCTACTTGAGTATCAATATGTTTCATAGTGATTTTATCATTTTTATAAGTAGTTTTTTTTGCAGTTAATATAATTCTTTCTAATTTATATGGAAACCAAAAATTAAATCCTTCTTCAATATTATTATTTTTTAAATAATTCCAATCAGATATAATTTGTTTAGATTGTTTTTTGATTAAACTTTCATTTGAAATATTTAACATTTTTTTTAAATCACTTAAATTCTTTTTTGACAAATCCATTTTCGCTGATTCTATATATTTTGGATTTAAAGAATCTCCACCATAAGAAAATTGGACGATATCATTCATAGAATTACGAACAGTTCCATCGTAAAGACAACAAATATCTTCCATAGATTTAATAAATCTCCTTTGAATATAACCAGAAGAAGCAGTTTTAACAGCAGTATCAGTGATACCTTCTCTACCAGTAATAGTTAGCCAAAAGAATTCATCTGGTTCAAGACCATTAAGTAAACAATTTCTAATATAACCTTTTGATCTAGGACTTTTATCAGTAAAATCATAATGTGGTAAAGTTCTATTTCCAAAAGCATTTCTCATTCTACCACCAGATAAAGTTTTTTGTCCTACAAGACCCATCATATTTGGAATATTATGTGATTTACCTTTTGAACCCGAAGTTTTCATATGATAAAAATTATTGTTATGATCAATTGTTTTATAAATAATTTTAGTAACATCTTCTACTGTTTCTCCAAAAGCGGCTGTAATTTTATCTTCTTCTGTTTCTTTATTAGCATTTTCGATTTGTTGATCAGAATAATCAAATAGTTCTTGTCGTGTTTCAGGAGAAACAATTAAATCTCCAATACCCGCAGATGCTGAACGAATTGTTAAATATCTATTTGAAATATCTTGAACTTTATTAATAAAATCAGTACATTTATTTGGTCCCATATCATTAAATACAACATGAATAATAGAACTATATGACAATCCAATTGATTTTTTATCTAAACAACCACATATTAATTCACCATCCATAATTCTAACCCATGTATCAGATTTAGAAATAAATAAAGGTTCATTTTCAAATTCTCTATGTTCATTTGCTTTCTTTTCAAAATCCATATTTGGTAATAGTAAACTAACAACTTGTTTACCTGTCCAAGTTGGTTTTGGTTTAATAATTGCTGGAATTGGAATTTCATGATTCCAAGTATCTTCTAAATCCATAATAATATTCATAAATGTATGTTTTTTTAGAAATGTATCTCTTAAAGTTAGTTTTCTTATACCTAATAAAGAATCTTGAACTAAACCAGTTTTTGGTTTACTATCATTTGGAGAAACAATATTTTGAGGTGACATCATAATTTCTTTAACTTCAGTAATAGATTGTATTGTTTGGGGAAAATGGACGTTCATTTCATCACCATCAAAATCAGCATTATATGGATTTGTAATTGCTAAATTTAATCTAAATGTAGAATATGGTAAAACTTTAGCTTTATGTCCCATCATACTTAATCTATGTAAAGTAGGTTGTCTATTCAATATTAACATATCTCCATCTTCTATATGTCTTCTTACAATATCACCATTTTGAATATTAATTGGTATAGATTTACCAGTTAAAGTATATTTTTTACCATTTCGAAAAACAAACTTTGCTCCTGGATAAACAGTTGGGCCATTCTTTACATTTTGTCTTAATCTTTCTATATTTAAATCATTTACCATTTCAGGTTCTGTACAATTCATAGCAACTGAATATGGAATTCCTACCTCATCAATAGAAATACTTGGATCACCACCAATAACTGAACGTGCTGAATAATTAACTCTTTTTCCCATTAAATTTCCTCTAACACGACCGGTTTTACCATCTAATTTTTGTTTAATTGATATATATGATTTACCAGATCTACCTCTTGACGCATTTAGATATTTTGTATTATCAATATGTGTAGATATAGTATATTGAAGTAGATCGATCAAAGGTTTTAATTTATAATTTTCAACACCTCTATTAACAAGTTCTTTAAGAATAGTATTTATTTTAACAATTTCTATATATTTATGAGTCATATCATCATGAGAAGTTAATCCTCCACCTATATCAAGACTTGGTCTAATACTTGGTGGCGGAACAATTATTGTAGACATAATTAAAGATTCTAATTTAACAAATTTTGGATCAAATCCTAATATTTTTGAATCACTATCAGATACTCTACTCAAAATTGCCTTAACTTTTTCAGCAGATAAATTTGATGTTTCTTTTCCTTGAACTGTATTTATATTTATATCAATAGAATCTAAATTTACGCTATAAGTTGGTTGAACCATTTTACAAACAATACAATTTGGTTCTCTATCACAAATTTTTCTTATTTTTTGTAATCTGACTGAACTATCAGATAATTTCATATATTTTTTGAAATCTGGTTTCTCTTTATCACAAATCAAAGATGAACAATGATAACATATACATTTAATTATATTTCCAATATAATTTGTAAAACCTATATTAAATACTGGTTTTGCTAATTTAATATAACCAAAATTACCAGGTTTTGTTGTTACACTTGTTTCTAATCTATTATCTAACAAACCTCCTTTAACTGGTATATCATCTTCCTTTAATTTAGTTTTATTAATTTCTGTAATTGCTCTATTTATAATTTCTTTTTCACTTAAAATACTGAATTGAATTCCATCTATATTCCAATCATTTTGTTCAGAACTCATAATATTTTTTATATACTTTTAACACATAAAAAATATTATTTACATTAACAAGAATTAAACCTTATTCTTGTTTATATTCAATTATAACTGAATTATCTTTATCATATAAAATAAAATATAATATACTTTGATCAGAACCACTTTCATGATACTTTTTTACTAAATCTTCTCTTACTTTTTGAGGTATTGCTATCATTTTTAAATAATAACAATTTATTCTTTCAGGAGTTTCATCTTTATTTCTTTTTAATTCAATAAATAATGCTCCATATCCTTGCTTAATTCTTTCTGTTGTTAAGATTTTGATTAAATTTTGTTTATTACTTTCAAAGAATGTTTGAAGTTGATCCATTTATATATTGCTAATATTTTTTATTTAAAAATCTAACTGAATAGAAGTTTTTCCCTTTTTATTTACACTAAATTTTCCCTTTTTATCTTTTTCGAAATCACTTTCTTCTAATTCTCTAATTATATCATCTACATTTTGAGGACCCTTCATCTCCTTTCTTGGGGGAGATGGTCTTTTTGTTAAACCACTTGCAACTTCATTTATTTTTGGCATAACATGACTATTTAAATTTTTCATATCTAATTCTGGAACATTTTTTGTAATTAAATCTGTAATATCACTCTTTAGACCAGGATTTTGTTTTAATAAAGTTTCTGCTCCTGGAATAACTGTTTTTAATACTGTATGTGTAAGATGAAATTTAACTGCACTTCCACCAATCATCATTAATAATTTAATTTCTGGTCCCATTTCAACTGTATCAGCATATTTGTCATATAAGTCTTCAAGAACTTCATCATAATCACCATTTTCAACATCTTCATTAATTTCCTCAGACCAACCATCTAATACGACATCTAATGGATCAAATTTATTATTCATAAATTCTAGAATAGAACAAACTGAAATTAAAATATTTTTTGAAACCTTTAAACTTTGTTCTAAACTTGCTTCTTTTCTAATTGTTTCATATTCACATTGAATTTCTTCTAATGGTGTATTAATACTGAATTTTGAAGATAATTTAAATCCCTTTCTTTCATATCTTTTTAACTTAAATAATAATTTTCTCTTTTCTCTTAAAATTGTTCTTGGACTTTTTGGTTCATCATAATCACTTGAACCAATTGAAGAACGATCATTTGAACCCATACTTATTCTTCTACCATCATTAAATGAACCAAATCCAGCATCATCATCTTGAATTGGGACATGAAGATTTGGAACATTTTCTGCTGAATGAACACTATGGACGGAATCAATATCATCATCGAAAATATCATTTACTTTATTTATATGAACTGGACTTTGATTATTAACTATAATATCATCATTTTGTTTAGGAGCATTAAAATCAATAATAGAAGGTCTTTGTGGTGATAAATCAACTCTTGTTGAATTATTAATATTATTAACACGAGTTACATTTGGATCTACTAAAAGATCCATACCTAATTCATCATCTGATAAAGCCTCATTTCCACTGCTAGCAAAAGAATTTGTTCTACTAGAAGTTCCTATATTTAAATTGACACGTGGAGGAATATGTGTCATATTATCTTGATTGGAACGAATAGTTCTTTCTATATTATTTAATTTACTAAAATCAATTGTAGGCGGTTGCATTATTATTTTAATAAGTTAGAAAGTTATACTTAAATAATAACGCAAAAGTTTAATACACTATTATGCTCTTTACTTTAATTTGAAAAATATAAAGTGCGTTTAGATTATCTTGTTCTTGTTAAATTCATACAATGTTCTAAAGTATTTTTTTCTCTTAATGGTTTTGCTCTCTTTAATTTCAATTTATCTCTTGCTCTTTCAATTCTATCATCATCTACTGGAATTTCTTGACTTGTTTCTCTTAATTTATTTGATTCCGCATAAATCTCCGTTTCCTCTAATTGAGGTATTATTGATAACATTGGAGGATAAACAACTTCATATTTTTTCATATTTGATTTTCTAAATTCATTTATATCCATATGACCTCCAAATATCTTTAGAAATTCACGATTTGGAGCATAACCTATATTTGCTTCCTGTTTATTATATGTTCTTTTATATAAAAGATGAATTAAACCAACTCGTTCCCATTTTTTATTACCATCATCATTAAAATTATACGAAAGAGCACAATTAAAACTACAAAAACAACCATAAACATTAAAACAATTTTTTTTATATGAAATTGGTATACCAATTGGTTGGTTATCAAATTCATAACAACACCACCAACATCTTATATTTGTTTCATTTACCCAAGTTTCATTTTTATTTGCTGTCATAAATTCACTCATTGTATTACGAATTTTTGTTGTCACCAAATTACCTCTTTCATGTAAATTATATTCTACTTCCTTATATGTATCCATTAAGGTCTCCATTTTTTGATTAGAACATAACGATTTCTCAGTATTAATTGTTTGTGTATTTGCTAATTCTGAATGAGAATTAAAATCCTGATTATTAACTGAGGGATCATATGGTTTAGGAATATTTAATGTTGGCTTATATTCTAAAATACTATTCTCAATAAATTTATCATTTAGATTAATATCTTTATTCTTTTTATTATATAGATCTATTTTATCAATATTGATTGGTAAATATACGATCAAACTATCTTGGTGTAAATTTGTATCTAGTAATTCCTTTTTTTGTTTATTACTCATTGTATAAAAACGATCTCTTGGTTTTCTTCCTCGTTTTCTTTTTACTGGAATATTTTCTAACTCTTCTTTTGTTTTTTTTCTTGGTTTTCTACCTCTTTTCTTTTTTGGTTTTTTCTCTTTTTCACGTTGTTGTTCTTCTGGTGTTCTTATCTTTTTTGGCCTACCTCTTTTTCTTTTAGGTTTTATAATTTCTTTTGATGTAGATATATCTTCTTTTTTTCCATCATTATTAGAAATGACAGGTTCTATTTCTTTTTTTTCTTTTTTTGTATCAGTCATATCTTTTTATAAATTTATGATGAGAATAATACTTAAACTAATATCATTTTTATTATTGAGAAAATACACTTAAAATCTAGGGTTTTAACAATAATTAATTGATTCCTTTTCTGATATACGATTCATTACTGGCTCGATATATTTACATTTCAATTTTTTAATATTTGCCCATAGACGTGACTCTTTTACAGCATATTCAAATTTTTTCTTATAATTTTCACTGTCTAACTCTTCTAATTGGTTTACTATAAACCAACTACGCTGTATGAGTTCTTTATCTGTTTCTGTTTCTATCTTCTCAATAAAAAAGCTATATCCGTTTTTTGATATTTCCATTGTTTTTTAATATTTTTAATTAAATTCAATTTTCTATATTATTTTTTTCATAAAAACCTTATTAAAAATAATTATCTTATTTTATAGTATAAAAATAAAAATGCCAGCTGATAACAATAAATGCTGTACCCAAGACTTTAAAGTCAACGATATTGTCAGATGTGTTTCTTACAACGCAGACAAATCCCAAGCAACCGTCATGAAACAAGGTGTTGTCAAAAGAACTAATATCCTTGGAATTGAAGATTCTTGTCAAGTTCTTTTCGATGGACAAACTGTTGCCGAAGCATTCTTCGATGAAGATAAATGTGCTTGTTTACAAAAAAAAGTTAATGATAACCAATGGACTGGTGTCGGACCAACTACCTACAATACTGCAGGTCAAAAACAATAAATTAATTTTCACATAAGATAAATTACTAATTTTTGATATATATATTCATTTCTGAAAATGATATATATATCTAAATATAACGATTATAAACGATTTAATCTGTTCTTAGTTTTCTAATTTCTTTTCCTACACGCCAAATTTCCATATTATTGACTTCTTCTAACTCTTTATCTAATTTTTCTCGATAATCTGGGGAAGAATTACAATCAATTGTTCGTTTTGCTTCTTGACCTGTAATAACACTTTGATAAATTTCTTCAATAAGAGGTTTATTTAAAGCCTCAAATCTTTTTGACCAATCAAGAGCACCACGTTGAGCGGTTGTTGAACAATTTGAAAACATATAGTCCATTCCTTTTTCATTAATTAATGGATATAAGGATTGTAATGCTTCTTCTACTGTTTCATTAAAAGCTTCACTTGGACTATGTCCATGAGATCTTAAAACATCATATTGAGCCTTGAAAAGACCTGCGATACCACCCATTAATACTGAACGTTCACCTGTTAAATCACTCGAAACTTCCTTCTCAAATGTTGTTTCATAAATATATGGAGAACCTATGCCAAAACCTACAGCAACTGCTTTATCTTTCGCCTTTCCTGAATGATCTTGATAAACCGCATATGAAGCATTAATTCCTTTACCCTCTTGATATAATCGTCTTACACTTTTACCTGAACCTTTAGGTGCTACCATTATTACATCTGTTGTTTTTAAATTATCTACATCAATTTTTGTCTGATCTTGATACACTACACCAAATCCATGACTAAAGTATAATGCCTTATTATTTAATCTATCACGAATTTGAGGCCAGACATCAATTTGACCAGCATCCGAAAGTAAATACATAATTATAGTTCCATTGTCTACAGCATTTTCTATAGAAAATAATGTTTCACCCGGAATAAAACCATCTTCTAATGCCTTTTTCCAAGAAGCACCACCTTCACGAACACCTACACACACTTTTACATCAGAATCTCTTAAATTTAAAGCCTGACCTTGACCTTGAGGACCATATCCAAGAACAGTACAAACATCATTTTTTAAAACTTGAGATACTTTTTTCATTGTATTCGGGGTTTTTCCAAATACTGTTTCTTCTGGAAGATCTGAACCATAATTTAATGTTCGAAGTTCCGAAATTTTTCGAATACTATGTCCATTAAGAGTAGAATTAGAAAATGTAGCAGTATTGAAGTTTTTCATTACAGATTGTTTTTTTGGTAAATGTTTTAAATTTCTTCTGACAAAACGAGATATCATTTTTTATGCTTTTTATATTATATTAATTATTATATCAATTTTTTTATATATTTTTATATTATTAGTTACAATGGATATTAATATTGAAAGTATCAGTAAAAGAAAGGAAAACGTATTACAAAAATTACCTGAAATTCAAAACAAAAATGAAAGACAAAGAGAAATTAAACTTAAACCATCTAAAAAAAATATGCTCATTGCAGCAGATATTGTTCGTAAATATATTCTTAAACATAAACGTAAAATTTATGGAGGAATGGCTATAGACCTATCAATTAAAAGAAAAAATAAAAGAAAAGGTATTTATACAGAGGATAATTTCCCTGATTACGATTTTTATACACCAGAACCTATAAAAGATCTTGTTAATATTTCAAATCTATTATTTGAAGCAGGGTTTAAAGATATTCAAGGTAAAGAAGCATTTCATGCTAATACATATAAAATTCGTGTTGAAAATTATGAAAATGAATTGGCTGATGTATCATATGTATGGAGTTATTTATATCATAAAATACCAACTATACGGGTTAATGGACTCAATTTTGTACATCCCGATTTTCAAATAATGGACCTTTATCGTGTTATTACTAATCCAACGACTGGATGGCTTAAGATTGAAAAAGCATATAAAAGATCATCTTTATTAGAACAATATTATATTTTACCAAAAATGAAAAATTTCTTTAAAAATGAATTCGATTCTGCTAATAAATTTAATCTATCTAAAACAATTAAAAAACCAATATATATTACTCTACTTGAAAATACAATTTTGAATCGTTTTTTACAGAAGAGAAATGATTATATTATTATTGGAGATGTAGCATATAATAAATTAATTCAAAAATCATCTGTCAGACAAAAAAATATCAGATTACTTGATCCTAAATCCAAAAAATATAGAGTTCTTCTTATGTCTTTTTCTAAAAATTATGATAATTTAATTAAAGATTTAGTTAATTTTATTAAAAATGATAGTGAAATTTCTAAAATTAAAACTGTATCTATACAAAAATTTCATCCTTTCTTAGAACTTTATAATTATTCTACTCAAATTATTGTTAATGGTTATCCCGTTATACGAATTTATAATACTAAAATATGCCAACCATATCAAAAAATTGATGGATTATTAATCGGTTCCGTACATTTACAATTATTAATGTATTACGCATGGAGTTTTAGAAATTTAGTTTCTAAAAAAGATGCTTTAAATAAAAATGTTTATAAATTTATTATTTATAATTTAGATTTTGCTAGAGAACATTACTACGCAAAACATAAAAAATTAGGTATTGAAAAAAATCCATATCAAGAATTACAAATTGAATGTATGGGTAATGAAATTAATACTCCATTTCAGTTAATGATTGAAAGAAAAAAAACTAGAAGAGATTTCTTTTATTTCCCAAAAGATCCTAAAAAATTAAAAACTCCTGAGGATTTCGCTAAATGGAATTTTCCAAATCGTTCTGGAAACGAAGATGGCGAGTCAATTGAACAATAAATAAAATAAAAATAAAATAGAATTACTCTTTAAACATAATAAAACAATAATATGTCTAGAGCTGTAACTATTTCCTACAAAGATCTTGTTGAAGAAAAAGACCTTACCACTGAAACCGAAACTGCATTTGGTTCTAATGGTCTTGGATTGATTTTAGTTAAAGGAGTACCTAATCTTAAAGAAAAAAGACTTAAAATTCTTAACCTAACAAGACAATTCGCTAATCTTCCTGAAAAAATTAAAGAAAAATATACTCACCCAGAAAGTCATTATTCTTATGGTTGGAGTCATGGAAAAGAAAAAATGAAAGGGGGCATCCCAGATATCGCTAAAGGTTCATATTATGCTAATCCTGTTGCTGATTGTGTTACTGATGATGAAGAACTTAAGAAAAAATTTCCTGGTACATATTCTGATAATATTTGGCCAAAAGAAGACCTTCCAGAATTAGAAATCGCATTTAAAAATATGAGCAAACTTCAATTAGACCTTGGTTTTCGTATGTGTCATCTTTTTGATAGATATCTTAATAAAGTTTCAGAAGGACAACACGAAATTGGAACTATTTATAAAATGATTAGTGATTCTAATACATATAAAGGACGTCTATTACATTACTTTCCTATGGAAGATAAATCCTCGAATGATATTGATAGTTTTTGTGGATGGCATTTAGATCATGGTGGTGTTACTACATTACTTTCACCTCTATATCTTGACCTTGATGGAAATCCTGTTGAAAAACCTGATAATTGTGGTTTATATATTAAAGCACTTGATGGTTCTACTGTTAAAGTTGATATTCCTGAAGATTGTTTTGCTGTCCAACTTGGAGAAATGTTACAATATTTTAGTGGTGGTTTACTTAGAGCTACTCCTCATTGTGTTCGGGCTTGTCCTAGTTCTGATACAACTCGTGAACAATTTGCTATGTTCATGGATTGTGTCCCAGAACAACCTCTCAAATTACCAAAATATTCTCTTGATTATTCTGAAGTCGTTCATACCCCATATTTACCTAAAGGTGTACCTGCTCTTAAAGACCGTATTAAAGATACTAATAATTATCGTGAATTTGTTGTAAATACAATTAAAGCATATTACGAAAGTAAAGAACCTACTATTGGAGGTGGTTCTTAAGTATATTTTACGAAAAATGTTGCTACTGGATAAGATATTGTATTCTATTTATTATCATTATCGTTGATTTATACTTAAAAAACAAAATTTAAAATCGAAAATAAGCATTATTTCGCCAGAAAAATTTTAACCACAAAGCAAAAACCCCCTTAGCTTTTAGAAATAAAGACATAGATTTCTTCAAGGACAGAAGAACCGACGTTCTGATGAAATTGAAAAAATTACTCTCCCCAAAACGCATTCGAAGATGGTTCTTCGAAACAGCAAGCGAGCGTAGAGTACGCAAATTCAGAAAACGCACTGCGCAAATGCTTAGCCTTCATAGGCAGCAGCGCAGGAATCGGCAAGTGAGCGAGCGACGGCGAAACCGACGTGAGCAGTTCGTTCAACGGCAAAACCGACGGCGTGAGCAGTTCGTTCAACGACAAAACCGACGGCGTGAGCAGTTAGTTCAACGGCAAAACCGACGGCGAGAACGGAGTGTTCAACGGCAAAACCGACGGCGAGGACGGATTGTTTAACAGCGACCCCGACGACGCGAGCGATACCCGAATGAATTTGCTTTGGCAGAAATTTAAGCCCCATTGGAGTTTAGATGGATACCAACCCAGGTATTTTCAATACCAAACCAGGTGTTTTCAACACCAAACCACTATGAAATTTACTTCGGGACTGGTTTATTTTTTCTTTTATTATTAGATGCGGTTCTTAAGTATATTTTACGAAAAATGTTGCTACTGGATAAGATATCGTTCCAGTATTATTTTCTGTACTTCTATCAGAATATTCTCCGGTTTTTGTTCCATCAATTGCTTTTATTTTTAATTGAAGACGATCTCCCGCACTAAAAGTTTTATTTACACTTGTTGTTCTTGCTGTTTTCGCATATGTATATTCCCATAAATTACTACCCATTGGTGGTGAACCACCGAAAGTATAAGTACCACATTTTAAAGTTTTACCTGTCGCTGAATTATTTATCCATAATTCTATTTCACAATAGCAATCTACAACACTACTAAATGTCATACCAATAACTTTTCCTGCGACTGGCATTGTTGGTCCATGTATTAATGTTGAACCATTACCAAAAGAAAATGCTGTTCCTGCTGTATTACTATCAGAATTTCTTTCACCTACAAAACTACAAACCATTCCAGAAAATCCTGAACTACCTGTTGATGTAAAACTACCTGAAACAGATAAGGATGTTAAAGTTCCAACAGAAGTTATATTTGGTTGTGCGGCTGTATTTATTGTTCCTGTAAGATCACCTATAATCGCAGAACTAAATGTTTTTATACCAGCAATTGTTTCATTACCTGTTTTTTGGACTGATGAATTTACTTTTGTACGTTCCGCTGTTGTTATTATAGAACCACTGCCCGCAGATGTTACATCACTTAATTCTGTTACACGATTTGTTAATTTAATTGTACTAAATGTCCAATCATTTAAAGAACCGACTTCAGTACAATCATGTGTATTATTTGATACTAAAAGTTCTCTAGCACCACTTGGAAGATTTGAAGTAGAACTTATTATATGAAATAATCTTGTTTCTGATTGAGTTCCTGTTCCACAATCTTCAAATGTATTTTGGGCAATATTCATAAAATATTTTGTAGTTGAAGATTGATCTATTGTATTTGAAGCATAAGCATATATTTGACCTAAATGTTCTGTATTAACACCATAACCATTATACTCTTTAGAGTTATTATCAATAAAGTAATTGTTTATTAGATCTACATTTACAGAATGGGCAACATTTATACAAGTTGCCCAAGAATGTTTTACAACATTTCCATAAAATGTATTATCTCTTCCACCTATTACTACTAAACCATGATGACCACAATATTCAATATTATTACTTATCACTGAAATATTTTCACATCCATAACTTGTTGAACCTGTATAACTTCCTGATGCTAAATAAATTCCATTATCTAATATTTTATAAACTCTATTATCTTGAATTTTTCCTCTTTTACAATCTTGAATACGAAATCCCCTAAAACAATATGTTACTATATTATCTCTTATATCTAAATCTACGCAGTTTCTTACTCTCATCGCACCACCATTACTTGTATGTGTTGCTAAAGCATCCCCTGAATTCCATTTATATTTTGCTTGTTGAGACGCACTACCACTTCCATCGTGCATTGTTGTATTTCCACTACTACCACAATATATAAATTTACAATCTATAATACTTGTTTTACTACAATCTCTTGGATAAAATCCATAAGAACCATTCATTATTGTAACATTTTGAATTGAAATATTAGTAAAATTTCTTAAGAATAAAACAATTCCTGTTGAAGTATTCCAACTTGCACTACCTGCTATTTTTACGGAATCTCTATCTCTACCAATAATATGAATTTCTTGATTCGCAGTTGATTTTGTTTTACTGATTGTTCCTACATAAGTTCCTGGTTCTAAATAAAATATTAATGTATCTGTATTACTATCATCCGTTTTTGCTGTAATCGCACTACTTAATGTTTTATAAGGATACGCTTTTGTTCCATCTTCTGTATATGAATCACTTCTAGAAGCATCACAATAAACCAGTTTTACATTTTTATTCATCGCATTTAATAAATTTCTTTCAGCAGTTGTTATTATTCCATCCGCATCCGCATCTTCATCATAATCATCATCATCTGCTCTAAAAATATCACTAATTTTAGCACTTCCTTGTCCAGAAAGAGTTCTCATATATGCTTGCCAATGTTTTAATTCCATTGCTGCTAAAGAACCAACTCCAGCATGAGCCAAAGCACCTGCTTCATTTCCACCCGCATTAGTAACAGCCGTTGGAACAACAGTTGTTTTTCTTTTTCTAAATTTCATCTTTCCATCCTTTATAGAAATTTTATGTGTATCACCAACCCAAAGAGAATTATCAGAAACATATATATCTCTTATTTTATATTCAGGAGAACCAATATCATAAGCATCATTTGTATCTGGCAGAATATGCCCTTTCATTGTTGCTGAATTAAAACTAATACCTCCTGTTACTGTGAGATCAGCATCAATATAAGTATTTCCTGCCATATGAACTGGATAAGATGGATTTAAAGTACCAAATCCAATTCTATTATTTGTTGAATCAATACTTAAAGTTCCACCATCGATAACAACATCATTTGCTACTTCTAAATCTCCAGCGATAGTTAATTTACCACCAGTATTCATAGTTTGGATAGTGCTGTATGATGAAGTCGAAGAATTGTAATACTTCATTTTTAATTGTTCGTTTTCGACAACAAAACGCCAATCATTTTCATTCGGTTGACCAGCGTTGGAATTTCCTTGTAAGTCTAATTTTTGCATTTTTAATGAGCCATAAGGAGTAGTCATTGTGTATTTGTTATACTATACAGTGACGATTTTTAAAATATTAACGGGTATACACTATAACCAGTCTTAAAATAATAAATTATCATTTTGCCCAGTCATAAATATATATACACTTCTCTTTAAAAATTTTCTTTCCTAAATATATTCATATAAATATGTATACATTCTTCACAAACATATTAACTACAATGTTTACTTCCCATCAATCTAAAGAGAATTTTTACTATTTGGCATTATTAAAAAATAATGATAATGTTAATGGTGTATCAATTCACGGATTATGGCCTAATTATGGTAATGGTGGTTATCCATCATTTTGTAAATCTGTAGAATTTGATTTTTCTAAATTAACTCCTATTATTAAAGAATTACGAGAGAACTGGGATTTACCAGGAGATATTGATAAAGATGAAATTAAGTTTTGGACACACGAATGGAAAAAACATGGAAGTTGTATGTTTAAAGAATTAGATGAATATCATTATTTTAAAAAAGCATTAGATTTATATTTTTATGTAATCAATAATAAAGAAATTAATCTTGAAATATATAGAAAAGGAAAAAATTATATGATCCCATTCGATTTAGATTTTAAAATCAGAAATTAATTTCCACCATATCGTTTAAAATTCTCTCTATCAATTTCAAATTCAAAATGAGCAAATTTCTGGAAATCAACAATATCTTTAATTGTGTTGTAATCAAGATTTCCTACAATTTTGTTCTTTTTATTTACAATAGAAACATTATGAACTTCTTTACTATTCATAATATCTAAAATTTCATCACAATTTGTATTTTCTGATACATAAATTACAGAATTATTTGTATGTTTTAAAATATCTTTTGCTTTTACACGATAAAATGGTCTATGTAAAATTGAGGAACTATTAGTTATATATTTAAATATATTTTTTGTTAAAAAACTCATTTTTAAATATACTTAGTATATTGTCCTTAAACTAAAATATGATTATGTTCTTCAATATATTTAGCAGGTGAATGTGTATCGATTTTTATAATTTTAACTTCTCCATCTCGTTCATTTAATTGCTCCAAAAATTGTTCTATTCTACGTGGTCTAGGTGATATTCCCGCTGAACTTCTTAGTTTATTATACTCTGGTGCTAGATCACCATTCTCATCATAAATATCCTTAATAACTACGTGTGTTTTTCCATTTGGAATATGTGCAAATTTCCAACGAATACCCTTTTCACGAATAGAACCTAGATGGATTTTTTTAAATTCAGGTTCTGTTTTTATTTCTTCTACATTTTCTGGTGTTTCTTCTATTTTATCTTCTGGTGGGGTATCAGAAGAACAAATACATTTTGTTAAAAAACTCATAATGTTTAAATATATATATTTTATATTCTTTAAACAGTTTGAATATTATTTTTACTTTTTTATTTAATTTCTATTTTCTTTTGTCTTTTACCATCAAATTAAGATTATACTTTTTGTTGAATAATAGTATTTTTTTTCTGTTGATATTCTTTTTCAACTCTTGTTGATTTAAGTTCTAATTCAAATATTTGTGCATTTAAATCTTTACTTTTTTGCTGACATTGTGTTAAAGTTTTTTCAATTTCATCAACTCTTGTATCTACTTGTTGTAAAAGAGATTGCTGTTTTTTATAATATCTATTTAAAAGTTTTTTACTTTCTGCCAAACCAGTAGAAGATAATATTTTTCTACCTGCGGGAGAATCTCTACGAACACATTTATTAGTTACAGTATTTAAAATTTCTTCTTTAGTACAACTTGAAATTAATCCTTCTTTTAATAATTTTTTTCCTACTTTTCCTTTAAGACTTACACATCTTTTAGTTTTTGGATTAATAGCATAACCTTGTTTACATCCTTTACCTTCTAATCCTGGTAAATTTAAAACAGATTCTAAAACATTAATTTCTTTTGTATATTCATTTATTCTTTTTTGTAATTTTGTATTAGATTTATTTAAATTTTTTCTTTCTTTTTTATGGAATCTCGCTCTAACTGAATCCATTACTTCAATTTCTTTAAGTCTAATTGCATTATCATAAATAATATTTTGAAAAGAATCAATATTTTTTTTAACTTGTTTAATTCTTTCTTCGATCTCTTTTAATAATTTTGTTTTTGAAATTTTTTTTTTCATAATTACATCTTTTTTTAGTACATATTTTGATTTATCTTTTATCATATTTTGCTCTTTAACGTAAAAATCATTCTTAAGATTTTTTTTTTCTTCATCAAATTGATTTTGCATAATTTTCTTTTCTTGTGAATATTTTTCTTGTATTGCTTTTTCTAATTCAACTTTTTGTTTATTAAATTTATTTTGTAATAAATTTTTTTCTTTATTAAATGTTTTTATCATTTTCTTTTTCTCTTGTGTATATTTCTTAGTTAAATTTTGTAATAATTTTGTATTAATTTCATTTGCTTGTTCCATTTGTTGTTTATATTTATTTTCTAAATCATTTAAGTTTCTATTATGTTCCATTTTTAATTCTTCTTTTTCAGTAGAAAATTTTGTGTTTAAATTAGATACTAATTGTTTCTTATCATTTTCATGTTTTTCAAGAAGTGCTTTTTTTTCTTGTTCTCTATCTAATACTTCTTGATTATATGTATTTTTTAAATTATCTAACATGGTTTTTGTTTCAGCAATATCTAATTTTAAATTACTAACCAGTTTTTCTAACTGTTTTTTATCATTTTCTAAAGTATAAACTAATGGTTTTAGAATGTTAACTTCTTGTTTTAAAACAGTCATATCTCTTTGAATTCTTTGAATACGAAGATTATAAGTTTTATTAAGTTTGTTTATTAATTTGACTAATTCTTTATTCATATTTTTAATATATAGATCCATATCATCAATCAGATTTTTAGATTTAGCCATATTTCTGTTTTTATTAATATTATTTTTGGCATCTCTTTTATTTTCCTCTGCTGTTAATTTTTTAATTAATTTATCAGTTTTTTTATTATAAAAATTATCAGAATTACGATAATTTGCTAATTTTTCTTTTCTTTCATCTTCTTTTTTTTTTTCTATTTCTGGTATTTTCTTTTTTAATGATTCTTGTGTTTTAAAATCTAATAATTTAAATTGTGGTGAATCAAGAAGATTATTTTCATTTTCAGTTTTTGCTAACAGTTCATCTGGAATAAGATCATTATCAGATTCATCCATATTTTGTACCTCTTTATTGTTGCCAATTTTAGACATTATAACTCTTATTATAAGATATATGAATATTTTTTTTGATTTAAGTAAGTAAAGATAAGAATAATTATATCATGTGTTATAATATTTGTCAACGTATTCAGATAAATAATCCTCCTAGATCATTAAAATTATCAATATATGTTACATTATTATTAGTGTTAACTAGTATTGATTATGTTCTAAATGTTAGATGGATTAATTCTATGAAAAATTATACTGTAATTTCAGGTTCTATATTATTTCCATTATTTGGATTATTCTTTTTCTTAATTCCAGCCTCCTATTACTATTATAGAAATATGACAAATCATCTAGAAAATTCAAAAATTACTAGAAAAGATATAATGATAATTGCTACTTTTGATGGTATAAATTCTTTATTAGCAACAATACCTGTACCATATTTGAGTGTAGTTATTATGGCGATTATTGATAAATTTAATTTACCTATGGTTGCTGGTTCTTCATACATATTTCTTAATAGAAGATATTTACCTTCACATTATCTTGGCATATTTCTAACACTATATGGTATTTCAGTATCTTTTATTCCTAATTTTATGGATTCAAATATTGTAATTCCAGGATGGTGGATGTTTCTTTATATTATGTCAATTATTCCAGGTACTGGATCATATATTTATAAAGAAATGAAATTAAAAGAAATAAATATGGATATTTCTTGGTTTAATTCTTGGATTTGTTTATATCAATTATTTATTGGTATTTTATGTTTACCAGTATCAATTATAAGTAGTAAAGATCTTACTTTTAATAATTTTGGAACACATTTTGGAGAAGCATTTAAATGTCAATTCGCAGGAATTAATTCTAATCCAGGTGATGAATGTCATAACGCATTATTATGGTTTATGTTATTTAATGTTGTTAGTACTATCAGTAATATTTTGATGTTTTTAATTCTTAAAGAAGGTTCAGCTGTATTATTTATTATTATTAGAACACTTAAAACACCAATCACTTCTTATTTAGGAAGTTTTCCACAACTTGCTGGTATTTCAGCATCTCCAATTACAGTTGCTGATTGGTATGCTTTTATTATGCTAATTGTTGCATCTATTGTATATTATTATAATTCTGAATTAGATGTTTATGGAAATCCAATGACTTCTAGTAATAGTAGTAATAGTTTGAATAGTGATTATGTATCAATTTTTGATGAAGATAATTTTAATTATACAAATGAACCAGTTCATGGTAATATTGAACAAGATTTTAGAGAAACATCTCATTTTTTACCAATAGTAGAAGCACCACGACCAATTCCATATAAATTAAATAAAAAAGAAAGACATCAAAGATATTTTCAAAATTTACCAGAAAATGAAGATTTAAGTCAAAATCCGAGGAATAATACCCAAACTATATAATTCCTGCCATAATAGTTTTGAAGCAAAAGGAAGATTTACTTTAGAAAAATCATTTGTATTTCCACAAGAATTACATAAATATATATTCTTTTGGGGATTTACACAAGCAATCAAACCACATTTATTACAAATATAAGCATGATATTGATCAGAACACTCAAAAATACGTTCTTTTAAGAAACCTGCCGTTCCATGCGATAATAAACAATCTACCTCCATCTCTCCTAATCTTAAACCACCATCACGACTACGACCTTCAGCAGGTTGTCGTGTTAAATTTTGAACTGGACCCGTCGATCGACTATGAATTTTATCCCTGACCATATGTTTAAGTCGTTGATAAAATGTTGGTCCAATAAAAATTTCTGTTTTAATTTTTTCACCAGTTTGTCCATTATAAAGAACTTCTGTTCCTTTTCTATTAAAACCATATTTCTTAAATTCATCACAAATTTCATCTATATCAAGTTCCTCAAAAGGTGTCCCATCATATCTTCTTCCTTCAATTGAACCTCTCTTACTTAAAGTACACTCTAATAATTGACCAACTGTCATACGACTTGGAATACATGCTGGATTAATTATAATATCTGGTGTAATTCCATCCTCTGTAAATGGCATATCTTCTGCTCGATAAACCATACCAATTGTTCCCTTTTGTCCATGTCTTGAACTAAATTTATCACCAACTTCTGGAATACGATTAGATCGAACTCTTACTTTCGCTAATCTATATCCATCTGTATTTGTAGTTAAAATAACTCGATCAACAATACCTGATTCATTTGATCTTAAAGAAATACTATTATCTTTATAACTCAAATTTTTCTTTGAACGAGATGGAATATTCATAATTGGTGTCTTTTTACCAATAATAACATCATCACCACTTACTTTAGTTCCAACTTTAACAAGACCATTTTTATCCAAATTTTCATATGAACCATGTCTTAATCCAGAACATTCTGTTTTATCTGGTCTACAAAATTTCTCTTCTGCCATTGTTGATAGATTTTTTCGTTCTTCAGTTCTATAAGTTCTAAAAAAAGTTGAATTAAAAAGTCCTCTATCAATTGAAGATTGATTCATAATTAAGGAATCTTCCTGATTATATCCTGTATAACAAGCAATCGCAACAATTACATTTTGTCCAGCTGGTAATTCATTTAAATTTAATAATTCTGATACACGTGTAGTTACCATTGGTTTTTGAGGATAATGTAAGAAATGAGATAATGTATCTACTCTATTTAAAAATTTAGTACAATTAATTCCCATAGCCTGTTTTCCCATCGCTGACTGATAAGTATTACGAGGAGATTGATTATGATCAGGAAAAGGAATCATCGAAGCACAAATCCCTAACATTAAACTTGGATGAATTTCACAATGAGTATATGCAATTTCTTGACTATCTAAATCTGAAATATTCATCGCAACCATACAAGTTTCCATTTCCTCTACATCAATAAATTCAATGAATCCGTTTAAAATTAAATGTTTCCATGTCCATTTTCCTGTTTTTAAAAGATTTAAATGTTTTTGTTTTACTAACATTTCATTATTTGAACCAACAATATATAATGGTCTACTACAACGACCACTATCTGTATTAATAACAATTTCATTCTTATTTGTATTAAAAATTAAAGATGTATGATAATCTATTTTTAAATTTCTTCGTAAATCTTTTAGTTTTTTAATTAATTTGATTGGATTTTCATGAATTCCTAACCAATTTCCATTTAATAAAATTTTAGTCTTTGACTCTAATTTTTCAAAAGTTAAATCTTTTAATAAAACTAAATCACTATCTAGTAAAATCTGTTTTACTGGTTCTTCACACGAACCTATTGTTATATTTGCTGTTAATGCTAAATTTTTTACAATACCAACCGATTGACCTTCTGGTGTTTCTGATGGACATAAAATACCAATATGTGTATTATGTAATTGTCTCGGTTTAATTAATTTACCTGATCTATCAATTGGTGTATTTAATCTACGAAGATGTGATAATGTAGCAGAATAGGTTAGACGATTTAAAACTTGCGCAACACCTACTTTTTTATTAATACCTGCCTTAATATTCCAATTACCTGTTGCTAATGAAAATTTAAAACCATTTTCAATTGTTGAATGTTTAATTAATTTTGTAATATTTGCTTCACAACTTGTACTTATTTCCTTGTAAATTGATGCCTTTAAATCTTTTAACATTTTATTATATAATCGCCGGAAAATTTGAGATAGTAATGTTCCTGGTAATTCTACTCTTTTATTAGCATAATGATCTCGATCTGAAAAACTTGTTTTACCTAGAATACCATCTAATAGAGATTTAATCATATAACCTAAGAAAAATGCTTTATTTTTTGGTTCATTTCCTACATGTGGTAAAACACTCCTATTTAAAATATCCAAAGTATTCGCTGATTTTATTGTTAGATAATTATTAATATATTGTAAAGCTTCTTCTTGTGTATTAATATCGCTTGCCTCTATAATCGAAGGCTTTAATAATTCTTTATAATCATCATCTATGTTATCACCCATTACATAAGAAATTATCTCTTTGTCTGATAAAAATCCATAAGCACGAAATAATACAAAAATTGGAATATCTTCACGTAAATGAGGAACTCTTACTTTTAAGATACATTTTCCACTTACACCATCTTTTGATAAAATCTTTACCTGAATTAAATGATAAATATCACTAATATTTTTACTTGATCTACATTCACATATATGAGAATATTTTGTTTGTCGCATTCGGAAAATATACAACTTATTATCACACATTCTTTCTTGTGATACAATTACCTTTTCACTACCATTAATAATAAAATAACCACCTAAATCATAACAACATTCACCTATCTGTTTGTAATTATGAGTATTACGTGATACTAAACAATGTTTTGAACGAAGCATTATTGGAATATGTCCAATAACAATTCTATTCGCATAAGTATTACTTTTTTTTATTATATTATCATCATTATCATAATAAATTACTGTTTGTTTCATGCAAACACTTAACGGCATCGAATAAGTTAAATGCCTAATACGTGCTTCATCGGGATATAATTTCTTTACACGCCCAATACTATCAATTGTAATCGGATTACTTATATTTGGTTTTTCAAAATTAATTTGATATTGAACTTTCGAATAACGACTCTCTGTAAATATTTTATTTACAGTAATCGGATTATGTTCCGCAATTATTTCTGGTATATCCTTTTCTATAAAATTATCATATGAATCAATCTGATGACTTATTAATTGTTGACCAAAATTTTGTTGAAAATAACTATTAATTACATCCCATGTTGTTGAATTATTTACTGGATTATCTTCGTCATTATATTTGTCTTCATCGTCCAAATGATATTTCTCAGTTCGATTTAGCGTAAATGAGGTGTTCATATTGATTTAATAAAATTAATTTATAATCAATTTTATTATTTCATTTATTATTTATTACTATATATTTAAATTATTTACCATTCGTCTGGTACTTTTACGTTTAATCCTAAATCAGCATTCGCTCTTTTCATTCTTCCTTTTAAAGTTTCTTGGTTCATGAAAAATGCCATACCTGCAATAAGAGATGCTCCTGCTGCGGATTTTGGTGACATAACTTCATCTAAGAAATCATATTTGTTTCCGAGATATTCAACAACTGCTCTAAGAAGAAAAGCAACTGGGGCACAAACTGCAACTTGGACAAGAACTTGAACCCATCTTTTGATTTTATCAGTTGTTGTATTGGAAGCGTCTGGAATATCTTTATCAAAGAATGGAAGATTTTGGAAAAGTTTTTCAATAGCAGAACTCATATATCCGGAAATAACATAAAGAACAATAGTTTTTACCATCATATCAAGAATGAAACCTGGTTGAATGAAAGAATTAATATGTTTTAATATACCTGCAATAGCCATTTTATTTATTTATATAATATTATATAATATTTTATTTTCTCATATTTTGTATTAAAATATTATCCATAATTACCATTGAAGCCATTGCCTCAACAATTGGAACTGCTCTATTAACTACACACGGATCGTGACGACCACGAGCTTTTAATATTCTACTATTTCCATCTAAATCAGTTGTTTGTTGAGATATTTTTATTGTTGATGTTGGTTTAAATGCAACTCTAAAATAAATATCCTCTCCATTACTTATACCTCCTTGAATTCCACCACTATTATTTGTAATTGTACCAATATGATTTTCCTTTTTTATAAAAATATCATTATGAGCACTACCACGTAATTTTGTACCATCAAAACCTGAACCAATTTCAAAACCCTTTGTCGCAGGTATTGATAACATCGCATGTGCTAATTTTGCTTCCATTTTATCAAAACACGGTTCTCCTAAACCTCTTGGTATATTTCTACAAATACAACTTACAACTCCACCAGTTGAATCGCCTATATCTCTTAATTTCTCTATATATGAAATCATATCTTTTGCTATATTTTCTTCTGGACATCTTACTATTGTTTTATCAACATCATCTCTTGACAAAGTTTTTGATAAATTTCCATATTTTTTATCATAAATATTAAAATCTATGTTTCCTACAGAACTTACCCAAGCAATCACTTCTATATTATATTTTTCATACATCCATTTTTCAGCAATTGTACCTGCTATTACTCTACTTATTGTTTCCCTCGCACTTGACCGACCTCCGCCACTTGACGCATGAATTCCATATTTTAAATGATATGTTAAATCAGCGTGAGATGGTCTAACTAAATATTCCTTTCGATCAAATTTATAATCTTCTGGTCTCATATCTCTATTTTTTACCATTGCTCCAATTGGTGTTCCTAAAGTAATTCCTCTTTCTACCCCTGATAATAAGATTACTTTATCTGCTTCATTACGAGGTGTTGAAATTTTACTCTGTCCTGGTCTTCTTCTATTTAATTGTTTTTGAATATAATCTTCTGTTAATTCTAAATTTGGAGGACAACCATCAACTATCACACCAACCGCTTTACAATGAGATTCACCAAAAGTTGTTACTTTATATAATCTTCCAAATGTACTCATTTTTATTATATTAATTATATATCTCTAAATGTTTTTTGAAAGAATTTCTTTTAAATTTAAACTATCTAGATTTGTTGGATACTTTATTATTAAATTTATTAACAAATTACCTCTCTTTTTACCTGTTTTATCAATTAAACCATAATTTTTTACCACAAATGGTGTATTTAATTGAACTTTCGCAGGAATTTTTATTGATAATTGTTTTGATTTAAAGTATTTAATTTTGATTATTGTTCCATATATACAATCTGATAAACTAATCTGATAATCTATTTTTAAATCATTTTCATTTATTATTGAAAAATTATTTTCTTCCTTTGGAATCACTTTTATTGATAAATTATTATTTGTAGTTAACTCTCTTTTATATAATGGTATTGTTACATTAATATAATTATTTATATATCCTTTCCCTTTACAATCTATACAATAAACTGCTTTTAATTGATTTCTACACGATAAACAACGATTATACTTTTTATTATATATTGAATAACACCCTTTACATTTATATAATGTTAATCCATTACATTGATTACATTTTTTTACAGCATTTAACATTACTTTTTTATTTCTACGATCTAATAATTCTGATATATTTACATTTATTTTATAAATTTTCTTTGAAATTTTCACTAATTCTTCTTGTTCTAAAATTTTTTTCCAAAGATTTACTATTTTTGATATATCAAACGATAAATTTTCATTCAAAATATCTAAAATATCAACTGTTAAACAATTTTTATTATATAATTCTTTAATTATGATTTTTATATTATCCTCATTAAAAGAAGTACGTTCAGATTCAATATCATCTAAATTCATGTAATTTCTATTACTTTTCATAAATTGATTAACTACATTCTCAAATGGATCATTATGATTTTCTACTTCTTCATCCGATTCATCTTCTTTACTAAATAATAAATCATCATACTTTTGCTTGGATTTTTGATCTCCAAGTACTGTATATGCTTCAGTAATTTGTTGATATTTTTTTTCATCACCACCTTTATCGGGATGATTTATTTTGGATAATTTCCTAAATTTCTTCTTTATTGACTCCGCATCAGAATCATAACTAATTCCTAAAATTTGATAATAATCCATCAGCAAGTTTACTTTCTTAAAAGATATTTACATACAACATTTTACACAAGTTAATAAAACGAAATATAAAAAGTGAAAACATATCATTGATATTGTAAAAATTTTTATCTCTATTGTCTTGTAATTTTCTATGTGATATCCATACAAACTACCAAAATATAAACATTCTCCTACAAAAACTACATAATAAAAATAAAGACATCTACTTTTTAAACATTGTTTCTTCATACAAGAAGAAAGGGAAAACATTGAATGAACTAAATATAATATACCTACTACAAAAAAACCTAGTAAGAGATTATCAGTTAATTCAATATAATCTAATTTATGATACTTTAGTAAAATACTATTTGATACTAACACTGAACTTAATAGTAGTGAAAGTATATGAAACATATTATATAACCGAACCATACACGAATTTTTCTCTAATTCTTCATCTAAATGAAGTCGGTCATATTCTGGTTCATTTTCGCCATCTGAATATAAAATCATTTTAAATAATTATCTTAATCACTTAAAATGAAATTCAATTTTATTAATAATTAATATCTACTGTTTATATCACAAACTAAATTTCCAAAAGCATCATATAAACATTGACTATTTAATTTTCCTGTTACTGATTGTTTATATGATTTATTTGTATCTACAATATTTTTATTTCTTAAATTATCGTGAATATCTGTAATTCCTGTTGTACAAACTAATTCACCTGTTGTTTTATAATGACAGTAATATTTTTTATTAGATTTTTGACACTTGACTGGTTCTGGTTTGATTAACTCATATTTACTTTGAGAATTAATTCCACAGTTATCAGTTAAATATCCATTTGTTTTACAACTATTTACCTTATTTATTTCGCTATAATTGCTCATTATAATATATAGTATAAATAGAAATAAATAAAATAGCAATTATAATAATTCGTTAAAGTAATTAAGTAATTAATCTATTATTAAATATATATCTACTAAAGTTATGACCAAGTTATTAGATGTTAAAACAGTCCAAAGTTCAGCATTCCGTATATTAGTCGAGGCTCTGAAGGAGATTTTAACTGATGCTAATATGGAATTTGACGAAACTGGCATGAAAATTATGAAAATGGATTCCACACATACTGTATTGGTTCATCTTAGACTTCAAGCAGAAGACTTCGAATTTTATTATTGTAAACAACCAATTGTTCTTGGTGTTAATATGATTAATTTATTTAAATTAATTAGAACTATTGGAAATGATGATACTTTAAATTTATATGTTGAAAGTGAAAATCAAGGTGTTCTTGGTATTTGTATTGAAAATGGTGAGAAAAATTCGGTCACTAATTATAAATTAAATCTTATGGAAATTGATGAAGAAAATATTGTAGTTCCACCAACTACATTCGATTCCGTTATAACATTACCATCTGTTGATTTTCAAAAAATAGTCAAAGATATGAATAATCTTTCTAGTGAAATTGAAATTAAAAGTTATGGAAATAAATTAATGTTCTCTTGTATTGGGGATTTCGCAACACAAGAAACTATTATTGGAGAAACTTTAGATGGAATTAGTTTCACTAAAGCAAACCCTGATGAAATTATTCAAGGTGTTTTTTCTACTAAACATCTTATTTCTTTCTGTAAATGTACTAATTTATGTAATTCTATTGAAATGTATCTTAAGAATGATTATCCATTAATTATTCGTTATACTTGTGCTTCTTTAGGTTCTATTAAATTATGTCTCGCACCAAAATATGAAGAAAATTAAAAATATTAATTAACATTTTTTTGATTTACATTTGATGATTTGTGGTAATCCACTTTTTAGTTTTTTACCAGAATATCTATATCCTTTTCTTAATCTTCCTGCGTTTCCACCTGTTTGGACAATACCTTGATGTTTTCTTACTTTCTTAAATAATTTTTTATTAGGTGGCATTTTTGTAGTATATCTTTCTTTCAGTTTTTTTGTTTTCTCTTTTTTTAATCTAGCATAATACGCATTTCTAGTTTTATCATCAATAAAAGGATTTTTACTTTTTATTATCATCTGAATATATTTATGATTTAATAATTGTTCAGCATTCCATCTTTTTTTTAAATCAGGTTCAACCATTTTATCTATCATATCATAAAAAGCAGATCTGCTAGTTCCAAAAGGTAGAAAATCCGTACATCTTTTATTTTTTACTCGCATTTGTAATATGGACATTCCTAAGGAATATACATCAATTTTATCAAGATTTGATAGATAAGTTTTTATATGTTTAATTTTTTCATTTTTATCATTATTATTTAGTAAGTTATTATATTTTTTTGTTAAAACATCAAATATATAAGTACCATATTTATTTCCTTCATCTTGGGGAGTAACCTGATATTTTTTACTAAAATAACATGGGACATACTCATCATATTTT
>Ga0315316_10000113_pt1 | contig 42587 bp, 58 predicted proteins | sample M160m3416metaG_FD_203702 | JGI IMG/M metagenome (GOLD analysis project Ga0315316, IMG submission 203702) | Ammonia-oxidizing marine archaeal communities from Monterey Bay, California, United States - M1 60m 3416 | ecosystem: Environmental > Aquatic > Marine > Intertidal zone | place: USA... | reverse complement strand
AGATAACCTGATAGCCAAGTTGCTATCTCTGTTCTTTCATTTGCCCATATACTCATGATCATATATCTCCGTTATACTCTAATAAATATCTATAAAGACACTTCTACACCGATTTTAGCCTTGTAGAAGTCTTTGCCTTTAAGTTTTGATATCTGTCCAAGATTATATATTCTAACCTTATCCGTTACTTTCCAACTGATTTTAAATTTGTTCTCATATTCAAGGTCTTGTTCTGGTGGAGCATAACCATCAAAAGAAAGTTCCACATCTACCTTTTCCCAATAGGTTTTCTTTTTGTTCCACCCAACAGAGACAAAGGTATCATATTCATTCAACTCATCTGTTGTAGATCGTGTTGTTAGTCCGGCACTTAAACCTTTCCAACTCCTACGCCAATCGAGTTTCAGATACTTAACACTTTGACTTTGTTTATCCATATACTCTGGTTTAAAATACACTCCATTATCGAACTTAGCCCAAAACAAATCATCGATGTATTTCTCACCGAGTTCTCTTTCCCATTGGCGATTGACATAATAGTGGTCGTTACTAAATCCAATGCTTACTTCATAGTCATCAGGATTAGGCTGTGTATTTGGTGTCCTAACAGCAAAAGAACTGAATAGCATTACACCAGCTAATAAACTATCTAACATTATTTTAATCTCCTATTGAAAAACTCATCAATAAAACCTTTACCAGCATACATTATAGCTAACCATAATGATATTTCAATCACCTCTCCATATCCAAGATAATTTAAAGTTTCAATATCCATTACTTTCTCCTATCCGATGACTTACCAGCCACTCTTTTCTCATGTTTTCTCTTTCGTGGTTTCTTGACTCGTCTGTCTTCACCACTTCTCTTATCCAATCCAATCCATCTTTTCAATGTCTCAATTGCTTCCATAAATTTACTCATTACTTTCTCCTATATTAAATATATAATCTTATTCCAGTACCAACATGTTGTTCATACCATAAATTCTTATCATCGTGCCATACATATGGAGACTCAGGATTTTCTGTCCATTTAAATTGTGAATAATATTCATAGTCTTTACGCAGTAAGTTAGCACGATGTGATGAATGAAATTCTTTTTTACCAATCCAATGTGGTTTAATCATATTATTAAAGTCATAGAATTCCATATTATTATTGTATCCACGATCAATCCACTCTGTAATAATTACATTGGTGTAATGTTTAAGAGCATTTAAATATGGTCTCCACATAACTGTTGCTGGATGATTTAACCAACCCTTGTAAGGCTTACCATCTTTACGAGGTTTACCTTCAATAGCATTAATGATTTGCATACCTTCAACTCTTTGTTTACCTAACCTACGCCAGTCTAATACTTTAGCAGATTCTCTAAATGATTCATAAGGTAAAAATGTTTGCATTATTTCTTTTTCCTATATTTTAATTTAGCTTCTAATCGTTTAATTCTTCTCTCTAACTTATTAATATAAGCATATATCTCAAAGAGATTCATTGTATTAGTTTGTTTAATCATAATTCATTGTGTATGAATAGAAAGTATAAATATACTAAACCTGCTACTATAAAACAAGCACTTTTTAGATATTCAAAGAAAATATCTTGATCAGTTGCTGCTCTTTGTCTCTTCTCTACTTTATTCCAATTGTTCATTTCTTCAATCCCAATAGTTTTAGGTTATGTGAAATGAAACCACCTATCTCTGGTCTTCCTGTTTTACTTCTATACACATTTTCTAATCGAGTCCACGGGCAATCCAATACTCTACTGAATGTTAGGTGCATTATCCAAGCACATATTGGTAGTGATATATAAAATGGTTCTAATAATAATACCAATGGTACTGACATTCCAATTAATACAAGAAATATCCAATGCAATAATTGTATTATAAATAATATAATTTCATTAACTATTTTCATTCCCAACCCCAAAAGTTAGAAGCACCTGTATAAGGTATTCTTATTAAATGATACATTCTACCATCTACTTGAAACAATCCAGCAGACTTATCGGGATTAGATATTTCAAATGCCACTCGTTTATAAATGATTTCCAATGTTTCCTCTTTTTGTGGCTCTGGCATATTCATAATACTCTGTGGATATATTAATTCTATACCCATTTCTAACCTACAATCAGGTACAGGATCTAATGGTACTATCTGATAAGGAACTAACTCTGGTGGATGACCTTTAAGTTCAAAATCTGAACTAACATAATAGTTAAGATTCTGACCTTGTAGCTTACTACCTAAAACAAATGCTAAAATAACTACTAATACATGAATTACAGTAAGTGTTGTTTTTTTCATTTACCAAACCCCCCTTTCTTTTCTTTTTTAATATCAGCCCCCTCGATCATAAATATTATTGCCACAAACATTAAAAACATTATTGCGAACATAGCCATTTCATACTCCTTTTTTATTGTAAAATCCAATCTTGATTTAAAAACTTTTCTGCTTTTTTATATTTCAATACTTTAACTGCGTCACCTTTTTTGATTGTAACAAGTTCATTACGACCAATTTTTTTCTCTACCTTAGTTGGTTCTAATTTCATTTCTCTATCGTGCATTGTTTTACCATTTAGGTGGTCAATCTCATGTTGAACACAGATTGCTTCTAATAGTCTTTGTTCGGTATCGTGTTTTTTAGCAGTTTCCCAAGTTCCCTTAGCATCCTTAGCAGACTCAGCACCACTAAAGTAATACTGACTCTCACTATCCGCAGATTGGACAATTATATTCTTATATCTTTGAGTTCGTATTCCATGACCAGGAAAACTTAAACACCCTTCGTAATAACTAATTTCATCACTCGTATCAATAATCTTAGGGTTGATGAGTACCACAGGTTCACGAACATTGACAACGGCCACAGATGCATCAATTCCCACTTGATTAGCTGCCAACCCAATACCGTCCCCTCTTTTGTTAAGTATCTGAAATAGTTCTTCTGCAATAGCCAGTCCTTCTTCAACTGATACCTCTTTAAGTTTTTTGTTGATTACTTCATTATGATTTACTAAACAATTAATTATATTTTTCATACAACTAATTTACATAGAAAATACCTATTTGTCAAGCAATATTTTACTCTGTGGTATTGTAAATACTTTACCTAATTTAGTTTCTACTCGATACTTCTTTGTATCCTGATCAATAATATGAACCGTAACTTTATCATCTTTGTATAAAGCACCATCTACAGTATAATGATCTTCTTTAAGTTTACCTTTCATCAATAATTACCCGATGATGGGAAATGCCCGTTAAATGAATAATAACAATTAGGACAAAGTAATCTAATATTATCTATTGAATGATTGTCTCTATTCCCATCTATAAAGTCAATTCTCAACAGAACTCCGTCCTTTCCAAGCACTACCTCATTGTAATTACAAGAATTGCACTCCTCTTGAACCCAACCCTCATCAACCAATCTGTTTTTTAAATATGCCAAACCTAACCTAACCTTTCGGTCTTTCTTGCTCAATAGTTCATCAAGTGGTTTTCTGTACTTACCATAACCTTTCTTAATACCAATACCCTCTGGATTTAAATGCCTTTCCCAAAGACCATATATTTTAGCATACTTACGATAAGTCAAATAATGTACACCTAACCAACGAGCGGCAGCACTATTAGATTTGGTAACTGATTGTGAATCCTCAATCATCTTCTTGGTGATTGCTATTTGTTTACCAGGAATCCTGATAGGTTTTTCGAAACTACGACTTGACATACACCTTTAAATCCGCGTTGAATCTTGTCGTTAGATTTTCTACAATATCGTGACATATGGTTTCATCTATCTTACGATAACTCTTTGATGAATTTTTAGGATCTAACCTAAATATCTCACCCTTTACCACATCACTATATACCTGTTGTTCAAAATCACTACCCACACCTGGTGGATCGTATCTATCTTGAGCATGATCATTATTCGCCATCGTTATTTTCCTCATAATCTCTTAAATCGTTTAAATGTTTAACTATATACTCTAAATTACTAGCAACTAAATCACAAGGATTAGTTTCTGTGTAACTTACTTTAGCAGCATTGTTTTTCTTATACAATTTAATATTTAATTTGTCATAAATGTCATCTAATGCATTTCTAACATTTTTCAATATATTTAGTTGTTCTTCGTTCATTATAACTCCAGTTCTAATTGGTTAATATTTTTATTTTTTTCTAAACCCAAAACACAACCTAAGTGGTCTGTGCCAGAAAGATAATCATAGTTGACTTCATGGGTATACTCATTACATACGCTACAAGTCCAATGTTCCATGTAAAGTTTTTTAGCCTTGTCGCTTGTATCTTCTTCAAACTCAGGCAATTCTTCTATCTCATCAATGTAATTAAAGATAAAGGAACTTATATCATTGTTAATTTTCTTTAGCTTATCTAATGCCAATTCTCTAACAAACGGTTTTTCATCTGTATTTCCTATGGTTGACATTAAATTGTTAATATATAAACCTAATTTGTTTTCCATTATATAACTCCTATGTATATATAAATATCACTTAGTCTTACAAACGATTAAATTTCTTTTTTATAAAAATCTTAATGAATTGAAAGAAAGTATCTGCCATTACAGTTTTAGTAACATCGGGATGAACATAAACCCACATCTTTTTTTCTCTAGAAACATGAAATGTATAAGCACCATGTTCTTTTTCTCTATTTTTTTGAAATTCTTCAAAATCTGTTAATCTTGGCATATGATTAAGTCCTTTTCGTATGTCTTTAAAGAATGTACTTTTATTTTAAATATATCCAATTCTAATTCACCTATTTCACCAGAGTCTTTCAGTATCTCTGGCAACTGTGTTATTATTTTAAAACTCTCTTGAGTTAATTTAGAGCAATCAAAATAAACTAAGATATCGTTTTTTGGTTTACCTTTCATACCATATTCATGTGATAAAATAAGATGGTTAGAATGAACTTTTTTTGCGATATCAAAATCAGTTTCCCAATTTTCTTCCCTAACATATTTGTTTATATGAAATCCTTTGTGTCCAACCCAATCACCATAGATATCTGAACACCACGGTTCTAACTCCCTTAATGCTTCATACCCACAATTTTCAACTACAAATCCTATATTGTACTTCGGTGGTATTATTGGCATCATCATTGAATCGTGTTTTACAAAGTGCCCCCACTTACGAATGAAGTTACGAGTTGACCTTTGATTCTGTTTTAACCACTCATCTGTCTCTCTGTTCTTCATGAATACTTGACCATCAGGATTTCGTTGAGCGCCATCAGCAAATCTACTACCACGACAGGTCATATGGTATACAAATCCCTTCCAAGTCTGTTTCAGTTTATAACCAGCCAATACGAACCTATTAAATATATCTGAATCTTCTTTACTCTGTGGAGCATATAACGGGTCGTGTCCACCTATGGCAAGAAAATCTTTCTTGTATATAGCCCACGGAGCAAAGATACCCTCACTTGTCTCTCTATTCAATGCTAGAGGACCATACAACAAACCATTACCACTCTGTATTTCATCAACAAAACTCAGTAATTCTTGTTCCTTAAACTCTTCTGGCTCTATACCAAAATCTTCTAATATCTTTTCAGGACCATCGGGATGTAGTGGTGGTTCTATACGAGTTGCACTTACTACCTTACCTGGTTCTAAATGTTTTAGTATCTCCACATCTAGATTAGGGCAGGCATACATGTCAGCATGATATATCATAACTATATCACTTGTTGCCATATCTACCAGTGTATCATACAGTATAGTGTGCCCTAATCTCAAGGGTCCTTCATTCCTATGTAGCTTTACATTCTTATCTTTCTTTACTATCTCATTCATCCATTCCCATGTACCATCATCAGAGAAATCGTCTGCCCAACATATCTCGTGTCTGTATCCTAAGTTCTTACGAATACTATTGTAACTCCATTGTAGATATTTTAAATTATTTCTACTTGGTTGTATAAAACTTATTACTTTGTCACTCATGATATTAAATTACTCCATTTCTTTAGTTTTTTTAGTTTTACTTTTTTACGAGCATCTATGTCTTCTTTTTTAAGTAGACCATTTTCTATTATTAATTCTATCATAAGTGAAACATCACCAACTTCTTCTATCATTTTAGCATCGTCTATATAATCTTCACAACGAATAGTCTTGGAACAAGCCTCAATTAACTCACCACACTCTTCCATAGTAATTAACATCAACTCCGTGTTATAATCTAGTTTTTTATTAATCATCGGTTACAACACTCATAGTTATCATTTTAGCAACTTTATTATAACTGAACTTACCCTCAGAATCATAATGTTGTTTTGCTAATTCTTCAAACTTAGCATCATATTTTGAATCATAGTAAATATTAGATTCCCAATATTGTTTTAAATCTGAATATGTTGGTAAGGTTATTGTGTTTATAAAATTATCAGTTGTGACATGTTGAAAATTTTTATAAGCATATTTCTTAACATCATCCATAAAGGAATATGATGAATTTACTATGGATTCATCCAATTGTATAAACTGATCTAAAAATTTAAACCACCCTTTATTATTCTCACCATGTGGTCCTATTATCGATATACTACCGCCAGGTTTTAGTCTTTCTTTCAATAAATCTAATAAAGCAATAGAATCTTTTGAATAATAAAAGGCATACAAAGAATAAATCTTATCAAATCTATAAGTCAATGGCCATTGATTTAGCTCATAACCAATTGGTGATGATGGGGTATTTATCTCATCCATATTGAAATGATGATAACTTAAATTATCAGCTACATTTGCTTTTGATTTTTTAATCATTTTCTCATCATAATCGATTCCTATACAGTTACCATTTGTTAAAGAAGATATCTCTTTCAAATGTCTTCCATCACCACAACCTATATCTAAAACATCATCTTGATCCTTTATGTCCAATCTTTCTATAAGCCAAGATTGTAGATCATTATTACCATAGCCATTGTTTATAGCCAACCTATTGGTAAGTCCACCTATATTATCTTTAAAGTCTTTACATTCTTTTTTTTCTTTACTCATGCGTAATACTCCTTTTCAATTAAATAATCCATTACAAATTTTGACATCTCTCTAACCTCTGGTCTATATAGTTCATATTCATGTGTCATTACATTTGGATATTCTTTTGTAGAATAAATAATATCCAACATATTTTTAATCTTGTCTTCATCTTCACCTATAAGATTTTCTATACGAATATTTGTCTGCACAAATCTAATTCCGTTATAATCACAATAACCATGTCTATTCATTACAAGTTTGAAATGTTCAGGTATTCTCCACAACAAATCATCTTTGTCTGTTGTAAATATTTTATCGACTCCGATATTTTTAAAATATTCAGAAAGCTCATATGACTCAGAAAATTCGTGTAATCTAACTTGATTGCTATATGGAAAACCCAACCGATTAAAATCTGAATATATTTTATCAAAGACTTTCTTTTGTTCTTGTGGAATTTGAGAATGTGGTGGTGTATTTTTATCTAAACCATGTGCACCAAATTTAATATATGTATTATCTTTGAAATAATTATTTGAAACATGAGATAAGTTTAAATCTCCTTGCTGATAAAAACAATATAAATCAACAGGACAACCTAAATCATTTATGAATTTAGTTACATCATTTGAATCACTCATCAGAGATTCGAAAACATCATCTATTGAAAAATGAACATGCATTAAAATACACTCCTCATATTGTTGTAAATTTCACTATAATCTCTATAACCCCTATCCAATATATCTTTTTTTAAATCTATAACAGGATATATCGGTGAACCAGCGAGTTTTCTAAAATAAGAGTTTTCATCAAAATAACCTGGTCTTTTATCACCTGAAGCATTTATGTATATGATAACAGGTTTACCGAAACAAGCACACAATATACTTGAACCACCACCCCTTGACATGAAACCCGATGACTTAGCATATATCTTTAGTTGTGCTTCATTATATGTTAAACCTGATTCGCTTATTATATCATCCATCAAAAGAACATTCTTATAATGATTGGTTAATTCAAAATCTGTCATTATACCATGACCTTGTATACCAGCTGATATGTCTCTACCTTTCCATTCGTTCATATCTGTAACAAACTCTGTATTCTTTGGTCTTTTGTATATTACCGAATATCCTTTTTCAGTTAGATAATTAAATATATCATACAAACACTTTATATCAAAGTAACCAACTGGTGGATCACCATGTTCTAAATTGTAACTATTAGATATCACAACATACTTATCTGGTAAATCTAAATCATCGTCTAAATAATAATCCTTAAAGGGTGGGCATTCCCATTTTGAGTAGTCTAACCAAGCATGTGCCTTTTCTTTCTCTTTATCTGTTAGTTCACCATATGTTTTACCAAAATGTGGCATTGTGTTGTGATGTATCCAAGTATTTGGTAAATTTTGTACTCCATTCTTGGTGTTGTCAACATTTCTAGTATCATATTTTTCTTCAACATTATCGCAGAAATAATAAAATGGTTTCATACCCTTACAAGTTACAACACCATCTAATTGATCGTTTTTATGTAACCAATAAGCATACGGTATGGATATAGCCATCTCATAACCAAACTCTGGATTAACATCAATTATCATAGAAATCCTTTAACTCCTGTAATTGAATATCAATTGAATTTCTCATCTCACCCTTCAAACATTTATTAGCTTCAACATCACTATTTTTACTTATCAATATCTCTTTATTGTAAACTTTTGATATCTTTTTTAATAAGTGATATTTAGAAACACACTCAGAAGTTATAGTGTGTTCAACATCATAGGCATTCCATTTTAACATCAACTCCTCACAGACTTTAGCCCACTCCAAAGTAGTATTTCCATTCCAATAAAATTTATTATATCCAAACACCTTATCTTTACTTCCTAAAAACCATTCTAATAAACCATATGATGATTTCAATTCATGCCCTATTATAGATGTTTTAATTATTTTAGTCCTCTTACCATCTATTTTTATATAATCCGAAGCATTCTTTTTTGAAATACCGTAGTAATCATCATCCATTTCACAATCTGTACCTGGATGTATTATATTACATTTAGTATTTTTATCTAACCATATAGGTAAGTCATAATTAATTACAAAGTCATCGGTTCTTTGTGGTATACTACCTATACAATTTATAATAAATTCCCCATTGAAACTCATCAAATCTCTTGCAAAACTTTCATCAGGCCATCTATGATTTGTTGTTTTAACAGTATTATTTTGTTTACTTAAATATTTTAATACCGTATGACCTAGCATACCCGTGTGACCTAATACTAATATTTTCAATATATCACCCCACTTTGTTTTAAAAAATCATAAGCCTCAGAACTATCCATTAGATAATCAAGTGAGTTAAATGATTTTTGCTCCTTTCTAATATTAGTTTGACCTATTAGAAAATGATTTTCAGATTCTTCACACCTCATCCACTCTTCATGAGACACCATTTCTTCGTGTAGTTTTTCACCATCTCTTATACCAATTTCTTTTAATCCCTCATACCAACCATTAGTAGGTTTATAAAACTTAACTAAAGATTTAGCAATATCAACAACTTTAAGTGATTTTACTTTAGGTACGGCAATCTTACCATGTGAATTTTTATGATCGTAAGCCCATTGAATCAAATCAGTTGCTTGTTCCAATGTCAATAGAAATCTAGTCATATCAAAATGTGTTATTGGTATATAATCCAACACCCTTTCCTCTAAAATATTCTTGAAAAATGGTATAACAGAACCAGTAGATTCTAATACATTACCATATCTAACCATAACAACTTTAGTTTTAGTTTGTTCTTTGGAATATCCAACATATAATTGTTCACTAATAGCTTTACACATACCATAAACATTCATTGGTTTACAGGCCTTATCAGTTGATACAAAAATCAATGTCTCTAATTTACCATATAAATTTATACATTCTATTACATTTTGGTGACCAACTATATTAGTCTTCACACTCTCATATGGATTAGCCTCACACATAGGAACATGTTTTAAAGCAGCTGCATTAATAACAACATTTGGTTTAAACCTTAACAAGGCATTCATAACAGAATCTTTATCTCTAATATCCCCAACAACTGATTCTAAATTTGGATAATCCTTTAACAGATGATAATGTTTATGCTCATCTCTTGACATTACAATTATTTTATTTTCATTATAATATCTTTTTATTAAAGTCTTCCCCAAAGCACCAGTACCACCTGGTATTAATATTACTTTATTCCTCATCTACTACGGCTCTCCCCTTTAATTCCTTCCAATCTTGTTCTGGTCTAACTTTTAAATTAGTCTCCCAAGCAGCTCTTAAAACTCTCATATCAACACCAAGTGAATCACCAAACTCAATCATAGCCTGAATATCTTTTGGGAAACAACTTCCACCAAATCCCATCTTACCATCATGACCTGGCACATTCAAATGTGAATGACCTATCCTACCATCTCGCAAAAATCCTTCCATCGCATCTTCCCAAATCACATTACACTCATCAGCTAATAACTTCATGTCATTTAAAAATGATATCTTGGTAGCAAAGAAAGTATTCGTCATATACTTTACCATCTCTGCCGTTTCATAATTTGTATTTAATATAGAAACACTAACTCCGAATCTATTTTTAAATAGTTCAGCTAATTGATCAGCCCTTTCTTGATTTAATGGTTGACCACTACTGCCAATTACAAAACGAGATTGATTTATAAAATCAAAGTTAGCACTTCTTTCTGTTAGAAACTCAGGATTAAATAATAAATTCAATCCTTGATACTTTTCTTGTAATGCCCATGTTGTTCCAGGTACTACAGTTGATCTGATTAATACAGCATTTTCTATTTCACCATCATGAGCTTTATCTATGTCATCTAAAGCCTTTTCCAATATATCAGTATTAATAGAACCATCAGCATTTGCTGGAGTTGGTACTGATACGAATATAAAATCTGATTTATTTACGGTTTCTTCTAATGTATGTGTTGACTTAGCAGGATCTATATCATATACTCTAACTTCAGCATCACAACCTGTGTTTGGTGAAAATCCAAACTGAACTGCTCTACCTACAAATCCATTACCAACAATACCTATTCTTTCTTTTATCTTCATTAAAAAGGCCACTCTATTTTATTTGGGTTATTAGTTCCTTCAATTGGTACGACAAATGAATCTTCATCTTCATTAGGTAGTCGTCCCCATTTCTCTATAAATCTTTGTGTTGCTCTCTGTTCCCAACGAACAATATGTGCTGGTCTTTTGTTATTATCTAAGTTTTTTTCACCATTGGGAAATCTTGATGTCCTTGATGTGAAATGCCAGATCAAAGACTTACTTGTCATTATAAATTTATATCCTTCCATTTGCATTCTCATAAACAAGTCTTTATCTTCCCAATACATTGGTTGAAATATAGGATCATTACCACCGATATTAATATGATCTTCTACCCTACAGAAGTAACCAGCACCACCACCTTTTCTAATCTGAATATCATTATCATGTGTAAATTCAGCAGCCCAATCATCAAAATAATTCTGTTCAAAATTATCATCATGTTGACCAAATTGTTCAAATGGAACGAACACAGTACCAGGTCTGTAAGGTGGATCATTTGGAAATATATTTGGTTGAACCCTAAATGATGAAGCAATCAATCTCTCACCTGGTTTCACATCATCGTATAGTTTTAACAACTCAATGTCTTGATTATTAGCTAACCAAAAATCTGAATGTAATATATTAACAAATTCTGTTTTTACTTTACTAACACATAAATCTATACCACCACCAATACCTCGTTGGTCTTCCCTGTCCACACCATTTTCTATATAGTATTCAATTCCAAGTTCGTCAGCATTTTCTGCCAACCATTCATTCGTGCCATCGGTACAATTTTCAGCAAATATAAAGATTGGCATATCATTATAATAGCAATTCTGTCTAACTGATTTTACAGTTAGTTTTAAAAATGGTAAGTTATTATAAGTTGGAATTACTGATGTTATTTTACTCACTATCTACTCCATTTAGATTAGCAAAAAAGTTATACCAGTACATTCCTACATTATGATAAGCAAACATCTCTACTAATTTCTTTCTACTATTATCTATAATATACTGATAATCTTTATAATTAGCAAGCACTTTTTCTACAACTTCATTTAAATCAGACCAATCAGGTTTAATTGGCACATAGGTTTCCATTGGTTTATAAAAATCTGGCTCAGTAATTACTTTACTCATATCTGGTTTAATTAACAAACCACCCCATTGTATTATTTCCAAATCACGATAACACACCTCACATTGACCATAAGGAGATATACCTATCTTTGATCTTCTCATCACATCTTGTGTTATTTGTGGATGTAACTTCTCTGCTACAATCTTGTATTTATCTGATATTTTACTCAACTCATCCCAACCACCTTGTCTATGACTGGTGTAATATTGACCTGTTTCAACCCCAAAATTATAATTGTTGGGTGGATGAGTTGTTTGCCATACGGCACAAACATCTAAATCTTTTTCACCAATGGGTTGTAAGTTTTGCATATTTGGCCAGTTATGACATACGGTATAACCTGTTAATTTAATCTTATCGTAAGTTTCTTGTGGTATATCATACCCAACATCACATGTAGAACCTTCACCAAAATACCATTTATTTAAAACGGTTTTTTCTTTATAATCCTCTCTTGACAGCATGGATTTTTTAAAAAGAAATTTAGCATCACATTCAACAAACACCTCATACCCACCAAGTAAATCCGTACCACCTCCACCATGAAACATGAAGTAATCTCCTGATTTTTTAGACATGTTCTCTAACCCATAGTTAACACTCTCTTCCAAACTCTTGCCTTTTTGAGTCCATTGGTTCATGTCAACAAACTCATAATCATAATCAGCTGAATTAGTCAATTCTATACTATAATCAGATAATATACCCATTTGATTTGATACCAATAAAGCACCAAAACATTTCATATTAGAATTATCAGATAATTTTACTTTGATCATGATAACAACTTAATATCATTTTTAACCATTCTTCTAACCATCTCTTCAAATGGTGTGGTGGGAGTCCATCCTAACTTTTCTTTGGCCTTTGTAGAATCACCACATAAGACGGCAACCTCTGCTGGTCTCATGTACCTCTCATCTTGTAGAACATATTTTTCCCAATCCGTTATATCCACAGCAGTAAAGGCGGCATCTAAAAACTCTCTGATGGTATGTTCTTTTCCTGTAGCAATCACATAATCATCTGGCTCATCTTGTTGTAACATCAACCACATTGATTCCACATAATCAGGTGAATATCCCCAATCTCTTTTAGCATCTAAGTTACCTAATGTAATGTAATCAGCTAAACCTAAATGAATACGAGCAACACCATCGGTAATCTTACGAGTCACAAACTCAATACCTCGGCGTTCTGATTCATGGTTAAACAAAATACCACTTACATTAAACATATCATAAGACTCTCTGTAGTTCTTTGTTATCCAATGACCATATAGTTTAGCAACCCCATAAGGTGATCTTGGATAAAATGGTGTGGTTTCTTTTGCTGGATTCTCCACCATTCTACCATATAATTCAGATGTTGATGCTTGATAATATTTGATATCTCTACCATACTCTCTGATAGCCTCTAGCATTCTTAAAGCACCAAGACCTGTAACATCACCCGTTTGTTCGGGTGTATTCCAACTCTCACCTACAAATGACTGAGCAGCAAGATTATAAACCTCATGTGGATTTGACTTTACCAAACATCTTCTCAATGAATTCTGATCTGTCAAATCGCCAGTAAGAAAAGTTATCTTACCCTCTAAGTGTTTGGAGTTTCTTCTATTCGGTGATGAAGTTCTCCTCTCCATACCATAGACTTCATACCCTTTCTCTAATAGTAAATCAGCAAGATGACTTCCATCCATACCGTTTATACCTGTGATTAATGCTCTTCTCATCATATCTCCAATATCTGTTGTAGGTCATTGTATTCCTTAAATTTACCTTGACCACTTATTAATTTTTGTATATTTTCTTTTGATAGTTTTAAAAACTCTTGAAAATCATTATTTTTTTGATTAAGAAATGAATGTGGATTATTCTCATCCTTTACATACATTCTCTTCTGTGGGTGTCTTCTAGCATGAACATGTAAAATATTATTACATATAAACTGCATAAAGTTCTGACCTAATAGTTTTTGGCACATTATTGATAAACCCTCATCATCATTGTATAGTAAACAAGATGGAACATTCACTCCAAACTTTATCAAATCACTTGACAACACCAAACAAGCACCACTTACCTTTGGATGTTGAATCATACCAAATCCAAACTCATCAGCCTTAGCATTTATCTCATTCATAACATCTATTGCCATAGGAGACTTTGCTTGTTTAGGGTGTAGATGACCATTCTCATCATCTATGAATTTGTGATCTCTGTAATCTACATGTACCAATGGGTCCCAACTAGCATCCCACATCTTTCTATCTGAAAAACTCAATAGATATTTATGAATATTTTGTTCATCGGTGTATTTAGATAATGTCTCTATGACATCAAATGCTTCTCGTGGAAAGAAACTATCGGTTTCACCCCACATCACATAATCCACTTTCTTACAGTAGTTGTAATTTAAATCTCTTCTGTAATCAGCATGGAAGTAAAACTCATCACCATCTTTAATCTCTTGATTGACGATGTATCCCATAGATTCTAATACCGATATACCTTTTTTGAATTTAATAACCAACTCATGTTTCTTTATCTTATCATTATCTACCTTCTCAAAGTGCTGTAACATATTAAAACATAAATCAATAGTTACATTTTCTTTATTCTCTACAGTTTCTAATAGATTTACCATACCATTTATGAAGTCAGCGTACATCTCTATTTCAAACCACATAACATGAGTTCCGATTACATATTTTTTATTTAGTTTAGTTCCCATATAAATGCTCGTATGTTTTTTTCATCCAATGATAAGAAAGATCACTATTTTGATTATTTGGAATTCCATTAAAATGATATACCCAACCTATTTTGGTAAAGGTAAATCTATCATTTAATATTTCAGTTCTACTCATGTCTTGCATGTTCCATTCATAAGGAAGATAATTACAATCTATATTTTCTTGTTGAACAAAAAAGTTAAGCACAGGCTGATCCGTTCCAACACCATAAGTCTCTTGTAATTTTACTAAATTATTACTATTATCTGAATAAAAATCTATAATTTTATTATAAAAATCTTCATGTTTCTTATTACAAATAATAATACCCGAATTAAAATACTTCTCTAATGAAATATCTATATCAGGAAATAAATGTTTCTTATAATTTTCAATACTCCTACAAATCCAATCATAGCTACCATAATTGTGAACAACAGAGAACTGATGGTTTGTCTGTTCAAATATATTTGGAGCATCAGGATGAATTATAGTATCAGCATCAGCAATTAAAATCTGATCATAATCAATATCCAATAATTTAAATATGAATAGTTTATGCCAGTTAGCATTCATAAAATTTTCTTCATATATTCTATCTTCCAACACCATTAATTCACAGTTATTTTTATCACACCAAGCTTTCCAACTATTTATAGAATACTGATATGGATTTGATCTATTTGGTTTCTTTATATCTTTTAGATTGACTATAAAAACTATGTTCTTCATTTAACTATCCTACAGATTAGACCTTCACTCTCTTTTAAAAACTTATGAGCAAACTCATGTCCTTTTTGATGACCTATCTTCTTTACTATTTCAATTTTATTCTTATCTATAGATTCATCTACAGCTTTTTTTACATTTTCTTCATGTGTATTTAAACCATAGTCGTCAAAAATAATATAACTATCGCCATCAGCGCTCATTCGTATACACCTATCAATGTCATAAATTACCTCAGGGTATTTATGTCCAGCATCAATCATAAAAACATTTGATTTTTCTACATCCAACTCTTGTTCTGTGTACAAATCAAAAGGAACATAAGTTATATTTTCTATACCCACATTTAAAAATTTAGCAGTAGCAAAACTTTCTAAACTCCTATTGATCGTATAAACATGCTTAAAACAATAAGATAAAATTTTAGTTGTCTGACCTTTGTGTGTACCAAATTCAATACAAATTTTATCTTTAAAATCCTTGAAAAAATTCCACACATCACTTTTAAATTTATTAGATGTGGTGTGTAGATTTGTATGTTTATCTTCATTTATACTATCAAGTAGCAAATCAATAGTTTGATTTTTGACATAGTTATGTTTGACTATATCCCAAACTTGTTTCATCGTGTTAGTTCGTTGATTCTTACTGATGCCATTAAATACCCAATTCTTTCCATACTTTATAAAATATGGCGTATCATCTTCTTTTAGTTGCCAGTTGTTTCCAAACATCTCTTTTCTATGAATGTGTGTCAACTTATATGTAAAAGGTAAATCCAAGTTCATCTCAACTTCATTTTTCTGTAACCAATAATTTAGTGGTGTTTGTTCCGTTCCTTTGTGTACTATTTTATCTTGTAGCTCTACAAACTCATCAACATTGTTAAGATATAAGTCTTTAAATTCTAAGAATATATCTCTATGTGATTTATTAAAAATTATAACACCAGAACTAAAATATTTTTGAATGTCTAGTTTATAGGAAAAGAAATCTTCATAACCTTTTACACTATCGTAAACCCAATTTAAATTATCTGTCTCTCTCCAAGCAGTAAACTTATGATCTGTTAATTCGAATACATTTGGCATATCCCATTTAGCCATACAAGAAGCATCAACTAAGAATATTTGGTCATAGTCAATACCAGCCTCATCTAATAAATCAAAACAATATATTGATTTTTGCCAATTAATTCTGTATTTAACTAAATCTTCATCTATTGGTTTTTCAAATGGAAAGAATATTACATCATGTTTTTCACACCAATACTCCCAAGTCTTACGGCTGATATCCATCCATTCCCATCCACCGTATTTTTCAGCATAGTGATCATTTTTAACACCAATCCAAAATATAACATTCTTTTTCATAAAGTAATAACCTAATTAGTATACTAATAAATATATATTCAAATGATCAAACCATAGATTTATTTTTTGTATTTAACATTTTTATGTCAGCTTTTGCTCCACCAAACCACCACTGCATATCACAATAACTACTACCTTTTGAATTTACAATTAGTTTATTCTTACCACCCAATAAAAGATCAACAACTGAATCTTGTATTCCTTCTACTGTCTTATAATCACCAAAAAAAGTTCTTTTGGAAGTGTATATTATTTTGTCACCATATCTATCTAATATTTCATCAAAAGTACCTTGATGATCACAAGTCACAAAGAATCTGCTTTGATTATATTTACTTTTATCCATCTCATCAAATACTTTATTTATATCAAAAAATTTACCATTACTAGAAATATTTCTGTCAGCATCTTTCCATGTTCTAATACTGAAAGTTATGGTATCATCATCAAAATTAGACTCATATTCTTTAACAAAATCTCTAATATATTTTATTGGTCTTAAATTATTAACTTGAGTTAAAACAGATTCTTTCATATCATTAGGAATATCATCACCCCAATTATCATAATCCAAGTGATTTATATCCATAGAATCATTAGGTAGCCTAATAAATTTAAAGGAAGAATATACAGGCAATTTTGGATATTGTCTTAAACAATCAGCTTTACTTCTAAAAACCTCAATTTTATTTTCAAACAAATCTTCAAACCCACACCACAACCAAGTGCTACTCTCCTTGACAGTCCAAATCAACTTAATTTCATCATCCATTCTCATCGTGGATACCAAACATCTTATTCTGTTATTCAACCCACCTACGGCATCACAAATAATCAATGATCCAATCCCCCATTTATTTTTAATGAACACCCACTTACATATTCGGTATCTATTAAATATCTAACAGCGTTTTCTATTTCAGATATCTTACCCCATCTCTTTAAAGGTATTGAATTTTTAACCTTTGCCCTAAATGGTTCTGGAACTTTATGAGTAAGTCCACCATCCATGTATCCTAATTGTAATGTGTTACAAGTTATACCTTTAGCAAGATTTTCTACAGTACAAGTTTTTGCTAAATTGTCTATGAAAGCTTTACAACCTGAATATACAGCAGTTCCAAATGCTGGTTTTGAAGATAATATAGATGAAGTTAGTATTATCCTACCATATTTATTTTCCCTCATACTCGGTAAACAATTTGACAATATATTTAAATTACCCTCTATGTTAACTTGAATCTGTTTTTTTATTTCAGTATTGTCACCATTATATTTATGTAAAATGGTATTGTGATTATACCCACTTAAATTTATAACAATGTCTTGGTTGTTATTTTTAAAGAAATCTTTAACCTCATCAAAATTAGTTACATCAACATCTTTAGAACTTAAAGCAACTACTTCGTAATCGCTAGATAATTCATCACTCAAAGGTTTTCCTAATCCACCACTACCACCGAAAACAACTAAACGATTAAATTTCATAGTTAATTATATCCTTTTCATCTAAATTTTTCATAGATAATTCTCCTCGTAATGTGTCTGAAAACATTGGGCTATAATAATGACTACATCCATCAAAATAATAATGAGTTGCTTGACTATATCTAGTCCTATTACTATCTTTTATTGGTATACTACCATGAAACAAATTAGCAGACCATATCAATGCCTGTCCTTTTTTAGCAGTAAAAGTTTTTCTCTCCAAACCTTTGGTTTCAACCAATTTTTCTACAAATTTTTCATACTTAGAATAAGCATCAAATTGTTCTCCATACTTAGGAACTTCAATTTTCATGTTTGAAAATTCAAATATAGGTAATTTATGACTTTTTGGAACATACATCAATGTACCGTTTTCTTCATCAACATCTTCTAAAGCAATCCAAGCTACACCCAACCATCTCTGTGGTACTGATGAAAAATGAATCGTATCACTATGTAATGGCTGTTGTGCACCACCAACAAAATTTATTGTCTGAAATGGTAATGGATTTCTCTTATATAAAAAATTCAATACATCAATAACCTTTTTATTCTTAGCTAAAGACAATATGTTATGACTCCATTTCCAAGCCTCAAATAATCTTGGATGTTCTGAATAATGATAACCAGACTCTTGTGATTTAAAATCATCACTTTTAATTTTGTTGTTTATCTCTACTATCGTGTTGTCAATAAAATCATCATCCAATCCTAAATCTAATACAACATATCCTTCTTCATGAAAATGTGTAGCGAGACTAGCTTCTTCATTTGTAAAATCACCGGATTCTAACAAATCATAAAAAAAGGGAGATTCAACCCAAGGCAAATCCATTCCATCAAAATCTGTCTTATAGTTAATCACTTCAACCAATCCTTGTCCTTTGACAGTTTTATAACATTTTCCTTATTCCTTGACTTATGAAATTTAACTGGATTTCCGATGAAGACGCTCCATTCTTCAAGATTGTTTTTTGTGTATATAAAACTTTTAGCACCAACGGTACAACCAGTCGGAATATCTACTTTAGGAAATACCATCACATCTGAAGCAATTCCACTATAATCACCAAATGTAATATCACCTCTGTATATTTTATTACTACCCCAAAATTCGTTTACTGGTCCATATTCTCCACTATAATCCTCTGATCCACAGAATAGTTTGCTACCATATCCAATAAAATTCCAATCACCCAATGTTATCTTATGTTGACTCCCACCACCCAAGACAACATGAGAACATATTTGAATATAATTACCCACCTCTAATGCTGTAGTCACTAAAGTAAAGGGATCAATCCTTACATTATTTCCTAAGACAACTTCACTTGGATTTGTAAAGACAACATTTTGACCTATGAATACATTTTCTCCACAGTATTTTAAGCTCTTCTTTATTTCTTCATTCCAACCTACCATTACCAACCACTCTTTATAGCATCTACTATATACTCTCTATTCTCTTTGGTAACCCACCAACCAACTGGAATGCAAATCATTTCTTCTACAACTTTATCTAATGTTGGTAAATGAGATACAAACTCCGAAACACAAGTATGTTTATCATTACGCTCGTGAACCCTACTGACCATTATATTTTTTTCATTCATCATTTTCATGAAATTATCTCGGTCTTTAACTTTCATAGTATAAATCCAATAAGATGAATCAGAACCCTCTTTGTTTTCTAACAAGGTAATTCCGCTAACATCTTTTAATTCATTATTATAATAGTTAGCATTTGATTTGTGTTTTTTTATAAGACCATCTATTTCTTTTAGGTTTTCAACACCTACAGCAGCACACACATCATTCATATGGAATTTAAATCCCCATTCTTTGATATCTTCCTCACACCTAAAATCTTTACGACTAGTATCTTCTCTATCTATACCATACCATCTCAACAATTTACCCCTATCCAATAACTCTTTATGAGGCACGACTAACATACCCCCATCAACAGAGGTAAGATGTTTAATTGCTTGAAAACTAAAAGTACATATGTTTCCATGAGATCCTATTTTTTTAGAGTCATATTCTGATCCTAAAGCATGAGCACAATCTTCAACAACGGTCGGTTTAAAACCATACATTCTCTCAGTTTCATTTTGAATTTTTTTAACTTTATTTAAATCTACAGGATAACCACCCCAATGAACTAAATATATTACTCTAGTTTTTGGAGTTATCTTTCTCTGTAAATCATCCAAATCCATGTTAAGATTATTTGAATCAACATCAACCCATTTTATTTTTAAATTATTTGCTAAAACTGGCCAATTTGTAGCGGTACAAGTTAGTGGTGTACATAAAACTTCTTCACCATCTTTTAATCCGTCCCAATGACTATTGTAAGAACCAGCGCCATCAAATACCTTTTTATTATCAGTTTTTTTCTTTAAAAGATGTAATGCTAAATGCTCTGCTGATGTAGCTGAATTGGTTGTCAAGAGATAATCTAACTGAAACCACTCCTTTAGATTTTTCTCAAACTTGTCAACCATAGGTCCTTGTCCGATGTATCCACTATCTAAAACTTTTGCTACCTCTTTTGAGGCATTATCTGACATGTAAACTTTAAATAAAGGTATCATTTAATTCTCCCTCTTCCAAAAATCATACAGATCCTTTTCAACCTCGTATGATTCCCAAAATTTTCTATTCTTGTTTGGTTGTTGTTTTGCCCATTTCCACATTTTCATTAATCCTTCCTCTAATTCTGTTTTGAATTTGTAATCAAGAATCCTAACCGATTTTTCCCATGTAGGGTAAGCATTTTCGACTTCATGTCTTTTTTCCTTATGTACTTTACTACCACCAATAACTTTTCTTAAAATTTCATTTGCTTCATTAATAGTATAAAATGTACCACTACCAAGATTAATAATTTCTTTTGAAGCACGTTTATCGTGACCTGCTTTATACAGAGGTTCTAAACAATCTCCCATATAACTAAATGCTCTCTTCTGTTCACCATCTCCAAAAATAGTCATAGGTTGGTCATTTATATGTTGATACATCCAAATACCTAATACGTTTCTATATTTATCCCAAATATTCTGTTTTTCACCATAAACATTATGTGGTCTAATAATACACCAATCTAAACCGTGTTGTTCACCTGCGACTTGTATATCCATTTCACAAGCATATTTTGCTATACCATAAGGATCTATTGGTGCTGGAGTATGTGATTCATCAAATGGTGGATTACCGTGACCATAAACTGCCATTGTAGATGTAAATACAAGTCTTTCTATATCAAAATTGATACAAGCATTTATAATTTTAGAAGTAGATATGAGATTATTCTTATAATTATAAGTTCTCATAAATGGACTTAAACCCTCAGCAGCATATGCTGCAAAATGATAAACTATATCTGGTTTTACTTTTTCAAATAGTCTTTCAACATTACTGTCATTAGCTAAATCAAATTTATAGAACTCTACTTTTTCATTTACATTATCAATATAACCACCACTCAAATCATCTATACCAATAACTTCATGTTCTGTATTCTCTACCAACCAATCTGCTAATCTACTTCCAAGTAAACCTGCTACACCTGTTATCAAAACCGTTTTCTTATCCATAATATTTCCTTGCTTTTGCATAATCTTTAATTTTCACATGCTCAATCCAACATTCATTTATTAAACAAGCTTTGACTCCTTTTGCCGAAAGAGTTGATATCCATCCTTCTTGTCCACCCCATTTTCCATCTCCTCCATTCATTACATGATTGATTGGATAAAATTGATTATCTTTGTATCTGTAAGTCTCATAAAATTTTCTTGTAAAACCAAAGCTAAAACCATTTGGTAAATTATGCCAACTGTGGGGATTTATATCTAAAAATCTGTATCCTTTACTTGGACCTTTTGAAGTATTGGGAGAGGGATGCCCTCCATTATCGGATAAAGGTCCATAAAATGTTTTATCCTTTTCAGGCATTTCGTGAATTATTTTTATAAACTTATTTATTGAATTATTCAATTTAATATCATCATTGAAATTCCAAATAAACTCACAACCATCTTCGTAAGCATTATGAATACCAATATTCCACGCTCCTGTAAGTCCGGTTAGTTGTTGGTTTTCAATGTATGTAACATTTACATTCAAATCTTTTGGATATTCATAATCTATCGTTGATTGATTGTCACTAATATATATTTTGTAATCATATTCAAAATCAGAATTTATAAAAGATTCAAAAAATGTATCAAGTAATTCTACACCATTAGGTCTTATCTCAGGTGATCTATGGCTTGTAACTGTAAGTCCTATTTTATGCATTACCTTGATCCATTATTTTTAACATGTAATTGACTCTCTTACTCGGAGTGTGATATTTCAACACATGCTCATAACCATTATTACCTATCCTAATGCACTCATCTTTATTTTGTAAATAATAATTTAGCTTTTCTTTAAACTCATCTATGGATTCATAGTATACACAGGATTCACCATCAACAAATTTATCTGGATATATGATGACTGGTTTTTGAATAAAACAACAGGTTTTATTTGACAATATCTCCCACATTCTTCTACAACAATTTTCAGCCCCCCAAGCACTAATACCTATATAGGATTTTTTAATTGTTTTAAAATAATTGTCCTTATCCAACCATTCACCCACAACAGAATTAAAAGAATTATTATCGTTCAATTCTTTACAATAATTGTAAACTGGTTTTCTTAATCCTGTGCTTACATGTCCAGCTGGTCCTCCAAAACTACAATAGAAATCATATTCTTTCGATACCTTTTTAGATTCATAATCAAAATAAGAATTCCTAGCACCAATGTAACACGGTATTATTTTATCACGATTTAAATCTTCTTCATAAACAGCTCTCTTAAAATACCAATTACATTTCTCGTATATTTCTTCATTAATTCTTGGATAATTTTTTGTACGAAAACTTGTCCAATTATATTCACTTCCATCAATATAAGCCGTAACCTCTGGTCTATTTATTTTGTCTAATAAGTAATATTTTGGTGCTGGAACTCCATTATATCCATGTTTTCCAGCAAATGCTAATATATAATCCGCGTCTTTAGAGTGTTCAATTACCTCGTCATCTTCATAAGTTTTCTTAACATTGTTTCCAAGATCAGTTGCTATAACATCAACACCAATGTCATGGAGACCATCCATTATAAAAACAGCCAATGTATCTTCTTTTTTGTGTGGTGTTATAGCAATAACTTTCATTAATCTTTTAGAGTTATAAACTCACATCCCCTATTAACTAACTCTTGATTGTTTGATTTAATGTAATCAAAGAAATTCCAAGCCAATACCAATATATTATCTGGTGGATTCTCATCTAATGAACCATTCTTACCTTTGATTGGTATTCTTACTCCAGGTAATAACTTACCATGTTTCATTTCATTGTCTTCTATGATATAATCAATAGATTCACTATCTATCCCATAGTAATTTAAAACCGTGGTTGCTTTTGCTGGTGAACCATAACCCACGATTGATTTACCCTCATCTTTAAGACTCTGTATTTTAGAAACCGAATTTTGTTTACATTTTTCTATTTTTTTAGCAAACTCTTTATAGGTTTTTAATTTGTCTAATCCAAATTCTACTTCTTTCTTGACAAATTCATCAACGGAAGCATTGACAAGATGACCTTGATTGCCAATATAAACTCTGATAGAACCACCATGAGTATCGACATGCTCAACATGAGATATCTGTAAATTTAATCCTTCAAAGAAATTTTTAAGAGACAATACACTCCAATAATTATAATGTTCATGGTAGATATTATCAAATGTTAAATCCTTTAATGTATCATATAGATACTGAACCTCTATTACAAAATGACCACTTTGTTTTATTATCTTAAATACATTTTTGGTAATTTGCTTTAAGTTATCCGAATGTGCAAATACATTAAATGCCGTCACCAAGTCTGCTTTTTGTTTAATCTGTTGTATTGTAGATTCATCTTCAAAATATCCATTGATAGTTGGTATTCCATTTTGTTCTGCTAAATAAGATAGATTTTTTGCTGGTTCAACCCCACATACACTTATACCTTTCTCTTGAAGTGGTTTAAGAAAGACTCCATCATTACTGCCGATATCAATTACAAATGATCCCTCTTTTAAAGCAAATTGATCCATTAATGTATCAGCAGCATCTAAGAAATGGTTTCTAAATGTTTCGGTTGTTGATGATACATAAAGATATTCGTTAAACATTTTTTCTCTTGGCACAGAGTGTGACAATTGAACATTATAACAATTAGGACAATAATTCATCTGTAATGGATACAACTCATCCTCTTGGCTCTCATCGTTTAATAAATTATTTGCCAATGGTGAATTACCAAGTGAAACCACACATTCTAATCTTGTGTTACCACAACATCTACATTCTACTTTATAGTTTTCAAGTAGTTCTACTCTCATTCTCTCGTCCACTAACTCGTAAGGTAATGTATGTTTACCATAGTTATCGTGTTCCCTCTCACCATTCACAAGATTCAGGAATAATGAATCTTCAAGAAATACCATTGTATGTGCAACTTGTGGTTCTGTTACTACCACATCTCCTGGCTCCATGAGTTGTGTAGTCATTGGAGCATTTGGTGTTTTTAAATCTTTAAATACACTAATATATCTACCACTAATCAAGATACACTTTTGTTGTTGTATAGGATGCCAATGGTTTGCTCTCACCGTGCCTTTTTTAGACTCAATCCAACCAATCCAATTGATAGGTTCTGGTAATTCATAATTAGTGATACGACCTCGTTCATCCACAAACTCTTTTCCACCACCAAACTTATATTCCAATATATCTCTTCTCAATGATACATCAGACCAAGCATCAATCATACCTTTTATATCATCACGGATATTATTCCTAAACTCAAATCCGGTATCGAGTAGTTTTTGATTGGACAATGTGTATCCTTGATTTGGTATTTCATCATCAGTTTCAGTTAAATCTAATGCTGGGACAAACTCTTTACATATTTCTGCTACATCTTTTACGGTCATGTTTTCGTTTCTTAAATGAAATACCTGTTTTTGTATATCATCTTGTTCTGCTACAAATTTCATACAACGAGCTACATCAAATAATGATACAAGTGATTTCCATTGGACACCACCACCGAATAGTTTTATTGAGTCACCGATAGCTGCCATTTTAGAGAATAAATTTGGCATGATATTTATCCTCATTGAATCACCACCATAACCATATACAGAACCTAACCTCAATACCACATAATTTACTGATGATTTTTCTAAATCTTCTTCTGATTGAACTTTACCTCTAGCATAAGTTAAAACAGGACAGGTCTCAACATCCTCTGATAAATCAAATATGGTTTCTCCTAACCCCTCGTACACTACATGGGTAGATGGAAATATTAGTTTTGTATTTTTACCAACTGATTCAATTATGTTTCTTGTTCCATCAACACCAACCTCTTGAATCTCTTTGTCTTGCTGGTCGTTAGATTCAGACTTGACATAAGCAACATCGGTTATACCACCAAGATGATATACAACATCAGCATCACCGAGCAAATCTTTAAAGAATTCCTTGTTTAACAAGTCCGATTGGTGGTACTTAAATCCCCAAGATTTTAATTCCTTTACCCGTTCAGGCAAGAATTTTCTATCAACTATATGAACATCGTGTTCTAAATTTTCTTCTATATATAGTTTAGATAATTGTGTTCCAATATATCCTAAACCACCTGTTATGACTATTTTTTTCATATCTAATTTTCACCTTTACCAATGTTTTTAATAATATTATATAAATGTAATACTAAATTTTCTAAATTATAACTTTCTTGATATTTTTTTCTCATATTTTGAACTAATCTTTCTCGTATATTATTATAATCTGATAATACATAGTCTATTTTTTCTTCAAGGTTTGACCAATCGTAATCTACAGCAATATATGTTTCGTTATCTTCATATATAAAAGGTTCTGATGAAATATAACTCATATCTGGTTTCATCAATACATTACCAAACATAGCAGATTCTAAATCTCTTGGTGCCATCTCACCATATCCAAGTGGTGCCATAATTATCTTAGAATTGAACATCTTGTTGTAATACTCTTTCTTTGGTATCCTAACACCATCAACTAGTTTAGCAACATTATATTTGTCACCTAAAGTATCCATGAGGTTTTTTCTGTGTGGATCATAGTAATCTGTTTGACATAAGTCATGTTCATACACTGGCTCTTTCGTTGGGTATCCGAACATACAAGATACATCGTATGTCTTTTCCTTACTATAACCTAACCAATCTGGTTGTATAGTGTGTAACCAATTACATCCTGTTAATTTCATTTTTGATTTTAAATCATCAATATCAGGTACAGAATAATTTCCTTTTCCCCAATACTTCCTACCATTAGCCCAACCTTGTTTATACAAGTCAAAGTCTTTGAGGTAACTATTCTTTAAAAATAAAATTGCATTAGATTCTCTGAAAACATCTATAGTTCCAATTAAGGTCGTAGCGTCTTGACCATCCACAATAATGTAGTTACCTGTAATTTTAGATACAAACTCCAACCCCTTATCGATAGACTCTTGAAGTGGTTTCTTCTTATCTATGATACTGGCTTGACCAACAAAGGCATAATCGTAAGTATCACCGAGAGTAAATTCTATACCAACATCACGAAATAAATTAATAGCATCAACAAAAGGTCTAAATGTAGTTTCATTCCTATGAATATCCAGTTCGTATAATTTTATCTTAATCAATTTCGTATTCCATTTATCTCTTCATTATAAAATCTATTCTGTTCCACTTGTTTTTCTATTGTTTTTGGATGTAATATACAGAATGGTTTATCAGTTGGTAATGTAGCATATGTTTTATAACCTGTTATCTGTTCATGTACTTTATATTGCCATCTAATATTTGGTCTATTCCGAAATATCCTACCTTGCCAATCAGGAAAGTTTATCCACCCCTCTTCATTGACTTTATATCCATACATTCTACAATGTTGTTCTGTTATCCCATCTACTGTATTTATTCTAGGTAAATATATTAAATCAATTCCTTCATTACCATCTATTATCTCATGAATATTTTGAATAAGCCACCTACTTACCATCTCGTCAGCATCAAGATTAAAACTATAATCCCCACTACCCATTGATTTCAAATAATTTTTTTGTGATGCAAAATCACCTAATAAATTTCTCTGTTCAAATACTATGTCGTGTGCTGATACATAGAAATCCAAAATAGCCTTCGTCTTTTCATTATCAGAATAATCATCGAGTATAACAATCTCATCATTGGGATCTTTCCACTTCACCAAAAACTTCAACAACTTCTCTAAGGTCTTATCCTCGTTGTGAACCAATATAGAATAACTTATTTTCATCCCAATAGATTTTCTCGTATATCAACAGCTTTTAATGAACTTACCTTTTCTAACTTATAACTTCTATAAGCCTTTTTTATTATAGAATCACCTTTTATCACATCTTTGTAGAATTTTTGTGGTGTCATATTATCTCTTCTTTTCTTTGCCGATAACTGTATTCTTGTGATGTCCTTTTCAAACTCTTCAATCATCTCATCTTTATTCACATTAACTCCCGCATCACCCATAAGTTCAACCAGCCTACCAACTCTACTAATGGTTATGTAGTTTAGATTTATACCCTCTATCATTTTTTTCTCTTTATCATAATATATAACAAGAAGTACAGGTGTTTTATCAGTACCAGTATTATACCTAAAAGATACAATCATACCATCCTCTAATTTACCAGGTGGTATTAACTCCTCTCTTTTTACTATTTTAGACTTGTTGCGGTAGTTCGGCATTTCTTGTTTCCATAGCTTGTATTATAACATAAGCATCATAGAAAGTAGGCATTTCAACCTCTGTTGCTTTAGTGTCCATTCGCGTTCTAATTATCCAAATAAGTTTTTCTTCTTTAACCGATGGAACTATTAGATAATTTTCTGTTTGATAGACAGCAGGCATCCACCATCTTCCGTTTATCTCCCTACATACTGATTGAAAATCTTTAGGAAACTCTACTACTTTGTTCTTGTAATCTTTATTGGAAGCATAACCACAATAAGTGCACTGCATATTCTGTTCTTCATCACCAAGTAGAATTAAAGTATCTGATTTCCCTGTTTCATCTTCTAAACAACAAGGACATTGAACCTCTAAGAACATCAGGTCACCTTCTTTAGTTTAGGAAGTTTAATGGTAGCAGGTTTAGAATTTTTTTTCTTAGTTAACTTAGGTAATTTTAAACTCATTGGTTGTGGTGTTTCAGGTATAGACTTTATAGCATTATCAAGAATTGTATTAAATTCCTTTGCCATAGCAGTAAGTGAAAATTTACTCCTATTCCATATACCAAGTTTTTTAGCATTACTCTTTATAGCCTTATGGTTTTTATAAAATAATCTTAATTTATTTACCACATCACCCTCATGTACATTGAACCATTTACCAGGTTCTACAATAATAGGTTTCCATATTAATTTTTTTGGAATTGGTTTTAACTCACCATCTATCATTACAGATTGTTTTGGATTTAAGAAATCTAATTGACCACTCCAATTACTAGCAATAACAGGTAGGTCACAGCATGTAGCCTCTGCCAATGGCCTTCCAAAACCCTCACCATGAGTACAACTTAACATAGCCTTTACCTTTGGGAGATTATATAACAATGCCATCTGTTCAAGTGTTAAATCACCATGTAGTAGATATATATTTGGTACACTATCTAATTCTTTAAATTGATCTTTTATCTGTTTTATCTTATCAACTGTTTCTTTTCTATCCAATATAGAAAAATCAGCACCATTGGTTTTCAATAACAATGCCGGTGGATTAGGTTGATTAGCAAATGCCTGAATAAAAGTTTTTATCATTAAAGCAATATTCTTTCTATCTTCACCATAACCACCTTTACCCCATTGACCTACATGAAGAAATAGAAATGATTCTTTTACTAAATCATAAATTTCTTTCTTAAATGGATCATCGCTTTTACCAGCACCAGGTATAGGTTTATAGATATTAGTATCAATACCTTCTGAAAGAACTCCCATAGGTTTAACAACCTTGACCTCTCCAGAACTTTGTTTGGTTTTATTATCGACTTGATCATATACGGACCTCATAAATGTTTCTTTTGTAAATCTAGAAGTGGTTAAAACCAAATCCATCTTATTACACCCTTGAACAAATTCAGGTGAACATATATCAGCCTCAACACCAGCAGTAATTCCTATATTGAATTTAGCAGGTGTTTGGAATTCATTTGGTATTCTGATATCAATATAGATATCTGGTCGTTCTAAATTTTTACCATCTACAAATGTATCAAGAAGTTTTTTATGTTTTGGTATTTTAGGATCAAGATGATTTCTTGGAGTGCTTCCCCAACGAACATCAACACATTTGATTTCAAAATCTTCTCTATCCATGATAGAATAAAATATTGATCTAGCATGATCACCATAACCACTACGAGTGTTAAAAGGTGCACACATTAAAATTTTTCGTTTCATACTTTCTCCATAGTGTAACGGTGTCTTGGTTTCCAATTCTCAAAAGCACCATTCATAGAATCAATAAAGTTTTGTCCCATAACTTTTGATGTCATTTGATTTTCTTTACAATACTCCATACCTAAGTCACCTAATCTCTTTCTCTCCTCTCTACCCATATCGTAGAATTCTTTTAGGTTTTTAGCCACATCTTCTGGATTACATCTATCATCCCAAATGTATGGAGTTGGTGGTGAACCTTGTAGAGATATAGACGCTGGATAAACGGGTTTTACCCATTCTCCATGATTCTTATACTTACCTCTGTGATTACTACCGAGTTCAATGTAATCATCTGGCGTCAATAAGTTTCCATCATCATCTCTGATACCACATTGATCTTGCAATCCACCAGTCATATTTACAATAATGGGTGTCCCCACAGTAAGTGCTTCAGCACTACCCAATCCAAATCCTTCATTGGATGCCATATTAACATAAACATCAGCAGAATTAAATAATCTATTCATCATACCATCGTGAAATGGCTGACCTTTGTTAATATCATAAGTAAATACTACATTGAGATCAGGCATCAAATGTCTACATAATCTCGGAAGATCAGTTCCATTGGGATCACTTGGATTACAATGAAATATCAACACACAATCATCTCTCTGATCTTCAGGTAAATCCTCTACAAAATATTTAAATGCTAGAGCAACATCACCTGGCATCTTTCTACGAATATTTCTATTACTATATAAAACTCTAAACTTCTTATCCGTTAATCCAAATTTTTCATTAAATGATATCAAATCAGTATCAGTATCTTCAATCTTATTAAACCTACGACTTGATATACCATGTGGCACATAAGTGGTTTGCCAATCTTCATACTCAGGTAACAATCTATTATTTATACCATAGGTTTGTTTCGATATTGACATCAGAAGATCAGAACTCTTATAATAGTTTGTATTGTATTGTGGATCTGGTAAATCATCCCATATGTTATAATAGAAAATTGGGATATCCCTTCTGATCTCCGCTTCCATTCTATACAACCAAACCCAAAATCTAGGATCAGTATAATGTAGTATGGCATCTGGTTTTTCAAGTGCCATAACCTCTCTTAATATGGTCTCATCACCATAACCATTAACAGGATAAACTTTTAGATAACCATCTTTAACTCCATACTCATCCAATCCCTTAGACATATCAAATACCTTACCTTTGTCAGGATGTTTGATAGCACCAGCAATTTGAACCCAATCATATTCATTTAATGTTTCCATCACGATGTCTTTGGATACCGTGGCAATCCCACTATGCATCCTTAGATCATCGGATAGTAATAATATTTTCTTTTTCTTACTCATATAACCATTTACCCTTTGTTATAAAACTTTTTTTTCTTTAAAATACTTTCTCAGAATCTCAAGTCTATCCTCAAACTCGGCTATCTTTCCCAACTCCTTATCTATCGTTTCGATATGGTCGGAATGTTCAGCAACACCTACGGCATTTTCTGCTTGTAGTTTTACATTCGCAATATGTTTTTCTATATTACCTTGTAAATAAGCTTCTAGTGCTTTATATAATAATGATCTCAAAATTGACTCCCACTTGTGTGTAATTTATCATATGTTTCTATTTGATCTCTAACAGAAGCATCATTTAAATATTGATGTATTGATCTGTTCACCAGTCTTTGTAGATTCATAGGTGAGTTTACTGTTTTTCTTTTAAAATGTTCGTAAAGACTTTTTATAATCTTTACCGATGTTAATTTGATGTCTTTCTTCATATATATATAAATATATATATTTAATCTATAACGAGTATTTTTTTTCCGAATTTTTTTGCGTAATTGATAGTAGACATAGAACCTCTTGATTCCACACCCCGTGGAATAAATGCCACTATATATTGTGAATAAGCAGCAATTATTTTATTACGAGCAAAAAAGTTCTTAACATTATATGGTTTATCATAGTCCTTTTTATCCTTTGGACAATATATATTCCAAGTGTCATGTTGTGGTGGAAACTCTTGATATTGTAGTCCAAGTTCTAAAGCATATTTCTTAGCATATTTGTCAGCGCCATTCTTAGCACCACCACTAACTATAATTGTATCATCACCTTTCTCGTTCTTTAACTTAAAAATAAATTTCTTTATCTTCTGTCGGTTCTCATACTTCCGACTACCAACTATAGCAACTCTTAGAGTTTCTTTCCCCATTTACAATGCTCCGTGTTTAAAAACTCACAAAATGTACAAGCCCTACCTGGTGAGGCATTGTAATTTCTATCAGTTTTATAATCTCCTTTGGAATCAAGTATCAGTTCACGGAACTCTGTGAAAGCCTTGTCTACTTTATTTACAGTTGGTTTACCATTAGCAGGTTCAAACCTTTGAAGTCTACTAATAGGAAAGTCACTATTCTTAGCAATCTTTCTCTTTAGTATTAAGAACTCCACGGTTATCTTATCCAATGGTATACCATATGCCTCTGAATACTTTTGTTTATACAGAACTAACTGAGATGTCTTGTAGAAGTTTTTCTTGTGGAAGTCTGTCCAACTACGGGTGGAAGTCTTTAGATCAATTATCTTGATAGCGCCACTAATCTTATTCCTAATCACAACATCAAGATAACTTCTGAACTCCACACCTTCTTGTAACTTCATAAAGATAGGTAGCTCAATACCAACTAACTCATAGTTCTTCTTCATAAAATATTTACCACGATGTTTCTTGAAATGATCTATGATAGCCACACCATCCTCGTAGAACTCCGTGAGGTCTTTCTGATTACACACATCAACATTGTGTTGTTCACGAATCTTCATAAATTCTTTGACCATCTCGGTCTTCAACATATCTTCCAAGTTCAGAGCTTCAGCAGCCACGATGGAAGTACCATACATCTCTGTTAGATAAGCCTGTATCGTGGTGTGCATAGCAGAACCGAATATCGTATGTATGCTACCACTTGACTTACTGAGCTTATCTATGTATCTTAACTTCCACTTTAGATTACACTCGTTGTAAGCACTAAATTGTGAATGAGATAATGACTTCAATCCATCCACCTACCATGTTTTCTCAAATGCCATAATCTATGTTTAAACATCTCCCACATCAAACCAAATAGTGAGTCTGATTCATAGACACCAGCTTTACATTCATACTTATACATCTTTTGGTTTATCCTTTAATAGTCCTTTTAACCAATGTATGTATGCCCTAACTCTTTCACCTAATTGCATATCATTTGGATACTTTTCTACTAACTCTTGTATTATTTCCAAAGGTGTTTTCATTACTTACCCCACAATCCTTTCTTAACAATCGTAGCCATGATACCATAGTTACTCACATCTAAGTAAGCATCTTCCATCGGTTCACCAGCTACTGCTGATTCTCTCTTGTTCATCAATAGAGTTTTTAACCTTTGTATCTTATCATTCATCCTAAACCACAGACCTGTTAGGGATAAATGAACCTCTTCGTCTGTCTGTAATTGTGTGCCAACAGATATATTACCTGGACCGTAATCATGTTGTTTATGTAGAAACAACTCATATTGCTCCCTCTGTATCTTCTTGAATTCTTTGGTCATCAAAGGCCACTCTGCTTCCATCTGAGATATGATCTCATCCGATGTCTTTGATGTAGTTAAATCTGTTTCTTTTATGTTCATAATTATATCCTTATCTTGACAGTTGTAATATAACAATAATAACTGATAAAAACAAGCAAATTATTGTCCTTGTATCTGGTGCTTCATTGAGAATTAACCAAGTTAAAATACCAAAAGTAAAAGTAGATAACCCAAAACCAACAGGTCTAACATACCAATATTTTCCAAAGTATTCATAAAAAAATCTCGTACTCCAATAAAACAATATACTGATTGGCACCCCACCTAATATAATAAAATACCAATTTCTAGCCCATTCGTATTTAAACTGACCTTGCATATGAAACCAAGCTATTATGTTTCCAACTACTGACATTAATAGTGCTACCCATAACTTATTCATCTGATCATCTTCTTTATTTCTTTATCATTTTTTCCATATTCTTTTAACATATGGATTAAATTTTCTTTAGGTATTAACTCACGATACTCCGATGCCTGTAATCTACTGACCTCAAAGTAATCGACTAAATAATCGATAACCTCTTTATTATACTTATCTTTCTTACCCTTGATGTATTTCAGATATGTTTTCTTCTTAGGTAATACACCACACCAAAACTGATAGACAGCTTTATGTGGCATATCTCCGATAACATAATTCTGCATATGATTTACCAAAGGTAGGAAATCCTCATTCATACTAAGGTAACGAATTACCATAAAGGGTGAGAATGTCTTTTTGTCGGCATCGGAGAAAGAATCCCAATCTCGTTTACCGACAAAAAGTTCACTTATCCATTTAAATAAGTTCATCCATTCCCCCACCTAAGTCCAACATCTCACCACAACTCCCGCAATTAAATACTTGAACGGGTGCTATGACTTCTTGACCTGTAGGTGATACCAATGCTGATATTTTCTTAATAATATAACCTTGTATAAAAATTGGATTATCACACTTCTGACACTTCATAGTTGTACCATTTTTTATATCAACCTCAACTTGTTGCTTCTTAGGTTGTGGTATTGGTTTTTGTGGTCTCATATTCATTATATTCTCCTTAGAATATTTGATACCGTGGCGATAAAGTTTATCTCTTTATCCACAACCAACACATCTTGATACGAACCTTTGGATATATCGGCTATTATTTCCGGCATCTTCTCTACACCAAAACTTTCAACCTCATCATACAGAAGTCTATAAAGTTCGGTGTATTCTGTGAAATTACTATCCGCAACCATTTTACGAATAGTACCCAAGCTCTCTCCATTTCTTATAGCATCGAGAAATTGAAGTTTGAACTCATTGTGAATCATACCATCTTTGTCAACACTTAACTTACCATCGATGGACATTCTCTGTAGTTCATTGATAACCTTTCTCATATCAGGATATCCAGCAGTTACAACCAATGCTAGATCATCTAAGTCAAAAGATATCTCCTCTTTCTCCAAGATTGTCTTAGAGTGTAGAGCAACTTCTTTCTTACTCGGTGGTACTATCTTATAGGTTTGACACCTACTCTGAATAGGATCGATGATCTTCTCCACATAATTACAGGTCAAGATAAACCGACAATGAGCAGAAAAGGTTTCCATAAGGTTTCTCAATGCTGGTTGAGCAGAATTAACATTTAGATAATCAGCCTCATCTAATATCACTACTTTCATTGGTTTGAAACCAACGGAAGAAGCAAATGTCTTGAGTTTATCTCTGACTAAATCTATGTTTCGTTCATCCGAAGCATTAATATAGAGGTAATCACAGTCAACATGATTAACAATAATTTTAGCAAGTGTGGTCTTTCCACCACCAGCTCTGCCATATAGAAGTAAATGTGGTACATTTCCATCATCTAAGAACCTCTCTACTTTTCTTTTAAGATTTTCATTACCAACATATGTTGATAAGTCTTGTGGTCGGTATTTCTCAACCCATAATCCGTGTGAACTCATACTATACCTGTTGTGCCACTAACCAATACTTCGCAACAAAGTCATCGACCTTGAATTCAATATGAGCTAAGCCTGATTTAGCAATCTGTAGTTCAGCCTTTGAACACTCTTTATTACAACTGAGTAATTGACTAAATAGATTAGCATTAAAGTTAACCTCTTTCTCCAAAGTAACAGCACTACTCGGTACTTTGATACTGATACGATTAGAATTCATATCGGAATAACCGATGACAAACTCAACCCCACCATCTACTGGCTTGACAGCAAAATGATCGACATCAGCCAAGGCACTCTTACTCTTGATAAAAGAGTCCATGAACTGAGCATCTAAGGTTACCAATGTATCAAAATCAGGTAACTTTTTTAACTCGGGTACATCTGGTATCACACCAAGAGCAGCAAGTACATAATCAGATGACTTGTTAGCATCTGTTAGATGAAATGCTACTGGATTACCCTCTACTTCTGTTAGAGTTAAATCGATGTTATCCATCATTACATTCAACATCTTCTGTAGTTGAGCAGTATCATATACTCCAACATCAAAAGTAGGCAGGCTTTGTTTATCCAATTCAAGAACCCCCAACAAAGATTTATCGCCTGATATAAATCGTGTTGAAAGTTTTGTTCCATCAGAAGTCCACTTAACGGAATTTACATTTCCACCAAGATTATATTTCTGTATGAATGTGTTTAGTGTTATTTTATTCATTATAACTCCTGTTTATGTTAAAAGAATCGTTCTATACTATTAGCTTTATCTACGGGCATATCCCAAGTTAAAGCATCATAGAACATTTGTATTTTCTTACTTAAAGCCCTATCGAATATTTTATCTCTATCGATATATTGGACAATAAAATCCATTACTTCTTTGGGATCATCATATCCCTTGTAAGCCAAAGCATCTAATTGAAGTGGATTATTCTTTAGGTAAACCCACTTAATCTTACTGGCATTTCTAATTGGTTCAAGATGAGTAGCCTTAAAATGAACCAACAAATCATTGTATGCCAAGGAAGCTTTTACATGAGCTGGTGTACCACTTTTAGTATCAGAAAATATATTCTTTTTACTCTTCGCACCCTTATACTTCTTCACACCCTTGACACCACTTGGTAGAGCAATAGTGTCTAACTCATGTTTCTCCAAGCTCTTCTTGAAATCCAATATAAACTCATCTATCCTATCCTTATCAATATTATGTAGGATAGCCTTCAATACCTTTGTCATGAAATCACGGAATGCTGGTGGGAATGAACTTCTCACGATATCCAATCCCTTAACATCTAACTTCTCACACTCTAACCCACCATCGTTAATAATCCATTGACCATATCTCTTCTTGGTAACCCAAAAGGCTGACTTGGCAATAACCTCTTGTTTAATGTCAAACCTATGTTCACCCTCTATATTTGTAAACTTTTTAGCAAAGTAAACATAAGACTTGTTAATATAATCCTGCACCTCTGAGGCAATATTAAGAATCTGTTCTGTCATGAACTTATCATCCTTGACATCAGCATCAGGATATCTCTTCTCAACCAATGGTAATGCCGAATAGAATACTGAATCGGTATCGGTGTAGATACAATAATCTTTATCAGTACCTAAAATCTTGTTGTAGTAACTATTGGTAACTTTCTCGGTGAACTGAATTAACTTAACACCTGTGGTGGTGGTGGCTTCAGCATTATCAATATCATAGAATCTAAATACCGTAAGACCAAGTACACCATAGAAACTATTCAGAAGAATCTTCTGTACATATTGTCTACGATCAAAGTATTGATGTAATTTATCATCACCTTCTTTACCATACTTCTTGGATAAATTCTTATACTCAACCCTTTCATCAAACCACTTCTCTAATATTGCTGGAATGATACCTCGTTTAGATTTATCATACACCACGCCATTGGAAGCAACCGATACTTCATTCTTGTTAAAGAAATCTTTTAACTCACCAGTAGAGAATGTACGAATCTTCTTCTTACCTCGATAGAATGAATATTCCTTCTGTTCCTCTCGTATGAATTGTTCAGCATCCCAACCAGCCAACTTACCAATCTTAGTCTCAGGTGAGATATTCAGAGTCATAATAGTTGATGGATACATAGAAGTCAAGTCTAAATCATACACCCACTCGTATCTACCTGGGTTGGGATCTTTCACATAAGCCCCACTAAACCTACCAGCAGAATCATCATAACTAGCGTCATGTCTTTTACTTGGGGCAACCAAATCAAGTTTTCTCAAGTAAGTCAACATAGCACCTTCGATATATCGAGAACTGAAATACACTTCCTCATAAGGTATCCTACCCAAGTGAGCTACACTACGAGCAAGGTCAATCAACTTCAACTTCTCTTCCAATGCCACAACTATCTTAACATCAACTAAGTTGTATTCAATAAATTTATCGATATCATTTTCTAATAACTGATCGAGTGTTCCCTCATATTCTACCTTGCCCATATTTACTTCTATCTGACCAATAACATCTAAACGATAACTTGATCTCTGAACATATGTAAATTTTCTATATAACTCAATATAATCCAAACTACTCACACCAGCAATTCTATATTTCTTCTTATTCTGATTATATCTTACCTGTTGGATAGGTGATAAAGCATTAGCAAAATCTTCATTAAAAACTTTTGTGATTCTATTATATAGATAAGGTGTGTCAAACTGATCTATATTCCAACCACTTATAATTGTAGGTTTTACATCCAACCAAAACCTAAGAAACTCTTGAAGTAAATCAGCCTCATTCTTAAAAAACCTAACCAAAGCACCACTCTTTTGTTCATCTTTTCTATTACCTAAGATGTAAACATAAGACTTACCATCATGTGATGTTTGGAATGCTATGGATGTAATCTTGTTATCAGCTTTAGTTGGTTCAGGAAAACCATCAGTAACCTCAACCTCTATATCATAATATAAAATACGATGGTCTGTAGATATATCATCCGAATCAGGATATCTATCAATCAAAACTCTTGTATCCAATGGTATATCAGATTCAAATACACGACCAGTAGTGAAGTCTTCTTCTGTCCAATAAGTAACCTTTTTTAGTTTGTCGCCATAGATGGATTGATACTGACCACCACCATCTTTGACATAAGCATAATTCTTAAATATAAAATTTTGATAACCAGCTTTGTCATCCCAAAGATGAACCTCTACTTGATTACCACCACGCTTTTCTGTCCATATATTTTGATACATTTAGATTATAACTTCCCTATTTTCGATATGATAATATAACTATTTTTTATAACAAATACAAGCACTTTTTGATAAAAAGGGGCGAAATTAATCGCCCCAATTGTATCATCTTAGAAATTAACAGTTAGTCCTAAGTTGTAGTATCTTGGAGTTCCCAAGAATACTTCAGCATTATGAGCCAAGTGAAGTTTATCACCGTAGCCATTGTACTTACTGTTATCAACTGCATCTTGAACATAAACTGCATCAAGAGCATTAAAGACATGACCATGTAGAGTCAAGTCTAAACCAGCAATCTCTGGAAGATTGTATGATAAGTGTAGGTCAAGTTTAGAATAGCTAGGAGCACTCCATACTTGAGCTCTATCCTCATCACCAGTTACCTCACGAGAGTCTGGTGACCAATCAGCATAATTGTCATCATAGAATTTTAACAATCCTTGAATGTTCAATCCTTTGATTGGTTTTAGTGTTAAACCACCAACATAAGCAGTTTGTGGCATATCACCGACTTTTAGATTGTTAAGAGCATAAGTATATTCAGTAGTCATCTGTCCGATAATCTGTCCATCTTCATTGTACTCTTGTTCTAAGTAATCACCTTTAGCATCTCCATCGAAGAACCAATCACCTTTACTGAAAGCGAAATCAACTTCCACCATTTCATGTAAGGCAACTTTAGCTTCAACTTCAACACCACTATGAGCTTGATTTACACCAGTTAGATAAATGATATCAGTATCACCTGAATCACCAGCACCCGTTTCTACATTACGAGTTAGGTTTCTATCTTTCCATTGTGTATTGTAGTAACTACCTTTAACAGCAACAATTCCACTACTATAAGAACCACCAACTTCTGCTGATGTGAACTTTTCGTTAGATGGATTGGTAGCGACATTACCATCATAGTCAATCACATTATCAAGAATAGGTGGTTTTTCCACATATCCAAGATTAGCGAATGCTGATAATCTGTCATCAAGATTGAATACACCACCACCCTTTACTTGAAAGGTTGTGATATTATCAGCTTCTACTTTGTCTTTTTTAGAGTAAGTAGGAGCTCCTGTTCCATCAAAGGATGACCACTCTCCACCAAAATGGTCTAAGTAGGAATACCCAATAGTGGATATACCAGCCATACCATATAGGTTGAACTTCTGTATGTCGTACTTACCTTGTAGAAAAGCACCGAACCAATCGACAGTTGTTTCATTGTGATAAGCAATTATATCACCTAAACCAACTTTCTTTCCATCTGGTGCCATATCATCGGCAAAGTCTACATAGTAGTCTCCACCGAGTAGGTCACGAACTTCTCTAGCATGTTCGATACCAGCAGTTCTCCAATCAATACCGACTTGAACTTCCAAGTCATCATTAACATCATAGTTCATTTTAGAAATTAAACCATAGGTGTTCTGTCTATTGATTGAATTACGAAGTATACCTGTGGAACGGTTTTCGGTATCTGACCAAGCAGAATCTACATTAGCAGAGTTCTGAGCAATCTCAGCATTCCAATCCCATGTCCACGGTGAACTCGCATACCAAGGCGAACCTTCAACTGCAGGTTGTCTTGATACACTTCCGTAAGTACCAGTACCACCACCAGAACCACCTGACCAATATGCGATAGAACTTATTCTAACTTGGTCATTTATATCATAGAAATGATTTAGGTTTACCAATGGTTTATGAAAGAAGTTCTCTCTTTCATTTATGATACCAGAATTGTACCTATCGGTTGTTCTAGCTCCATACATGTACCAGTATTGTTGACCTGTATAACTTTTGTCAACAGGTGCCCAATTCTGATTGAAGAATCTTCCAGCTTCGGTTTCAAACTTCTCACCTTCAGCAAATGCTGTTGGATCATAGCCATTACCTTCATCATCAAACCCAATATCACCAGCCAACTTCTGTGAGTAGGTAGCAATATTCTGTTTGTATAGATTCTGTCCATGTCTCTGTGGAGCACCAATCGCATATAACTCAAACCTTTGGTCATCGGATACAGCATATGAACCACCTAAATAGTAAGCATAAGCATCTGTCCAAGTTCCATCAATGAGACCATCACCAGTTTTCTTAACCATAGTTGTGCTAAGAGCTAGTTTATCTCCCATCATAAGACCTGTGTTATAGTTGAGTGTTGTTTTCACAAATCCAGCTGCACCAATTTCTTGTTTCAGCTTACCACCCTTTTCAAGAGCAGTAGGATCTGTGATTATGTTCATAGTTCCACCAATTGATGGTGTAGCAAGATTAACAGCTGATAGACCTCTTTGCATCTGAATGGAAGATGTGGCATCACCAACACCATCCCAATTAGACCAATAAACCCATCCGTTCTCCATGTCATTTTGGGGAACACCGTTTATCATTACTGCAACATTTCTTTGGTTGAAACCTCGAACATTGATACGAGCATCACCCGCACCACCACCTTGACCAGTCGCATATACCGATGGTGTCATATTCAGAGACATTGGAATATCTTGTGAACCAAGACGAATTTCCATCTCTTCCTTAGTCACCGTTGTATAAGCAACAGGCGTCTTTTCATCAGCACGGGAAGCCAAGACTTCAAGTGCCGTCATAGCAACTGCATCAATTTCTAAAAGAAAATTAACAGTTCCTAGTATATCATTCACCGTAACAGGATTTGTTACAGATGAATACCCAATGAATGAAGCAGTTACAGTATAGTTGCCTTGTTTACCAAGATCGATAGTGTATTTACCTGATGCATCACTTACACCACCCTTATCAGTTCCATCGACAACTACATTGGCTCCAGCCAAAGGTTTACCATCATCATCGGATACAACTCCTACCACGGTTTGTCCCCAAAGGAACATTGGTGTTAGAAATACCAACAATGAAGATATTAGATTACGCTTATTCATTCGCGTTCTCCTCGTTATTCATTAATGAAAAGGCACATTTTTCTACAGGTGTGCCGTCTGCCTGTCCGCTTTTTGTTAATTCGCATAATCTTGATCGTCATTATCACCAGTCATCGGTATGATTTCACAACTATCGTTGTTACAAAATTTATCTATTTCAGCCTCTTCATTCTTAATCACACCAAAAGATAATTTACCTAACTTTTTTACTTCTTTATTGTAAGTATCTTCATCAATAGCTTCATAAGGCATTTGTTGATACGCACCATAATCGTGTCGTGGTAATAACGAAATACCTTTCAGATGATATTGATAATAATTCAAACATGGAGCAATTTGGTCTGCCTCTGTTTCAGGATTAAATGTAACTGTACAGCTTACTTGGTTGTCTGCCCAATGTCGTTGTAAAAACGCAGCAAGTGAGAATTGTTCCCAAATGGAGAGTTCGGAAGCAGTTCTGATTCCCTCTCCCACATCTACGGGCACTTCAACAACCATAGTAGTGTCCTCAGAACCAAATGCTGGTTCTACTAAGTAGCCAGCCTTTTCCAATGGTTCTAATAA